>Ga0080064_1000218_pt1 | contig 167131 bp, 166 predicted proteins | sample Subgrocontami54m_FD_69260 | JGI IMG/M metagenome (GOLD analysis project Ga0080064, IMG submission 69260) | Subsurface groundwater microbial communities from S. Glens Falls, New York, USA - GMW46 contaminated, 5.4 m (SPADES assembly) (version 2) ...
CTTCCCAAGCCGCTTCCGATAACAACCGCCGCGTTCCCTCTCGCAACTTCTTTTGCGGCTATCGTACGGGAAACCAGCAGAGCAACATGTTCTTTTTCGATATAATCGCCTTTCAATCCATAGGACGCGAGTACCGGAGAAAAAGACGCTATAATGTCCGCCGCTCGCTTGGGAGCGATAACCCGCACCATATCCAAACCCGCGCGAAATGCGGCAAGGGCCGCCAAGGCTGGAGCGCCCGTGTAAAACTCCGATCCTCCAATTACCAGCATCAAACCAAAATCGTATTTCCTTGAATCTAAAGGACGAAGCTTATAAATCTTTTTAATGACTTCTGCGCCAATAGTGGTCATACGAGTTTTTCTTCTTTGATAAATTTTCTTATCTCTTTCCCAAATTGGGGATGATTTGCGGCAAAATATACAAAAGATTTTAGCCAATCCTCTTTATTCCCGCACTCCCACCATCTTCCCTCACACCGATACCCATAAATAATTTTACCATCTTTTACCATTTGACCAAAGGTTTCAGACAACGAGATTTCCCCCTTCTTATTTGGCCGCGCTTTTTTCAAATAATCAAACACTTCCGAGGTGACAATACACCTCCCCGCAATCACCAATCTTGAGGGAGCATTTCCCGCCGGTGGTTTTTCGATAATCTCCTTGATTTTATATAATCTGTTGGCTATTTTTTCTGCCACCACCACCCCGTACGAGGAAAGTTTTTCTTGGGGCAACTCGAATAATCCAATAATTGGTTTTTCTGCCGTACGAAAAACCTGCGCGAGTTGCGACGCGCAGGGAACATCTGCCTCAATAATATCATCGGGGTATATCACAAAACAGGGTTCTTCGCCCACAAGTTTCCGAGTCTGCAGCACGGCATGGCCGTCGCCCAAAGGCTTATCTGACACATACGAAATTGTTAAGCCTTGCACGAGTTTTTCTGTCTCAGAAAGAAGTTCCAAAAGGTCCTCCCGTTTCTTTTCCTCAAGAAGCTTTTCCAATTGGGGCGACTTGCGAAAATAATCAGCAACAATCTTTTTGTTTGCATTCACCACAAAAATAACTTCTGTAACGCCTGCTTCCTTCACTTCTTTCAATATATAATGTAACAAAGGTTTATCTGCCAATGGAAGAAATTCTTTCGGCACCACCTTAGTCAAAGGAAGGTGGCGCGTTGCCATTCCAGCAAGAGGAATAATTGCTTTGGTAATTTCACCCATAGTCTATTTATTACGAAGAAAAGCCGGAACGTCCCATTGCTTTTCCTTCTTTTCAAGCTCTTGTAATTCTTCGTCGACTGCTTTCTTTACCTCCAAAGCGTTACGCCTTACTCGACTATTTTGTTCTACGGGCTTCACTTCTTTCTCTTTCCCTTCGCTCGCAGGCGGCTCTTGTCCGCCAGCTGGCGGATTTTCTTTGTTTACGGCAACTTCCTTTGTCTTCTCGCCCCGAGTTTTATGGAGGGGTTCCTCTTTTTGTCCGCGAACCTGCGCAAGCTTCTTGCGGCGAAGCAAATTCAATTTGGAAGGCCTATTCTTATCCTTCTTTGGTTTCTCTGCTCCGCCCGAACAGCCAACCGCGAACAGCGTAAGCTTTATTCGATCTTTAACGCGAGAATTACACGCTATTCCAAAAATGATTCGCGCTTTGGGATTGTAATCTGAAATCGCGCTGCTCATGTGGGCCACTTCCTGCATCTTGAGATTTCGGTCGCCGGTAATATTAAAAAGGATCCGATCTGCTCCTTCAATAGTATAGTCATACAGGGGATTCACCAAAACTCCCTGTACCACCTCTTGAGCCTTCAGGGTACCAGAAGCCTCTGCGCTATTAATGTACGCTAACCGCCCCTTTCCCTCAAGAGTTGAGCGTACATCGGCAAAATCGATATTAATAAGTCCCGGCAGAGCGAGCGCGTCCATAAATCCTTCGAGAGTGCTGGCGAGCTTTTTATTTACCGCCGAGAGAGCCTCTTGTAGAGGAACTTTTTGATCAATGATACGAAAGATGCGTTCATTGGGAATAATTACGTAGGAATTCACAAAAGGTTTAACTTTTTCCAAAGCCGCCTCTGCGATTTGTTTTCTCCTTTCTCCCTCAAAAGCAAACGGCATGGTAAAAATACCGACTGTAAGACTGCGCATCTCCTGCGAAATTTCAGCGAATGTTGCCACGGCCCCAGAACCCGTTCCTCCGCCTAAAGTCGCAACCAAAATACAGATATCGCTACCCTCTAAGAGTCGCCTAATCTTGTCCTTCTCGGCCTTGGCGCATCGCTCTCCCAATTCCGCGTCCATACCGCAACCAAGTCCGCCCGTAAGATCCTGCCCAAAAGAAAAACCCTTTACTTTCTTTGGCAATTCTTTGAGAGCCTGACTATCGGTATTGGCGCCCACAAAGTCAAAGCGTTGCACCCGCGAGGAAATTTCAGAAACAATGTTTCCGCCGCCTCCTCCGACTCCAATCACTTTGATTTTCGCCCGATGAACATTTTCAGAAAATGGAAGCCCCTCCCGAGGATCTCTTCTCTTTGAAATTTTATGCTTCCTGGATTTTTTCTTCGCCATATTACCTCCAGTCTAGATTTGAGGACCCTTTTTGTCAAACTTCGAGAGAACAATCTTGAACCACTCGGTATACTGCTCTGGATGCTCTTTTACATCCTCCAAAATATCTTCCCACGAGACCCACTTGAAATCATCTGCTTCTTCCGGATTTGGATGCACTTTACCCTCATACATTCCTTTAAATGTATGGTCGAACTCATGCTCCCACAAGCCTTTGTCGAGCTTCACTTTATACGTAAATTGCAAAACATCTTGAAGTTCACAATCAAATCCCATTTCTTCTTTCAATCTCCGTTGTGCCGCTTCTTTAGTTCCTTCGCCTGGGCGCGGGTGGCCGCATGTGGCGTTGCTCCAGAGCCCGCCCGAATGATATTTGGTTTTCGCGCGCTGTTGCAAAAGAGTCTCACCCCTAGAGTTGAATATGAAAATCGTGAACGAACGATGCAATCGAACCTCTTGGTGCGCCTGTATCTTCTCTGCCTCCCCTATCTCATGGTCTTGCTCGTCAACTAAAATTACTTTCTCTTCCATCTTTTCTTTTTTTTGCTTTTTTGATAATCTAAAATAATCGTAGCACTTCAAGGAGGTGTTTCCAATGGTAGCAAAAAACCCACCTCCAGAAAAGGTGGTACATGACAGTTCTTTCACAACAGGAAATTATACATTTACACAAGAGCACTATATCCAAGGACTTCAGAGATTCGCACAACAGCTCAACAGAAGGATCACCTCGAGAGATGTTGAGAATGCAGATAGAACTACAGTAGCTAATCCAAGCACGCTTGCAGATCACTTCGGAACGTTTAATGGAGCCTTAAAAGCTGCAAACCTACCTATCTATCAGGAGCGGTGGAACAGAGAGAAAGCAGCTCAACGGCTTCGAGCTCTCGCAAAAGAGCTTTCGAGAATTCCCACAAGCCGTGATGTAGCAAAAGCAAGCAAAGAGGGCAAGTGTCCATGTGTACTTACGCTCACAAGGCTTTTTGGCAGTTTCAACAAAACGCTTTATGCAGCCGGTCTTTTCTACGCGCCTGAACAAAGGCGGATAATCAGAGGGCTTCGCGCCTTAGCAAAGATACTCCGAAGGACTCCTACTGCGAGAGACACGACGGCCGCGAGTAGAAACATGGTACCTTCTGTCACAACGATCCAAAACCACTTTAATGGAAAGTACAACAACGCTCTTAGAGCAGCGAGACTCCCCATTGTTCGAGAAATAAAAGCGAGGCTCTCGACGCATCCAACGATACCGTACAAAGGTATATGCGCTGATTGTCACAAGGATAGACTTCTTGTAATGCGCGTCAACAAAATCCAAGGGGCATGCCGTCGATGCTACAAAGAAAGAAGGGATCGTAGCAAAGAAAAATCTGCCGCGTAGATAAACTCTACGCGGTTTTTTATTTTTTCTCGCGCAAGTGTTTTTTCAAAAGCAGAAGCGCGTACACGGTTTGGATGTCTTCGAATTCCACGTTTTCTACCATTCGAAGCGCTTTTTCCAGAGGAATGAAAATTACTTCCATGGCTTGCTCCCCAATTTCGCGTGCGGTACTTCCTGTTTCTTCCGCGCTATCGGCGTAAAACAGATGAAGAGAAGTTGCTTTATAATATCCGCTGGTCGACTCGAGCTTTCCTAAAAACTCAAGATTATGCGGCGCAAATCCTGTCTCCTCTTTGAGCTCGCGGCGCGCGGCGTCTTTCGAGTCCTCTCCAGCCTCAATAACTCCAGTAGGAATCCGCAGAACGTATTTTTCCGCCGCACCTCGATATTCGCGGATAAAAATAAGCTCTTGGCGATTATTGAGAGCCAATACTCTCGCTCCTCCATTTCCTTTTTGCTCAACCGTTTCCCAAGTCTCTTGATCCCCGCTTGCAAACTCAATATCTTTCTCCACCACACGGAATTTTCGTGATTCAAATATCACCCGCCGCTCCTTCACTTTTGGCTTCCTTTTCATCATATTTTTTCAAGTTCGCACAGAATCTTCTAATCTCCGAGTTTTTTGTAGAGAGTACCCGTGAATATAAGGAGAGTGAGACCAACGCCAAGAAGCAAAAGAGGCTGATTTGATAAACCCAATTGATCCATAAGCCCTTCGAAACCATGAAACGTCGCCACAAGGCCAGCCGCGCCAAGCAACGTAAAAAGCAAAGGAAAACGCTGGAACACTGCCTTTCGTTTCTCCTCGAACATACGGTCAACAATACGAGCGGTTTCTCCTGTTTTGTCTGCTAAGTTCTTTTGCATATTACATTTTGGAATTTTTTACGAGCGCCAAGAGTTGAGGATGAATCTTCCCATTCGAGGCAATAAAATAATTTTTGCTCATATCCCAGGGATTGCCTTCAAAATCAGTTAGAGTTCCGCCCGCCTCCAGCACCAAGAGGGCGCCTGCCGCGTAATCCCATTTTTTCGTACCTATATGAATGCACCCCTCCATACCGCCGCGCGCGACGTATCCAAGCTCGAGTACCGCGGATCCAAGATACCGCACCGATCTTACATAGGTCTCCGCGCGTACGAAGCATTGAGCTACGAGATTTTTATCTTCTGCTTTTGAAGAAGTACCCATGGTGAAAGTAGCGTCGCTCGCCTCCCTTTCTGAAACATACACTTGTTTCCCATTCCAATATGCGCCACTCCCCTCTTTCCCAGAAAAAAGCGTATCTGTAACTGGATTATAAATAACACCAATGATAGGCCTGCCCGAGCGCACAAGGCCGATTGAAGTCGCAAAAATGGGAATGCCGTTTACGAAGTTTCGCGTACCATCTAAAGGATCAATAATCCAAACATACTCCGCATTCGAATTTTGCTCGCCTGTTTCCTCGCCTAAAAATCCATGATCTGGATATTGCTTCCTGATAATCTCAATAATGCGTTCCTCTGCTTTTTCGTCCGCCTCTGTCACAATGCTCGAATCGTCTTTCAAGCGCCGCTCCAAAGAGGTTTCGAAATAACGCTTTAAAATTTCTCCAGCTTCTTTCGCCGCTTGAATCGCAATCTCTAACATGTATACATTATACGCTTTTTTCCAAGACTTGACAAATTTAATTCATTATGGTAGCTAAGATATAGAACCTTCCAGCTTTACCCTCCTTTACTGAGATGCTCTAGGGCCTTTCAGGAAAGGAGGGTAAGATAGATGCCCTAACTCGATAAAAACGGGGTGGCGGATTCCGTCAGATTCCGCTCATAAAACCCCCTCCTTGCGAAAACCATGGGACAAGCAATAGGTTTCGCAGTGATCATAATCGTAGTAGGAATATTCCTACCAGACGTACTCCACGCACTGGAGGAATTCTTTCTTACCCTCCTAAGTAAGGCTACACTCTTCATCGACACGCTAAGCGTGCCGTGAAGAATAGCCGAACCAAAAAGCAGTCTCTCTTGGGACTGTCTTTTTTTATGCTACAATAAAATTAGTTCTCTCCACGCCGAATCAAAAACAAAGGAGGCCAAAATGGCCACAACGGTAATTGCTCCACCCCAATCGAAACCAAGCCAACAGCTGTTTATCGATCTCTCAAGGGAGGTCAAAGCGGCAGGCCTGTCAGAAAGAAGCTTTCTCGCCTACCTTCCCAGGGCAATTGTGGTCCTCGTAATGTGGGTGACGCCATTCGCTGTCATGGCAATCGTGGACTCTTCCTGGAAGCTCGTCGTAGCAAATGCTCTGTTTGCGGCAATAGCCTACGGGCAGATGGCCTTTATCGGCCATGACGCGGGCCATCGACAAATCTCCCGCAACTCAAGATGGAATAATATGACCGGGTTGGCAATCAGCCTGCTCCTCGGAATCGTCCGCACCTGGTGGGTAAGAAAACACGACCTCCACCACGCTGAACCCAATACGGCCGATGCCGACCCAGATATCGAGATTCCTTTCCTCGCCTTTTCACCAGAACAGGCAATGGCAAAACGCGGATTTGGTCGTTTCCTGCTTCGTCACCAAGCCTTCCTCCTATACCCCTTGTTCTGTCTCGAAGGCTTCGGTCTCCGTCTCGGTGGTGGTCTGTATGCTCGCAAGAACAAGCTCGAATACGGAAAGCTTGAGCTCGTGTTCTTTGGGACGCACATTGTCCTCTACCTTGCCACAGTGTTCTTGCTTTTACCATTTTGGCAAGGACTGGTGTTCATCCTGATCCACCAAATGGCTTTTGGACTCTACATGGGCATGGTCTTTGCTCCCAACCACAAAGGCATGGAGATGCTCCAAGCAGGTAACAATTTAGACCCACTGACCAAACAAGTTGTTACCTCCCGCGACATAAACGGTGGCTGGATAACCTCCATCATATATGGAGGCTTGAACCATCAAATCACGCACCACCTCTTCCCAAATATGCCGTGCGCAAATCTGGGAAAGGCGCAGAAAATCGTGCGCGCGTTCTGCGCCAAACATAATATTCCGTACCATGCCACCTCGTTTTGGCGGGCACAAGTGGAGATTCTCTCGTATCTCCAACAAATCGCCCAAACTCCCAAGGGGGAAGCTGTCTAAAGCTTCCCCTGTTTTTTTACTATTTCGCACTATTTTACAATGCTTCCTGGAGGGACTTCTTCTGCGGGATGCAAAAGCACAGGCTTGCCTTCTTTATCCGCGGCAAGAAGCATGCCAAAACTTGTGTGGCCAAGAAAGGTTTTTGGTTCAAGGTTCGCAATGACTGAAATCTCTTTCCCAATTAAAACAGTGGGATCTGGGTACGCTATTCCGATTCCAGCGACAATCTGCCGAGGATCCCCATCTCCCAAATCTATGAGAAGTTTTACCAATTTTTCGCTTCCGGGAATTTTTTCTGCCGCGACTATCTTCCCTATTCGGATATCCAGTTTTTTGAATTCATCAAATGAGATCATGCGCTTTGAATATCGTTAACAAGTTCTGGAAATTCTTCTTGGTTGAAATGTTCTCGATCCTTAAATGCCCGAGCCACCGCATTGGGCAAGGCATTTTTGTATTTCTTAAACTCCGCGAATGGAACTATAGGATCTTCTTCGCTATGATACAAAAATATCTTTCCGCCTTGTTTCTCCAGCATACTCAAATTTGCAGGCGAAGGAGGGTACAGTCCTGTACCCTCTAACACAAAATCCGCAAGCGATTCACCCGAGTCTTCATTATCAAAAGGAGCTGAAACCAAGAACGTCGCCCGGACCTTTTTTGGAAATTCGTTCTCTGAAAGATATTTTGCCAGAAAAGTTCCTCCAAGCGAATGCCCTATCAGCAGTACTTCTTTTTCCAAAAACGGGATAAACTTTTCAAACCAGATTTTCCACTCAAGAAATCGCGCGTTTGTCTTGTTTGGCATTGAAGGAGCGATTATCTCGTATTCTTCTCCAAGTCTTTCTTGAAGCGTTTGTTTCCAGTTTTTGGTTCCTGCTTTTATTCTTTCAAAGTCAATAGAAAAACCTTTCAGAAATGAAAGGTATTCTTCATATGTGTCAAACGTATTTCCGCCATGAATAACCACAATCTGCTTTTTCATAGACAATTCGTATTTTAGCCTGTATCTTTCCAAAATGCCAGCCAAATAAAAAACGCCTTGGAAGGCGAATAGAAACCCCGGGTTATGGGAAGTAGAGCTTAATCGCTCTCGTATGCCCTGCCCGGGAAGATCTCCCTTATTGAAGGGAGAAGTATACGCTCCGGCGATCAGTCCCTCGGATCCATCTTAACTTTTTAGAGATCTCTGGACTATCGCCTTGCTTGGAAAGGAGCCTCAACACATCCCTGACCTCCTTTCCACCCTTACACTACCATGACCAAAAAATTTAGTCAAGCCCATTTGCTGTATCTGTAGTTGCAGTCTCTCGGCAAAGCCTCGGGAACTTGAATTTCTAAACTCGTGAAAGAATTCCTTATTCAATTTGTTTATCGATCTAACGTCCTTTATTGTCGCTTTTCTGATTTTCATGTAGTTACATCACCATAATCTATTGTAGAGGATTTTTCCAGTTTATGTTTTTGCACGCTCCGAGAAGAAGACATGCGACCGTTTAGTTTACATTTGAAATATATCGCATTTTTTGGTACGCTATAAACATAACTTTACATTTATGATTACTCACCAGATGAAATTAACAAAAACCCCGTTTGAAAAAATTGAAAGCGGGCAAAAAGTTATCGAGTCGCGGCTTTTTGATGAAAAGCGGCGGCAAATCAATATTGGCGATCGTATTGAGTTTATGCAAACCGATGATCCCAATCAAAAAGTCGTTACGAAAGTAAAAGCCCTTTATCGCTATCAATTGTTCAGCGATTTATTCTCTGATTTTTCTCCCAAATGTTTTGGTGGCGAGTCAAAAGAAAGCCTTTTGCAAGAAATCCGTCAATTCTATTCTCTTGAGGAGGAAAACAAATTTGGCGTGGTAGGAATAAAAATAGAGAAGGAATAAAAAACCCAGGTAGCACCACATGCCGCCTGGGCCGTTTGAGATCACTCTAGCTTATTCGCTAATCCGAGCGAACTCGAGTACCACCACCCCGAGCGCTTCTTTGCTCGGAGGATAGATACTCTTCAACAAGGAAAGCACCTCGCCCCGAGAAGATGCATAAGGAATAATACGATTATACGGTTCCTTCTCCAGCATCGTTTCGAAGGTTTGATAGCGACGAATTGCCCTCACGCACACATCAAAATTTGAGGTATGCGTTTCCAGCCGGATACGTTCGCCCACCTGAATACGTTTGATGGAGTCGTAGCCAATTCGTACTTCAAGCGTCTTCTCCCCTGAACGAATCAGATCAAAAAACCTGTTCTTGACTCTCATGGTTCTCATGGTTTTCTCTCCTATATCCATACTCCACTGTTGCGTGACTACATCTACATGATATGCGGACGGCATTACCGCGTTCAACTTCCACCCAAGCCGTTGGAGTGAGATCACCTCGTCAGCTGTTGGATTAATGTGAATGTAAAGCTTATGGCCATACTGCACTAGTTGATATGGGATGTCGGTCAAAAGTGCATCGAACGAGGCGATGTTTGTCGCGACAAGCGGCATCACCTTGATTGGATCCCCCTTTTTCGGCGTCGCACCAGCAACCCCAATCACTCTTCCGGTGCTGTCTCGAGCAACATAGATCAATTTATACTTGGCGTTGATATCAGCAGTGTCCCGCCGACTATAACCGGCAAAAAGAGCCGCTACCCATTCGTCGGTAATACCTTCAAACGAGTTTGGCAATTTCTCAAGCAATAGACGCCCGACCTGTTCTTTTAACTCCATGTCTTCGGGATCGAGTGGCAGGACCGAAACGTGAAGCTCGTCTAACGACAGCAGCTTACTTGCCCCATACATGGGTTTGTACAGCATGATTTCCGTGACACCACTCTTATAGTGACTTTCAGAGCTTCCAGCTCTGATGAATCCCTTGCGAAGGAAGAACTGCGTCGCTGCGATGTTTTTCTCGGCAACAGTACAGTAGAGCTGGCGCACCTGGTGACTACGCACATACGCCTCAGCATGCTCAAGTAGTCGACTCCCAAGCCCTAGGCGGCCTCGGAATTCCGGCGATACGATGAGCGGGCTGATTTTGTACGTTGACTGCCTTTTACCCACCAAGTGAATCATTCCTGCACGTACACTGTCCACCTCAACAACGAACATGCATTGCTCGAAAGAGAAGTGTCCGATGTGATCGTAGCCACCTGCGATGTGAGTGTCGAAGATACGTTTCGCGTGGGCATAGTGATCACCACCATAATAGGGCTCAAGCGCGTTGTACATGAGATTGGCGACCCATTCGAAATCTCCATCCCGTGCTTCCCGGATCAGCGTACTACCAGTTACCATTTTGAACTCCTTTGCCGAGCTACATACCGACATAACTAGTCTTGTCGGTATTGCGTAACTCGAAGGTTAAGATGTGAAGAACCAAGCATACATTACTAGAAAATACCCTACAAGTCAAGATAATTTAACCAATCGGAGTAAGTCTTCTTCGCGCTCATACGCGCGGAGGCGGCCAGTGAGTATGCCAAGTACATCTTGCGGGAAGGAAACATATTTGAAAAACGAGAACTGCTGACGTATCTCAAAGACAGGCTATTGCTGGCGAATAAAGTTATCACGCTTGCAAAATAGGCAGAACAAACGAAAAACCACCTCATCGGTGGTTTTTCGTTCTCACGAAGAGGGGGCGCAACAACGCCGCTTAACGCCTTAATGCGTTGAACGCGTTGATTCTTCCCCAGCCATAGTACTTATCCCATCCTGCGGCTCCGCGGTCATCTGCTGTGCTTTCAATGATATTTCTCACCGTTGTGTTGTTTCTTGCGCTGTCTTGAGCAAACAAGAGTGCTGCCAAGCCCGCCACGTGCGGGGTAGACATTGAGGTTCCACTTCCTACGTCGTAGTTTTTGGAGCGCCCGTATGTAGTGCCAATGGTAAAGTCATAGGTTGGAAATGTAGAAAATACATTCACGCCAGGGGCTGAAACATCAACCGCACTATTGAAGTTGGAGAAAGAGGCGGTCTTATCATTGTAGTCAGTTGCGGCTACTGACATCACATTGGGATAGCTCGCAGGATAGTATTTTACTCCTCCTCCATCGTTTCCTGCGGCGGCTGCCAGCACCGCACCCATGTTCCATGCGTAGTTAACTGCGTTTCGCAGCGTAGTGGAATCAATCTTCCTTCCCAAACTCAGGTTAATGACTTTCGCACCGTTGTCTGCTGCCCAGCGAATTCCCAAGGCAACATTGGCAGTAGAGCCAAAGCCGTCTCCGTTTAAGACTCTCACCGGCATAATCTTTACACTTGCCGGAAATGCGACACCCGCTATACCCATGCCGTTATTGGTTTCCGCCGCCGCCGTACCGGCAACATGGGTGCCGTGGCCATAGATATCGTGAGGATTGTTATCGCCTTCTACAAAATCGTATCCTGCAACGAGCTTGTCGTTTAAGTCAGGGTGGGTTTCGTCAATTCCAGAATCAACAATAGCTATAACCACATTAGAGAAAAGGGCTGCGGAATATCCGCTCCACGCTTCTTCCCAGTCCACGTCTGCGTCTGCAGTACCGCTTCCAATGGAAGTTCCAAAGCCATTAACAATCGTCTGGCCTATGTTATTTAGGGCCCACTGGTTGTTGTAATACGTGTCGTTTGAACCAAGGGCTTCCACAATGTAGTTTAACTCCGCGTACACAACGTCGGGCCTTTGCTGAAATGCCTGTACTGTCTGCGCTTCTTGGCCTCGGGCAGCCGCTACAACTTGGAATGGTGTCTCATCGCCCTTGAATTGTACAATGATCTCGCCTGGCACAAAGTCTGGCCTGCGGTTTTCTGCCTGCCCTTGAGGAGCAGCATATATCACACTGCCAAATACCAGGGCGAGTAAGGCAAAAAGTATAAAAAGAGTTCGTTTGCTCATATTTTTAGAATATCTCTCGCAAGCAGATGAGTCAAGTACATCGAAAAAGGGTCTCGGTTTCCTCGATACTTCCACTAAATTATTGTCCCTCTCCGCCAACTGGTGGATCGGGAACTTGAATGTCTAAGCTCGTTCCTCGCTAAGAAATTCTACGTGCTGCGGGACCTGGATTCGAACCAAGGTATCCACCTCCAGAGGGTGGTGTCCTACCACTAGACGATCCCGCAATATAAGGCATAGTACCGTATTTTCTTCTAAAAATCCAGGGCAAAAAATAGGGGGCGCCTTCCAAGGAAAGCACCCCCTAGCTTTAAGCGGCTTCTTGTTCCGCCAAAAGGCGTTCAATGCAAGCCACGACATCTCCAATACTGGAGACGTACAACCTTCCACTCTCCTCGTAAGAGATTTCGATTGAGAACTCTTCCTCAAGAGCAATTAAAAGAAGCTCCATATCCCAAGTCTCTGTCTTGAGCTGAACAAAATCGGCGGCTGGACTTACCTCAGACTCGTCAACTTTCAGTTCCTTTACCACGATGACTTTCACGCGGTCATAAACACTCCCCATTTACTTCCTCCTTTCTTGCTGAAGTCACCCTTCCCCACCCGCTTTTAATGTACCGCAAAAGATTCTTTCTATCAAGATTGTTGACTTTGTTTCAAACAAACCTATTATACATTATAGTTACTTCACGTTAGGAGGTTTTTATGCTTCGAGTGATGCTTGTCCCAGGGGCGCAATCATCAAAGTATTTCCCAAATACAGAGGAAAAGTTCAGGTTTGATCCTGAAGCGCGCGCGCTCGTTTCCCAAGCGCAAACGTTTCTGCAAGGCGTTGAGGTTGATGGCCAGCCGCTTCTGCTCCAAGGATACTGCATGGTCCAAAACAAAAACGCATTTTCAGCCCGCTACCAAATTGTTGCCGAACACATGCTCATATTCATTTGGAGCTGGGCGCTCTGGGAGCGTTCGCGGCAACACGCAAAGATCACGGCGTTCCTTGGCCAAAGCTATGGTCTTTGGATTGCCGCGTTTCTTGGAGGCCTATGCGATTTTGAAACCGCGGTTGGCATGGTAAAGCAGAGGCTCTTAATATGCACTGCTGTTTCGGGAGATTCCATTCTCATCAGAAAAAAAGAAGCAGGCAGTATAGACTTTGCGTCTCTGCAAAAACTCTGTGAGCAATGCGGAAATGTTTGGCTGGCAGCCATTAACCACCAAGAACAAGGCGTGGTTTCAGGTACTCCCGAAGGAATCGCAAAAATAAAGGAGGTCCTTGAAAAACAGGGAATATACAAACCCATTGATTCAATGAGGGTTGGACCTCCGTGGCACACTCTTCTGCTAATGCAAGCTGCAGAGAAAGTCAAAAAGAATCTTCCTCCGGCAAGCAAGCTTTCTAACCTTGCAATTTCCATTTGTTGTCTGAACAAAGATGGAAAACTCGTGGAGGTATGGGAAAAAGAAGAAGTTGTACACCATATGCTCGAAGAACTGACCCAACCGCGAAATTTTCTGGAAATGGTTCGTCAACTTCCTTTAGATACAGAGTATGCTGAACTCGTGGTTCATAAAAATCCATACTTAACAACCACAGTACAAATAATACGCGACGGGCAATCCTAAGCCTGACTTTCTGTCGGGCCTTTTCTTTTTTATGATTTTAAAAATAAAAGATGCCCACCTATCAGGGGGGCATCGCTTCAACCAATTTCCGGATTGATTCGGGATCCGAGAGTGTGACCGCCCCTACACCGCGATCAATGCGCTTGATCAAACTGGTCAGTACCCGACCCGGACCAAACTCCACAAATCGGGAAACTCCGGAGCCGACCATGTACTCCACCGAAGACTTCCACCGAACGCACTGACATAAGCCGTTAATGAGTTCGTGCTGCACCTGAGCCGCCGTAGTTAAAGGCTCGGCAGTGGAGTTAGCCACTATTGGTATCTGCGGATCATGGAAATCCAGCTGGGCAATCGCTTCTGCCAAACCCTGCTGAGCCTGGTACATGTGCGAGGAATGGAAAGCCCCGCTGACTGGCAAGGGAATAACCTTTTTTGCTCCTCGGGATGAAGCTAAGTCCACAGCCCGGGCCACCGCCCGCTTATCACCACTGATGACGATTTGATCGTCGGTGTTGATGTTGGCAAGCTCCACTCCGGTTTCAGCGCAGATGTGTTCTAAGGCAAACTCATCCAGTCCAAGGATGGCAGCCATGGCGCCGGGTCTTCGTCGAGAGGCTTGTTGCATCAAACGACCCCGTTCTCGCACCAACTGCACCCCTTGACCGAAGTCCAGCACACCCGACACCACCATGGCAGTGTATTCTCCCAGACTGTGGCCCGCCACTGCTACCGGCGGAGCTTCATTAACCCCCATCGCTTCTTGCCACGCTTTCCACGCGGCAATGCTGACGGTCATAATGGCCGGTTGAGAATTGATGGTATCCTGAAGGGTCTTCGCGGAACCGTAGAAGATTACCTGGGATAGTGGAAACCTTAAGCTGTCGTCCGCCTCCTCAAACACCGCTCGAGCGGCCTGGGATGTCTGGAACAACTCCAAGCCCATGCCAACACTTTGCGAACCCTGGCCGGGGAACACGTAGGCTTTTCTTGGCTCTGTCATTCACCGACTCCTATTTTCGAAATTTCTCACGGAAGGTTCTATCTGAAAGCATACCACAAAAAACACTTCGCGCCAAGATTATTACACCTTCAGATACCTGCGGATAGCTATAAAACTCGAGATAATTCCGAGACCGATGCCCACAAGAAGCTGGAGGAAAAGCAGAAAGAAAATTTGGCTTATCAGAAATGATGAAAGATCAAACCCGGTAAACGATTGAAGCTCGCCGCTCGCGAAAAAACTAAGGACGAAAAGCAGAAGAAGCGCGCATCCGGCAGACGCGATACCAACCAATACTCCCTGCACTAAAAACGGGCCTCGGATAAACCAGTTGGACGCGCCCACCAAACGCATCACCTCAATCTCTTCCTTTGAACCATAAATCGTAAGACGGATCGTGTTGAATGCCACGAGCACCGCGATTGCAGAAAGCGCCACGATAACCGCGAGCACTCCTGTCCTGATACCCGCCACGATAAGGGAGATTCGCTCGATGACCGGCTCGCGATCATGAAAATCAATATTCGCGATTACGGAAGCTAACGCTTCCCCTTCAAGAAATTCCGCAACCGCGGGATACGCTGCAGGATTGCTTGTTTTGATATTGAAATGCGCGAGCAAAGGATTTCTTCCAATCGCGTCCAAAGGAGAAAGAATCGCCTCTTCCCCCTGATACGCTTCACGGAATCTTAGGAGCGCTTCTTCCTTCGAAACGTACTCCACTTCCTTCACCTGATCTAACGCAAGCAGCTGCGCTCGTATGCGAGAAACCTCCTCCTCGGGCGCTGTATCCTGAATATAAGCGCTCATATCCACCCCTTCCTGAAGTTTTACGACCAAAAACTCGCCCATGCCCTGAAGAATAAAAAGAGAGCTGACGACGAAAAGTACGATTGTCATCACCACGAGCGAGGCACCCGTAGAACTTCGATCGCGCACAAACTTTTCTAACCCTGATCGCAAAATTCGCTTAGAATTTGTAAACATATCTATAAAACAATAAATTTACCCTCTTGTTCATCTCGCACAAGCTTGCCATCCGCAAGAGTAAGAACGCGCCGCCCAATCCTATTCACAATTTCCTTGTTGTGGGTGGCAAGCAAAACTGTTGTGCCGAGCTCATTGATTTTCAAAAGCAAACGCACGATATCGAGCGTATGATAGGGATCGAGATTTCCCGTCGGCTCATCGGCGACAATCACGCGCGGACGATGGATAAGAGCCCGAGCAATTGCGACTCTCTGCTTCTCTCCGCCTGAAAGTTGCGAGGGATAATGGCCGGCGCGATCCGACAAACCTACAATTTCGAGCACCTCCTTTACGTCTCGGGCAATCGTTTCTTCGCCCAACCCAAGAACCTCCATCACATATGCTACGTTTTCATATGCGGTCTTGGAATTCAGAAGTTTATAATCCTGAAAAATCATTCCGATACTCCTTCGCAACTGCAGAAGATGCGAAGAACGAAGCGTATGAACTACTAACTCATCAAACATCACTTGCCCCTGGGTTGGGCGCTCTTCCGCGAGAAGCAGACGTAACAGCGTAGTCTTCCCTGCCCCGGATTTTCCAACCAAAGAAACGAACTCTCCTTTCGCGATGTCGAACGAAACATCCTCCAAAGCTACATCCTTCCCAGAATAAATTTTTGTAACATTGCGATACGAAATCATTGTCTTGATTCAGCTTCAATAAATTCGTCCAAATCGCCATCTAAAACTCCTTTCGTGTTCGCCGTTTCAACTTGAGTGCGCAAATCTTTCACCATTTGATAAGGCTGTAACACATACGAACGGATCTGACTCCCCCATTCAATTAAGGATTGCTTTCCCTTGAGCTTTCCAAGCTCTGCTTTCCTGGCTTGTTCGTGCAACTGATAAAGTTTTGAGGCAAGCACCTGCAAAGCTTTTTCTTTGTTCTTTTGCTGGCTACGCTGCGATTGACAGCTCACAATAGTTCCCGTGGGAATATGGGTAATACGAACTGCCGTCTCCCTTTTGTTTACGTTCTGGCCGCCAGGCCCCGACGCGCGGTACAGATCCACCCTCAAGTCATCTGGTTTAATCTCAATTTCTCTCGCATCTTTCAGGTCGATTTCTGGCAACACCTCTACCGCGGCAAATGATGTATGGCGCAGTGATTTTGCCGAGAATGGCGATATGCGAACTAAACGATGCACCCCTGCTTCCCGTTTCAACAAACCATACGCGAAAGAACCGATAATTTCCATAGAAATTTGTTTAATTCCTGCTCTTCCGTCTGATCCCTGCTCTCCGAACGATTCATCGATAATCTGCGTTCGCCACCCTTTTCGTTGGCAATACCGCTCATACATCCTCTGAAGCATTGCTGCCCAATCTTGCGCATCCTGTCCTCCGGCTCCCGCGGTAATGGTAAAAATAGCATTCGCTCTATCGTATTTTCCAGAAAGAAACGCGCGGACTTCCTGTTTTTCAATCCGCTTTCGCAAAGATTCGAGCTCTTCCGGAAACCCCGCTCCGAGCTCTTTCAAATCATCAAAATCTTTTTGAAGCTGTTCAAACTCCTCCACCTCACCCTTCAGATCGGCAAGCTCCTTACTCAACTTTCCAGAAGTTTCAGGATCGGCCCAAAACTCCGGTTTTTCTGATTCCTTCTCAAGAGCACTAATCCTACTTCTCTTTTGAACTAAGTCAAAGACAGTCCGCCAGATGGCGGAGTTTCTTTTCTAAACTTTCAAGCGCGATTGTACTATCTGCCATTGTGTCTATGATAGCCAAAATAAGAGAAAAAGTAAATTGACAAACCTCTTCCAATTTACTACGTTAAACATAAGGAAACATACGCACAGATGGAGGCTACGATGAAAGTATGCTTCATAAAACCAGAATCTGAACGGAACGATCTCTACCAGCTCTTTCAAAATGGAATTCTTCAAGACGGGCAGGCAAACCAAATCACGATGCTCCCAGAAAATCCATGGGCTGTGCTGATCTTTATCGGTCCTGCATTTTCGGACGCTCAGCAGGCAAAGGATTACATCCAAAAACTGCGGGAGCAATCTCAAGTTCTCATACTTATCTACGGCAGAAAAGACAAAGAGGGATCGCATGCACTACTCGAAGCAGGAGCAGACCACTATATAGAACCTTGCTCCTTCCCAGAATTCTCTGCACGGATCAAGGCGGCTCTCCGACGCGTACACTCGTCTGAAGCTGGCACAATTCTCGTAAGCGGAACGCTCACTGTCAATCCATTGAGAGACGAAGTCTTCGTCAATGGGCAAAAATGTGACCTCACGCCGATTGAACTCAGACTTTTAGTCTTCTTCGTGAGAGATCCTGACCAGGCTTTCAGCCATAATGCTCTGTTCCGAGCAGGATGGAAAGAAGAACCAGATGACACAGCGTATACGCTGGTCAAAACGCATGTATCCCATTTACGGAGGAAGCTGGAAAATCTGGGACTTTCAGAAGATTATTTTCAAACGGTGCGCGGCCATGGGTATCGCTTTGTCGGCCCCCAAATGTCAAAGCAACTCCAAAGGGCGGTGAGCTAAACTCCCGCCTTTTATATTTGTTCTTGTATTGCTTCTCGAGTTCGATATTCTACCGCGCTGAATTCGAATGGATTCAATGCCCCCACCGTATAATAGTTTGTGGGCGCCCACAAGAGAAACCCCTTAAAATCCTCGCCCATTGCTTCTTGCGTTGCCTGCACCTGCGCTTGCACCATAAGCGTATCGTACTTGGCGCCAAGATCAAAATCTTGCAGCCATGGCCGGAGTTGAGCGAATTTCTTTTCGGGGTACGCCTGGCGCAACGCCTGCAAACGCACAAGCGCGTTTACCATAGAATGCTTTACTACCTCATAGGGATATTGCGCCGGCTTTTGATATCCCAGAAATCCATACGCATAGTGGGAAGGGTACACCATAGGATACACATAATCGAAGTATTCATACGCATCCTCAATAACCTGCCCTATGCCAAGATCATCTTTATTTATCGTCGTTAACCCAAATACGTCAGCCGAAATACGCACATCCTTAAGATTCTCCCGCAGATACGAAAAGAAGTTCCGCAGAATCTGCTGACGGGAAATTTGCCTATCCCAAAATGGAAATTCCATGTCTGCAAGGTCGCCGTCGGAAGGAAAACGTACATAGTCGAAATTTATTTCGTCGAATCCCCTGCTCGCGGCGTCTTTCGCTATGTTCACCGTATAATTCCACGCTTCAAGAGCAGAAGGATCAATCCACCCCAATCCTTTATGATCGGCCCACAAGCCTTCTTGAGCAATGCTCTGCACTGCCAAATCCGGACGCGCGGCCACCAGCACAGGATCCTGGAATACGGTAATTCTTGCGATAACGTACAGACCTTCCTCGTGCAATCGCCTTATCACCGCTTCAATATCACGAATTTTGATCCGTTGCGCTCCATATTTCACAACTTCCGGCACATCGGTTTGGTAGGCAACCTCCCCGGAAAAATCCTTAATATCAATAACCACCGCGTTCATTTTGGTTGTACTCGCCAAATCAATCACATAGTCAATCCTTCCCTTGGTGCCCGCGGACCAACTCGTAAGATACACAGCCTTGATGATTTCCGGAGGATTTGCAAGTTGCCCTTGCGGAAGAAGTTCAACGTTACGCAATACAATACGTTCCGGTTCCGGTCCACCAGCTGGCGGAGGTACAGGAACTGACAAAGGCAAGGGTTCGGGAGCGGGCGAAATCTCGACTTCAACGGGCAAGAAGTCGGGATTCGACTCGGGCGTAGCTTGCACACCAAAAAACGCCCCAAGCCCGATAAAAACTTCGATTCCTAAAATTACCGATAAAACAAGAAATTCTCTTTTGGTCACAATGCGATATAAACTTTGAGCCACCTCCGAGATTCGAACTCGGGACCTCCACTTTACGAAAGTGTTGCTCTACCAGCTGAGCTAAGGTGGCACAACCCTCCGACCTCTCTTGTTTGAATCAAGGCGAATTTACTGTATCAAAAATCCTCATTTATGCAAAGAACTATGCCCTCAATTTGTCAATTCTTTATCCGTAAATACCACAAGCCGCTGGGAATAGCTTTTTGAAACTGCATCCCACACTCCTTCGCAGGTAATGAGGTTGAGATGTGCCAAACCGTCATTTGAGCCAAATACGCTTGAAGCATCCGCTTCCGGATCATACCTTCGGCTTTCGCGCACCACGAAAGTAGTAATTTCTCCCTTTTCATTTTCGATGTATAGCGTATCTCCTTTGTGTAATTTGTACAAATTATCAAACGCGGATCCTTTTCCGTTTTTCCAGCCATAGTGTCCGGCAATAACAGCGCTACCCTTCTCCCCTGGGCGCGGCCCGAGCTCAAACCACGCTATGTTAGAACGTTCTTTCGGAACGCCCATTGCTCCCTCTGGTGTAAGACCTACATATTCAAAGGAAGCATCAACATTGATACTTGGAATCTTGAGATGTATTGGTAACCCAGCCGTTGGACGCGTCTGCTCTTGTTCGTAAAGAGCAACGGGGTTCGCAATGAGGGGTGCTGCGTCACCCCAGACCCGTTCCTCTACAGCAGAGTTAGAGCTTTGTTGGATAAAATCAAAAAGAAACTCTGCTAAAGAAAGCCAAGATCCAATGAGGGCAACTACTAAAAATGACCATTGTAACGAGATTTTCGATTGCATAGAGGGACATTCATAACCATAAGAGCCAGACAAACTCTTGCCTGGCTCTTATGTACTACTCTTCTCAACGCTAACCTAAATCGTACGTTTTCTTAGAACTAGAACGAGCGAGGTTCCAGCTAACATGAGGATACCAGCCAGCATAGCGATACTCCAAGGGACACTTTTCTCGTCAGGAGCAATTCCTGTATTCGGGAATTGAGGAACTGGCGTGGGTGTTGGAATCGGTGTCGGGGTTGGGGTAGGCGTCGGAGTCGGTGCAGGCGGAGGTACGATGGGCGTAGGTGTAGGAGTCGGTGTCGGCGTAGGTGTGGGAGTAGGCGTAGGTGTGGGAGAAGGAGCTGGTGCGGGAGATGGAGCAGCGCTTGGGCTGGTAACGGTGTTTGAATCTAACGTAACTGCGGTCTGTGCCAGCGCCCTGCCGTTCAGCGTTGCGCCAGTATTCAGCACAATCGCTGTTTGGCTCAATATATTTCCATTGAAGACGGACGTCGTTCCAAGTGTCGCTTGACCAGCGACCTGCCAAAAGATATTAGAAGTCTGTGCCCCGCCACTCAAAATAACGCTCACGGCGGAACTTACAGTAAGATTTTGCGCTATCTGGAAGATCCAGACATCATTCGCGCCGCCCGAGAGGGTGACGTTGGTTGGTATTGTCACGCCGGTACTCCATTTGTAGAGTCCGGGGGCGAGCGTCATCCCACCGATATTTCCAGCGCCCAATTCAGTCGCGGTAGGACCCGTTCTTCCTGCGGCGTCAGTGTACGCGGTTTCCATGTTGCTTACAGCCGTGGTCATTTTAGCTGGCGTAGGAGCTGTATAATCGGCTGCATATACTTTTCCGGTCACTCGAGATGATGTCGAAAATGTATTCGAAGCATCCATTATCAATCCAAACCCAGTTAGCGCACTCGCAGCGATTGGACTCACTCCAATATCTCCAGTAATTGACGTAGCTCCGGTGGTTGAGATTCCTGACTTGGCCAAAACCACAAAATCACCCGCTGTTCCAAGATTTACTGTTGCGGGGCCTGCCGCGAGCGTAGTAGTTGGTCCAGTGAGACCAAGCGTAAACGCAACAAACAATACAACTGCTGAAACTTTATTAACTATTTTCATATATTTATTTCTTAGCAATAATTATTTTTAAAAGACCTTTCTTATATTCTACCACTCTTTAATAACCCTACAATGTCACGCTGGATAAGTTATCCACACCTCAAAATATAAGGGAGCGGGATAAGGGAATCGAACCCTCGCCTTAACCTTGGGAAGGTCACGTACTGCCACTATACTAATCCCGCACTTCGACTCTCCGCCAGCTGATGGACTACCAACTGAATGGATTCCACCACTTGCGATTGTTCTCTTCTTTGACCGGCGCCGTTTCAGCCGGCACCTCTGGCGGCAAAACGGTTACGACTTGCTCGCCTTCTTTTTTATAGAGCCCTTGCTCCCGAAGGACTCTCTCCTGATACTCTTGCGTTTGCGTGTCTTGGACATTTTCTTCCAGTGTTGCTTTCTGTACAGATAGTTCAGTCATCTGCGTCTGAAGTTCCTGAAGTTTCTCCTCCAAATCAGACCGCCTTTGATCCATCATTACGTTTTGAAAAATGAAAAATCCCATCACAAGGGCGAACAAGCCCACAAACACAGCCGAGACAACCGCGCTCTCAAATAACCGTTTTCTCCTTTTGCGAAATTTTGAACTTTTTGCTAGCATACAAATATGAAATCAAAAACAGTGCTACGCGGAATCTGGATCGTTCTTGTCTCCTTAATCGTGCTTTCCATGTTCGGCTTTCTCTTAGCCCCTCTCTTTGGCCTCTAGCCCTTGCTAGACACCGTATCCGCATTATACGAAAAAACCAAGAAATTCTCAACCCTCAACTTCGGAAGACGTCGAGGAAGACTTTGGAAGGAATGTGTACCCTCCCCCTTTCGGCGAGCTCTTTTTTGCCTTTCTTTTGCTTCTCAAGCAATTTCCGCTTTCGCGTAATATCCCCGCCATACAAGGGAGCGGTCACGTCGCGCCGGCGCGCGCGCATGGTTTCCCGCGCGATCACCTTCCCGTCTGCCACTGCCTGAATCGCCACTGCAAACTGCTGGGTTGGAAGCAATTCCTTGAGTTTCGCGGTCATTTTCTTTCCTTCTTGATACGCTCTTTCGCGCGAAATGATTTGTGAGAACGCTTCTTCCTTTTTATCCGCAATATGGATTTCGAGTTTCACTAAATTAGCTGGCCGCCAATCCGTAATTTGGTAGTCCATAGACGCCATGCCTTGCGTGGCTGATTTGAGCTTATCATAAAAATCAATCACGATTTCCCGAAGCGGAGTTTCATAAATGAGGGACAAGGAGTTCACCCCAATATTTCTCGTTTCTAACTGTTGGCCTTCCAGCTGGGCCAAAAGCTGGACCACGTGAGAGTAATACGACGTAGGAGCTACGATCTCCAGCCAAACCCAAGGCTCTTTCACCGACTGAATGTATTGATTCTGCGGCCACTCTGCCGCGGTTTTAATCGAAACCTCTCTTCCCTTAGGGTCAGTAACTTTGAACTCAACAGATGGCCTCGAAATAATCATCGAAATCCCATATTCTCTCTGCAAACGTTCCAAAATAATTTCGGAATGCAGAACGCCCAAAAAGCCGCACCTGAATCCCCTGCCCAAAGCCTCGTGAGATTCCGGCTCGTATTCAAACGAAGGATCGTTCAGTTTCAGCTTCGCGATAGCATCCTTCAACACATCAAAATCTTGGGGATCTTGCGGATAAAAACTCACGAACACTACGGATTTTGGAGAAGCATATCCCTCGAGCGATGCCACCTCTGATGTTTGAACTAACGTAATAGTATCTCCAATACGCACCATGCCAGGTTCTTTGAGCCCCGTAGCAATATATCCAATCTGGCCCGCGCGCAACTCTCCATCTGCAACTTCCTTTGGACTAAAATGCCCGACCTCTTTTGCGACTGCTCTTTCGCTTGAGGCTTTCAAAAACAAATTATCATTCGTCCTTACTCTTCCCTCCTGAACTCGCACATACGCCACGACTCCCTTAAACGAATCAAAATGAGAATCGAACACAAGCGCGCGCAATGGCTTGTCGCTTTCTTCTTTTGCTGGCGGAACCCGCGCAATGACTGCCCGCAAAAGACTCTCCACGTTTTGCCCGGTTTTGCCGGAAATACGAAAAATGCTGCTTTCTTCAACTGCAAGCAAATCCGCGATCGATTTTGAAATTTCTTCTGTTCTTGCCGAAGGAAGATCAATTTTGTTTACTACAGGAATAATGGTAAGTTCTTGTTCTCTCGCCGATTTCAAATTTGCAAGTGTTTGCGCCTGTATTCCTTTTGTGGCGTCCACCAGCAAAATCGCGCCTTCCACCGCCGCCAAAGAACGCGAAACCTCATAGCTGAAATCAGCGTGCCCAGGAGTATCAATAAGATTCAGCTGGTACTCCTGTCCTTCAAAAGCGTAGTGCAAACGAATCGGCTGCATTTTAATCGTGATCCCTTTCTCACGCTCCAAATCCATTTGATCCAAAAATTGTTCTTTCATCTGCCGCTTCTCGACCGCTCCGGTCAACTCTAAAAACCGGTCGGCCAACGTTGACTTTCCATGATCCACATGCGCGATAATGACAAAATTCCTAATGTTTCCTGCCATATATTTTTGATCGAACGATATTCCAAAAATACATCATTTCCCGAGAACGAAGAAGAAAAGCTATAACAATAAAAACCACAATACCGCCCAAAGAAGCTAACAAAAACTGGCTTAGCACTTCGTTGTACGTGCGTAAGGCGAAGGTTCCACCATACAGCTGGAGAACTGCGTACGTTGCGAGACTAAGCGCAAACGAAGAGATCGCGGTTTTTAAAACCGAAACGCGCAAATCTCTTCCCATTACCTCACGGACATATGTTCCTAGAAACGCCATGAGCAAAACTCCCTGGAATATACCCGAAAGAACTAAAGCCAAGGGAAATGCCAGTATGCGAACATCTAAAATCCCTTGCAACCTCAATCCAGAAAGTAAAAGATCCACAAGCGCACTTGGAGTTGCGAGAATATTCACCAGAAACACGGCAAGAAAAATATTCAGTATCAAAGAGGCTATACTGATATAGGTTGGCGTTCTTGTGTCTTGCGCCGCAAAGAACACGCGCGCCAAAAAAGGAATAAGTGCCTGAAATAAAATGCCAAACGCAAAGATTCCGAGGACAGCTGCCGTCAAACGAGTATCTTCCCAAGTGAACTTGTCGCCTGCTCCATATATCAAACGCACAATTTGAGCTCGCAGTAGAAACATAAGGACCGATATCGGCATTATGAAAAAGATGATCTGGCGAAACGCGGCTCCAAAAGCATATGAGAACTCTTTTGTATTTTTTTCTGCAAAAAAACGCGATAGCGAAGGAAACGCCGCTACGGCGAAAGAGGCGCCAATCAATCCTATGGGAAAATGCTGGATGTCGTTTGCATAGGTAAAAATCGTAATACTGCCCGCGGAGATAAGAGAAGCCAACGCAGTCACCACAATTAAATTAATATGCAGACCTGCAGCGGCGAATGTTCTTGGGAGAGCCAAGCGCAATACTCTGCCAATCGACTGATCTTTCCATCTGAATAAAGGCTGCCAGCGAAACCCGGAACTCAAGGCTGCCGGCACTTGAATGACAAGGTGCAAAAACGCACCTACCGCAACCCCAAACCCCAGACCCCAAATTCCAAAAATGGGCACGAGAAATACGATACCAGCGATAATGCCAAGATTGTAGAAAATGGGAGCCAAAGAGTACGCTAAAAATTTCCCGAAATACTGCAGCACCCCAGAAAACACCGCCGAAATTCCAAGAAGAATTGGGGAAAGAAGCATCAACCGTGTTAAGCCGGTAGTAATTTCCTGCTGTTCGAGAGAAAATCCCGGAGCTACCAATTTTGTAAGCAATGGCGCCAAAAGAAACGCAATGCCAGAAAGAAATACAAGCGCTATCGTAAGAATGTTCAAAAGATTACTCACAAAAGCCCAGGCTTCGTTTTTTTCCTTTTGGAAGAATTCAGAGAACAATGGAAGAAATATGGTCGAAATTCCACCCATAATAAGAACGCCGTATAAAAAATCCGGAACGCGAAAGGCGGCAAGATAGATGTCGGTAGTCTCCCCCGCCCCAAATTGCCAGGAAAGCAACGCATTGCGCGCAATCCCCAAAACTCTGCTTATCAGAGAAGATAATACCAAAAGCCCCGCCGCAAAGGCAATGGTTTTGGTCTGGCTGTTGAACAACTGCGAAACAGTCATCTGTCTATCCTAGCTTAATTTCCCTTACTTGACAAACCCAAAAAGCATTAGTACAATGTATGCGTCGGAGGAAGTTGGGCAATCGCTGTGTACAATTACATGTACGTAGAGGAAAGTCCGAACACTTACGCTCTGAATATTTCAGAGGTTAAAAGGGTAGTGGGTAATTCCCATCCAGAGTAATCTGAGAGGTGCGAACAGTGACGTCCGAGACGAAAGTTAGAGACACCCTGAGAGCAATCGAGGGGTGAATCCCGATGGTAACTTCGGGGGTGAAACGGCCAAATCCTTACCTAGGCGCAAGAGTAAGCCAGGAGAACTGCATTTCATGTAGGACTTCTGTGAAAAGTAACTCGCTTGATCCGTACCGTAAGGTACGAGACAGATAGATGATTGCCATCCGCCGTTGAGGCGGAACAGAATTCGGCTTATAGGCTTCCTCCGACACGAAAACACCACCTTTATCGGTGGTTTTTTCGTCTTTACTTTTCAAATCGCCAGAAGTATTTTGAGGGGACTTTGGAATTTACAAAGATAATGCCTTCTTTTTCCAAAAGTTTTCTTTTTGCCTTGAGCCCTCCACGCGCGCTATAACCGCATAGCTCCCCTTTTACAGAAACGACTTTGTAGCAAGGATAGCCAATCGGATCCGCATTTTTTGCCATAATTCTCCCGATCGCGCGAGGCGAAGTATGGCACACACGCGCCATTTCTTTGTAGGTTACCACCTTGCCCTTGGGAATTTTTCGTAAAAGTAAAATCGCCTTGTGCATACTATTGTCATTGTTTTTACTCCCTATAAGTACGCTAAACCGTGTTGCCAAAAAATTAGCCGTGCGTATCAACCAGATATCGCACGACTCTCTATTCATCTACTTCTGCTCTCTTATGAACAGGAGTACTATGGCCGACAGGACGAAGAAACACGCAACGACGTAGAATACAGGATCAAGGTTTACTGCCCCCGTAAGCTTTGCCGCGATCACCATTGCGCCTGCCGCAACGAGTCCAAGAAATGCATCGCGTCTTCCTACGGCTCTACCTCGCGTTTTTTTCTCAGTAACATCTCCCCAAAACGCTGATTCTGGCGTTGCCCCCATTGCGTTTACAATTCCCAAAAGAATCTGAAGCGCGTAGAGCTGATTCATGGAAGTAATAACCGTATAGGCAACCACAATACCTGCAGTTGCAAGGTTAGCACCAATCATGAAGGGTTTTCTTCCGAAACGATCGGAAAGATGCCCAGCAAAGAGAGCGGTCAGTGAATAGGCCGCAACCTGAAACGCGACTGCGAAGACAAAGGTCTCGCGAGAAGAGCCAAAGTCCTGGATAAAGAGGACCAGGAGCGGCACCCAGACCCCCATTGCTATAGACGCGACCGCAGTCGATCCCAGCAGGATTCTATAGTTCCTGAGGTTACTTCTATTCGAAATATTCAGCATCGTAGACTCCTATACAATTTTTAACCATTGCTAAAAAGATGGTAGCACATTCTTATTTACTTGTCAATGCCAACGCTATAGAAGCCTTTGGGGTTTCGAGTGAGAATCTAAGGCTTGATTGACGAGCCGGTCGGCGGCCTTGTTCTCCTCGCGCGGAACGGCTTGAAATGTTACCTTGCCAAAATCAACTTTGAGATTCCAAAGCTCGAGGAAGAACTTCTGCATATTGGAATTTTCAACTTTGTATTCCCCATTAAGTTGCTTCACTAGCAATTCAGAGTCCGCCAAAACCCTAACTTCCGCTTTCTTTGTTTTTTCCTTTCCAATCAAAGCCTTTAGTTTTTTGAACGCGGTGATTGCCGCACGATACTCTGCCTCGTTGTTGGTGGTTTCGCCAATATACTCTGAAATCTCTTTCAACACTCTTCCCTGCTCGTTTTCAATAACCGCGCCGATCGCGGCAGGCCCTGGATTGCCTCTTGCTCCCCCATCGGTTCGAATGATAAATATTTCGTTCATTTCTTTTTGTTAAAATATTCTGTTAAACAAACCCTCAACCCCGACTCTTTCTCTGGGGTCGTGCGAAAACCAGACGCCTGGGGGTGACCTCCATATACATCAAGAAACTTGCCACAAGCCTGCATCGCGTTTACGGTATCGTATCCCAAAGGCGCGCGAACACTGCCCAATAATTCTTTCGCGCTCTTTTTATAAATGAAGGCAGGCTTGTTTTTTTCTTGCGACATAATAGACGCCACCGCGCCCAACAGTTCATAAGCAAATTCCTCTGACCCTTCGAATATCGCAGAGTCTGCTTTTTTGTGAAATATGCGCACGCGGACCTCGTCTGCCGCTCTTTCGATCTGCTCTCTTCGGATTTTGTTCTTTGCTACAAATATCTCAATCATTTTTTTCGCCTTGGGAAGTGAAGAACACGAAAGAAGGCGAAATGCGCCTGGCTCTCGATCTTTTGTATCTCTTACATTCAAAATACCTATAATATGCTGGACTTTACTTTCCAGATTCGCATCGCTTGCGAAAATATCAGATTCAAGAAACGCCCGAATGCCTGGCCGCCAGGAATACAGAATGGCGTCGAGGCCCTCCTGTATAATGGTTATGTTATCTTGTTCTTTTACCATCATGTCTGCGATCGTACCCAAAGCAGCCAACTCTACCATACTTTGGTACAGAGCGTCAGAAATATTTTTCCCGAGCATTGCTTTGGCAAGCTGGAAAGACAATCCACAGGCCGCGAATTCTTTGAAAGGATACGTGTCACCCAGCTGTTTTGGATCAACAATAATATCTGCCTTCGGAAGTTTATCGAGCACCTTATGATGATCCACAACAATTACTTCAAAACCGAGTTTCTTTGCCATGGGAATTTCTATGAAGTTTGAAATTCCCAGATCAAATGTCACCAGCAGAGCCGGAGCATATTGCTTGAGATACTCCAAAGCTTTTGGAGTAACGCCATATCCTTCTTTTTCTCGATCCGGGAAATAGTGATCAGTTACGCTTCCGCCCAAACTTTTGATGGCTTCATCGGCAATCAAAACCGAAGTAATTCCATCTAAATCCGCATCACCGTACAAAACAATGCGTTCTTTTTGAGCGATCGCCTTTTTGATCCTATCCGCCGCCTTTTGTAAATTCTTAATTTTCATACTTTAATCTGTAAATCGAAACGTGGAGAGGGTTTTCTGGAGAGTTTGGGGTTTTGTAGTTTTATTTTCCTGTTCGCATTGTTTATAACGCGCTTCTTCTGGTAAGCCATAGACGCCACAATTAGTATAACGTACAACAAAATGTGGCACTATGCATGCACTATCCTGCAAAGTGACATAGTAATAATTCACGTATGTTGAACCTGCCGCAGCTCCACCATGTTCATACAAACAATAAGGCACACTATTCATAGCAATCTTCTCACCCTCGGCATTCTTCCAATACGTTTCGTGTGAAAAGTTTGCCCTTACCGCGTTAAGACAGAATTCTCTTCCTTCTGATTCCTCTATCTTCATACATTCTTCCGATTGTATCTTTAATATTCCCTCGTCAATATTAGGGCATTGTGCAGGAAAACTCGGTACCGCACAATCGAAACTTACAACTTCTGGATCGGTGTAGAAAAAGTCTTTTGGATACCGAAATTCAAACCCAAACTCCTCATTGCGGTAGGTTTGCCAATTAGAGGTATCCGTTCCATTGATGAATCCATATTGGAGCTTCAACTCCTCTAAGCTTGGTTCGCGTGCTTCATTAAATGTTTCAGCCAAATAATGTATTTGGATGTTCCCGCTCTCCGTAGAGTATGTACCGAGCATATATCCTAATATATGCCCATCCTCGAAGGTTGCTATAAACTTGTTGTCTTTATGAAATTCCACATCGTCAACAAAAAATCGAGACGCTCCTAAAACTGGTTTTGCCTTTACATAACTCGTTATATTAAGTTTCAGAAAATCTGTAACTTGTTCTTGAATCTGCTGTTCAATAATCTGTGGTTCGTGAGGATCCCAGAACTCATTTCTTTCTTGAGTGTATCGCAGCAGCAAAATCCCGGCGACGGAAATGACGACGGCGATGAGCACGACGATAAGAAACAATTTGATTTCAGACTTGAAGTTTTTGAACATAAATAACTTTTGCAATCTTTATAACTTGTACTACACAATTTCAGCGGCCGCTGAAATCGCGTACTTTGCTCTGTTGTTCTGATGCTTCAAGCGCTTCGAGGCCAGGGAGCTTTTCACCTGCCAAGAATGCAAGCATGGCGCCGCCGCCGGTGGAGACATGCGAGAATTTATCTCGCAGATTATACTTTCCTAAAAAACTGGCCAAATCCCCGCCGCCCGCAACCGCGTAGGCACCGCTCTGGATAATCGCGTCTGCAATCGCAAGCGATCCCTTTTCATATCGCTCTTCTTCTGTTTTTCCCAGAGGTCCCGCCCAAAAAACTGTTTTTGCGGCAGCAATCTTTTCCTTAAATAATATAATCGTCTCTGGCCCCAGATCAAAATCTCCATCCACTCCATCGGTTGCGTATACTAACTTGGTTTGTGCGGCAAGGTCAATGCCTTTTTCTTTCACCTCTTTTGAGATCAAATCTCCGAGAAGAATCGCATCTGCCTGTTTGGAAATTTCCTTGAGGAAACTTGCCTTGTCCTCTACTTTTGCTCCGCCCACCACCACAACCAAGGGTTTATCGGGATGCTTACTTATCTTTCCGAGCACTTCCACTTCTTTCTTAAGAAGCAGGCCTGCGGCAGAAGGAAGAAACTGCGTAATTCCGACTATCGATGCGTGCGTCCTGTGGCAAGCGCCAAAGGCATCATTGATGTAGATATCTCCCAAGCTCGCAAGAAGTTTTGCAAAAACAAGATCATTCTCTTCTTCTTCATTGTAAAAACGAATATTTTCCAAAAGCGCGATTTCTCCAGGCCTCATCTCTTCAATCTTATTTCGAACTTGCTTGCCTAGAGGGTCGTCGATAAACCGGATAGGATTTCCAACCAACTGTTCTAATCTTTTTCCAATCGGGAACAGACTGAATTTTTGTGTTTCCTGCAAAGTTGGCCGGCCAAAATGTGCAAGGATAATGCATTTTGCTCCTTGCGCGGCTATGTATTGAATTGAGGGAACGCTCTGCTCTAAACGAAAATCATCCTGGATTTCTCCATTTTCGAATGGAACATTTAAATCACACCGCAGTAAAACTCTTTTCTCCCTAAGCTCAAAATCGTAAATCGAGCGCATAGTTTACTTATCGAAATAAATGGTTTTCCCTGGCTCCAATACCCCCTCTTTCTTGTTTGATTCGCCAACTGGTCTTCGACTCCGAGGCTCAGACTCGAGGAGCGGAGAAGATTCTTCCTCTTTCTCTGGGGAAACCTGCTCTTGATGCCCTTTTTGCAAAGCTTCCCGCAAAATTTCCTGCAACCCCGACGTGTCTCTTTTTGCTGGTACGGATTGAAGCGCCTGCCCACCAAAACTGCTGCTTGATGACTGCGGACGCGGACCCGTCTGAATAGGCGAAGCGCTTTCGGCAGATTTCCTCCCCTGCTCAACAGGATCTCGGGAAACAGTTTGTTGCAAAGAAGCTGGTGTAGCAAGAGGCGTAGGAGATACATCGCGCTTGAGTTTTTTTCTGCATGACTTGCAGTATACCGGCCTTTTGCCGTCTGGAGGAAATACCACTTTTGTGTCTTTTCCGCAATTAGAACACCGAGCGTCGTAGAGAGTCTGCGGTTCTCCAGGCCGTGGCAAAGGAGGTCCCGCAGATGGAGCAGATGCTTGTCTCTCGACTCCAGTCCATTCAATGATTTGCTCTTCCACTCCCGCGACCGCGGTGCCATACGTCTCGCGCGAAGATTGGATAATCTCCTCGCGAAACGATCTCTCCAGCTTTTTCGGCGGAGGAAGCGTATTCGCGGAAAACGGCCGGCTCGCAACGCCATCAATCATCAACTTTACGTAAATGGTATATTTCCCAAGGTTTACGAAATCTGTCTGCAAAAACTCTGGGGTAAACTCCATCTCCAAAAACTCAGCGTCTTCTGCACCAACACGAAAACTCACCATAGTTCCCACGTTCCCGAATACCGCGTCTCTCACTTTTGCCTCCGCGCCAGTTCCTAACTGCGCGATATACTGATGACTCAAGATTAAGCAAAGCCGATATTTTCTCGCTTCAGAAAGAATATTTACAAAGCTTTCGGTCGCGAAATTCTGAAATTCGTCGATATAGAGGAAAAAATCCTTTCTCTGTTCTTCTGGAATATCTACGCGCGACATCGCGGCAAGCTGCAACTTCGTAATCAAAAGCCCGCCCAAAAGCCTTGAATTGTCTTCGCCGATACGACCCTTGGAGATATTCACAAGAAGGATCTTTCTCTCATCCATTGCTTTCCGCATATCGAGAGAAGATTTGGTCTGTCCGATGATATTTCTGATCAAGGGATTTGAAGCGAACTGCCCCACTTTGTTTTGTACCGCGGCCGTGGCCTCCACCTCGTATCGCTGGGTGTACTTGGCGTATTCCTGCGTCCAAAAGCTTTTTACCACGGGATCTTGCACATGCTCAACAACGAGGCCCCGATATTCAGGATCAGCTAACATCCGATTGATACCAAGCAACGTAGACTCTGGGTACTCCAAAAGGGCGAGCACCACATTGTTTAGAATATATTCCATGCGAGCCGACCATACGTCAGGCCATATCTTCTTGAACACCGACATGATCCCGGAAGCAACCATATGACGACTTTCGTGCGACACCTGTTCCATCACATTGAACGCGACAGGATGTTCGAGGTCTGCCGGGTTAAAATAGATAACATCTTTAATGCGTTCCTCGGGGACAAAGTTAAGTAAATCTTCTACCGCTTCTCCGTGCGGATCCACAAACCCAACTCCATGACCAGACTGTATATCCTGCACCGCCATGTTTTTCAGCATTTCGGTTTTACCCATGCCCGTCTTTCCGATCGCGTAAAAGTGGCGTCGGCGATCGTCGATTTTGATACCAAACTTCCGAGGCTCATTCCGAAAGTTTGTTAAACCAAAAAAATTGATTTCCTGCATATATTATCCCAAAGGCAACCCAGGAGGCGCTTGCCCCTTTCTCGTCTCCACACGAGGCATTATCGCAGAAGGGAAGGCGAGTCTCCCGGGGAAATGAAACATTGTGGTCAATTCTTCAATGTTCATCACAAAGGTTCCTCCTGCTCTTGGAAACATGAAATTATCTCGCGTGCAGTACAAACGGAAAAGTCGTCTTCTCCTTAGATATGCTCGCCGCTTATCAAGGAAAAATGTTTTTACCGTATATACCTTCGTCGTTTGGAGCGGCCGCAAAATGTTCAGATTCACCGTATTGAACTGCTGAAAATAGCTCATCGGAAGCACTTTGGCAATACTCATGTATTTTTCGGTTCTCGCCAAATACACGAATCGAAGCGTTGTGTTAAACGCTTGTTTGCTTATCTTTTCCTCAACAGCAGAAACCACATCCCGTTCCCCCATGGTCAAACGAAGTTCCGGAGCAAGAAGCCCTTTTTCTTCCTCCTTTCCACCCGACAGTCTTCGTTCCGAATCCTCTCCGGTGGCTGTCATATGCCCCGCAGCGCGAAGATCTTCCATTAGCGTAATGGTAGCCGGTTTTCCGTCTTCCCCGTCTGAACGGTGCGTCAAAATATCAATCTCTTTTTTCCCTCGTTCCACGAAATCCGACTCAGTCGGCGCGAACGGAGTAAGCAAAAATTGAACCCACAGATGCTCCCCTTCTCCTAATTTCGCCATTCCCTCCACTAGCGTGGAAATAGGATCAACCCTCTTCTCTTCTTTCAAATCTTCCTTGGTCTCAAAAAATCTTGGATACGTCCGGATTGGATACACGTCAGACTTATCTAATTTGTACGTTGCCCCCCACATTCGCCAATCTTTATTCGGAACGTTTTGTGGAACCGCTTTCACGTAATCTTCTACTTCTGTTAATTCAGCGTCGGGAAATTGCGCGTAGAGCGCAGATTCAATAAGCCTCCGGGAAATCTCTGGAATTCGAAGATAAAACTTCACTTGCCCTTCCGTACAGACCATCTCGACGCTAATGCTCAATTGGAACTGTCCATCGAGCAAATGCTCGCGCGCGTTTGGAGGATCATACATTTGCCACCATCCCGCCCACACGCTCTCCATTGCCTTCATGGGTTTCTCCACATCAGGAGGTATCCTTACTTCAAGCACAATCCTTCGCACCGTAAGATCAAATTTATAGTTACGCCAGAAAAACCAAAAATATCTGGCGTGAGGCCAAAGAAAAAACGGAGCAAAGACCCACCACCAGGTCTTTAGGAACTCCCAGAGAAACTGAAGAAATGGGAAGGTAATCTGAAGAGTTTTCTCTACGATTTCCATTCTTCTATTCTACACCAATTTTGCCAAACAAAAAACACTCCCCAATGGAGTGCTTTTTGCCTTACGAACCTACGCAATAGTACCCTTCGCCTTCTTTATAGAAACACGTTTTGTCTTGAAGATTCAAAAGGATCGTGCTTTCTTTCACCTGGCGCTGATCCAATGTTTTCTTTACGATTTCTTCTTTGGTCATTGCTTCTCCGTTCTCGCGAAGAATTTCCATAATCACGTCTTTGACGGTTCCAGGCTTGTACCCCCAATCTTGCAGAGCGTATGTTCCCCTTCCCACAAGCACGAATCGCGGATCTTTGATAAGTTCATTGTGCACTGTTTGAGGCAACACATTCTTCTTCCGCCAACTGGCGGATTGCGCCGCAAGCGAATCCTGCATCTCCTCAATCGCTTTTGCCACTTCCACGAAATGGAGAGGCTTGCCTTCATCGCGAAGCACCACGTAGGCCTTATCGCGCATTCCTTTTGGATATACTTCGGGCCACTCGGTCAATCCCCATTTTCCGTTGTACGCGCGCTCAATACCCTTGGCAATTTCGAGTAAAGAAGCCAACGTGCGAGGATTTACTTTCTCCCCCTCCTGCAAACCGCGTGCTTTTGCCAAGTCATCGAAGTCGAGCGCCTCCTCGCGCTCTTCAAGATAAGCGTGTACTGATTCCAAAATCCCAGAACTCGTTTCTATGATTTCTTTCTTACTTGCCCAAAAAGGATACACATCCTCGGTTTCTTTGTGCTTTTGAAATTGATCACCCAAATGCAGAAGAAAAATGATATGATTGGCGGCTTTCGGGGCGCCCAATGCCTCAATCAAAAGATCCTGGCGTTTCACATAGCCAGATTCTTTCAGCACAGAAACAAACTCGTCAAAAATCTCCCGAAGCCTCTCTTGCTCTTTCTTCTGGGTTACAGCATCTTTCACCTGCAGAATCCCGTCTTCCACGATCTGGCGCACCCTTTCTCTTGTAATTTTATGATCTTGGCCGATCGATTCCAAGGTTTCAGATTCCTGTTCCTGCCCCCGCAACCCAAATCGTCTCGCCAAGATATCGCGGGTTCTGGGGTGTAAATCGGCAATAAGAGTATTGGATAGTTTTTCGTAAGGTAAAGTCATGGTTAGATTAAACCAAATTAACGAATGCTTGTCAAGAGGGCCTCTTTCCTACCCATTTTTCGAGCAAAAATGGGGCTATAAATAACGAAGACCAGCTCCCAGCCACAATACCCAATGTCATTGTCAATGCAAAGTATCGAAGCGTTTCTCCGCCAAAAAACAAGATAGCGAGCACCACCAAAAGCACGGTAAGCGAGGTATTCAAAGAACGCACGAATGTCTGCCGCAAACTTTGCCATACTGTATCCGCGAAATCTACCCCGACTCTCTTAATCAAATTCTCGCGAACCCGATCAAAGATCACTACGGTATCGTTCACCGAATACCCCACCACGGTAAGAAGCGCTACCACCACCGGGATAGTAATTTGCACTCCATGAAACTGGCCAAGATACGCAAGCACTCCCAATGGAATCGAAATGTCATGAAGGAGCGCCAACAAAGTTGCCAGACTCCACTGCCAGAAACGCACCGGCCTAGTGAGCTTCCTGAACGCGAGCATTACATACAGCACGATTGCTCCCAATGAAAGCAGCAAAAGAATGACTGCTTGGCCTCGAAGTTCTTTCCCAATAGTGGGCCCAATAGACTCAAACCGAAGCTCTTGCGCTCCTTGGCCAAGCGCGACCAATACGTTTTGATGGGCTTCTTCTGATAAATATTGCGTACGGACAAGAATTCCCTTGTCTCCCACCTGCTGAACCGACACTAAACCCACCTCCATTCCCGAAAGCTGTTCGCGGATTGATTCTAGAGGCGGCTGTTCTCCTTCATAGCGTAGCTCCAAAATGCTTCCGCCGGTAAACTCAATGCCTAATTCCAGCCCAAACACGGCGACGCTTATAATACTTGCAACCACCACAATCCCAGAAAATGTAAGAAAGAATTTTGAATACTTCAAAAAATTCATGCGTTTATTTCCACATCCATTTTACAGACTCCAGCTTCGTGCCGACGAACAGACGCAAAAAGTTTTTCGTCACAAAAATCGCGGAAAACATGCTCATCAAAATTCCGAGAGAAAGGGCAAGCGCGAATCCTTTTATAAAGGAAGTTCCGAGCAAAAAGAGAATCAGAGCAACCAATAATGTCGTGATATTGCCGTCGCGGATAGAGGGCCACGCTCTGCGGAACCCTTCCTCCACACTTGTCGAAAACGATTTGCCTTCTTTGAGTTCTTCCCGCATTCTCGAGAAGACCAAAATGTTCGCGTCAACGGCCATACCTATGGAAAGAATAAATCCCGCGATCCCAGCCAGAGTAAAGGCGAACCCAAACATTTTAAACAAAAGTAAAAGAAATACGCCATATATCAAAAGCGCGACTACCGCGATAACTCCTGGAATCCGATAAAACACAATCATAAACGCGATCACAAACAAGAATCCCGCGATCCCCGCTTTCACGCTTTGTTCCAAAGAAACACTTCCCAAACTTGGCCCTACGGCTTCCTGGGAAAGCAGGATGATTGGAACTGGCACCGCGCCAGCGTTAAGATTTCGCACAAGTTCCTGCGTTTCCGGCAAAGTAAAATTCCCTGTGATCTGGGCCTGCCCGCCGGAAATTTCCGTTTGCACAACAGGTTCTTGGATCCGTTGATTATCAATATAAATTGCGAGTGGCTTGCCAATGTTTCTTTTTGTAATCTCCTGAAAGAGTTTTGCGCCTTCTTCGCCAAACGACAAACGGATAATTGGCTTTTGAGCAACCTGCTCAAACCCTACTTCCGCGCGGTCAAGCAAGCTCCCATTCAAAAGGGTGAGTTGATACGGATCTTCAAATACTCCTCCTCCCGCCTCAAAAATCTCCTGATTTTTCTTTACGATTTCCTCGTAATTTTCTTTAAGCTCTCGAAAGTCCAGAAACGGCGCCTTTCCAATCTCTCGAATGGCTTGCGCAGAATCAATCACTCCCGCGATCTCCACCACCAAACGCTGGTCTCCCCCTCTCCCCTCGATCTGCACCAAGGGCTCTGTTACGCCGAAAAAGTCCACCCGCCGCTCAATAACGTCGCGCAATCCCTGCATTGCAGAATCATACTCGGCCGAATCCACTTTCGATAAGTCTGCTTCATATACGAGATGAATCCCGCCTTGCAAATCCAAACCCAACCGAAATGGGATTACGGGAACCTGGATGTACGATCCGAATGGAAGTTGCTCTAAATAGGGATTTACCTTTTCTGGAAAATCAAAAAATCCGGCAACCACCGCCGCCAGAATAATTACCAAAACAGTACTAACAACTTTCCACTTCTTCATCCCAGCCATCGTACCACACTCTTCTCCCTTCGGCAAGTGAAAAATATGTGGCTCTGAGCGGAGGGGTTAGGGTGTGGCGAGGATCCGCCAGCTGGCGGAGACGAGTAGGGAGCACGAAGTGAAGAGACACATGTTTTTCACTCCCTACAATCCAGCGAGAAAGGCAGCAATAAGGGCAACCAAGAAAATGCCGTCGAACACGCCGGCCCCGCCGATCGACAGCATCCCCTGCCCTTCCCGCATCACGCGAGGCAAGTGAAGAAGATCGCCCCCAATGATCACCCCGAGAACCCCAGAAATAAACGCTACCGAAGACGCAGAATCAAACGCCAAGACCAAAGCGAAGATGGTCGCAAAGAACGCAGGAAACAAAACTGGAATCTTAATCCCCTTGTCTGGCACAAACCGGGCAAGCGTAAAGCAAATGATAATCATCAGAAGCGACGAGAGCAATGTTTCTTTCAAGGGCACTTTCAACAAGAGATACACAACCAAAAGCAAGGGCACTACTGCCCCGCCCACGTTGATCGAAAGCCCCTGCGCCTGCAGGCGCTTCCGCCGAACCAATCCAAAAAACCGTGACTCTTCCACCTCCACCAGTCTCATCCTCCCCAAAGGGATGTTGAAAAATGATCCAATAAAGATTGCTCCGAGAACAATAAAAAACACCGGCATACTATTCTGCAACTGTTTTATCGTTCATAATTCCTCCAACTTATGCTCTACGATCGTATTAAAATCTTGAAAGAGAAAATGCCCCTTAAACTTCTTCCCCTCCAGAAACATGGGAAACCAGTGCCGATCATCCGGCCACATAGACTCAAAAGGAATCTCGTTGATCAAAAACCATTGCGGCCTCATTTCTTCGGATTCCATAGGGTCGCCCTCAAATTCGGTAGCGCAAAACACATGAGTCTCGTGAATCTTGTTCTCCTCATTTTGATACTGGAACTCAATAACCCCGCGCTTTTCAAATGAAGTAAGGCGCACTCCCGCCTCTTCTTCCAACTCTCGAAGCATCGCTTCTTCAATACTCTCCCCTTCTTTTACCTTGCCCCCAAACCCGTTCCACCTGCCCTGGCCAAAACCGCGCTTTTTCATTCCCAAAAGCACTCGATCTCTCTGATGCACAATACAAAGCGTTAAAACTTTTCTCTCCATTTTATTGAAGTTTATCTAAATCTCCGTTTAATACAATCGGCTGCATGGCGAGGATTTCCGAAGTGTACGACAATTCAGGAATTGCATACAAACAATAGATTGGTTTTCGCAAAATATGGACAAAGCCCATTTCGAGAAACGTATTGCCGCCGATGTATCCCGCGATCCCTTTTTTCTCCGGATTCACCACAAGCACGATATCGCTTGTTTGTATCTTCTCATAATACAATCGGATTAGGTCGTGCTTTATCTTTCGATCTGTTTTTTCTTCTGTCGTGGCATCTTCTCCCCACATGCCCAAATGCTTCACGCCCTCTGGAGTTTCAACCTCGTATCCTTTCGCTTCCAGTTTCTTTTGCGTGGCAATAATTTCATCTGCCGCGCTTATCGACCCGCAAATAATAACCTTTTTCATTTTGCTTTTTTGAAAGCTTCTTGTGCGTAAAACTTTACATCTTCTTGGATTTGAAACTCTGGATTCTCGAGATCAGCTTCAGCAAACCATCGGATATCTTCGTGCTCTCTTTCTGCAAGCTTCACTGTATCAGATTTTGCGCGGGCAAAATAGGTTAGACTCGTATGTCGATGATCCTCATTGATGCGATGAATATCAAGGTAATTTGGGGTAAGCAAAGCTTTCCGCCCCTCGTTTCCAATATCTGGTTTACTCGATAGAATTTCGACTTCCAGGCCGCACTCTTCTTGAATTTCACGAAACAGTGCTTGCTCTGGATCTTCATCGAGTTCAATGTGGCCGCCAATCGGCAGCCATTTTTGTAATTTCTTGTGAAACACCAATAAAACCTTGCCCTCGTAGACAATAAAAGCCGTAACAACAAAATCTATAAGTTCATGAATATGTGGCATATTTTACTCTAACAAAAAACCTCGCGGCAGAACAGCGCCTGCCGCGAGGACTGAGTTATTGAGGACCCGTGCTTTCATCCTATGAGAACTACATCGAATACCCCATCTGCCATTTTTCTCCACCATCCCTCATAAGGCACGTTACTATCTGCGAAAACCTTTACACGCAATGGGCTCTGGCCGGGAAGCAATAGATTCCTCGACTCTGAAGCTTCTACTCTGACCAAATTCTTCTTGCGAATACCCGCAAAGACTAATGTGCTGCCGTCGAGCGATCTTTCCTGCAGTTGAACCTCTTTAATAAGATCTCTGTCGCCGGGCCTATAGCAGTGAAGTTGCATGCTCATTCCTCCTCCGTGTGCTGTCTTGAATTTAGTCGTAACCCAACCATAAGTCAACCCTACCGCCGTTCAATTTCCAGCATACAAAAGCTTAATGCAGGCATCTTCATCTTGCACGAGATTCATTCGCAATGCTTCTTCGCGGGAAGTCCAGCGAAAATCTTTGTGTTCCGCGAAATTAAGCGCAATCTCCGGCTCCTGGTCAAAAGGCGCGCGGAACATATGATATACAAAATCATATTCGGGATACCGCACGTACACAGTATCGAAAAATCCTACCTGTTCTCGCGATAGATCGAGCCCGATTTCTTCTTGAATTTCGCGCAAAAGCGCTTTCTCAACGCTTTCGCCTTTCTCCACCTTCCCTGCCGGCACCCCCCATTTATTTCCTTCCGACTTTGCATCTTGGCGATGAAGAAGGAGAAATTTGTCCCCAACCTCAAGAAAACAGCTCGCCACTTCAAATTTTGGCTGGAAACCCTCAAAAGGCGTTTTCGATATCATAATCGGCCATTCTATCACATTGACACCAATGGATTAAACTCTATAATGACAGGTACGCCATTAACAAGGAGGAATGTATGCCTCTTGGAGTACCGTGGCCTTTCGCTCTTTTGGGTATTCTGTCGATCTTTTTCTCTGCGGTAACGCTCCATTCCCACAAGCGAAAAGGAATCAAGCTAGAAACGGGGACCAAAATCATATTGATGACGCCGATCGTATTAGTTGTCGGCCCCCTCATGCTTCTCGCTCTTCGACAAAACGCACTACACAATGAAAAATCGCCTGACAGCTCTTAGCTGCCAGGCGATCATTATTTTAAGGAACGCCTCCTACCACCCCAAGACAAAGTATTGGAAACACCAGACACCTATTCCGGTTGCGTAAGCAGCGAGAACTGGAAGGAAGGCAATCTTGACGTATGTGAAGAACGTCAGCTCCTTGATCATACCCATTGCCACTACGCCAGCGGCAGAACCAATGACTAGGAGCGACCCGCCCGTACCTACGGTTAGGGCAAGCAGGACCCACAAACTTTGGTCTGTGGTTGTAAGCATTACAAGAGCTCCCGCTGTCAGAGGAATGTTGTCTACGAGCGCGGAAGCCATGCCCAAACCTACATTTCCGAAGACTACGCGCAGCGTTGAAGTCCCATCCCCGTACAGAAGCCCAGACATCCAGGAAAGTATCCCCAATGCCTGAAGAGCTGCGACCGCCAGCAGAATCCCAATGAAGAACAGCCTCGAGGAGGAATCCGTGCTTTTGAGCAGGTCATCAATGGAGGTATCCAGATGAGTGGGAGCTCCATCGATATGGCCCAATAACTGAATTACTAGCCACACGACTCCTAACCCAGTCAGCAGACCAATATAGGGAGGCAGGCCAAAGAGCGTTGCTCCCAGAGGAAGGCCAAACGATCCGAACGCCAACCCAATGACAATTTTCTCTTCTCTGGTAAGCTTGGGGACAATTTCATCTTTTTCATCGCGCGTATCCCCTCGGATCCCCCGGCACATGAACACAAGAGTTACCCCGAGCATTGCCAAGCAAGGAAGTATCCCTCTTGATATGATCGTAGTAGCAGAGGCATTCCCCGCCAGCCATATCATAAGAGTTGTCACGTCCCCAATTGGGGACGATGCTCCTCCGATATTTGCGGCGCTCACGATGCCAGCTCCCGCTATCAAGAGATTTTTCCCCTTGAAGAATCTGCTGGCAATCTGGATCATGACAATGGTCGTAGTCAGGTTATCGATGACTGCCGAAAGAACAGCCGCAATCACCAGAATTGTCATGAGTTGACCCTTATCGCCAAGGCCGAGTTTATAGATCTGCGCTCGGATAAAATCAAAGAAGTGGTAGCGGTTGAGAATTTCCACCAGCGCCATTGCGGCAAACAGGAACGCGACCACTCCGAAGATTTCAGATCCAGCATGGAAAATTTTTTCGGCGAGATGGTCAACTTGGCCGAAGACAGCAGTGATCCACCAAAGAAGACCTCCTGTCGCCAAGGCAATTGCTGTTTTGCTTTTCTTGATCACATGTTCCAGCGTGATCCCCACGTATCCCAGAAGAAAAACGCCAAGGCATACGTACGAAACCCAATTATCCACGGAATCTCTCCTTCTTTGGCTTTCTAAAATATCCAGGATTGTTAAAGTACACCGCTAGAAGTCAACAGCGTTGACCCCCGCTGAATCATTCAACGCGTACAGCGTTCAACAATTCAGTCGGAGTCAATCGAGAAAGTACAACGGAACAGACAATTGTCGGACTTCAGAAAGGCGATAGTCGAGCACTTTTCGCCCCACAAAGGCCAAAGCCAAATTGCTATGGGTTTTGGCAATATCTTCAATATTTCTCTGCAAAAATCCTTTTCTGCTTATATACGAAAATTGGAATGGCTTCTTGCTTTCTTTCTCGCGTTCGGCATTGATTTTCTTGAATTCTTCCTCTGCTTCTTCGCCCATGCGAGCCGCCAACTCTGAAGTATAGTGATCCTCCAAGCAATGGAGCAGCATAATCCTGTTTACATTATGTTGTTCTGCCCACGCTTCTACTCTCGGAAGCCTTTCCAAATAACTATGGCCCCTCGAGCCGAGAATGACAAACGATTCTCCATGTCCATTTAATCGGATCGCTTCTTCGTCCGTAATTTCGGTTCCAACCTTGAGCAACCGAGCCATCAAAGGAGTAAGCGGAGGCTGGATAATCAACGTAGCTAAAATAACCCACATGCCGATCGCCACAAGCCCGTCGAGATTGGAAAAACCCATACTCACGATTGTCACAAGCAATACGGCCGGGATTGCCCCTGTCTCTCTAATGAAGGATATAAACAAAAGATCTTTCCAAGTCAACCTTCCTTTCCTAATAAACGAGAACGGCCCCAAGGTTAGAAAAACCGCCAATGGTCTAATGACGAACATGAAGACAAGCGCAGAAAGAATCCCTACGGCAGCATAGGTAATGAGATTTTGGATGTCTACCAGCGCTCCGAGCAAAAGGAAGATCATGGGCTTCAAAAATCCGTCTATTGATTGATTGAAGAACCTTTCAGTATCGTGCAGATGATCAGACATCATAAACAGCAAGCCAGCCACGAATACCGCCAAATATCCGCTCCCCCCGAATGCCATGGTTATGGTGAAAACGATAACCGGAACGAAAAAGAAATACGCAGTGTCGGCGCCCGATTCTCTCTCATCTTTCTTTTTAAGCCGCGCGAGGCCTACCAAAAGAAAATATCCAATAACGCCAAATAAAACCCCATATAGTATTTGCTTAGCAAGCATCATGCCGGTTTCTGCAGTAAAGAGCGCTTGATACCAATCACCAACAGACATCAGCGTTCCCCCAACCGCTATCAAAGAAATAAACGCAATGGTCAGAAGCGTTCCTGTTACATCGGTCATCGCGCTTTCAGAAACAATGATATCTTTCGTGTCGCGATTGAAGAAACGCAATTGCTTGAGGATCGGAATAATGGCAGCAGGATCAGTAGAAGCCAATACGGCGCCCAAGAGCACTGCCACGACAATAGGAATGTTCAACTGAAAAAGATTTCCGATAAACAGTACAACAAGAGAAAACAGAAAAGCCGTGAGGAACAATCCGAGAAACGAAAGTGAAGCAATCTTGAGAGCTAATTTTCTGAAATTTCCAAAAGGAGTTTCGAGGCCTCCTCCAAAAAGGATAAGCGTTGCCCCAAAAGAAACAAGCGCGCCAAGTATGGTATGGTTATGAACAATAGGCCCAAAGAGAGGTTGGGCAGCAATCCCGAAGAAAATTGCCATTACAAAAGAAGGGATAGGCGTGCCAAGCGAAAGATAAAAAACAGTGAAGCTTAGGGCAAAGATTAACGCAATACCAAAAAAAGTTAAAAGAAGGGCAGAATCCCCATTTTGACTAAAAAACGAGAACACGTGCGGCGCGAAATTGCTCACAAACGAGATGAGTAAAAGAGCTACACTTATACGAATGTATGGGGAAAATTTACGAGTCATAACAAAAGTGGCTTATCACATATGACAAGCCAGCTTTAGAGGTTTAGAGGGTGAATTTCGTTAGGCCTATTGCGAAACCTTCGCCGCAGGCCTAACAAAACACCCCATTACAAACCCTTTTTCAGCTCACTTGTCTTAATTTCTAAAATCCGCACGAAGTATGCCATATCTAAAAAAGCAAGTCAATACTTGTTTTCCACTTTTCACGCCCCATGGCATCGCTTGTACTTTCTGCCGGAACCACATGGACATGGGTCGTTACGGCCAACTTTTGGTTGCGCAATCGAACCAGCTTTTCTCTGAACAGGCTTCAGAGCGGATGTTGAGGTCGAGTTTGCGGGACTTGAGTAGCTTACGTTTTGAGAAATTGTTGGTGTCTGGGCTTGCGAGGCGAGCTGCACATGCAGTAAAGAATTTACAATATTCTCCTCGATAGTCTGGAGAAGTTGCTGAAACATCTTATGGCCCTCATTCTTGTACTCAATCAAAGGGTCTTGCTGGCCGTACGCGCGCAAACGCACCGAATCGCGCAAATACTCCATTTCTTCCAAATGCCCAATCCACAAAGAGTCGATAGCCCGCAGAGCAATCACTTTTTCCGCCTGGCGCATATTTGTTTCTCCAAGTTCTTGTTCTTTCTTTGTGTACTCTTCTTTTGAATGACCCTGCTTCTCTATAATCTCAAGAATATAAGAACGTAAGTCTTGCTTGTCCTCCGAATCCGCCTCATCGGCGGAGAAGGAGGAGGCCTTTTCAAGAATTTCACGCCGGCGCCGATACAAAGCATCTCGATGCTTGTTTAACACATCATCAAACTCCAGCAAATGCTTCCGGGAATCAAAATGAAATCCTTCGATCTTTGATTGCGCTGATTCCAACGCATGAGAAAGCATTTTGTTCTCAATGGGCTGATCTTCCGGCATATGAAATTTTTCCATTAATCCCTTGATCTTCCCGCCGCCAAAAATACGCATCAAGTCATCTTCAAGCGAAACGAAAAATTGCGTGGAGCCAGGATCACCTTGTCTTCCCGATCGCCCTCGCAGCTGATTATCAATTCTTCTTGCTTCATGACGCTCAGTTCCAATAACGTGCAAACCTCCGGCTTCCCTTACCCTTCGACTCTGCTCTTCGTCTTGAGGGTTACCCCCCAAGACAATATCTACTCCGCGGCCTGCCATATTGGTAGCCACTGTTACTGCCCCCAATCTGCCTGCCTGCGCTATAATCTGGGCTTCCTGCTCATGATTCTTCGCGTTCAAAATCTTATGCGGAACCCCTTCCCTTGCGAACAGTGCGCCCAAATACTCATTTTTCTGTATGGAAACTGTTCCTACGAGTACGGGCTGGCCTTTCTCGTGCCTTTGTTTTACTTCCTGAACTACCGCATGGAACTTCCCCTGCTCTGATTTATAAATCCGATCAGAAAGATCTTGCCGGATCATTGGCTTATTCGTTGGTATCGCCACCACCTCCAATCCATACACTTTATAAAACTCCTCGGAAGAGGTTTGGGCTGTTCCAGTCATGCCTGCGAGTTTCTTATACATCCGAAAATAATTCTGAAAGGTAATGGAAGCTAACGTCAAAGATTCTGGCTGAACCCGTACTCCTTCCTTTGCCTCCAGGGCTTGATGCAATCCTCCTGAATACCTTCGACCCGCCAAGAGACGACCCGTAAACTCATCAATAATCACAACCTGATCTTCACGCACTACATAATCGCGATCACGCTGAAACAAAGCCTGTGCCCGCAAAGCGTTCTCCAAATGATGAATATATTTAATTCCTTTTTCTTGATAAATATCCTGTACGCCTAAGAGTTTTTCTACTTTGTCGATACCTACATCCGTAATGGTAACCGCCTTGAGTTTCTCATCAATCTCATAATCTACGCCCTTTCCAAGCTGTGGAGTAAGTCTCGCGAAATCTTTATACCAAGAAGAACTCTCTTGATCGGGCGCGGAAATAATCAACGGTGTTCGCGCTTCATCGATTAAAATAGAATCGACTTCGTCGATAACCGCGTAGTGATGCCCACGCTGAACTTGCTGAGCCAATTCATACGCCATGTTATCGCGCAAATAATCAAATCCAAACTCGTTATTCGTGCCATACGTAATATCGGCCCCGTACGCCTCTTTTCGCGTAACCGGGCGCAAAAAAGATTCTTCAATTTTAAAACTTCCAAGGGTGTCTCTTGCTTCATCACTTTTTGTATCTTGGTACGCGGGATCATATATATAGGAAGCTTCATGAAATATGCAGCCAACCGACAAACCAAGCGCATTATAGATCTGACCCATCCACACAGCGTCACGTTTCGCCAAATAATCATTTACGGTAACCACATGCACGCCCTTTCCCTCCAACGCGTTCAAATACGCGGGTAAAGTGGCAACGAGAGTTTTTCCTTCGCCAGTTTTCATCTCCGCGATTTTTCCCTCATGAAGCGCAAGGCCGCCGATGAGCTGCACGTCGAAATGCCGCTGGCCGAGCATGCGTTTTGAAGATTCCCGCGCAAGCGCAAAAGCATCGGGGAGAACCAATTCTAATGAATCGCCAGAAGCAAGCCTTGTCTTAAGTTCTTGCGTTTTGGCTTTGAGGCTCGCAGAATCAAGTTTCTCAAATTCCAATTCCAAAGCATTGACTTGCTCCGCGATTCTATGGCCGTCTTTCACAACCTGATCCTGCGCTGATTTGAATATGTTTGGCAGTATTCCCATTGCAACAATAAAGTATATCAAATTTTCTCCCTAAAAACAAATTCGCCGCATCCATAGGACGCGACGAGATTTGCACGAAAGAGAGATTATCTCTTCTTTCTTTTCTTTGTGGCTTTCTTTGCAGTAGCCTTTCTTCTTTTTTTTGCTGCCATTGGTTTTAAAAAATTACTTCGTTTGTATGGATTGTTTTGAATAGCACGACCTTCAAAAAATAATTACCATTCAAAAACAAATCGTTACTTTATTTTTTCATGTACAAGCGATGCTGTCAATGGGGAAAACTTATTTCTTCCTCCAATTCGATTCCAAATTGCTTTTTGATTCGTTTTTTTACATCTTCAATGAGTTGCAGCACTTCTTTTGCTCTCGCGTTGCCTCGATTCACGATATAGTTCGGGTGTTTTTCTGAAATTTGCGCATCTCCCACGCGCAATCCCTGCAATTTCGCGCGCGCGAGAATCGCAGCGGTCGGAATCACAGGGAATGGATCCATTTTGATTACGTCTTTGAGAATTTCTGCTAATTCTTTCGGAACTTTTTTGACATTACAATTTTTAAAAATGCTTCCAGCGTTCGGATATTCCAAGGGATGCCGCTCTTTGCGGTATCGCATATGATCTTTTGCCACGGCTTGGATTTCTTTCCTCTCCCCTTTTCGCAGTTGAAACGTTGCCTCAAGCACAACCATATTTTTCTCCTTGAAAATCGAGGAACGATACCCGAATGTACACTCTTTTTGAGAAAATGTTTTCCGCTTTCCTTCTTCATCGATTGCCTCCACTTGCGCAATCGCGTCTTTGATTTCTCCGCCGAACGCGCCCGCGTTTCCTCGTACAGCTCCTCCAACAGTGCCTGGCAATCCTCCTGCCCATTCCAAACCCGCCAAACCCAACTTCCCTGTTTCTCGCACAAGCGTAGCCATTGAAACTCCTGCCTCGGCCCACACCTTTGTAGTTTGCTTGCCCTGAGCGAAGTCGAAGGGTATCTTATATTTTGTATTTTGTATTTTGACTACGAGGCCGGAAAATCCATCGTCAGAAGCTAACACATTGCTCCCTCCCGACAGCAAGAAAAATGGCAGTTTGAGATCTCGTGCGACAGAAACTGCTTTTACAATATCTTTACTTGTTTTAGCTACAAAAAAATACTTGGCCGGCCCGCCAATCTTGAACGTCGTATGATCCTTCAAGGGCACATCCCTCCGCACCCCCGGAATCTTTTGTTTTAAAATTTCAAACTCTTTCATAGATATACCCAAAATGAAACCGGGGCGGTAACCCCAGTTGTGAAACTTAATGAGTTCAGCCCCCGATTTCAACTTCATCATATACAAGTTTTCTTAAAAAAGCAACCTCAATAAAAGCAAAAGACCTCGCCTAGGGGAGGTCTTGTGCCGTTTCACGTTGGGAACAGAACAGCAAAGCTGTAACTGAACTCATGATGTCATTATACACCTCCTGCAAAAATTGTCAAGTTTTGACCTTGATTTTGCTTGACAAATCCATAATTCTGGTGTACACTGCTTATCAGTAATTTACACCAGATATACTCTGAAAGGAAGGTGAATCTTGACTCAAGCGACTGATAGCCCCGAAAGGCATATCCTCCCCGCTCTCATTAAGGCAGACGCCAGCGGCTTGTCGTCCAACGACAAAGAGGTGCTCCGGCATCTCATTCAGGCGGTCAGAAGCATGGGTAAGGTCTGTGACAAGCAGAGGCAAACAAACCTTTACCCCGCAGATCTCACTACCCAAAAATTCCAAACCTACCTGGAACAGCATCCAAGGCAAAGTGAACGACTACTTAGTCCATTCACGGTCGTCAGGAGACGCGGCAACCTCTTAATAGCAGTTCCCTATTCCCGGATTTATCGCCGGGAGCTGGACGAGGTAGCGACACACCTCGACACTGCCGCAAATCTAACCACCCACGATGCGTTCCGGAGTTTCCTGCGCGGCAGAATCATGGCTTTCCTTACGAATGACTACCTGCGTAGTGATAGAGAGTGGGTCCAGTGCCTTGGCGCGCCCTTCGAGCTCATCCTCGGTCCCTATGAAAGCGACGGAGATTCCTTCTGGGGGGTCAAACGTTTTTTTGAAGGCACCGTAGGTATTGTCCGACAAGACATGCAGCAAATGCTTGATGGCTATCAAGACCGTGCGGTAGAGTTCAACGCTTTCCTCGGTAAAGAGTTTGGATACTCTGCGCCGACGAAACGCGGACCCATCACAATGGTTGACGAGGTGCTGGCCGTTGGAGATCCAATCGCTACCATGGGGTCCCAGCTTCCAAACGACCAGATTATCCGAGAAAAGGAGGGGTCCAAGCGGACTCTCTTCTACAACATCATTGTCGAGCAGTATCGAAATCTCGTCGAACCAATCCTACGGTATGCAATACGTGAGTATGATACTGCCGTACTCGATCTGGAAACATACATAGAATTCATCAAGGCGCATGAAGTGTGCCATGGTGGAGTGGCATTCCGATTCCAGGCACCAGACTTCAGGCCCTACAGCTTCAGACTTGAGGAGGCAAAAGCAGACGTACTTAGCATACCCTTCCAATTCTTTTTGGCGGGGCAGAAAAACGCGGAAAGGTTCGCAGTTCTCCTTATCGCGGATGCCATCCGCGAGATCCGCCGCGATGGAAAAGAAGCACACGGCCAAGGTTCCATCATCAAACTCTCGTGGCTCCTGGAAGCAGGCGCGATTCGTGTAGAACACGGCAAAATAGTTGTTGTACACGAACGCCTTTACCGTGCTTTCTGGGAACTCGGCAAGGCTCTGTACGATCTTTCTCAAACAGGGAGTTTGGACAGAGCTACCAGAGTTGCCGAATTCATTGGCCGGTGGGGTTCCATGCCTGCCGAACTGGCATCGGTCATCGAATCCATGCCACACATACCAACGAACATACGGCCGGTTTTCGCAGTCTAAGGTCAACGTGGCCTAACAAAAAGCCGAGGGGAAATACTCTCCTCGGCTCTTTTATTACACCGAAAATCTAAAACTTATTTCTTCTTTGATACGAAGAAGGTTTTCACAAATTTCTGCGCGTCTTGCAAAGCAGGCCCTTGATGCGTAATACCAGCCTCATCACTCCCTCGCACGCTGTTTGCTGGAATGGAAACAATGAGCGCTCTGGGCGAAGCCAGTAAAAGACCTTCTTTTGCCGTAACGAATACATGGATACCTTTGCTTCCATTTTCGGGAACCTGAACGTCAAAGTTCGTAAAGCTTAAACGATGGCTCGAATCACCTGTCTGCACAAACGAGTCTTCGGAAATTTCAACTTTCGATAATATGCGTGCGCCCTCACGAAGTTCAACGGAAGAAAGAAAAAGCCAAGGCCTATCTGAAAATTCCACGTCAACACGGTCAACGAAAATCGGGGAAAGCTTGGCAGACGCAGTAAAACCTAACACATTCGCACCCGCTCCTTCTGATTGCACTGTTACCCCCGAGGGAGAACTTGCTATGGCAACAGTAAACGTTCCCTCTCTCGCCACATCGCCGATGACAGGATCCTTCACCACGGGCGTTTTCGGCGCGACTGGCGGACAGACAACAGAAGCCTTTACGGTTGTTTCAGGAGAAAATCCTCCCAGACCGCCGGAGTTCCCCGCTCTTACCTTATAGGCATAGCTAACCCCACCGGCGAGACTCCTATCGGCATAAAAGGTAACAGTACCCGAGAATATACGCGTGCCTCCGCGGAACAATTCATAAAAATCTGCTCCCGGCACCTGACTCCAAAAAACCTGCATGTTCCCTCCGCACGTCAATCCTTCTTGCCCCCAAACAACAGGAGGCAAAGGAGCGCATTGAGAAGCGGTCGTGATTGTTTGTACTGGAGAGAGGGGCCCAAGCCCGCCGGCGTTCCGCGCGCGAACAGTATACGCGTACTGCACCCCCGGCGCCAATCCTTTATCGAGGAATTTTAAATCCTTACCAACATAAACTTCAAGGCCTGTACGATACAGGATATACTCGGTTGCGCCTGGTACACCAACCCATGTTATCTCGGCCTGTCCGCACGCAACGACAATAGGCACTTGCTGCGCTTGCCGAACGGCCAAAAGCTGGCGTTGCAAATCAGCAACGAGATTAAGAAGCTGAATTACAATCGCTTGAAGCTCTGCGATACTCTGCTCTCCGCTAGCTATGGAACCCTGAGCGAAAGCAGAGACTGGCTGGAGAGCCACCCCTAGAATGAAAACTCCAATCAAAGCTATACCAAAACAAAATAAGGCAATCTTTTTCATAACAATATTCTACCATAAACTATATAGAAAGTCAAGGTTCTAGGTTTTAAAGGGAGTATAATTAGGGACTATTGACTGGAGAGCATGAACTATTTCTTCTCTGTCGCCGGTGAGAACCACTTTTTGCAAAAGGTTTAATCCCTCTCGTACGCTATTCTCACCAACGGAAGATAGCTTTGCGACAAAGATCTTCTCATTTTTCGTTGCTTGAGTCCCTTCCTCTGCGGTTAAAATATCTTCAAATAATTTTTCTCCGGCGCGCTCACCCGTGAATACGATTGGGATGTCTCTGTCTGGCTCATATCCTGAAAGCCGGATCATTTCTTTTGCCAGATCAACAATCTTAATAGGACTTCCCATATCAAGCACAAACACTTCCCCGCCCTGGCCGATTGCGCCAGCCTCCAACACAAGAAGACACGCTTCAGGAGTACTCATAAAATATCTCTGCATGTCGGGATGCGTGACAGTCACAGGCCCCCCCCTTTTAATCTGTTCTCGGAAAATGGGTATAACGCTTCCTCTGCTGTCTAACACGTTCCCAAATCTTACGGAAACAAATTTGGTATGGTCTTTCGCGTTCAGCATTTGGCAGATCATCTCTCCCACTCGCTTGGTTGCTCCCATAGCCGAGGTAGGATTAACCGCTTTATCGGTTGAAATAAATACAAACTTCTCCGTCCCGCATTCAATCGCAAGTGACGCAATTGCAAGCGTACCGAATACATTGTTCTTCACTACTTCATCTGCCTGTGTTTCCATTAATGGCACGTGTTTATACGCCGCGGCGTGGAAAATGATTTCCGGCTTGTGCATTCCAAATATCGAACGCATCTTTTGCTCGTCTCGGATATCGGCGACCATAGCATAACGATCAATCTGCGGGAAATTTTCCTGCAATTCGCGGGATATCCAAAACATTCCTGTTTCATCCTGATCAACCAGTACAAGCGAAGAAGGAGAAAACCGGGCTATCTGCCGGCAAAGCTCAGAACCAATAGAACCCGCGGCTCCTGTTACCAACACCCTTTTTGCCGCAACAAACTTCTTAATTGCTTCCTGGTCCAAAGACACCTGCTCTCTTCCCAAAAGGTCTTCCACCTGCACTTGCCGGAGATCGCGAATGGAAATTTGCCCCCCAATCAGATCGGAAAGCGGCGGCACAATCTGGATATTCCGCAGACCTGCTTTTCGGCCCTGCTCCACGGCCATTCTGATTTCCTTTGAATTGCGGGCAGGAAGGGCGATAATAACTGTCTCCACTTCGTGCTCTTGCACAATCCTGACCATGTTGTCGATCGTCCCAAGCACCCGCACCCCATGAATGGTAGCGCCCACCCGAGAAGAATTCGCGTCTACAAATCCGACTGGAAGATACTTGCTCTTCTGCGACTGCAAAATGCTTCGCAAAAGCTCTTCTCCCTCATCGCGCGCTCCCACAATAAGCGTCCGCTCTTTTTGTTCCTGATTTTTGCTCGTAACTATCCACTGCAAATATATCCGCTTTGAAAAGCGCAGTCCTCCGCAAAACATGAACAGTAAAATATACGTGAGCAAAAACACAGAACGGGGAAAACCAATAAAAAAGGACTCCTCTCGCAGAATGAAAAATATGGTTCCCGCGAGAAGCGCGCTTACAAATAAGGCGCGAGCGAGAAGCAGAAGATCGCCAATACTCACATAGGCCCACGTAAATAAGTACAAGCGAAAAAACAGAAATACTGGAATGGTTGCGAAAAACACAAGCGCGAACGCCGCTTGAAATCCTCCTCCAAGATACTGCGCAGGGATTTCCCCCTCAAAACGGATGAGAAACGCGAGCAGCAGGGCAACTCCAATCGAAAGGATGTCTGCGATAAGAAAAAACGCAAAACGCGTCTTTTGCGTTCTTTGAAAAATCGTGCGAAGAGGATTTTTCTTATCCATAAAAGCTTTTGATTCGCTCAATCACATACCGCGCTTCTTCATCAGTCAATTCAGGATACATCGGCAGAGAAAGCACCTCGTCTGCCAGCCGCTCTGAAACAGAAAGGGAAAAATGATCAAGCCCAAGATTGGGATGCTTATGATTTGCAATAGGATCTTTAATAAGCGTTTCCACTCCTTGTTCTTCAAGATACGCCGCGAGCTCATTGCGTTTTTGCGCGCGCAATACGTAATTTTGGTAGGTGTCATAATGATCTGCGTCTTGCTGGGGAGGCACAGAAACGCCATCAATTCTCGCAAGCCCTTGGTCATATGTTTTTGCGATCTCTCTCCTCTTGGCAACCCAATCGGGAAAATGTGCAAGTTTCTTGTTTAACACGGCGGCCTGCAAGTTATCCAAACGCGAATTCCACCCAAACAGCACGATATCTGTTTTTGTTTTTTGGCCGTGGTCGCGCATAAGCCGAGCTTGCTCTGCGATATGTTCGTTGTCAGTAGTTAATACACCACCATCGCCAAAGCATCCCAATACCTTAAATGGATATAGACTAAAGGATCCCGCGGTTCCAAAAGAGCCAGCCATTTTACCCTTATACTTTGCGCCCAAAGCTTGCGCCGCATCTTCAATAACAAAAAAGTTGCGCTTTTGGGCTATCTCCATGATCTTGTCCATTTCACATGCTCTTCCATTCAAATGGACTGGTAAAATGGCTTTCGTTTTTTCTGTAATGGCTGCTTCTATTTTATCTACATCCATCAAAAAGTCATTCTTAACGTCTATGAGTATCGGCGTTGCCCCAGTTTGCACGATAACGGCAATCGAAGCAATAAACGTATGGGAAACAGTAATTACTTCATCTCCGGGGCCAATACCAAGAGCTTTCAATGCAAAAAACATGGTATCGGTTCCGCTGTTTAGCCCAACGGCATATTTGGTACCAACCATAGAAGCTATGGCTTGCTCAAAGTCTTCCACGTCTTTGCGCAAAATCAAATCACCGCGCGAAAGCACGTCGTCCAAAGCCGCCATGTATTCTTCCCGATGCGCGGCATACTGTCTTTGCGGATTCACAAATCGCACTTTGTATTCCATATTTTTTATCTTACACCAAAACCCTCTTCCCCGCAAGCTTGACAATAAACAATGGTTATGCTACTATAATCGCGGCTCTCCTAACACAAACCAATTCACGCAGGGAGGCAAATATGCCAACGTACTGTGTCGTAGTAGGCTGGGCACGCGCAGATGATGACCCAACAGACTACTGGCGACTTCAAATCGGCGCAGTTGAAGCTGACCCGGACGCACTACAGCCCGATACGCTTATCAAGGTACCTGAACAAATATCGTATCTTCCATTCGCTGTCTTAAGCGAGAGGTCGGGCGACTTCTTTTCCGGTCTTCACGTAATGGTCTCCAGTGTGGACGGCGATCAATATCTCCTTGGAGCAATGGAAGAAGTTTTGAATGCGGCATACCAGGCCGGACGTCGCAATGTCATTCCTCCAAACAATTAGCGTTCCTTGAGAAAGGAGGGCAACCCGAGTGGGCAGACGACAAAAGTTTGCCCACTTTTTATTTTCCTAAATTTTCGGTCCAAGCGCGAAGGCGGCGGAAGCCTTCGATGATTTCTTCTGGGCTGCAATCCCAAGTGGCCCCTTCCTTGCCCCCTCGCAAGCCTTGACAATCAGTTTATACTGTGGTAACCTATTTTCAGCATCGCTCTTAAAATCAGACTCACAATAGAGAGGAGATGAGAAGTTGGTAAAGCACTACGCAATTTACGATCAGGGTTCTTCCCCCTATCGAGAGGACGGGCTCATTATGGGCCAGAGAACTTTCGGCGTACTCGACGGCGTAAGTATGCCGTACAGCCCGCAACACCCGCCAAAAATGTTCGACGGCCTCTCCGGCGGAGAAATGGTGGCGCGCCACTGCGAATTCGAGTGCAAAGTCCAGTCTGGCCATATCGACCCATCACTTCGGGAAGTAATTGGGAATGCTTCCCTTTCGCTCGCACTACGACTAAACGAAGCTGGACTGGCATTGTGTGATTTAGAAGATGCGGGTTCACTTCCTGGCGCCGCATTCGCCATCGCTCGCCTTTTCGAGGACAAAATCGAAATTGTTCAGGCACGCGACTGCATGGTGATCGTAGAGTTCAAGAACGGCGAGATCATAGTCTCCCCAAACAAAGCCCGTGCTAACGATACGGAGATGCATGCGCATATCGAACGCCTTCAGCGCGAGATCGCTCAAGAAACGTTCAACCTTGTGTTGGAAGAGGTACCAGAAGATAAACGCGCTCAAGTGCGCGGTGAGATGTGGAACCGCCTTTACCACATTCTTATAGCAGCATGCCGAAGAGACGTGAACCGCCGAGAAAGCCCAAGCGGCTACGGCATCCTCAATGGCCAGCTTGAGCTCCTAGACTTACTATGGGAACACACGTTCCCCCGCGACGAGGTAGCCACTCTTCTGCTCCTATCAGACGGCATGATACCCTGGACAGTTATGAGGTCCACGAACGATACGGAGATCGGCCGCACGGTTCTCGCGGAATTCAAACGCCGAGGACTCGCCGGCCTTCTTCTCTCGGCTCGCGGCACCGAGAAACAAACCGTTGCGACGAGTTACACGGATCAAGCCGAAGCAACAGCGGTAGCACTCGTATTCTAACCGCTACCAAAATGCGAAGGCGCCTCAAGCCCCCGCGACAAGCAATCGCTGGGGCTTATTTTTTTCTTCGAGTTTCTGACAGAATTTTCACGATCGTGAAAATTCTGTCAACTTTTCAAACCATCTACCCACGCGCGGAGGCGGCGGAAGCCTTCGACGATTTCCTCGGGGCTGCAGGCAAATGAAAAGCGCAAATGGCCTTCGCCTGCCGGGCCAAACGCAGCTCCGGGAATCGTAACCACATGGGCTTCCCGAAGAATTTTCACCGCAAGCTCCATGGACGGCATATCGAGCTTTTTGCCTGCCCTGAGCGAAGTCGAAGGGTACTTTGCAAGAATATAGTAAGCGCCCTCTGGTTTTTGATATTCAAAAAAGTCGGAAAGCTCGTCGAGCTTCTCGCACATGAGCTCGCGATTTTCTCCCAGCTTCTGTGCAAACTCCGCGATCATGTCTTGACCTCCGCTCAGAGCGGCGATTGCGGCTTTCTGCGAAATCGCAGGCGCGCAAATCTGCAAAGCATCATGTACTTTAAGCATATGATCGAGAATCCCCTGCTCGGCAAACGCATATCCTATTCTATATCCTGTGAGCGCGTATTTTTTGGAAAAACTTCCGCATAAAATCACGCGATCTCGAATATCCGGAAAAGAAGCCGGAGAAATGTGCGCTTTGCCATCGTACACGAGAAAATCATACGTTTCATCGGTAATCAAAATGAGATCTCGCTCTTTTGTAATTTCAGCAAGTGCCCGCAATTCTTCTTCAGAAAAAACGGTGCCTGTAGGATTGGATGGATGAGAAAATAAAATTGCTTTTGTTTTCGTGCTCAATCGCTCACGCAAAGCCTCAACATTCAAACGCCATCCGCCCTCCTCGTCTAGCGGAACAAATACAGGCACGCCGCCAAGCTGGAGAATTTGCTCTGAATACGAAGCAAATGAAGGAGAAAGCAAGAGCACCTCATCGCCCTCATCAATCACCGTAACCAAAGAACAGACTATCGCTTCCTGGCAACCAGAGCTCACCATAATCTCGCGCCGATAATCGATATTACTAATCTGCTTGCGCGACATTATGTCTTTGGCGATAAGTTCACGAAGCTCGGTAATGCCAGGTTCCAAGGTATAGCGCGCAGTGTCTTTTTCCTGCAAGGCGGCCCGTATGCCCTCTTTGATATATTCTGGGGTGTCGAAGTACGGGATACCCTGGCCAAAAGAAATAATTGGCTCGACCAGCTTGCCCTGAGCTTGTCGAAGGGTTTCTTCACGGAGCTCGTCAGCCAGAATCGACATCTCCTTAATGGGAGAGATCACGATTTTCTGCACTCTTTGGGAAATGTTTTTTGTTCGGAACTTAAGTCCCGAAACTTCAAATACAGATCTTAGCATGTGAAGGCATTATACTCTCAAAACCTTAATTTTGCAACCTTGACATACGCCAAAACATATAGTATACTCTTTCTATCGGCAAAATTGAAACTTAACAATGCAGGAGGCCAGACATGACACTTCAGCAACGACCCGAGTTTCTGCGAGACGAGCCTATTTTCCCCGGTGGATGGGGAAAAGGCATGATCAAACGGGTTTTCATGGATCCGCGCAAGGGCCGAGAAGAAAACTACTTTCTCTTCCACTCCCTCAAGGTTGCTTCAATAGTTCTAGTGCTGACAAAGCAAACAGAGGTCGTCGCGATAAGGATATTCGCTCAGGCCGCGAACGATTTCATTCTTCAAGTGCCGGGCGGTATCCCAAGATCCGAAGAATCTTTCGAGGACGCGGCAAGACGGGAGATCTTGGAAGAAACAGGATATCGGGTTGGCGACTTAATTCCCATTGGAAAAGGGTGGTTTGAACCCTTCAATACTACGACTCCCTTCATGGCCTTCGTCGCTCTTGAATGCGAAAGGGTCACAAGCACCAAGGAGGACGGAACCGAATATCTCCAGGTAGAAATCTACCCCTTCCACCAATGGTGGAGCATGTGCCAGGACGGAACTATACAGGACGCCAAGAGTGTTCTCGTTACGGCCAGGGCCCTCCCAATTCTCAGGAAGGCTGATCTTCCCTACTCCTACCCATAAGTTGCAGACAGCAGCACCTTCAACAAAGCGCCTCGCGGAGAACCGGACAAAAAGTCCACTCCGCCAGGCGCTTCTTTTTTTCATTTGACAAGTATACGGAACAATGATATAGAGAATCAGCATTAAGGAGTTCATTTTATCAGACCAGCGTGGTCAAAAGGAGAGCAAAGTGACAATTGGAGCAGTTTCCTCTGACCTTGAGGGAACGGGAACTACTGTCAAGCTCGAGATTGTGCATTTTCAGGCATTTTCCTACGTTGCAGAACCGCTCGGCGTCTACTTCGACGACAACAACGTCGTACGAGACATAGCCAGTAGAATCCCGAATGCCATTGGGGGTGGCGACGCACTCATCGCTGAAGGCATTTCGAGGCTCTGCGGAGGAAAAGCTTCTACTGAAGAGATACGGCAACGCAAGATAGACTGGTACCAAAGACTCGTCAAAGAGATCAAGATTGAGCCCCGAGAAGGTTATCTCGAGGTCTTAAGGCAGATTCTGGAACGTAAGCCTCCAATACCAATGGCAATCGCTTCGCTCACAGAGCGAAAGCAAGCAGAGGTCCTGCTCGAGCAGTCGGGCATTGGGCTATTCTTCCAACCAGACTTCATTCTACTTCGAGACTCCGTGAAAAACCCGAAGCCCGCTCCCGATGTGTACCTCGAGGCGGCACGACGCATGGACGTTGATCCGCGCCATATGCTTGTCTTTGAAGATTCCGTAAGCGGCATCACTGCCGCAAGACGAGCAGGATGTCCAGTGGTAGCAATGCCGGCGTTCGACTTTACCGAGCATATCCAACACATCAAAGATGCGGGACCAGTTGAAATATTCATGAGCTGGACAGAAATCGACGAGGCCACACTCATGGCCCTGCTCAACATCTAATATCCCTGGGCGGAAGGAGGGAAATCTTCTTCCGCACCGGGGTCTTTTTTTTACGAAGATTGCACAACCTTAAGTTTGCCGCCTGGAACTAGAATAGCGATTTCTTTCCCGTAAACCATTTCTGGGATTTTCTGACTTAAAAGCTCTACCGTATCATCATTATGCGACTTCACATCGGAGGGGCACGGATAATAGATATACCCTTTATATTCTTTCCCTTCGTACTCGATAAGTACTTTTATAAACCAAAAAGTTTCGCTAAGTTCTTCAAACCATTTGCACGTTACTTCGTAATCGGGTTGCAATATTTTAAACTCTAGAGGAGAAATATCTACATTGATTGTCCCATTGTACATTTCAGAAATGCCCTCAATCTCTGCTTGCTCAAAAAAGGGCTTCTGCAAAGCAATCGTATTGTTAAGTTTCATCCCAAGTTTGATCGGAGGATCTGGGTTCAAACCCGATGCTATTCTCAAACCTTGTTTTATTTTCCCTTTCAGCACTATATCGCTCATGCTTGGAGCATTTTCTTTACCACAGCCACAATATCGCTTGCATTGGGATAATATGCTTTTTCCAATTCCTTGCTCATAGGAGCCGGAGTATCGGGAAGCGCGATTCTCTGGACCGGAACTTTCAAATCTTTCAAACACATTTGTGAAATTTGAGCTGCAATTTCCGCGCTCACGCCATACGTGAGCCAGCCTGCGTCTGCCACAAGAAGCCGGCCTGTCTTCTGCACCGAACGCGCGATCAAATCAATATCGAGAGGTTTAATAGTCCGAGGATCAATAATTTCAGCCTCAATCCCTTCTTTCTCCAAAAGCTCCCCTGCTTTCATGGCTTCCTTTGCCATGTATGAAATTCCCACAATCGTAATGTCTTTGCCTTTCCTACGGATAACGCCTTCGCCAATCTGAACCGAATACATTTCTTCTGGCACTTCGCCTTCATCTTGGTACAGCCAGCGGTCATCAATAAACATGACAGGATTGTTGTCGAAAATAGCGGAAACCATCAAGCCTTTCGCATCGTACGGCGTGGAAGGCATCACCACTTTCAAACCAGGAATGTGCGCGAACAAGGCGTGAAGCGCTTGGGAATGCTGGGCTCCCTGCTCTCCGGCACGATTCAAAATTCCCCAGATGACCATAGGAACAGACGATGCTCCGCCAAACATATAGTGCCAGTTGGCGGCTTCGTTGATAATGGGTTCTGCCGCGTACACCATAAAGTCAACTCTTGGGTGCACGATAACAGGCCTCATACCTGCTAAGGCCGCGCCTACCGCAGCTCCGGTCATCGCGTTTTCAGAAACAGGGGTATCAATCACCCGTTCTTCTCCGAACTTTTCGATCAATCCCTCGCACGTGCCTCCTACATACCAGATCGATTTCACTCCTTGACCCAACACAAACACGCCCTTATCCTTTTCCATCGCCTGATGAAGGGCTTCGTTGATAGCCGAACTATAGGGAAGAATGCGGTTAATTTCCAAAGACATATTCGTGTAATTCTTCTTGTGAGGGATACGCGCTTTCTTTCGCGAAACGATGCGCCTCGTCCACCTCTTTCTGCGCCGCTTTTCTTATAGATTCGATTTCTTCTTTGCTTACGCCAAATTCGGTTTCCAATCTTTTTTCAAACAATACAATGGGATCTTTCTGTTTCCATTCTTCGATTTCTTCTTTGGGCCTAATATCCGTATGCGTGCCCTGAATGTTATCGTCTGGACCCACATGACCTCGCAAACGATATGTTCTGGCTTCAATCAGCACCGGTCCATTCCCTTTTCGCATATATTCCACAGCCTTCTTTGCTGTCTCTACCACCTCCAAAACGTTGTTTCCATCAATACGGAAACTTTTAATGCCAAACGGCTTTGCGATTTTCACGATATCGTCATTTGGCCGAATCTCGCGAATCGGCAGATGCGTGGAATACAGATTATTTTCACACACAAAAAGCATCGGGAGTCTTTTGAGAGCGGCGAAATTCAGAGATTCATACAGCACGCCCTCTCCTGTCGCTCCGTCTCCAAAAAAGCTTACGGCTACTCTTTTTTCACCTCGTATTTGTAAAGCCAACGCGGCTCCCATCGCCAAGGAAATCGTTCCTGCCACTATAGGAGTAGACCCTAAAAATCCATTTTCTTTTGATATCACATGCATCGATCCTCCCCTGCCTTTGGAGCATCCAGTTTTTTTGCCGTAGATTTCTGCGGCCAAAGCGTTCATATCTCCGCCTTTCGCGAGATAATGCCCGTGAGATCTGTGGTAGCCAAAGGCGTAGTCTTCTTTTTCTAGGGCCGCGCATACTCCCACAGCTACCGCTTCTTCTCCAGAATACAAATGACAAGGAGTTTTCAATTCCCCTTTTTGAATCGGCTCTACCAAACTCTCCTCAAACAGCCGAATCCGAACCATTGTTTTGTACAGATCTCTTTCCATATTCATCATGCAAAAATTTTCTTGACCGTAAGAAAAATAATTTTTAGGTCTATCCAAAATGATTGTTCCTGCACATATTTCATTTGCAGACGAATTTTTTCCGGGCGGATTTTTTCCTGATACGCTTTTTCCGGATCGGCACTACCCCGCAGAACCTCGCCTTCATGGAAATTCCAAAGTGAGGCCCAATCTGTCATCCCAGGCCTCAAGGACAAAATACTCGTTTTTTCTTGTTCAGACATCATATCCACATAAAACTGGACTTCCGGCCTTGGGCCCACCAAACTCATCTCTCCTTTCAATACATTGAAAAACTGGGGCAGTTCATCGAGCTGGAATTTCTTGAGGAGCTTTCCTGTTTGGGTAAGCCGCACATCATCTCCTGCGGTTGAAGGGCCACCGATCTTGTCTGCGTTCTGTACCATGCTTCGAAATTTGTGCATACGAAAGATCTTTCCGCCCTTGCCAACCCTTACGCCGTTGTACAATACGGGTCCTGGAGAATCCAGTTTAATCGCAAGAGCGATCACCAACAGGAGTGGCAATACAAGGATTGATCCGAGGAAAGATACAATAATATCAAAAAGGCGCTTCGCCATAATATCTTAACTTCAATGTCCTGATTCTAATACTCCGAACGATATTGTTTTTCGTAATAAACCTGGAAATCTTTTTTCTTTTTAACTTTCGTCCACCAGTCGTTGTTGTCCAAATACCAACTGACAACATCGGCTATATGCTTTTGAATGTGGTATTTCGGCTCCCAGCCTAATTCTTTTTTTATTTTGGCGTCATCCGCCGCATATCGCCGGTCTCCCCCCGGCCTGTCTTTGATGAAATGAATATAACGTTCCGGATCTTTACCCAGCACTTTCGCTATTCTTTTTATTATATCCACATTTGATGTTTCCTTGCCCGAAATATTATAAATGCTGTGGTCTTTCCCTTTGTGCATGATGAGGTCAATGGCCCGGCAAAAATCTTCAACGTGCAGCCAGCGCCTGATCTGCTGTCCGTCCCCATGGACAGGTATCAGTTTATCTGCGATCAAGTTGGTAATTGTCAGGGGAATAAGCTTTTCCGGATATTGGTATGGGCCATAATTATTTGACCCTCTTGCGATCAGGAGGGGCAGTTTATGCGTCCTCATATAGGATTGGACCAGTAAGTCAGCGGCGGCTTTGGAGGCAGCATATGGATTTGAAGGTTGAATTGGATGGTTTTCGCTGGAAACTCCTTTTAAGACGTCCCCGTAGATCTCGTCTGTAGATATCTGGACAAATCTTGGAATGGAATACTTCTTGACCAAAGCGATCAGGTTGTGAACTCCCAAAAAATTGGTCTTGAAAAATTGGTGGTCTTTGAAAATAGACCGGTCTACATGGCTTTCGGCGGCAAAATTTACAACAATATCAAACTTGTGCTTGCGAAAAAGCTCGCTGATCAAGTTGGGGTCGCAGATATCGCCTTTTATGAGGAAGTATCTTTTTGAACCGCTGATATCCTTTAAATTATCGAGGTTTCCAGCATACGTTAAAAGATCCAGGTTATATATTTTGTACTTCGGGTACTTGTTATGAACATAGCGGACAAAATTAGAACCAATAAAACCGGCGCCACCAGTAATTAATATCTTTTTTGTTTCCCTTGATCTGGCCATGTTATATGATCTTAATCTTATCCCCGATCGGAATTATAAACTTCCCGCCTTTTTTAACAAATTCGGATTCTTTTTTGAGTATCTGGTCTTTATAATCCCAAGCCAGCATCAAATAGTAATCAGGCGGATTTTTTCTTGCTTCGTCAATATGCTTGACCTTAATATGCATTCCCGGGCTGTATAACCCTATTTTTGATTTTAGCTCTTCGGTTGCAAAATCCAATGTTTCAGGGCCGATCTTGCAGTAATTCAAAAGGGTATTTCCTCGGGCCGGCGCCCCGTAAGCGGCTATCCTTAATTTTTTTCTTTTTAGGTCCACTAAAACTGCTGACAATTTATTTTTAGAAGCTTCTATTCTTTTAGCTAGAGCCCGGTATGACCGGAGGTTGCCTAACCCGGCCTTTTTTTCTTTATCCAAAAACTTTTTAACGTTCGACGATATGGGATGTTTGGCGCTTTTGCAAACGAATACTCTTATGGAATTCCCCTGCCTCTTGAATGTTTGGACGTCAAAAATATCCATTTTATATTGCTTAAAGAATTTTACCAACGGCGAAACGGATAAATAGGACAAGTGCTCGTGATAAATGGAATCATAGGCAAGGTTCTCGAACATATCCATCAAATACGGGGCTTCAAAAATAAATACGCCCGTATCGCCTAAAATTTCGTCTACCCCCTTGGCCAGGTCATGCCAGTTGTCTATGTGGGCCACCACATTATTCCCTATCACGACCCCTGCTTTGCCATATTTTTTTGCGATATTTTTTGCCAGTTTCTGGCTGAAAAAATCGGCTATGGTCGGCACGCCGTTATCGTTGGCAAACTTTGCAATATTTTTTGCCGGGTCCACCCCAAGGACCTTTGCACATCCCTGGGCTTGGAAACATTTTAACAGCAGTCCATCATTGCTTCCTATTTCCACCACCATTTCTTTTTTAGGATCTTTAACAAACCTGTTCTTTATATCTTCAGCGTAGGCGCCAAAGTGATTGGATGAGGACGGCATAACGGAAAAAAAATAAACATAGTGGGAAAAAAGATGGCTTTTATCAACCACGTCTAAAAGCTGGACCAGCCCGCAAGAAGGGCAAAAACCAACCCGTAAGGGGTAGTATTTTTCTTTCTTAAAATCTTCCTTCTTTATGAATGCGTTTGCGAGAGGAGTTTTTCCAAGAGACAAGAATTGCTCTATCGACGAGGAGCAAACTCTGCATTTTGTGTTTCTTTTTACTAATGGTTTCATGACAGGAGCTTAACTCTTATGGTGTCTGCCTCATATGCTTTTTGGTTTCTTGATTTTATTGACAAAGCAATAAAAACAGAGTCCTCTAAAAATTTTGTAGCGTGGATAGCCATGGGAGGGGTATAAATAAAATCTCCCGCGTTCACGATAACTTTTTTAGTTTTAGACATACCCCTGACCGGCTTCTCGTAGTATTCCATGCTGCCGGAGATCATATACATCCAGTGGGCATCTTTTTTGTGATGATGGTTGGCCCTTATGCTGCCGGCTTTCGATGTTATCAAAAGCACACTTTTTATATTAGTTTTCCCGTCATCCAAAAGCTTCGTGATGCTGCCTCTGTCATCTACGAATTCTGGTTTTATTTTTACAGTTAATTTCATAAAAAATGCCTAAGATAGATTGATTATATTAGCTCTTTTTGCTGCTCTTGTCAAAAAACTCTTTTATCAATCTAATCACCAAATTCTGCTCTCGGCTTGTCAGAAAAGGGTGGAAAGGCAAAGACATCACCGAGTCGGCAAAAGATTCCGCCTTAGGCAGATCGCCCCTTTTATAGCCCAGATATCCAAAGCATTCCTGGAGATGGACAGGCAAAGGATAGTGTATAAGGGTTTCTACACCCATTTTTTCCAGGAATGCCATAAGCTTCTTTCTCTGGCTGGTTATGATGGGGAAATCATAATACGAACATTCCCCGGAAAAAGGAAGCATTGTAATATCGCCGACACCCCCCAGGGCCTTTGTATAGTTCAAAGCGGCGTCCGAACGCTTTTTGTTCCATGCTTTCAAATGTTTCAGTTTCTCATTCAAGACGATAGCTTGAATGGTGTCGAGTCTGCTGTTATAGCCGATGACTTTGGAATAATACTGCACCACCTCGCCAAAATTCTTGAACAAGAATGCCTTATCTAAAAGCTTTTTGTTACTTGTGGTAATAGCTCCGGCATTCCCCCAGGCTCCAAGATTTTTGGTCGGATAAAAGCTAAAGCAGGAAATGTCGGCAAAAGAACCTGCCATCTTACCCTTATAAGATGCTCCTTGTGCGTGAGCGCAGTCATCAACTAAAAATAATCCGTGCCTCTTGGCTATGGCCCCAATCTTGTCCATATCACAGACATTGCCATACATGTGGACCACCAGGACCGCTTTCGTTCTCTTTGTTATGACTTTTTCTATCTTCGAAGAGTCAATGTTCCCATCATCAAGAACATCAACAAATACCGGCTTTGCTCCGCAATGAGCAATGGCCAAAGAAGTTGCCGTATACGTCATGGGGGTGGTAATAACCTCATCCCCTCCACCCACACCACACGCAAGAAGAGCGGTCCGCAAGGCGTCGGTACCAGAACCGACTCCCAAACAATATGTAGCCCCGCAAAAACGAGAAAAGTTTTTCTCAAATTCTTGGACAGGAGGTCCTAAAATAAAAGTAGAGTTATCGGCCAGCTCTGAAATTTTTTTAAAAACTTCTTTTTTGACAAAGTCGTTTTCTAATTTGAGTTTTACAAAGGGGACTTTCATTTATTCTTCTCGATCTGTTTCTTTAAAAGTTTACCATCTTTTTCTTTGTATTTCAAGGACGTGCTGGTTCATGAAACTTTCCTTACTTCAGCTACTATTACACAGTGATCACTTACTCCACGAACCAAGCGAACATTTCTGCACTCGTAGTGCGGCGTGGTAAACAAACCATCAACCATCAAAGATCTATCCCGCAGTTTTTCACCATCGCGGTGCAAATCTTCGTCGATACTCGTGCTATATTCTGCCGGAATGTTATCTGTATACCTTTGAGCTATGATGTCGAATATCTCTCCGCCACGAGGAGCGTTGAAATCACCGCAGAGAATAAGTTCTGGAATCTCTTCTACAATAGGGAGTAGATTTTCTATATCTCTTCTCTGGGCGTCATCTGCCTTTCCGTCTGGACTCCATGTAAAGTGAGTAGTCCCAATGGTAAAAGCTTCATTTCTCTTCTGAACTGTGACATACAACAAGGCATGCGCATCGTCTTTTGAGTTACCGTTAAACGGCTTTGTCTTTGCCTCTTCTTCAGTTCCTCTGTAGTAGGACCTTTGGATATTTTGTACAGGTAACGCAGAAAGTATCCCCACCCCATATGGAAAGAACGGAGGCATAGTGTACAGAGCGCGTTCGCCTTTTCCTATATTGCTCATGGGCGCAAACGCAGAATGCATTCCAAGCTCCTTTGCAAAATCTTCTATATGTTCTTGATACGCCTCTTGCAAACACACCACATCTGGCTTTTCTTGCCGCAAAAACCCGCCCACCCCGTCTAAGTGATTATCTAACTCTATATTTACGCTAACCAATTTAATGCTTGACATTCAATAACGGCGAAACCAAAATCAAATATTCTTTTTAACATCCCCTGCCACAAATACCACTTTAAACGCGTATGTCCGAAACAATGGTATGGCGAAAACTAACTTATCTAACAATTGCGCTAATTCTAGCACAAATTTCCCTCCTGGCAAGCTTACAAAAGGAAAGGCGAATAATGAGATAAGGTGGAAATAACACACCTCAACCTGCCCAAAACTCTGCCGTAATATTTCGATTTCCCTTTTCGTAACGATATGGGAAGCCGCCCACGCGGTACGCTTTCCCGTAATCCTATTGAGCACGCGCTTTGCGTTGGCAAATGGGTTGTGGCCGAACGTCTCGATGCCCACCAATACCCCGTTAGGCCGCAACACGCGCGTAATTTCTGCCAGCGCTTTTTCAAAATCGAGCGAAGAAAACGTGCCCCCGTCGAACACCACGTCGAAACTGTGATCTGCAAATTCCATTGCCTCGCAATCCATCTTGAGAAACTGTATCTTGCCTGCCCTGAGCGAAGTCGAAGGGTATCTTTTTCTTGCAACTTCCAAAGCCCCTTCTGATAAATCGACTCCCACAACTTCGCTTGCGTGCTTTGCGAGGAATGCCGCGTGTACACCGTTTCCACAACCATAGTCCAGCACTTTTTTGCCGGCGCATAGCGGACCTGCAACTTTATATAAAAAACGATAACTCGAAAGTGCTAAAGGAGAAAATCCTTCAAAATCCCCTTTTTCAGCACGGAGCCGCTCTGCGGCTTCATCGTAATATGCAATTTCTCTCTTCTTTCTCTCTTCCATTATTTTTTCAGCAACTTTAATAGACCAACAAACGATCCTATGCCATAGCCGATATGACGGGCGCCGAACGCCAAAGGCATTGCGAAAAACAATCTCAAATCTTTTTCGCGCAAAGCAACTTGAGCAGAAAAGAACAAAGAAGTCAAAACATACGGCCAAATACTCAAGGGCAGGATCAAAACAAAGATGAGAGGAATCCAATGCCGAAAAGAAACTCGAAAGCCGTATCGCACCGGCACAGTCGCCCAAATGCCATCGGTAACGTTATGCTTGAAAAATTCACCCAGCGTATTCGATGAAGGATAATACAGGGCTTTGATGTCCGGGAAAAGCATAATCTTTCCGCCTGCCTTTCTCAGCCGAGAATTGAGTTCCAAGTCTTCGGTCTTTGCCATCCGTTCGTCATAGAGGCCAATTTTTCCGAACACTTCCCTTCTGTAGCAGCCGAAAGCAACCGTATCCACCTCCATTGGTTCTGCTGCTCCAATCCTGAAATATGACCCTCCTGTTCCGAAAACATGCGATAGGCAAACGGCTATCGCTTTTGCCATTAGGCCATTGTTCGCAGGAATGCTTTTTAAAACTCCGCCTACGTTATCGGCGCCTGATTCTTCCAAATGCCAAACGCATTTTGAAATGTAATCTTTCGCGTACACGCAATGGGCATCCATCTTGATGATAATGTCTCCCTTGGCGTTTGCAATTCCTATATTCATCGCAGCCGGTACAATTCTTTTTGGATTATCAAGCAGTCGCAATTGAACGCCCAGGAGCGCGAGCTGCTCTCCCCTGTTTTTCACGATTTCTCTGGTCTTGTCTTTCGAATAGCCGTCTACGACCAAAATCTCCACTTTGTCTTTGGGATAATCGTTCGCAAGAATCGAATCCAAACATTCCGCAATATGCCGTTCCTCGTTCAAACAAGGGACTATAGCCGTAACAAATCTTTCATCCATCTCGATGTGCTTATTATTTCTCGATTTTTAAAGACGACGCTTATTATTGAAACAAAACCCCGCGTATCAATATATTTGAAATCGCCATACGTAATCAGGGTCTCCCGGCGGCATCTTTTGATAAACCTTAGAAAATCAAAAAATCCCCGGTTAATATCGGCGTAGGCGCGGAGTAAAAAGTTCAAAGAATACCTACGCAACATTTTTTGTTCTTCTTTGTTAAGAAACGTGGGGAAACTTTCTTTAAAAAAAGAGATGGTATTTACTGCTCCTTGTTCGTATCCTTTTTTAGGCACCTTTGAATATTGACCCGCATGAACGCGATAATTCACCAGAGGGGCGTCTATGAAAGCGCCATGTCCCTTTTTTGAAACTTTCACAAGAAATACCACATCGAGAAAATCGGAAAATTTTTCGGGTTCCATCTTACTGCCATGAAGGGCTTGCAATCTATACATAGCTGAACTAATGGGAAACGTCAGCCACGACATTACGGCTTTCATGAAGTCACGACCGTTGTTTTTGTACATAACGTGCTTTATGTTTGCTTCGTCGAAACTTCCAAATTTATGAATGTTGTTATCGTAAACCCTATTGAATCCTGAAGCAGCAAAGACAACATCTTTGTTGCCGTCTAAAAATGATACCTGTAGCTCAAGCATTTTGGGATGCATCGCGTCGTCGTCGTCAAATATCGTCAGATACTCGGAATTAAACGGATACCGCAAAATGCGGTTGACGTTTTCTTCCGCGCCAACATTTTTTTCACTGCCGATAAAATGTATTCTCCCGTCATTTAATTTTTTAAGCTCTTGCTCAACCGGCTCTTGGGAAGCGTCGTCAAAAACAAAAATGTCAAAATCCTGAAATGTCTGATTCAGCATGCTGCCAACGCATTCTGCCAAATACGACGCTCTATTATAGGTTGGTATGGCTATTGATAGTTTTCTGCTCACTTTCGTTTCAATCTTTTCATTACTGCCACGACGAGGTTCTTTGCAAACATCCTAGTTTTCAAATAAGCGTATTCGCCAAAAACCTTTATAAAAACTTCTTCGGCAAATCTCACCGATTTGAAAAAAACAAAACGGAATGTATTCTTCCTCAAATGGGCAAGAACCTTCTCGCGCTCTCCAAGATCATAATGTATTTCTGGAACACTGCTTGATTTCTCTGCCAATAGAACCATTTCATGAGGAATCAGGTTCTCGCGATATCCCTTTGGATGAAAGCCATATTTTTTCAGCAAGGTTTCCAGAGTTGCCGGACTGAAATAAAAAGTATGAGGAATGCAAAACTGGGAGAAGGGATTTTTGAACCTGTACAAATCCGGGGTCATTATATAAAGTATGCCCTTTTCGGTCATTAAGGCGTTTATCTCCTGCAGAGCTCTGCCAGGTTCAACGAAATGTTCAACCACGTGTTTCAGAATAACGCAGTCGAATTTCCCCTTCTTATTGTTTGTCGAGGCGAATTCGGAAAACGATTGAGCGTGGCACTCAATGCCGTAAAACTTCTCTAACCGCTGGCAATCCGCAGCCACCGGCTCAACGCCAGCGAGGTTGTTAAAACCATTTTGTTTTAAAAAAATAAGCACTTCCCCGGCGCCAGAGCCAACTTCAAGTATCCTTGATTCTTTTGACAAATAAGGTTTTAAGTCATCAAGAACCTTCCGGGGAAACGGGCTTTCGAGGACTCTTTTTTGCAACTCATCCGCGCTGACAGGTTCTGCAAGATAATTGCCGAACAAATCTTGGCGATAATTTTGATAAAATTTCTCCATATATCCTCTTTCGTCCATGCGCGGATTCAAACAAACAAGCCCGCATCTTTCGCACAAACAAACGCTAAACACGCTGACGCCGTATATTTTCAAGAAAGATTCACCTCCGCAAGCGGCGCATTTAAAGTAGAATTTTTCTATGTTGTTTTTATCCGGCATTTTTTTCACAGAATAAATTTGAACCGCCCTTTAATTCTTCCAAAAACAGCTTGAAATCCTCTACCGGTTCAAGTTTCTCGCCTTTGATTTGGCGCAACTTGAAGCCGGCATCCCGCAAGGTATTCAAAATATGCATGGGATCTGATCCCCCTTCTCTGGCAAAAACCGGATAAAATTCCAATAGTATCTTTTGAGCCCTGCGCAAAACCTGCGGCATCCCCTGGAAAGCGATGCCTTCTCCCCCGTTTATATCTATTTTTATTACGTCAACTCTTCCTTCGATGAAATCGTCCAATCTGACCGATTCAATACTTATTGTAGACTGGGCGTGCCTGGAATCGTAAATTCTGTTAAGCGCGTTGCTCTTTTTGCCGATATATAACTCCTCTGGCCCGTTTTTGTTTGAAACGGCTTTTTGCGAAAGAACTACATTGTGATACCCATTGACTTCAATGTTTTTTTTGAGCAAAGCAAAATTCACCGGGTCTGGTTCAAAAGCATAAACTTTCCCGCCAGGACCTGCAAGTTTAGCCATTGACAATGTGTGATAGCCGATGTGGGCCCCTATATCTACAACAGTGTCGCCTGCTTTGATTGTTTTTTCCAAAAGCTGGGTTATGGGCTTTTCAAAATTAACATCAACCAAAAGCCCCAAAGCATCGTCCTTTGGGTTAATAAACATTTTATGGCCGTGCAGAACCTCAATGGGATTCAAAAGATAAAGAAGCGTCCTATACCCCATTTTAACCGGCCAAAATCGGAGAAGGTGTGCTCCAGTTCCAATCAAGGGTTTAACAATTTTCCTGAAAATTTTTATAAACATTTTATGAAACGGCTATTAACTCTAAAATACAATGTACCACAAAATGGGTCTGCCGCCTATTTCTCCCATATTACTAACCTAAGATTGATTTTACAAAAATTTCCGCGAAATATTCTTCGGTAAAAGGTTTAATTCTTTCAGATTCCAAAAAACGGCGACCATTTTCTCTATACGTCTGAATCTCCGATTCGTTCAAGGATTTTAAAAATTTTCTTAATTCTTCGTAGTTTTTGAACTCTCTCATATCAATAAAACAGTTTTTGGGAATATATTTTTCTACATCAGGATCGCCCAAATATATAGGTACGGTCCCCACGTAAAAGCAGTCAAAAATCTTATCGGTAATGTAACCGGGCAATTCGCAATTTTCAATCGCAAAAGCGAATTCATATTGACTAAGTTTTTCATATTTGTCTTCAATGGCGCCTTTGTAAACTTTTTCGATAGCCGCTTTGCGAAACCTATAGGGGTAGGGCAATGGTTTTTGCCAATCACGACCGTATAGATCAATATCTCCCGTCTTGCTAAAAAAAATTATCGCCCTGATTCTCTCCGTTAGAAGTTCTTTGTAATAAGAAATCGGTCTTCTGTTTGAATTTATCAGCGTTAAGAATTTTCTACCCCCTTTTGACCAACCCCCGGGCATTGTTCTCTTTTCCGGAAAAGGCAGAGGAGTATGAAAATGTTTAATACCCGAAACTCCTGTTTCCCACGTGAAAAAAACACTGTCATACATCTTTACTGTCTTTTTAATCAAAAAACGGATTTCCGGCACCACCACCGGTGGTTCAAACTGGAACAGAATTCTCTTTTTAAACTTTTTAATATCCACTATTGGGTAGTTTTTATTCCTGAATTTCCAATAAAGCTTCCTCAAAATAAATTTATGCTCAAAAGCAACATAGATATCCTGTTTGGTCGCCTCGGCTGGATTCCATAAGTCAATTGTATTGAGATGTATACCTTTATCCTCACAATATTTTTTTAAAAAGATAAACGGCCCGTAAGAATTATTTACGTTATACGTATTGTTTTTATTGAATAATACATTCGCTACGTCCACGTAAGAGGCAGGGTCAATGTATACTTTTAGCATACAAATAGTCCAACAGTTCGTTAATGCCAGAGAATCTGGAATGTAAACTGGTTGACGGTTTTTTATTGTATTTGTCATCCCGAATCGTCTCCAAAGTTTGCGAAAATTCGCTTTCTTTATCAATGTATTCAATCCCGCTGAATTTCTCGTAAGCTGAACCCAAAAAAGCTTGATTTAAGTTCAGTGACAGGATAATTTTCATTGGGTGCGCCAAAGAGGCCGTAAAAAGGGTGGTGCTCGGGAGAGGCACGCCAATAATAAGCTTGCTCATTTCAATGTATTTGTCGGCAGGTTCTGCCGGTTCAACGACTGAAATATTTCCGGAAATCCCATAAAGAAGTCTCTCAATGGCGGTAACATCTTTTACGGCGGGGTGCGGTTTTATAATAATTCGCCAATCACTAAGTTTCTCGGCTATTAATTGCACGATTTTGAGACGGCTTTGGAGAACTTGCTTTTCTGGAATTAAAGAGTAATCCTGCGCGCTAAATTCCAGGTTTTCACCGGGCCACATTATGGTTGCAATCTTCTCGGCTTCTTTGTGTTGATTGGCGGAAAAGTAAGCTTTTCCAAAAAAATTTCTGGTCCTCGCATGCTCCAAAGGATGTCCAAGGACAAACAACTTTTCTGACCTCACGCCGTCTTTTAAACTTAAATCGTAGTCCCTTTCAGAAAAAACCGCTGAATAGTCCGCGTCCCTTAAGCCGGGGCTTATATCCCAAAAAACAAAACTTGTTTTGCCCAAAAACGGCATTTGGCCGGCTGTTAAAGGAAGAATCCAATAATACAGGAAATGCCCGAAATACTTTTTCATCTTTACCAGCAACATACGCAGGTAAAGAGGCAGAAAATTGGGCGTTCTCAGGTGTGAATTGGTCAGGCAAGACCACAGATAAAGTTTTTTGCTTTCAGCTATTCGAAAACCATCCTGCAAAGCAAGCGTTAAAATTCCCTTCTTTTTGGCGAACCTAAGCAAGTACAAGCTCATGGGCCATATATCTTCGGGAGTAATAACAATATCGGGTTTGTAGTCTTTGATAAGTTTTTTTGACATTTTGCTAAGCTGATAATTTTTTCGGAAAATATCTCCATAAAAAGGGGGGGTAAAAAATATAATTTTTTCCAGTCCGGGGAACAGATTTTTGTCGAGGAGTATTTTCTTTGTCCAAGAATCAACGTCTTCTGTAAACAAAACCACTTGGTGTTTCTGCGAAATCTCATGAAGATATCCCACAAGAGTTGCCCGGAAAGTACTGTGATTTGTCGCCTGAAAAAGAACCTTAGCCATTCTGAGGAAACATTTCTTTTTCGACAAGACCACACACAATATGCCCTACCGTAATATGCGCCTCTTGGATTCTGGGAGTGTTATCAGAGGGCACCTGCAGAAAGATATCAATGGCATGCGAAATCTCCTGCAATTTACCGCCGGTTCTTCCGGTAAACGCAATGGTCATGGCCCCTTTTTCTTTGGCTTTTTTGAGCCCGCGCAACACGTTTTCCGCGTTTCCGCTCGTAGAGATCCCAACAACAACGTCGTTGGGATTCACTAAGGCATCTACCTGCCTCTCAAAAATATACTCAAACCCGTAGTCATTTCCGATCGCAGTAACGATAGAGCTGTTTGGCGTGAGCGCGATTGCGCTCATGGGCCTACGCTCTATCTTAAATCGTCCCATCATTTCTCCTGCGATATGCTGGGCGTCCGCGGCAGATCCGCCGTTCCCAAAAAGAACCATCTTTCCATGATTCCGATAACAGGCAATGAGGGCTAGGGCGATTAGCTCAATCTTTTTTACCTGATAACTCGTCAATTTCTCTATTGTTTCTTGATGCTCAAGAAGCTCTTTTTTGATTTGTTCTTCCATAATTATTTTACCCTCCGTAATTTCTCTAATATGGGAAGCTCACTTTCGAATACTCTTTTTTTGCCGTCTCCCAGCCAAATTGGTAATCGCCTAATATCTCTTACCAATCGCTCAATTCCTTGGGGTTCCAAAGAAGCTGCTTGATCTGATCCCCATATTGCCCTATCAATCGTAATATGCCTTTCCACCACGCATGCTCCCAACACAGCTGCCGCCAGTGAGGAATATACCCCAACTTCATGTCCGCTGTACCCAATGGGGCAGGAAAACTGTTCTTTCAGCCAGGGAATTACCTTTAAATTAAGTTCCTCATCTGCTCCGGGATAGGTGGACGTACAATGCAACAAAATTAAGTCGTCTTCCCCTAGCACTTCTACGGCATGGCGTATTTGATCCACCGTGCTCATTCCCGTAGAAAGAATAATAGGCTTGCCCTTCGTGCGAATATGCTTTAAAAGATTATCGTCCGTAAGGGAGGCTGACGCTATTTTATAGCACGGAATATCGAATTGCGCAAGGAAATCCACACTTCCTTCATCCCAAGTGGAAGCGAACCACAAAATCCCCTTTTCTTTGCAGTATGCGTCGATTTCTTCATATTCTTTCTGTCCAAACTCAAGACCTCTTTTTAAGTCTCCGTTGGTATCGCCAAATACGCTTTCTCGTGGCCGCGCCAAATCTTCTGGCGTGTACACCACCTCTATTGTTCGTTTCTGGAACTTTACCGCGTCGCACCCGGCCTCAACCGCGACATCAATGAGCTTTTTTGCGGTTTCAAGACTCCCATTGTGGTTAATGCCAATTTCGGCCACCACAAACGTGGGATAACCATCACCCACAACTTTGTCTCCAATACGAACTGTTTTTCTTTCCATAGTTTTTGTTAAATCTTATTATTTATTACCAAGCGCTTTTCCCGCCATCAATAACTAAATTATGACCCGTCATAAAGGAAGAAGCGTCAGAGCAAAGAAACAAGATTGCGCCGTTATATTCATCTGGCTGAGCCATTCTCGAAAACATATTGGTGCTACCGAATCTTTCTACAAAGTCTTTTGGCATCTTGGGATTTTCCACGCCGCCTGGCGAAAACGCATTCACCCTGATATTGTATTGGCCGAGTTGAGCTGCCAAAGCCCTGGTCAATCCAACCACGCCGGTTTTTGTAGTCACATAGGCAGGCGACTTATATTTACCTGGCGTGTTATATACTCGGTGGTCATGAGCAATCTCCGAAACTTCAGAGGAAACATTTACGATGACGCCTTTGCCTTGTTTTTTCATTACGGGTATGACCGCCTTGCAACAAATGAACATACCGGTTAAATTCACCTCTAGTTCTTTTGCCCAAAGCTCCAAGGGATAGTCATCAACCGGAGCAAACAGCTTATCTGAATTTTTATCTCCAACTGCCGGATTCATTGCGGCATTGTTAATGAGTACATCAATTCTTCCATGTGCTGTTAGAATCTTTTCTATTGCTTCTTTTACGGCTTGCTCGCTCGTGATATCCACCCTAAAGTCCGGCTCACCCGCATTATCGAGGCCTACCGGGACGCCCCCAGCTTGTCTGATTGCTTCCATATAATGCTTGCCCAAAAAGCCTTCAGCTCCCGTAAGAACACACACCTTCCCTTGCAGTGAAAACCGCTCTTGCATAGTTTTTGTTTGGGTTATCATAGCGAATATGTGTTAGCATACTTTTTAACAAATTCAGCGTATGAAAGAATAGCTTCTGCTTCCTTACCTTCTTCTTGGCGCGCGGACTGAAACGTGAAACTTCCTTTATACCCTGCTTCTTTCAAGCCCCGGAAAAGCTTATCAAAATCAGCATTTCCCGTGCCCAAAGGAACTGTGGTTCCATGTAACACGCGATCTTTGATATGCACGTTGGAAAGATACTGCCCGTAGGTGCTTATTTCCTCGTAAGCGTCATATCCCAAAGAGGAACTGTTGCCGCTGTCGTATGTGATCTTCAAAGAAGGATGATTGAAGCGCTGCACTAACTCAAGCAGTTCTTTGGGCGGCAGATCTGCCTCAAAACTTATCGTGATTCCACGCACTTGCGCCTCTGGTAAACATTCAAAAACGGATTTCACCAAAAGATCTTTCTCTTCTTCTGTCTTCACGGAAGAGTTGTCAACCAACGGAATTTCAATATTCTCTGCGCCGATCTCTTGGGCGACAGCGATAAGTCTCTTTAAAATCTCAATATTGTCTTGTCGCTCTTGTTCTGTTACCCGGAAGAACGGCCTTCGCATAAAGAAATCGGCGCAGATATGCCTTACCCTCACGCCAGACTCTTTCATCGCTTCTTGTATCTTTGCGAGACCCTCTTCACTCCAAAGAGGATTTTCCTGATATCTATCCAAATCAAAGATAAAGTCAATTTCGTCGATCTGTATCTTGGAAGCCGCCTTGAATTCGTCTTGCCACTCTTCGAATGGGAAAAACTGAATCCCCCGCCCTTTGGGGAGTACTAAACGGCCTTGCATAATTCCTGTAGGATGTGTATTGATCATATGTGTTATTTAACGCCGGTTGCTAGAATCATTAATTCTCTCGACCACCTCATAAATTTATTCTTATAAATTTTCTTTACTGGCCCAAGTAATTGCAAAGTTCTCGAAATGATCTTCATCCAAGGATGTTCCCATAAAGCAGGAAACTGGTAAAACAATTCCGACGTTGAGTCCTTGAAACCATATACTTTGAGCAGGCGCGTCAGTCCTTCTACGGTGTAAGGATGGACGTGTGTATAATCATTATAAAATATATACATCTGGCTTTGCCAATCGGGAGTCATAGTGATGACTCTGCCTCCCGGTTTGAGCACTCGGCAAACTTCTTTCATAAAATTATCCGGTTCCCGAAAATGTTCTATAACCGACTTGGAAAATACAACATCAAAACTTTCATTCTCAAAAGGAAAAGGACTGTTTTCAATATCAGAACTTATCCTCACCTCAATACCCTGGAGCATTTCTGAATCCCCTTTTTCCCGATCTATCCCCGCGACTTCCAAACCCAAATCCTTAAATCCTTTGGTAAAATCCCCTCTGCCGCATCCCACATCTAAAAGCTTATCGCCTTGTTTCATGGCAAAGCTCTCAAACAAATGTCTGCATAATTGAGAAGGATAATCGGTATACGGCCTCTGCTTCTTATTGTACACAACGTCAAGATACGTACTCATAGATTTTAATCCGTAAGTTGCTGGACTAATTCAACGGGAACGCCGTCGGGATCGAAACAGAACGTAACTTTTGCCTTTTTATCTGGAGAAATCTGCGGCAGACAATTGAATCGCACGCCTGCTTCTTTTAAATTTTTGTATACCTCCTCCACGTTTTCTACAGTAAACGCCACATGCGAAGCTCCCAAATCAAAAATCTTGTAGTCCTCCCGTCCCTTCCCTTTGTGAGACGTGTATTCTAAAAGTTCTACCAATGCGTCGCCTGTGTCAGAAATCATTTTTACGGTATGAACGCGGGCATCCCGTAACCCCAAAATGGTATCAATAAACTTTCCTTCTTCAAGCATATCCCGTTTTATTTGCAAACCCAACAGGTCCCGGTAAAAATAAAGGGATTTCTCCAAATTGCTTACAACGATCCCAAAATGGCGTATTGCTTTCATTGTGTTATCATCCGATTTAACCTTATTTCTTCAGAAACCATTTCTTTATCGAAGGAGATTATAAACGCTATGTACTCGGCTATTTCTTCTGGATCGATAAAAGTAGAAAAGTCTTGGTGTGTTACTTTTTTGCCCATTTCTGTTTTCACAGAACCCGGGGAAATGCAGAATGTTCTCACATTATGCTCTTTGAGCTCGCTCTGCAAGGAACGAGAAAAGCCCAAGAGAGCATGTTTTGAAGCGCAGTACAGCGACGTTTCTTTAAAGCCCGAATACGCGGATGAGGAGCCGATATTGACGATTCTCCCCCATCCATTTTTTTTCATATCATCTACAAAAGCTTTGCAGAAAAGAAATGGAGCTCTGATATTCACCTGAAAACAGTTTTCAAAATCTTCCAAACTGGAGTCCTGTAAAGATTTTACCGGAAAAACGCCGGCGCAATTTACAAGAATGTCTACGGATTTCAATTCTTTTTTTGCGGTCTCGATAATTCTTTTTACATCTTCCACATTCCGAAGGTCTCCAGCCTCGTAAAAAATCTTCGCGTCCTTGCCAACTGCGTCTTGGAGCTCCTGTTGCAGCTTCTGGAGTTCAGCAACATCGCGAGAAGTCAAGAACAGATTGCACCCACTTTGTGCCATTTGCATTGCGATGCATCTCCCGATTCCTCCGGTCGCGCCCGTTAAAAAGCAGTTTTTGTTTTTGAAAATCTCAACCCGTAAATTATGTGCCATATGTTTTTAGAAAATTTATTAACGGCGCGTACCGTGTATCTTGTAATATACGCATGGCAAAATTCAGATCTCGTAAGCTGTCGATATCGGCAATGCGCTCGGTTATAAAAGCTCGTATAGAAGGACCATGAAGCATTCCTGTCTCGCGTAACACCTTCGGCCGTATCACATCCACATATCCATTGCAGTTGTATGTTTTGGGAAGAACCTGCCGTGGTTTATTATAATACTCTTCATTTTCCCCAAAGTCTTCCTGCCCGAAAAAATGGATATATTCTCCTTCTTTTCGGAATAATTTATACGCCGTATATTCTGCCTCATGAGCGCTCCTGAGCGCAGTGGCTTGATCGTCAGAAAGAATCTCCTCAATGGCTTGATCAACCACCACAGGGTCTCTCAAGGGAGTGGTGGGCCGAAGATGGACAACCAAGTCAGGCACATACCCTTCATTCTTCTCAAGCCAATCGAGCGCGTGTCGAACAAACTCAATGTCCAAAGAAGCATCCTGGGCGTATTCTGCTGGTCGCAAAAAAGGAACTTCCGCGCCGTACTTCTTTGCAATCTTTGCGATCTCCGGATAATCAGTGCTCACAATAACCCTTGAAATGAGTTTTGACATTTTTGCCGCGGCTATCGAATAAGAAATAAGCGGAAAGCCGCCCAAATCAACGATGTTTTTTTTGGGTATGGATTTGGAACCCCCGCGGGCCGGTATTAAAGCGATAGTATTTTTATTTTTGGACATACGCTAAGACGTATTTTTTAATCCCGAAAAGAACAATAAAGTATGCGGCAGCTCCCAAAACAACCGAAAGAAATATATTAGCGTTGTAAATCAAGGACTGTTTCAGAACAAAGTACATGAACGCAGAAGACCCGCCGGCGGCCAAAAAAGTGAAGAAAATTCTTACAATAGGAAGCCGTATAAAAGTAAATTTTTTTGTAAAGTACATAATAATAGCTAAAATCAAAAAATTGGTAATAACAGTGGCTGCGGCGGCTCCGTACAAGCTGTATTTTGGAATCAAAATCAGATTAAGCGCAACATTGACAACAGCTCCCGCAACGGTAACCCAAAACGTTTTTCTTGGTTGGTTCAAAACAATCATTGCGTCGTAAAAAGGCCTATAAAGAAATATGGGGCCGGCCGTCAAAATTAAAATTTGGAGCGTTAAAACTGAGGGAGTAAACTCAAAGGAGTACAAAGCGTGAATAATCTGAGGAGCTAAAACCATTCCGCCAACCATCAAGGGAAAAGCGAGTAAAATCATAATTTCCACTTCAGAATCCCATGCTTTCTGGAATTTTTCTTTTGACTCTTTGGAAAATCTGCTCAGGGCGGGGTAAAAAGAAGCTCCGATAAAGCCCATCGGTATTAAACCGGCCATAACGATCCTTTGAGCGGCGTTGTACCAACCCACTTCTGCAAACATTTTCCAGTAACCGAGCATTACAGAATCAATGTATCCATAAATCACGCCGAACAGCCCAATCGAAGCCAAAGGCCAGGACATTGTCAAAAACTTTTTCCAAACGGAAAGATCGAAATTGATTTTCAGGGGGAAAATTTTGAAGTGGAAAAAGATTGAAACAAATACCAAAGTCACCAAGGCGGAAAGAAAATAAGCGTAACTTAAATTTTCAGATGAAGGATAATTAAAAAGGATGAAAAAACCCAAGCCGAATATCATCAAGACCTGTAGAGTATCAAAGAGAGCTTCGTATTCCATTTTTTGACGGGCGTGGAAAAAAGAGTTGAACATGCCCCAAAAGCTGTTGGCTATAAGAAAAAGAGACAAGATTAAAATCATGCTCTGAATGTCTTTTTCAGGAACCGTCAAAAAAGAACCGAGCAGGACTAAAACTAATGTTCCCAAAGCCAGCAAAGCTTTCAAAGAAATAATGGAATAAAAATCTTCTTTTTTTTCCTTCTCTCTGGCGAATTCACGGGTAATAACAGGAGACAGGCCGAAGTCAAAAAAAACGACGAACAGATAAATAAAAGCAAGCGCGAACGAAAACTTTCCGTATTCTTCAGCTCCCAAAACACGGGCTGCGTAAACGATCAAAACCAACGACAAAATTTTACTCAATGTCGTCCCAAGTCCCAACCAGAAAGTGTTTTTCACAATGGTCTGTTTTGAAGACGTATTCGTAAAGAGAAGCGTTTTTAGCTCAGAAATGCTCATATGGTCTGTTCCGTAAGCATGATGTTTTCTATCGCTGCCAAAACATTTGAGGCCGTGCTATTTGGGATCACCTCGTACTTCCCATCCTGACCAGCATACCCTGTGTTGAGCAAGACCGTTTTGCACCCAGCCCGTTCTCCAGCTAACATATCTGCGGTTTGATCCCCCACCATATAGGATTTGCTTAAGTTCAGGTTAAAATCCTTTTGCGCTTGAAGAAGCAATCCAGGCTCTGGCTTTCTGCATTCGCATTCAATTTTCAATTCCGAGCGTTCTCCCTCAAAACCTTTCTCAGGATGGTGCGGGCAATAATAGATGGCGTCTATTTTCGCTCCTTTCTTGCCAAGTTCGGTTTCAAGTTTTTTATGTATCTCGTCTACGTCTCCCTCTGTCATAAAACCTTTGGCAACCATCGGCTGGTTTGATACCACAATTGCCATAAAATCTGTTTCATTGATTTTTTTAACCGCGTCTACGGCAAAATCATAGAGTTTAGTGTCTTCCACTCGAGCAAGCTGGTCGACTTGTTCAATCAGCACGCCATCGCGATCAAGAAATATGGCGCGCCGCTCATTCTGAAGATTCATCTTCTGTATTTTTCCGGACTCATAGTCCTTGCGTACTTCCTCCAACCTTTCAGGAGTTCCCATATCCTTAATGTATTCTGGGGTGTTGTAGGCGCAGAGGTTTTCTTTTGCGTCCTGCAACAAAGGCAAAATATCTTTTTCCAAATCGCATTTTTCCCCTTGGGGCAGAAAAGGAAAAATCTTCGGGGAAATAATATATACCGAAGCTATGCTTAAGTTGCGAAACACCAGGCCTTCGGGGTGCGGCCGGCGCAAAAGGGCCGCCACTTTACCCTCGCCATCCACTTGAACTAAATCCGAATCAAACGGATGGTCATTGGGGTGAACCACGAGGGACACCATGGCATTTCTTTTTGCGTGCCACTGGGCAAACCGTCCCAAATCCAAGTCCAACATCACGTCGCCCGACAACACCAAAAAATCTTCATGTATTTCCTTTTCCAGTTGTTTCAAAGCGCCTCCGGTGCCTAGGGGCTGCTCCTCGAGCATCGTATGCACGACAACTCCCCATTCTTTGCTTGCCACAAAATCCTGTATCTCTTTTCCCAAATGCCCCACAAGCAACCATACTTCTTTAACGCCGTTTTCCTGCAAGAACGTAATCTGGTGCTCCAAAACAGGGACATTTCCAATTCCCACCAATGCCTTTGGGGTTTTTTCGCCAAGCACGGACGCCAAACGCGTTCCTTTGCCGCCAGCTAATATGACTGCCTTGGTAATGTTAGGCATAAGCACCATTCTTATCACGTTCAGATACTATGGGATTTGCAATCGGCCATTCAATCTTGAATCTTGGGTCATCCCAGCGATAGCTGAATTGGTGACCGTGGGCAAAATATGTATTCTGCTTGTAGGTAAAAATAACTTGATCTGATTGCGCCAAGTATGCCATGCCGTAGCCCGCTGGCGCGAAAATCTGCATCCGATTTTCATCGGAAAGCGTGAACGACTGCCACTTCCCGAAGTTCTTCGATCCCTCTCGACAATCCACCACTACAAAGTACAGCTTGCCGTATACGCACGATACCAGCTTGGAGGTTTCCCGGTCACCGTGAATGCCTCGCAGTACATCTTTCTTGGAACACGAAATATCGTCTTGCACAAAATCAACATCAACCCCATTCTTTTTGTACAATTCTTCGTTGTACGTCTCCACAAACTGGCCGCGATGATCTTTAAAAACATCAGGCACAATTTGCAATACTCCCTCTAATTGTGTTTTTTCTACTGTAATCATATGATTTTCTTAAAATAGACATGCAGCAAGTCTGAAATATAATCCAAGTCTTCTTTTGAAAGATGGTGGTGCACTCCAATATGAAGACCATTTGATCCAACATACTCTGCTTCAGGAAATTCTCCGACTTTGTGCCCTAAGAACGCAAATGCCTTATGCTGGGTCGGCATGCTTCCAAAATTCCTTTTGCACTGAACAAGATTTTCTTGAAGAAAATCGTACAATTTTTTGTAGTTATATGTTGGATTTTTCAGAGTAATGCTGAACGCATGGGGGGAGGTTACTTCATAAGATTCTTCTACGTTAAAAAACGCAACATCTCTTAAGTCTTCTGTCTTCTTCAATAAATAATTGAGGTTTTCTTTTCGTTTGTTAAACACATTCCAGAAGTTCTCGATTTCCCCGAGCATAACGGCTGCCGGCAACACATTCATTCTGAAATTCGAACCACTCCGTATATGATCAAAGTACAGAGAACCTGGCTTTCTTCCATGGTCTTTCAAGCATCGCAATACTTCATCGAGCTCTGCGCTATTGGTTGAACACATACCGCCATCTCCGCCGGCCAATACATGGGCTACATAAAAACTAAAGGCAGCAATTTCGCCAAACTGTCCAACGTATTTTTCCTTATATTGCGCTCCATGAGCTTCGCAGCAATCCTCAAGAATTTTCAGATTATGTTTTTTTGCAATCTCCTGAATAGCATCCATATCGCAGGGCTTTCCCATCGTATGTACAACCATAATTGCCACTGTTTTTGGGCCTATCTTTTCTTCTATTTTCGCAGGGTCAATATTAAGCGTTTCTCTTTTGATATCAACAAAAACAGGTGTAAAGCCGGCAGCCAGTATGGAGCTCCCGACGCTTGCAAAAGCCAACGCAGGGGTGATGATTTCATCGCCGCGCTTTACGCCAAAGTCATACAAAGCAAGGCAAGCTGCGGTATCTGCGTCAGCCCCATTTGTTACGGCTACATTATGTTTGTACCCAAAAATCTTTCCCCATTTTTCTTCTAATTCCGTAACCAAATGCCCACCTGACACCCAGTTTTCGTCGAGCGCCTTTTTGATTAATTCTTTTGACTTCTCGCTGATAACTAAGTCGCCAAATTTTATTTCTCTCTTCTCCATATCTTATGCTTTATGATTTTTGTAAATGATTTGGCTTCCATTGTTTTCAAATGCGAATGATACCTCAAGGAATCCATGCAATGCCTCCCGTACTGCCTGTTGTTTTTCTGGGGGGATAAGCAATAAGAGAAATCCGCCGCCCCCTGCACCCAAAAGCTTGCCCCCAAGAGCTCCTGCCTTCTTTGCTTTCTCGTACATTGCGTCAATTTCGGGATTGCTTATCTTGTCTGACAAACTCTTTTTAATCTGCCATGTTTCGTTGAGCAATCTTCCGAATTCTTCCAAACCCTTATTTTCCTTAAGTATATGGATGCCTTCATCCACCATCTGCTGCATTTGAGTCAACTCCTGAATATTTTTTTGAGTATTCTCAATCTGGGTTTTTGCTACCTCAGAGGCGTATCGTGAAAATCCCGTAAAGTAGAGACGAAGGGAGCTTTCCAATTCTTCCACCCGTTCACTGCTCACCTGAACGGGCTCTACCGCAAAATCGCCGTTTTGAGAAAATGTTATTTTGTTGAACCCGCCGTAACTCACTGCGACTTGGTCCTGCGAACCTACATTCTCCTTTAGAATATTCTGCTCAAGGTGCACCGCCTTTTTCGCGAGTTCTTCTTTGGAAATCTCTTTGCCTTGCAGAGCGTGAAGTGCGTGCAGTAATCCTACCGTAAACGCAGAAGAAGACCCCAGGCCCGTGCGCGCGGGCAAATCTCCATCATGGTGAATCGACAATCCATCTTCTATATTAAAAAATCTCAAGCCTGCCTGTACTGCCGGGTGCATAATTTCCTCGATCGTATTGACGGTTTCAATCTGGGAATACACAATACGGTGCTTATAGGGAAAGAAGGGGGGGAAGTACCGGCAGCTTATATAGCAATACTTATCAATGGTAGCGGACAAAACTTGGCCTCCATGGTCGCGAGACCATGCAGGATAATCGGTGCCGCCGCCGAAAAAGGATATGCGAAATGGAGTTTTACTGATAATCATTTCAGAATGGTCCTTTAAACCTATTCTCCCAACTATAAAATTCTTCGCCTTTCAGGTTAGTCGGCTTCAGCTTAAGCTTCTTTTCTATCGCGCGAATAATATCGACTGCATTCGGGTAAAACTCGTTTTCCAGCGGCCGCGTGGTCGCGCATTGGGTATGAGGGAACGCAATCCGTGTAACCGGCGACTTCAATATTCCAAAACATTTTTCTGAAATCAGGGCCGCCACTTCCGCGGAAAATCCGCAAAATTCCCAATCATAATCCGCAACAATCAAATGGCCGGTTTTCTGAACAGATCTTACAATTGCAGCTTCGTCTAAAGGATATATTGTTCTGGGATCTATAATTTCAACCTGAACGCCTTGCTTTTTCTCCAGTATTTCTGCCGCTTTGTATGCCTCCACATTCATCCAGGAAGTCGCGACCACGGTAACATCTTTGCCTTTGCGCACAACCTTTGCCTTCCCAAAAGGAATGGTATACGGCTTTACCGGGACTTTCCCTTCCATCCAATACAACCAGCGATGTTCCAAAAATATCACGGGATTGTCGCTCCTGATTGCCGAAGCAAGCAGCCCTTTTACGTCATAGGCATTAGAGGGCATAACCACAACAAGTCCGGGAATATGGGCGAATATCGACTGCAAAGACTTTGAATGCTGAAATGCCTGTCCCCATCCGCGGCCAATAACCGCACGAATGACCAAAGGCACCTTCAACTTTCCTCCAGACCCAAAATGGGCAGGGGCTATCATGTTTGCCAGCTGATTCATTGCCAGCAAGAGGAAATCCACTCGAATATGCACGTGTACCGGGCGCAGCCCGTTCAAGGCAGCTCCCAACCCAACGCCGGTCATTGCATCTTCCGCGAGCGGCGTTTCAAAAAAACGTTTTTCTGGAAACTTCTCTAAACCTTTTGTTGAACCAAAGATTTTTTTGTGATCGGTAACATCCAATCCGTACACAAACACGCTGGGATCCCGTTCCATTTCTTGAGCTAAGCTAAGAGCAATAGCCTCCACATATGTAATGCGTTTTGGGCTTGCAACTTTATTCGGCATATACGTCTGTTTTATACTCGCTTTTTGCCGGAAAAGGCGCCTTCTTTGCCTTTTCGATACTCTTTTCGATCTGCTGATTAATGCTCCTTTCTGCATCAGCGATCTCTTTTTCTTTCAGACCAATCTTCAGCAATCGTTTCCGCTGCAGAGTTACAGGATCCCGCTCCAGCCATGGAAGCATTTCTTTTCTTGAACGATATCCTGCTTCAAAATCCTCGTTCACCCCCACGTGCTCCAAATACCGATAATATTTGAAATGTAAAAACCCCGGCATGCCCGATACCCGCATCTTCTCTATCATATCTTTTGTTTTCTCGTAAATTTCGTGCACGTCCGTGGTTGCAGATTCTCCCGTATGACAATAGAATGTGGAAACCACCTCTGCAATCGGCTTGTGGCCCGCACGGTGCTGCACTCGAGAATGAATGGCAAAATCATTGTCTTCGCACACGAATAAAACAGGAAGTTTTTTTACGCACGCAAAATTAAGACTCTCCCAGAATACACCTTCGTTCAGCGCCCCATCTCCAAAAAAAGAGACAACAAGTTTGCCATTTTTTTTATACGCATTCGCCAATGCAGCTCCGACTGCTACTGGAATTGTTGTGCCAACTACAGCCGAAGTCATCATGAACCCGGCTTCAGGAAAAGCTATGTGCATAGATCCGCCTTTCCCTTTCGCAACACCTGTTGCCTTCCCGTACATTTCAGCAAAAAACTTATCGGTTTCCTGTGTTTTCGCCAAATACAAAGCATGCGATCTATACGTTCCAAAAACCTGGCTCTTGCTCCCTACCGCCTCAAGCACCCCTGCTGCTATCGCCTCTCCTCCGCGAGACATATGCATAGGGGTTTTCATTTCATCTTCTCCATACAAGTCCCGAATGCGCTCTTCAACACGCCGTATCAAATAGAGCTTTTGATAAAACGATACGGACAATGCGTTGCCCCGAGATCTGTTCTTTTGTGGAAACACTTGCATTAGATATTAGAAAATTGATTCCGCTTGATTATCTGATACCCTTTCAACAGTTCAGAAATACCCTCCGCGAGCGATACTCGCGGTTTGAACCCAGTTTTCTCTATTTTTTTGTTTGACACAATGTAGTTGCGTTTATCTTTATCCTCGCCAACCGGAGCTTCGGTAAAATAGAAACGGGGAATCTGTTTTTGTATCTCCTGGCAAAGCTCGCGCTTGCTCAAATTTGCGTCGCTTAAACCGATATTATACGCTTCTCCTTTCATCGTCTCAAAATTTTCCATACTATGAAGGAACGCCCGGGCTACATCGCGAACGTGAATATAGTTGCGCTTAAAATCGGCTTCGAAAAGCACAACGAAGCCGTCATTGACTGCCCGATACACAAAATCATTAACCAAAAGGTCAAGCCGCATACGAGGGCTTACCCCGAATACGGTTGCAAGACGTAATGATATGGCATTGCCTGATTCCAGGAGCAATTGTTCTGCCTCCACTTTCAACTGTCCGTACAGAGAGATGGGTCGCAAAGGAGTTTCTTCCGTACAATACATTCCTTCTTCGCCTATGCCGTAGCCGCTGTTGGTATTCGGGAATAGTATGTTTTGTTCATAAGAACGAAGCTCGAGAATGAGCTGTATTGCGCCGACGTTCACCGATCTTGCTTCCTCTGGCAGTTTCTCGCATAGAGGGGCGCCCACAAGGCACGCAAGCGGAATAATAAAGTCTTTGTCTCTCATATGCTTTTCCAAAAGCTTCCGATCTCTAGCGTCCCCCCTGATTATTGTGAGTCTCGGGTCAAAGCAACAATCCAAGAGCGAAGTTTGGTTATAGAGAAAATTGTCTATGACACAAACCGAATATCCCGCATCAAGAAGCATGGGGGTGAGGACAGATCCTATATACCCGGCTCCACCTGTTATCAAAACATTTTTTGCGTCTTGCATAAAAAGATTACCACTTTTCTATTGTCTCTTTGGTTTTGTCCCTTAATTTCTTATACTTCCAGTACACTTTTTTCTCGAGTTCTGGCGAAACCAGCATTAAGATATCATCGCCCCAAATGCGCCAAGTCCCACCGACGCGGTGGGCTGTGATGATGCCATTTTTTATCATTCTCTTCATAGTCGAAGAGCTCACTTTCAAAAAGTCCTGCGTTTCTTTGGTGGTATATAATTCTTTTGGGGCTATTTCTGTCATGCGATGCAATGAAATTTCGATGCGCTAGGCAAGAAAATTTTCCCCTACCTAGCGCATCTACAAAACGAAAAATGAATATGTTTGTTGTACTTTCATCATAGTCTATCCATCAAATGGTGTCAATAGGGGTCAAAAAGTATCACATTTAGCTTTATTTCTCCAAAAATAAAGCCCCTGGGGAATTCCCGAGGGGCTTGAATTCGATACTTTTACTTTTAGGGTTTCGGGTGTCCGAGGAGCTTCCTCGGCAATTTGTCCATCACCTCCATCCAAGAGTCGATGTTGTCCATCGCGACTTGCCCAAGCTTGGGGTCGCCAAGAAGCTTCGCGCGGTACTCTGGCCGCCGGTAATAGGCCACATGGGCCTTGTCCCGGAATTCCAGAACCTGCGCCGGAGTAAGAGCATCACCAAGATAGCAAGGCTCGCTCTCCCAGCTGTACTGGGCATGCCCCATCCACCCAGGACCGCCATGACGTTCGGGAAGCGGAAAGCCCGCTACCTTTGCCTCGCGGTACAAGCTGTTCGCCCCAGGGAGCGCCTGGGCACAGTAGAAGTTGCCGTACGTCCCGTTCAGCGCGCACGCGAGGTTGTAGGTTGCCTGCATCGACTCCATGGTGTCGTAGTACCCCGTGGTCTCGTCGCCGAGGCCAAAAATATAATTCAGGGCTCCTTCGATTCCTGCCGTATGCATGGCTTCGACCCGATCGCAAATCACCTCATCCTTGAACTTTTTGTCCTGGCCGGAACGAACTTTGGAGTTCGCCGCCTCGATGCCAAGCGCAGCCCAGCGGCCGCCTCCGGCACGATAGATCTCCATATCTTCGGGTCGAAAGGTATCTACCCGGGCGTAGGACCAGAAGTTGAGCACGTCGCCATAGCGCTCGGCAATCATCCGGAAGATCTGCTTCCAGTGGTCGCCGAGCATAAACATCTCATCGGGAATTTTGAACATCTTTACCCCGTAGGTTTCCACGAGGTACGTAACTTCCTCAACGAAAAGCTCGGGACGCAAGGACCGGAAGCTGTTCACGCCCGGCTTCAACTGTCCTGCATTCCGAAGCAGCCGCTCGCCGTCCCGGTATGTGCTCTGGATATTGCAGAAGCCACAACCGAACGGGCATCCTTCCCGCGAAAAAGGATTCGCGTAAGGCATGCGCTGATCCATTCCCTGATAGAACGCGTGCCAGTGATGGGCCACGTATTTGCGCGGGTCCATATACTTCCAGCCGTCAATTGCCGGCTCTTCGCTCAGGTCCAGAAGCGGAGCTGGAGCATTGCGGATTACTACGCTATCCTCTGTGGTCTTGTCCCAGTGCACGAGAGCGCGCACCTTTTTGATGTCGCTGTACGCGCCGCCCGCTCGCAGGGCAAGGATCATCTCGTAGACCGTGATGGGGCCTTCCCCCACACACACATAGTCAATTGGCTCATCCATCAACGTCTTTGCGGGTATTGCCGCAGGGTGAGTACCGCTGAACATAATGGGCAGGTGCGGCGCCAGATTTTTGATCGCCCGCGCAAGTTTCCTGGCCGAGATCATGGTCTGCGTGCTGGCCGACGGATTATACCCGTAGACCGGCATCATCACGAACAGCGGATCGGCCGCAACCACTTCCTTTGCGATCTCCTCGTCGGTGTGGTCGCTCAGATTCGCGTCAATGATTGCCTGGCTGCAGCCGCGGCGTCCAAGATACGCCATCATGAAGCGCGCCTTGGCCGGCGGCTCAATGCCGTCTGGCACCGTACTCACAGTAAAGTCCTGCACATTTCTTGGCACCACAAAAAGTACATCCATCTTGCTATTGGCCATCTCGTTCCTCCTTTATCAAAAAGCTGTACACAGCATATACCAAAAAAATGGATTTGTCAAGTGTTTGCGAGACTGTTCGAAAAATCCACAAAAGAAAAAGGAGCGTGCTGGGCTTACCATACACGCTCCATGAGAGAAATCTTCTTCTCAGTTTAGACGATGAACTCCATCCGGACGTACTTCTCCACGATGGCTTATGACTCGAGGTTTAGAGGCAGGTCTTGCGCTTCTACCCCCTCTATGTCCTTGCTCAGGTCCCAGACCGCCCCCAAGAACAAGGCATCACCGATGCGTCCTACGAGCAAGGGGTCTACCCAAATCCTGACTTGCTGGAAAAGCGACGCATCGTAGCTGGCTATGTACACGCGATCAAAAAGGTTCCTGTCCCTGTGGTACTTCTCCCAAACCCAGACAGGCATGACCCCGGTAAATACCTGATGCTGATAGCGTTCCCATCGTAATGCCTTTTCAGAACGATGCTGAGCTACCCCTGCAAACAAACCTAAGCAGAGGAAGCAGAGGGAGAAGCCCAGGATCACGGTCAGGTTGGGCCAAAAGGCATTTCCATCAAGGAGAGCAAGGAAAGCAAAACCTGCGCTCGCACCTACTATACAGCTAAGTATGCAGATTATGCCTGACCATTCTTCCCAAGCATCCCTCCAGCGATGTCTCTCCACCAAACCCATCGGCATCTCATTCGGCCTATGCCAGGGCTCCCAGCCTCTCTCCATGATTTGAGCCTGTCTCCTGTGTCGTGCCCCCAAGGCGTGGTACTGCCTCATGCCCTCGGGACTAAGGACGATCCCCTCTTCCTCCAACTGGACGCCGAGGATTTTCAGATCTTCTGCATCTATGTGTACCTTATCAGGACACCCCTGCTCAACAACCATTAACCTACCCATATTCCCTTCTCCTTCCGTATTTTCTTCGGGGTTAGGTCCGCCAGCCAAACAGTAGCAGTAGAACGGCCTTGACCATCGTGATCGGTCCCATAAGAGTAAAGCCCGCTCTCCACTCCGATACGCTGGCACTTCGATACATGCCCAAGTTGGCGTTCAGAAAGTTGGCCACCGCGAGCTTTTTGGGACTCACGGCTTCGCCAAGAAGGTGGCGTTGATTCCAGCGGATGATGAACTCACCGCAGAGATAGCCGCCTCCGAGCCACAATAGACCGCCCAAAATGACTCCCTCCAAGGTTCTACCTCCTTTCTGCTTGATATCGTTGGAGACTACTACTCTTATACCATTACTCTGTAATCATGTCAAGTAGGACGTAATGGTTCAAGACCTTGGAATCACATGGTAGAGTTTAAATTTGAATTCAGAAAAAGAAAAAGGAGCGTGCTGGGCTTACCATACACGCTCCATAGATTGTGGCCATTGCGGCCTTATGGCCGATAGGCCATCTGGGACTTCTCGCCGCCGAGCTACCTCGTGCCCTCATAGGCGTATTTGAGCACGGCGACATCCTCGGCAAACTGCTCGGGCGAAAGCGTGATGACCGCCCGCCCGATATCTCGCTCGAGGATATACGTAGTGCTGATGAGCTCTACGCGTTCAGCTGAATACCTTTCGGGGAGCGCATCCTTTTCAAATGGGCTCATCCCATGAAGAGGAACTCCCCACAGGGTCTCATACACAAAGAGACGAACTTGGGGTTGCTCAACCTGGGCAAGCCTGAAGTCGAACTTTGAAGCTGGAAGCCGTAAGACAACGGGCTGGCCAGCCAAATCAGCCACAAACCCCACAAAATATTCATTTTGGGTAGTCTGGCTGTAGTTTCCCGAGACAGACGCACCTCCCACCAGGAAAAAGAACGCTCCTCCCCCCTTGAGATCCCCTTGTGCGCGAGTAACCTGTTCCGACTCCCGCCTCAAGGCAAGAAGCGGATACTGCTCGTTAGTGTCGATTCCACGCCCGAGAAGCACCTTGGAAGTGCTCCGCTCCAGGTTTTCCCGCTCCTGTTCCTTCTGTTCCTCGGCGTCTAAGTGAATAGCCCCCGCAAAGAGACCGATTACCAAAAGTATACAGGCCACCACAGCGCCGAATTTTCCCACCGTCTCCATTTCTCCTCCTCTTTACTATACTTATTTCAAGGTACGATTTGCCACGACACTCTCGCGGCAGAGCATGCCAAACAACAGCTTAACACTGCTGTTTGTATAGCATTTATCATTCTACTTGTCAAGTGGTTGTTGTACTAGATGGTGGCTACGATTTTACTGCCACCATGCTAATCTGAATTCTTGCACCGAGCGGTAACGAGGCGACTCCTACCGTCTCGCGCGCCGGAGCAGGGTCACTCACATATTCCGCATATACTTTTTTCACGCGATCGTACACCGTAAGATCAGTAAGATAGACGGTAGTTTTTACCACATCCCGAAACGAAGCTTCTGCCGCGCCAAGTATGTGCTCTAAATTTTTCATCACTTGATGAGTTTCTTCTTCAATAGTTCCAGTCAAGAGTGTCCCATCGGGAGTAAGATTGATCTGACCAGTCGTAAAAACCATATTACCTGCCACAATCCCTTGAGAAAAATCACCCTTTGCCGGAGGAGCCTCTAAAGTTTCGATTTTCTTATGCATATGATTAAAAAAATTATCGCTGTTAATTACTTCTTTTATCCTATCCCTATGCTCACTATTTTTCAAGAGCATGGGGTGTCAAGTGACTCTACACAAAGATGTTGCGGGGAATCTCACTTTCCAGATCGAGAAAGGAAGGGAAAGAAAAAGGAGCGTGCTGGGCTTACCATACACGCTCCATGGGTTGCGGCCATTACTGCCTTACGGCCGATAGGCCATCGTGGACACCGAAATGCCCACATGGGTACACCTCTATTTCATCTCCAGGTCCCTTTGTATAGTTTCAAGAACCTCATCAATCCATGACGGGCTCCGCTCGGGTTTGCGCCTGTCGTGGCCTCGCCGCTTGTCGAACGCCTCGCTAATCTCATCTCCGCTCGAAGCGGATAGAGTATTTAGGAGTTCCGTGTCAGCAGCGTCGGCAACCAGCCAACGGCGGGTGTAGCAGAACTCAATCTTACAGCAGGCGAAGCCGGAGTACCACCTGCCCATGATTTTCCTGGAACCATGGAGGTGGCCCACGACGGCCCCGTAGTTCGAGTCCCACCACCGAGAACCGCCGAAGATGATAAGGCCCGTCTCCTCCTCTTGATTGGGAAACTTGGCCTTAAAGGGCTCTCGCGCCTGGATCCCAACAAGGACATGGCCCATCGCTTTGGCCCTCCCTTCCGCATGCTCAAGGCCATAGCAATAGCCCAGGCTAACGAGCTGCACCCGGAGCGGCTTCCCTTCCAAAAAGAGTTCGAACCATTCGTCATTGCCTGGTACCTGGTCGTCCATAATTTCCTCCCTTTCCCTCGCCTCTGGCGGGATAGAATGTGCTTTTGCGGCCGTGTTTGGGTTTGCCGCGTCTGGATATACTTATACCACGCCTTGAGTAACAAGTCAAGTACCTACACGAAGATGTTGCGGGGAATCTCACTTTCCAGATCAAGAAGGGTATGGGCAAAATCAGCCGGCATCCTTTCTTCGATCATCCGCCGATCCAATCCCTTCATATACCCAACAAATTCGCAATTGACAGCTCCCATAAGTGCGCCCTTTTTCGCGGCATCTATGGGAGAGGCGCCTTCATGCCACCCCACCAAATATCCGGCCGCCATGGCATCGCCGCAGCCAGTCGTATCCTTCACCGTGCAAGGAACTGCCGGAATATGCACGTAGGTATACTCGTGGTCTTTATAGGCAAGTAAAATTCCTTGTGCGCCAAGTGTCATAAGCGCCGTTTTGGCGCCGGCATCCAACACAGCTTTCGCGCACATTGCCGAATCATGCAGGGTTTGAATTTTTGTGTTAAAAAGCGCCTCGCATTCGTTCTTATCCATTTGCACAACATCCGCATAGCCCAAGTAGTTCTCCCATCCCTGCCAGCCGCGCACGAACATATACCCATGCTCATCGGCGCCAAACGGTTTGCGGTGCACATCAACGTACACGAGCGCGCTGCTATTTTCTTTTACTTTTTTGATTGCTTCGGGGTCAATATCGTCGATATTTCCGAAGTTGAATACTACTACGTCGGCGTCATGAATAAAGGGTTCTATATGCTCAAACGTTGTCGGCTCTACTTGGACTTTTCTTTTCACAAAATGCTTGGTGCCGTGATGGTGGTCAGTGCCCGCTGGATTAACGCGGATGCCGCTTGTATTAACGAAAGGATAATGCTGTTTATAAAAATCTCTTACCTCCTCAAGGTCCTCGGCGCCTACGCTGCCCACGAAATATATTTCGGAGCCAGGATCAAGGAGCGCGGCAAAAGGAGCAATGGCGCTCTCGGTCATGCCACCCCATCCGCTATAGGTACCAGCATCGGACTCTACGGTGTGACGCAGTATTGAACCTACTAGGCATATTTTCATACTTGAAGCATAGTAAAAAAGAAACAACGGCGCAAGAGGCCAAAAAGTATCTATTCTCCACCCATAATCTTTTTTATAATTTTTGTTGTAGAAATCTCATCAAATTCTTTTGGCGCCCATCTTTCAAGAACGACCATCTCTACGCCGTATTTTTTTGCCAATTCCCGTCTCGCAGACATAGCAAAGCCATCGTTGTTGACAACGTAAACATCGGGGCGCAAATTATCAAAAACAAATTCCACAAAAGAAAAAACATGCTTGCGATGACTGTTATCATCAATCAAACAATAATCAACGGGCTTGAGCGAGGAAATAAGCTTTGCTCTGACGCGTTCGTTCATTATTGGCCTTTCAGGGCCCTTATTTTGCCTTATTATCTCATCGCCCCCTACTCCTACCACCAGAACATCACCATATGTTTTACAATCCTCAAGAAAAATCGCATGCCCGCCATGCGGCAGGTCAAAAGATCCAGAACAGAAAACTATCTTCTGATTCTCGTGTTTCCTTCGTATATTCTCCAAGTCGCCGTACTGTATAATATTAGTCATTTTCGAATTGATTTCCTGCATACCTCTATAGTAATCTGTCAATCAAGAGGTGTCAAAATATATCATTTTAAGGCAGAGTAGGGAAAGAAAAAGCCCTAGGGGAATTTCCCGAGGGGCCGCTTTTCCATCGCTGTTTTAGAGGAGCGACGGAAGTTCTAATAAAGAGTGAACAATGGGGAATGGCTGGGGTTTGTCGTACCACGCCTTATTGCGTTCCGTGTAAATGCCCACAAACCTACAACCAACCTGTTGAGCTACGGCCCAACCCGTTGGCTGATCATCCACGAACAAAACTTGGCTTGGCGTTAGACCCTCGGCTTCTACGATAGCCTTAAGGTTTTCCAGCTTCGTTCCCGGGCGGCCATACACGCTCTTGAGCAGGGATGTAAGTCCGAGAGCATCGAGACTTTCCATGGCTGCTTCTTTGGGCGTTGCCGTATTCACGTAAATTGGTATCTTCTGGGAAAGCTCGCCAAGTGCGTCTCGGGTTTGTTCAGATATTTCAATCTTCGCAATCCCCTTTTGGACCTCTTGGTTAAACGCCATACAGCGACGGACAACCTCACCCTCGATCTCTTTGTCCGCAACATGAAAGTACCGGCATATCTCCCGCACCACGTCTTGACGGTCAGCTTGACCAGTAGCGAGAGAAAGCTTACTTTTCGCTTCCCTCATTGCGTTGTCGAGCTCTTCCCGACTATATTCAGGGTATACGACGTACCATGCCTCATCCTTTATTTCCTCGGATCCCCTACCAGTCTTTTCATCTAAGAGAGTGCAGTTGTCGAGATCCAGTACCAGGCATTTTATATCATCCATGTCTTTATCCTCGCGTTTTGTATGCTATTCTCCCCTCGGCGGCCGGAACTTTGGTCACCACATAAATTGTTGATCCTTCGTCTGGCGCGGTCCAAGAATGCCAGTTCCCAGCTGGAATTATGGCCACATCGCCCTCCTCAAGGACAAACTCCTTCCCGCCTACTATTGCCGAAGCCGGACAAATCCAAGTCAGGTTATCCTTCGTAGCGATCGGGCCCTCTGGTTCACCGCCAAGAATGAAACGCATCTTGCCTTTTTTGACGTAGAAAACATCATCTTCATTCTCATGATATTCAGCGGGCCGCTGAAGAATCTGAAGAACCTCCGCGGTATTCGACTTTAAAACATGATAGGGTCTTGGCATATATTGGCTCCTTTTGCTCATCGGCTTTATGGAGCCAGTTTCTATATTACGCAAATTTCCCAAAAAGTCAATGAAAAAGAAAAAGCTCCTGCGTTTATTGTGTATGCGCAAAAGCCTTTGTATTACCTCCTACTAGGTTTCAGATTTATGTGCGGGCGATCACGAGAAGCAGCGCGCCCATGAAGCCGAGCCCCAAAGCGACAAACTGCATTCTCGAGACCTCCTTTCTTTCGGCGAAACCAAGCAGCCCCACGAGAACGGGCCCCACGGTCGTGCCGAAGCCGAGCGAAGGCGCCACCACTGCCAATGGCAGAATCTGGTAGAGCCAGAACTCGATGACGATCTGGGTGATGATCCCCGCGCCCCTCAATGGGACCCAAAGATCTTGTCGCGTCAGTGGAACAGAATTCTCGGCTCGTTTGAAAAGGAGCACGGGCGCAACGAACAGAGCCGCGGCAGGATACCAGTAGAGTGGGAATGCAAACCTCGGTACATCGAGTTCCCCTGCGAAGTATTTCATGGCGAACCCCGCGGTCCCCGCCAAGAAAATCATCGCGGAAATCGCCAGAAGCCATTGTCTAAAAGTTCCTCGATCTCGGCTTGTCGCTTCGGATGCATTTTTGCCTTGCTTCTGTCCCACTTTGTAAAGCGCCACTGCCCCTAGAAGCAAAATAGCTCCACCAGACATCAATGGGTCTTTGTAGAGTCCCGCTTCCCCGAGGAACACCGCGGCAAGAACCGCTGACAGTACGAAGCGCAATGGGAATATCAAGGAGGTTAATGTGAGACTATACTTATTTGCGTAGTTCTCACAGTACCCGACATAGGATTGATACCCCCCAACTAGGGAAATCGTCAGAAACCTCGCCTCAAAGACGAAGTTCCCGGATATAACTGCCAATAGCACCCCCAGCACTGCTGCGGTAAGGTACATTCCGAATGTAGATCTTTCTATCGGAAGACTTCTCGATATCTTTGTCCCGACTGCCTGTCCACCGGTCCACACGACCATATAGGCAACAATCAGCCCCAATCCCATAGTTCCTCCTGTTCGTATTCAGATTTAAGTTGCTGGGAATACCCTACACCCAATTCAGCAACTTGTCAAATCTCGGACACGCCCAAATTAAAATGCGATAAGGAGGATCCCCAAGACGATGACGACGGACGCAATAATGCGGATTGGCCAATCCTTCTCATGAAGAAAGATTCCCGCAAGAATGCTTGTCACGATAATCTGAAATCGCTTTAGAGAAGCCACATACGGCACAATCCCAAACAGGAAGCCCCAATCCATGAGAACATTGCTTAGCCCGATCAACAAACCAATACCGAACAAAGGCAAGAACAAAGTTTTGTCTAGTTTCCTCCAGCGTCCAGTGACGACAGAGAAGCCCCAAACAGCAATCGCTACCACGAAAAAGACCAGGGCTCCCCGCAGAGTTGGAGTTGAGTGCAAGACAACCAGTTTGTCAAAGTTCAGTGAAATGGAACCAAGTACCGCGACAAGCAATGCAAAACGGGCACCCTTGGACTGTCCCAAACGAATCCACGGCTTTACAAAAGATTTAAGACTCCCCATGTCCGAACGTTTCAGGGCTAACAGATACACTCCCAAGACCGTCAGAAGAATGCCAACTAAACCCCAAGCTGTGGGAACCTCTTTGAGTATGAGCCAAGAGGTCAGAATAACAAAGACTGGCGTTATCCCAAGAATCGGCGCGACAACAGAAGCATCCTCGAGCTGGAGAGACTTATTCTCCCAAACCACAAATGCCACGTTGAGAGCGGCAGTTATTGCAAAGAACTGCCAAAATGACGGCGAAACCTGGGGCATTCCAAACCATACGAACTGCGCTCCAAATGAAAACAAGCTCGCACCAAGCATGGTCGCCACCACCATCACTTCAACAGGAGCGCTGCGATCTCGGAAAAAATATCTCTGCAGGACATTGGTAACTCCCCATATGGCTGCCCCGCTAAGGACGAGTAAAAACATCGCAATCATATATCTATGCTAGCTTAGAGTTGAGCAGTAAGAATAAGGAAAATACCCTTTCACAAAACGACGAGAGATCCGAGGAGCTGATTCATCTTGTTTCGTGTCAGCTGGCCCACATATCCTGTCCCGCTTGTCAATCCAAGGGGAGCCAAAATTTCGGATGCATATGTTTCTTGAAAACGAATAACGGCTTGCCGTGTTGCAGAAAGAAAATTGCCGGTTACTAACCCTTCAGGGTATACGGCAGCACCTTGTGCCGCAAGAAATTCTTGCAAACATCGTACTTGCTCGTTGCGCATCCCAAATGAGAGATTTGTCTCAAAATGCACGCACGAAAGCGCCACTCCTCCATCTTGATTCCGAAACGCAGCGAGCCGTGCTTGCAATTGTCGCACCTGTTCTTGCAGTTGCGCTATACGATCAAGCAGTTGACTTATTAGTTCTTCGTCCTGAACGGTCGACTCCTCTCGAATGGTAACCTGCCACGAAAACACAGAAGAGCTTTCTTTACCGTTATTGCCCGCGATAAAAGGAATAAGAGTCAAAGAATTATATTTTTCACCAAAATCAGAAAGGGTTATCTTTCCTTTGTGCGTCTCATCTAAAACAAGTGGGCTAACCGAACACGCATTGTTTACTTCGCAAAGTACGTAAGAAACCATAAACACAACGGAATCCGCCCCATCAAACTCCAAAGTAAAGTTCTGCGCGCCACCCACAAGCCGGTGCCAGTTGGCGCTCCACGGAAGAGTTGTGTGATAAGTGGAAAAAATAGTCTCGCTTCTTGGAATGAAATAGGAAGTTGGAGTAATGCGGAAATCCTGAAGGTGTGGATTCCGGTAACAATAGTATTCTCCCAAACCGCAATCGTTCATCAAAACAGTTATGGCCCACTCCTCAAGGATTTGGTCCATATCCTTTTGAAACCCGTTTTTGCGCAAAACTTCGTTCAAAGAAGGAATGCCTATTTGTGAAGATTGCAAAGAATCAGCTAAGATTTTTACGCCGTAGTGATCAACCAGATATTGAATAAACACATTGGCTATTCCATAATCTTCTTTCTGATTGAGCCATTCAGTTAAAGAGTCAGACGGTTTTGCAATAAAATCCCGAACCCTTCTTTCAAGGTTACTTCCTTTATAGGTATCATCATATCCAAGAAGGGTCGGGGCATACTCTGCTCTTGCTTCATTCAGCCACACTTCTTCGCTCACGCGCCGTAGCAAATCTTTCTGGTTGGTGACAATAAGGTGAGTAAACTCATGCGCGAGAAAGCTTTTTACTTGAGATGTGGAAATATGCCTGCTGTTGAGGTACACCATTTCCCTCTCATTGGACATGGGACTTATGATCCTCTCATACACATCACTCGTGCGAAAGTAACCTCCTGTGTCACCACCCATTTGATGAACTAACACCGTAATTCGGTCATCCCTATCAATTCCGGGTTTTGGCTCTGATCCAAATGTTGAAGTTAAAATAGGATAAATTCGATTTTGAAATTCTAAACCTAATTCCGCAAGGGCTATTCTCAAATCATTTTGTTCTTGCGCGGTACGGCTATCCCACCAGGATGTTTCCACATAAAAATACAGGCGGTTATCAGAACGAACAAATGTCGCATCGATTTCTTTTCTCCCAAACAAATCATAAGAACTGTCAATAAGAAAAGACTGGGTTTCCGCTTGCGCGTTTGCTTCCGAAGCAAAAACACTCCCAAGAAGCAAGAAACAAAAAACAAAAAACAAAAAACAAATAGCGCGCGGAAAGTTTTGCATTGTCTTCTTATAATATCAAATTTTCAAAGCTATTCAAGAAAGAATGAGCTATATTCTTCGTATTCGGGCTTCAGTCCAACGGCTTTCAGAAAAAATTCCCTTCCAGTTTCTCTATCCCCAAGATTCAAATAGCCAACGGCAATATTGAAGTAGGCGCCTGCGTCCGGCCCCCATCGGGCAAGATAGCTTTTTGCCATCTCAATCACCTTGCCATAATTTCCCGTTTTTTCTGCCACAAACAGATAGCGGGAGTATTCCGGCACAACGTCTACAAAGGCGTACCCTGCATCCCTTGCTTTTTCGTACTGCTCAAGCGCCTGTTCATACTTTCCTGCTACAAAGTAAAAATGACCGAGTGTGACAGAAGGAAAATAGTCTTGAAATCTCACTCTGCCGACGTAATCCTTCACCAACTGTTCTGCCTCTTCAAATTTCCCTTGCAAAAGCAGAACTTTCGCAAACTCGTTAAAGTATTCAACTCGCAGATCAGAGTACTGAACTGCCTTCTGAAATACTGCCGCCGCGTTGTCCAAGTCGTCATACCCAAGCTTTTCATGCCCCAACCGATATATTCTCCCTAAGACATAGTACATCTGAGGGTCTGATGGCCTGGCTTCCACAAACCTTTCGAGCTCCAAGGTCATAACATCGTAGATATCCTTTATCGCTTCGACTTTCTCTGGCTCTGTGTCTTCTTTCACCTCATATTCCAAAATATTCGATAATTGCCACCCCACTCTTTTTCGAATCTCCCAAATCATATAAGGAGACTGTTCTTTAAGCGCTTTCTCTAAGAAGGGTTTTGATTCTTCATACAAACCATTTTCCGTATGCGCATAAAATTTAATTGCCGCGGCGTTTGCTTTGTAAGGAACGATGGCGGTTGCATATATAATGCACAAAGAAACAAGGGCCGCGGGAATCAGAATATACAAATGCTTGGCTTGAAACGCTTGCTTATCCATCGGAACCTCTCCACCCGCGTCGCGTATTCGTATATTCGTATTGATTCGTAATTCGTAGGACTGATAAATCAAAAATGCCAACAGCGGGAACAACCCAAGATACACGACAAGCAAATCAAACAAGAAAAAACCTTGCAGGAAATAAGCAAAAAATATGGAGGCAAGCAAAAAAGACAAAATCTTTTGCCCCTTGGCCAGTTTGAATATGAGGAAAACCGCGGCAGCCATCCAGAAAAGATACGCAAGAAAGACAACAATTCCGCCTGTTGCGAGAGTGTCGAGCGGCTGGTTGTGCGCCCGATCAAACCAGGGCTCCCCTTTTCCTATACGATAATCGTAGTACCTGTTGGCGGCAGAAGCATAATTCTCCGGGCCATATCCGAATAGAGGCCTCTCCTTGAACGCTTTCAAAGCGATATTCCAGTTCAGCAAGCGCTCCCTCGTGGACCCTTTTTCCCAAATTTCCGTAACTTCTGTTATACGATACAGCAATCGCGTATGCTGAACATACTCTGTATTTTTGGCGGCAAAGAGGCCGCCAAAAGCGCTCAATCCCAGAAGCAAAGCCAATCCAGAGAAAAAAACTAATTTTTTATTCTCTTTTCGGAGAAACAAGATCGCCAGAAGGAAAAAGAGCAAAACTCCCCCTGCCAATGCAACGTAAACTCCTCTTACCTGGGTGAACACCAACGTAACAACGAAAAATCCTGCCGCGACAAGAAAGCCGTAATGAACCAGACCGGGATAAAAAAACTTTCTTTCAAAAGCTACCAAAGAAAATCCTATCGCGAAAAGCAGAAAAGTCGCAAAGTAGGCGGGGTTGCCGAACACGCCGTATAACTGCGCTTGCCAGCCTTGATCGAACCATGAGTAAACAGAAAGGGCGACAGCAACGATTGCAAAAACAGCGAAAAACAATTTCCAGTCTCGCTTTTCTCTGAAGACCGACAAAAACATCAAAAAATACAAGACCCAAAACCCATACTGCAACACTCCGTCTGCCCGTTCAACGCTGGAAAATAGAGAATATATGGGATCAACTCCGAAAAAAGCAGCCACCACCTGCGCCAGAAAGAATACCAAAATGGCAACCACCAAGATGTTTTTAAAAAGTTCTTGAACCTTGATTCTTGATTCTTGATTCTTCAGTAACAGCCACACCCAAAAAAAGAACGCCGCGGCTACCAGCACCCGGAATACATACGCCTTCCCAGAGACAAAAGGAAAATACAACTCGTTTACCCGCACAAACGGGACAATAGCTATCACGCCCAACAGCAGAATTTGGATAATCGTTTTGAGATTTCTTTCTACCAAGCCCATATGGACTTATGTATTGTAACATAGCCATTTAAAAAACAAAGACCCCTCAAGAGAAGAAAATCTCCAAGGGGTCTCCGCCACTTAATCCCTAAAGCTGCTGTGTTAAGATCGAAACCAACTGCTGCAAAAGACCAATAAGTTGGTACTGGAGTTGCGTGATTTTCGCTTGCAATTCCGGAGTAGTCATTTGAGAAATCGGTTTTTCCAAAACTGGAAGAGGCGTTGGTGTAGGTGTCGGTGTAGGCGTTGGCGAAACAGAACCGGCCTTAACCGTAACATACACGCCAGATGAAGGGGTTTCCACGTTCCCCATGGCATCGGTTGCCCGAGATCGAACGTTATGTGTAAATCCCGCTGCTGGGTTTTGCCAAGAATACTCCCAATTTTTAACGCCAGTCGCCACAGACCAAGTTTTCCCGCCATCTGCGCTTACTTCTACCTTACTGACTGCGGACACACCTTGATCCCAAGCCGTGCCCCTGATTACATACGTTCCTGAAATTATTAAACCATCGCTAGGACTCGTTATCTTCGAGCTCGGAGGCTCAATATACGTAATGGGGGCAGGAGGAGTGGGTGCAACGTTCACGGCAGTAATGCTGAAGGCGGTACTGCTTGCTTCCTCAATTGAAGCGCCTGTGGTATCTATTGTCCGGACATTTAATTGATGACTACCGCCTGAAGCAGGGTAAGCAACTGACAGCCCGCTTATATGTACGGTAGTGGTATTTAGAGCATCAACTCCATCCACAGCAGCCAGCCACAAAGTATACGAAGTGCCATCTGCGCTCACTGTCGCTGTAGCTACGGTTGCGCTGGAAACACTAATGGAGCCCGACGCAACAACACTCTCACTTCCCGGGGCGGACAAGATGAAACTGGAGGGAAAAACTATTCCTATGCGTCCTCCAGCTACAAGAGTAGCGCCAGCCACAAAGCTTAGCTGGTGGCTGTCGTCTAACCGGCCGCCGTATGATGTTGATAGCGTGCTGGACGCAGTTCCTAATGCCATCGCCTGGTTTGGAACTAAAGCCAAGCTGAAAACCGCGACCAAGCCCGCAAAAATATAAATGTAAAATCCTTTTCTCATGATTAGTACTTATGTTAAAAATAATCTTTATTGACCTTTACGTATTGTATCATAAAAATAGCGTGTCAAATAGTAAGGGCTGTGGATAACTTTATTCCACAAAGAATGATCTGTATTCATCGTACTTCCCTGGTTTCAGTTCATCGGCTTTTAAGAAAAACTCGCGGGCTTTTTCGGGTTCTTCAAGATTCAAGTAGCCAATCGCGATGTTGAAATAGGTATCGGCGTCGGGCCCCCATCTTTCCAAAAATAACTTTGCCATATCAACAATCGCCTGATAATCTTCTTGATTCTCGGCAACGAACAGATAACGGGCGTATTCCGGCTCTACTTCAAAAAATGGATACCCAAGCGCTTTTGCTTTTTTGTATTCTTCAAAAGCAAGGTCGTACTTTTCGGCAATAAAGTAAAAATGGCCCAAAGTTGTGTGAGGAAAATACTCATAAAAATCTACCCTTGCCACGTAATCTCTAACCAATTTCTCACCCTCCTCAAACTTACCCTGCAAAACCAAAACTTTGGCGTACTCGTTAAAATAATCAACTCGCAAATCAGACAGCTTAACGGCTTTTTGAAAAACGGCTTCCGCTTTGTCCAAGTCGTCAAATCCAAGTTTTTCATAGCCAATTCGGTAAGTTCTGCCCAGCACATAATAAACCTGCGAGTCAGTGGGTCTGGCTTCAATAAATCTTTCAAGCTCCTCGGTAATAAGACCATACAGCTCTTTAATTTTTTCACGTTGTTCCGGCGGCGTTTTCTCTGAAACTTCATACTCAAAAATGTTGGAAAGCTGCCAGCCGGCTCTTTTTCTCACTTCCCAATAGGTGTAAGGCGAGCGAGTCTCGAGTGCCTCTCTCAAAAACGGCTCTGACCTTTCGTAAAGCTTGTTTTCCGAAAAACGGAAAAACTGGAAAACGGCGGCGTTGGCCTTATAAGGCAGGAACGCTGCCGTGTAAATTACAAAAGCGGAAAAAACCGCGGCGGCGACCAGAATAGGAATTTGTAGTTTGTAGTTTGTAGTTTGTAGTTTGCTCGCTGAAAGCTCTGTTTTCCTCTCGCCCCTCGCCCGTTCGGGCTCGGTGTTTGTTTCTTGTATCTTATTTCTTGTATCTTGATACACAAGGTATGCCAAAAACAAGAAAAGTCCAAAATACACTTCGGGCACATCAAACAAGAAAAATCCCTGAACAAAATAAGCCAGAAAAATGGAGGCTAAGATAAAAGAAAGTAATTTTCTCTCTTTTGATATCTTAAAAATTAAATAAACCGCGCAGCTTATCCAAAAAACGTAAAAGGAGAACACAACAATTCCCCCGGTTGCCAAGGTATCCAGGGGCTGGTTGTGAGCCCTGTCAAACCAGGGTTCCGATACTCCTACCCTGAAATCATAGTATTTGTTAAAAGCCGCTGCGTAGTTTTCCGGTCCATATCCAAAAAGCGGCTTCTCTCGAAACGCTTTCAAGGCGATATTCCAGTTCAAAACACGTTCTCTGACCGAAGCCGAACCCCAAAAATCGGCAACTTCGGTTACACGCGACAAAATATGCCTATCCTTGACAAAATCAGTGTCTTTGGCGACAAAAAGCAAGGTTAAAGAAATCAAACCCATAAAGACAATGGCGCCCAAGGAAAAAGCTAAGCGTTTGTGGGCTTTCCTCAAAAAGAAAATCATCAACAGGGAAAACAGGAAAACTCCCGCGAATAATCCAAGGTAAGCTCCTCTTATTTGCGTGAAAATTAAGGTAATGACAAAAAACCCTATGGCTACAAAGAGGGAATTTTGCAAAAGACGCGAAGCAAAAAATCTCATCTCAAGGGCCAGAAAAGAAAAACCAATGGCGAAAAGCAAGAGCCCCGCGAAATAAGCCGGGTTTCCGGCAACTCCGTGCAGCTGGTCCTGGTATTGCAGCAACTGCGGGTTGTTGGATAGAAGCTGGCTTTCGGGCGAGAGTATTCTGGTGAACCAGGCCAAAGCCGAAAGCAAAACCGCGACAATGATAAAGACCGACAAAAGCGCTTTCCACTCTCCTTTCTTGGTAAACACGGATATCAGCATGAAAAAGAAAGCAAGCCAAAAGCCGTACTGCAAAACCCCTTCCGACCTTTCAATACTGCCGAAAAAAGAATACGCCGGGTCAACCCCGAAAAAAGCAGCCGCAATCAGCGCCAGGAAAAACAAAATGAGCGCTTTTACCAAGATATTTTTAAAAAGTTCTTGAACCTTGATTCTTGATTCTTGATCCTTCAGTAACAGCCAGACCCAAAAAAAGAAAGTCAAGGCCACCAAAGCGCGAAAAAGGTATATTTTGCCTGAAACGTATGGGAAATAAAGCTGAGAAACGTATACAAAAGGGATTAAAGCTACGATGGCAAACAAGAATGTCTGGCAGATTGTCTTTAAAGTTTGTGCCTGCATTTTTCTATTCTAACAGAAATCCCGTAAAACCAAAACCCCCACGACTTATGCATAAGTGTGGGGGCGATTGGTTCCGATTTGAAAGCTATCGGGAAACTTCAATCACTCATATCAGACTAGTTGGGCGCCTGCAGGAAGAGCGAGCTGGTCTTGTAATTGGTCCAGAAATCCGTATCCGGCCAATTTGACATACCATTACCATAACCTTCGGCCTGAGTGTCACCCCAGCGGAGGTCGGTAATCTGCGGAGCCACGTTCTTGCCCACGGTCTGCATTCCTTCAACAGCAGTGATGGCGTCGGTCACGATGGCTGACCACTCAAAGTACTTGGTGTCTCCCGCGCGCACAACCCACATCTCGCTGGCAACGGCCACTTCGGCGTTGCTGGTAATTGTTTCACCAGTAAAGGTAGTGGAAGCCGAGATGCTGCTTGTAGCAACCATTATACCGTTTGAAGCATTCTGGTTGCCAGCGGACTGCCCAATATACACGTCTCCGCCGTTAGCCGTAACGTTAACCCTGATTTTCGCTTCCGCCTGTTGAGGCGTCAAGCTGCCCGAAGGCGCTACAAGTCCGGTAATCGAAGTGGATACTACAGCCAGCGTCGGCGCCTTGGTATAGAAGTAACCCGCTTGAGACGATACGTCAGAACCGGTAACGGTAGCTGTGGCAAAACTGGTAACGTCTTCAGCCGAAATTGAGAGGCTTTCAGCGCTAATAGTAATGCTCGAGCTTGCAGCTCCAGCGTCAATTGTGCTGGACCCCGCGGATTCGTAGTTGCCTTGGGCTTTCTTGACACTCCCTTTCAAGGTCAGAGTCTTGGTCGTGTCTTTTGGAATGGTCAGGTTGACGTTGGAAAGTACAGAGGTTGCGTTGACAATTGAGCTAGTAGAAGACAACAGCGTTGAACCGTCGTACAATCCCACCACGTCAAGAGTTCCCGAAGCAACGCTATCATTGAACTGAAAGGTTCGAAGAATCGCGTCGTTGCCGGTCGCTTTAAGGTTAAATACAGCCAGAACAATATCGGCTGTTTCGGTGGTTGACTGAACGATTACGGGCCTTGCTTTCGGGTTGCTTGAGTGAGATGAAAGCTCAAGAGACGCGGTATCGCCTTCCTTCACGGTAAACGTCCTCGTGCTCAAGTCTGCCGTCGGAGCAGTTTGAGTCAAACCAGCTCCATCTGTTCCACGAACAGAGTTCTGAATAAATGTCATGACGAGATCTTTGGTTGTCGTTCCTGCTGGCAAACCGGTTGCCGATTTCACCGTTACGGTCAAGGTCTTCGTCGCGTCTTTCGGAACAAGAATGTTCAATCCATCAACCCTAAACGAATACTTTGAACCAACCGTAACCTCTGTGGTATTGGCAGAAGTTACTGCCATAGTCCTAGATGTGCTGCCGTCTGAAACCGTAACTTCTGAAATGTAAAGGTATGGTCTTACGTCAAACTGCAAATCAAGACGGCTTACCAAAACATCAGACCCCGTAGCTTTCACATCAACAGCACCCACGGCCTTGCTCTGATTAAGAGTCAATGTTGCCCCACTCGCTGGTGTGGAAGCAATGGTCGCGATAATCGACCCTTCCACTCCCGGCGTTGTGATTGGTGGTGTTATCGGGCTGGGTGGTGTTATCGGGCCGGGTGGTGTTACTGGTGTTACTGGAGAGGAAGCGAGTAAAGCATTCGCTTTTGCTCTCGAGCTTGCGCCAAAGAAACCAGTCCCGCTCGACAATCCCAATGGGGCCAAAATCGTGCTGGCGTATGTCATTTGGAAGGATGAAACCGCGCGTGCGGTCAAAGGACCGTAGAACTGCGTTTCTTGTCCCTTCGAACCCACACCAGTCGCTGCGACTTGTGTAGAAGGATTAGAATTCAGCAAAATCTGCAAATACATCACATCGCTTCCCGTCGTTCCCTGCGAAAGGTTCCTCGTGAACATGAACCCTGCTGGGATTCCCGCTTCACGAAAACCTCCTCCCGTCACTCCTCCTAACTGTGCTTGCAATTGCGCGATGGTAGCAAGCAACGACTGAATTTGCGCGTTCAGCTCTGCTGCTGTTTGAGCTTGAGCTGTCGGAGGCATTACAACAGTCGCTACAACTACTGCGGCAACTGCGCTTACTAAAATCTTTTTAACAAACGTACTCATTTTTCGTTTTTCTATTTAATTTAATTTGTATGTTATGACCTTCGTACCTACTTGAATTCGACCTTTATTATTTTCTAATTCCATCCGCCGATGAGGCGGAGTGGGTTCAACCTTCTTGGGTTAGGGATTTTGCGAAAGTTCCCAAATGATTTCCAGCGCTTTTGCGTAATCTCCTTCTCCGACCAATAGTTTCGCCTTTTCAAACAATTCTTTCTGTGCTTCTGTAAGGGAGCGCGTTTCCAGATACACAATCTCATAGTCCACGAGTTTCTTTGTGGCGTTTTCTATCCCCTTTTCCTGTTCTTCCCCTATCCTCGTGCCGAGAATCTTTTCCACTTCTGACTTTTCGTTTTGTAATTGTACCATCTGCCTGCTTGCCTGTAAAGCCTTTTCTGGTTGGTTTTCCACAATCGCGACGAATCCTTCTGAAATCTTGGAGGCGTTTGCCTCAAATTCCTGGATCGCGGAAGGAAGATTCTTTACCTTATTTCGTTCCGCAATCACTTTTAGATCAGCTAAACTCTGCTGTGCTAGGGCGAACTCGCGAAGGGGCCGTTCTTCCTCTGTGGAAAAGCGCAATGGCACCTGCTCTATTGCCGCTCGCAAGGGGTAAAACGTATCGCCTGGCAAGCTTTCAAAGGCACTTTGCCATACCGCCCCGCCAGCAACCATACAAGCAAGCAAAGGGATTAAAACAGCAGGCCTTTCTATATAACTACCCACCAAATCGCTAATACTCCTTACTATAGACCATAAACGCCCTTCTTGCAAGACCAGCTTAGCTGGCCAAGTCTCATGCCCAACAATCCTCTGCCGATTCAAAAGAACCCAGTCTTCCTTAGGCTTTATCTGCTTTAAATGAGAAAGTTTTGCTATAAGCTCCTTATCCTCCATAATAGTATGTCGGAAAATTGATAGGACATATTACAGATGGACAGACGGAGATGGGACATCAAGAACCGGATTCGGCATTTGTGCTCTCAAAGCTTCCATAGCCCTATGAACCCCTACTCTAACACTTCCTTCAGTTTTCCCCGTAATCTTGGCTATTTCCGGAATGGAAAGCTCGTCTAAATAGCGCCAAATTATGAAGTTCTGGTATTCATCCCTTAAAAGGCAAATCGCCCTTCTCACTTCTTCTATTTCGGAACGCACGGCTACATCTTCAAATAAAGAATCTTCTCCGAAAAGCTCTTCTGTTTCTTCAATCGGCACAACTCTCATATTTGCTCTTTGCCTATAATGATCGGCTATCGTATATCTTGCAACCTGATACAAAAAAGCTTGGATATTCTCTATGGAGTCTTTCTGAAATTCTCCAAAAACACGCAAAAAAACTTCAGAACACAAATCTTCCGCTATTTCCTGGGTTTCAACCTTAAGGATAATGAATCGATAAATCCTTCCTACGTATTGATCGTAGATTTGTCCAAATTGTTCGGACATACTGTATTTTAATTACTTTGTCCTATCTGTCCTATGGTTTTCCACAAGTTTTCCACAGTTGCTATTTAAGCTCATATGATACCGAATTCCACTCCCCCTTTCGCTCTACCAGGTTCTTCTCCAAAAGTTCATCTAAATCCCTTCTAAGGGTTCGTTTAGTCACCTCTGGCAGAATCCTCTGCAACTGCCATACCTGGGCATTCTCTTTAGTTTTTAAAAAATCAATAATTCTTTTTTGACGTTCTGTGAGCAAAGACTGGCTTCCTGTTTCTTGCTTTTCCTCTGAAAATCTCTCCAATTTCCCTCTCAAATTTCTCTGCTGCGGTTCTTCCCTAAGAACCTGTCTCTCCTCTCCTTGTCGAGGAGATTTCGGCTTTTCCTTTTCTATTTCTACGATCGATTGGATGTCTTCAAAAATCTCAAAAAAATCCCGAATCCTTCCATACTCATCCTCTAATAAGGAAAAATTCTCTGGATTCACCCAACCTTCTTTTTTGGCTCTATTCAGATAAACGAGCAAAATGTCAATCTGTCTCTCAAGTTGCAAGAATAGATCTCGCTTCTTTGCTGGCATCACGGATTCCTTATCGGTAAACAATATAAGGTCGGCCAAAATCGTGCTGGCTGTCTCCTTGATTTCGCGAGCAATCTGTTCTTCTTGAGGCAATGTATCGGCAACCCTGTGAGTCGCAAACGCGAGTCGTACAAAAAAATTCCGGTTCATTCCTTAGATATTAACCCCGTAGAACGGGGCAAGCTTTTTATTACTATATCAAACCATAAGGGCTCGGTCAACGAAACCCTTGACTATTTTTCCGTAGATGATATAATATATTTACTTTAGAGAGGAGGTATCTTCATGACAACGGCAACGCTAGATAAAACACAGATATCCTTTCCCCACACCTGCAAAGGGAAGGTAGACCGAGAAGGCGGATTTTCCTCCATCGTAATACAAGTTCCTGGATCTGCCATTTCTCCGGAGGGTCTCGACCAGCTCCTCTCGCAGGGAGATGCACTAATCACGGATCTCGAATCCGGCGTACTAACTATAGTTCACTAATCACCCCTTCCAGCGCTCATTCTCTTGGTATCCTCCAAGCACAAAAGCCCCCGGGAACTTCCCGAGGGCTTATTTTTTTAGATCGTAATTTGATCTTTCATCCCTTCGAACTTCGCATCGCCAATGCCACTTACGTTCTTTATCTCTTCGATGCTTTGGAACAAACCGTGCTCCGTGCGATAACCAATAATATTGTTTGCAATAGCAGGGCCTACGCCAGGAAGCAAGTCTAAAGTTGCAACGTCCGCAGTATTAATATTAATCTTTTCTGGTTCGGGCGCTTGCGGAGGTGGCGGAGGAGGAGATGATTCTAGCACAGGCCCTGGAGGTGGAATCGAAGGAGGAGCAACCACATCCCCTACGGTTATCTCGTCTCGCATCTTTTCAAAATTCACATCTCCTATGCCATCCACATTTTTTAAGTCTTCAATCTGGTAGAACATCCCGTTCGTATTCCGATAATCAATAATGCGCTGGGCAATGGCCGGGCCTACGCCTGTAATCTGATCGAGTTCTTCGAGATTTGCCGTGTTGATATTGATTTTCTCCAAAGGAACCTGAGCGGACACAGGTGAAGGCTGCGGCGCTGGATCGGGGCTTGGAGGCAAAGGAAGGGGCGCCGGAGCTAGAACTGGTGTTGATGTCGAAGTCGGAACAACTTTGCTCGGTAAAGGTGAGGATGTTTGCACCTTCGCTTGAACTTGAGGCATTATCTTTGGTTTCGGAACCGCAGTAGGTGCTGGCTGAACCTGCTTTTCAGGCTCTTGTTTTGGGGATTCCGCAGGCGCGACTTCTTCAACCACCTCCTGTTTCTGATCAACGGCAACACTCGCTACGAAAGCTTCTTCTGCAATTTCTTTCTGCCTTCCATCATTATGCACCAAAAGAAAAACTCCTCCTGTGATGCCCGCCAGGAGTATCAGTAATGCGGAAAGCAAAATCCCATGCTTCATATCATTATTTTAGCATGGAGGAAAAAAGAGGCAATTTAAAATCCGGAAAATGCGCGGAGGACGGATGCTGGGATGGCGACCAGGCGCCCGGACGACTCAAACGTACTCAAACCAACAATGCGTCCTTCCAAATCTAAAAGCGGACTCCCGCCGAGCGCGGCCTTATCGAAAATGTTTGTGCGAACAGGCTCGCCAACCTTAACTTTAGTCCTTATTGTCCCCTGATTTACAATGGTTACCAAATCTCCTGTCTCTATGGTTTTAGCCACTAAAATAATCGGAGCTCCGACCTTCAAAGAATCTTCCGTGGCAAATCCAGTGGTTTGCAAATTCCTTTCATCAACTTTTATAACTGCCAAATCCCTCTTAAAATCCCGTTTCAGCACCTCTGCTACTATAGGGGTATCCCCATCGCGAAGATATACGTGCGTCGTATATCCCTGGGGTACCACACTTGCTAAGGTAAGAATAAACCCATCAGAAGTCAAGGCGAAGCCAGAGCCACCGATCACATGGCCTTCTCCATTCTTACTTTCCAGTCCGACTACCATACCTTCCGCTCTTTCTGCAACGCGCTGCGCAGCATCATCGGTTCGAATAACGATTTCCCTTACCTCACGAATAACGGTAGTACGAGCATCCCAATTCGCCAGCTGGCGGACAAACCCCCATTGCTGAAATCTTGGATGAGAAGACAAATACGGCATCAGAAAGACCTGCGTCCATATTCCTCCGACAGCGCCAAAGATAAAAACACCAACGATAATCCCAATTGTCAGCAAACGAGGCTTCATCTATTTATTTGGAAGTTTTCGCGAGGCGATCTTTCTTTAGGCTTGGCATGGCATACATCACCTGAACTGCAATCTCTCCTTTTTCCACACCAATAATGACTTTGCTCTTTGGTCCAATTTCCCCAGACACGATCTTTAACGCCAGAGGATTTAAGAGCGTTTTCTGAATCACCCTTTTTAGGGGGCGTGCCCCAAGATTTTGATCAAAACCTCGAACCGCCAACAACTCCTTTGCCTTTCCCGACACCTCAAGTTCAACTCCCTGCAAAGCAATTCTTTTCGCAACCCTTGCGATCTCCAGATCAACGATCTTTTCAATTTCTTCTTTCCCCAAGTAGTCAAAAATAATGACCTCATCCACTCGATTCAAAAACTCGGGGCGGAAATGCTCCTTCAAAGCGGTCATGACTTTTTCTCGGGCAGACTCTTTCCGATTATCATCCCTGCTCTGTTCGCCCACAAATCCAAGCGGACCCATCTCCGCTATAAATTGAGACCCGATATTCGAAGTCATAATAACAATGGTATTTTTGAATGAAGCTACTCTCCCTTTTGCGTCAGTTAAGCGGCCATCTTCCAGAATCTGAAGAAGCATATTGAATACTTCAGGATGCGCTTTTTCAATTTCATCGAGCAATACCACGCTATAGGGCCTTCTTCTTATTTTTTCGGTAAGCTGGCCCCCTTCGTCATACCCAACATACCCAGGAGGAGAACCTACCATTCTTGATACGGTATGCCGCTCCATATACTCTGACATATCCAATCTGATGAGCGCGTTTTCATCGTTGAAAAGAAATCCCGCCAAAGCTTTGGCAGTTTCGGTTTTTCCAACCCCTGTTGGACCCAAAAACATAAAAGATCCTAAAGGCCTATTCTCTTCTGAAACGCCAGCCCTGCTTCTCCGAATGGCGTTGGAAATCGCCACAATCGCTTCTTCCTGGCCTACAATACGCTTCTTTAACACATCTTCCATCTTTTCTAATTTCCTCGCCTCTTCTTCAATCAAACGCATGGCAGGGATACCCGTCCACATTGAAACCACGCGCGCCACATCTTCCTCGCCCACCTCTTCTTTCAAGATAGGATGATTCCTTTGATAGCGCGAAAGTTTGCGCTCTTCTTCTCTGAGATTCTTTAACAAATCGGGAATCTGTCCATATTTGAGTTCTGCCACACGAGAAAGATTTCCGCCTGCCTGTTCGCGCTCAATCTGAAAACGGGTTTCATCAACCGACTTCTTGATCTCTTTGATTTTGCCGATTATTTCCTTCTCCGCCAGCCACTTTCCTTCGATCGATTTTGCTTTTTCCTGCAAGTCTGCGAGCGAACGATTGATTACTTTTAATTGTCTTTCTTCGCCTTTTTCATTTTTCAGCGCTTCTCTTTCGATTTCGAGTTTCTGGATTTCTCGTTTCAGAACTGCCAAGTTATCCGGCTCTGATTCCATGTCGAGCCGCAGAGAACTCATTGCTTCATCGATAAGATCCACTGCCTTGTCCGGCAGGAAACGATCGGTCACATATCGAGCAGCCAAATTAGCAGCCGCCACCAAAGCGGCATCTTTTATTTTCACCCCGTGATGAAGCTCGTACTTCTCCTTGATTCCTCGCAAAATCAGAATAGCATCTTCAATACTTGGCTCTGCGACATAAATAGGCTGGAATCGGCGTTCAAGCGCGGGATCCTTCTCAATATACTTTTGATATTCTTTAAGCGTCGTGGCTCCGATCGCCCGCAATTCTCCGCGCGCCAGCGCAGGCTTCAAAAGATTTGAAGCGTCAATAGCGCCTTCCGCCGCCCCCGCGCCAACAAGCGTATGAAGCTCATCAATGAACAAAAGATATTTCCCTCCGGCCCGATTCAACTCTTTCAAAAGAGCTTTGATACGGTCCTCAAATTCACCGCGGTACTTCGTTCCTGCGACCAAAGCGCCAAGATCCAAAGCAATAATTTCTTTATCCTTCAGACTTTCCGGGATATCTCCTTTTATGATTTTCTGAGCCAATCCTTCCACCACCGCGGTCTTTCCCACTCCAGCCTCTCCGATGAGCACTGGATTATTTTTAGTTCTTCGTGAAAGCACCTGCATCAAACGCCGAATTTCGTTTTCGCGTCCGATAACGGGGTCGAGTTTGCCCTGCTGCGCGAGACGAGTAAGATTGCGCGCGTATCTTTCTATTACCTGGTATTTGGATTCCGGAGAAGGATCCGTAATTCTTGTACCTCCCCGAATCTGCGCCAAGATCTTCAGCGCGGTTTCATAATCCAGTCTGCCGAATTCAAGTGTTGGGGTAGCTCCTCCATCGCCTGGCAAAATTGCTGTCCTCTCTAAAATTTCTTTTGCTTTAGAATCAGTATCTAAAAGCGCGAGGAAAAGGTGCTCCACGGAGATATACTCATCTCCCATTTTCACAGACTCCTGCCGCGCGCGCTCCAGCACCTTGCCCAAATCTTGAGTGAGGTAAAACTGGCCAAAGGGCGCTGGGCTTGCGGATACCGGCATTCTGTCCAAAGCAATCTGCACTTTGCGCTTGAGCCCATCGATATCTGCTCCAATCTTTTGGAGCAATATCAAAATCACGCTTTCTTCTTGAGACACGAGCGCGTGAAGCAAATGGAGAGCATCTACCTGCTGCTGCGCTCTTTCCTGCGCGACATTTTGGGCTTGTAAGATAGCCTCTTGGGCCTTATGAGTAAAATTTCCAGGATTATTGTTCATAGTAATATTATATCACTGTTCTGCTCTCTCGTCCAGTATCACAGAAAGCATGAGCTCCGTATCTCCTCGAAGTATCTTTAGCTCCACCGTATCTCCTGGGCCGTACATCGGTTTCTCTTGCGTCTCGTCGTATTGCTGAATGATCTTGCCGAGAGAATTTTCCGCAGTAATCTTTTTGCCGTCAAACTCAACAAGAATATCATCTTTTTTGACCCCTGCCTTTTCTGCCGCAGAATCTTTAACGACATCTATCACAAGCCAAAGGCCTTTTTCGGCCTCCAATTTGTATTCAATGCCCAAGAAAGGATAAACGATTTTACCCAACTCTTTGACCTGATACAGGTCGCGCCGCGCCCTGTCTGATGGCACCGCGAACCCAATATTTTGGGCGTCAAGAACAGTCGCAGTATTCACGCCGATGACTTCGCCCGCGAGATTCAGCAGAGGACCGCCAGAATTCCCCTTATTGATCGCGGCATCGGTTTGAATAACATCCTCGATTGTTTCCACAAACTCTCCGCCGTCTGAAGCGGTGATGGTGCGGCCAAGGCCGGAGATAACACCAACCGAAACAGTATTGCGAAATTCTCCAAGCGCGTTCCCAATCGCCACAACGGTCTGGCCGATCTGCAAGTTTTTTGAACCCCCGAATCTCACAAATGGGAATGGATCTCCTCCTTCAATTTTAATTATGGCAATGTCCTGCACGGGATCTCTCGCCAATACCTTCGCTCCATACGATTTTCCTTCGTTCGTAAACACTGTATACTCAACATCATCTCGCAAGACCACATGCTTGTTGGTAAGAATAAGACCATCTGCCGAAACAAAAAACCCGGAACCTCCTCCAATTTCTCTTTTTTCAGTTCCTTTTTGCCGAAGCTCGGGAATTCTAAACGGCGATCCGCCAGCTTGCGGACCAAAAAAATCTTCAAAAGGATCGCGGAATATCTGCTCGAACACCGGTTCATCCTTCGTTAAAATAATGCTTACCACCGAAGGGGAAACATTTTGAACCGCTTCGATAATTTTCTCTTCTTGCGTTGTTTGAGGCGTATACCCCTCTTCCACGGGTTGTATGCGCTGCGCTTGCTCTACGAGAGAAATCTCCTGACTTAATTTCCAGTATACCCCGCTGCCTATCACGCCCCCAATTAAAAGGCTTACAACTATATTCTTCATTATCTTTTATTATACCTTAGATTTTCGAAGTTGAGCAACCGATTGCGCGAGCGTTTTTACGACTTTCTCTATTTCTTCGAGCGTTGTATATTTCCCTAATGTAACACGCACGGCGGAAAGCGCATCTTCCCCTGTTAACCCCGAAGCAAGGAGTACGTGAGAAGGTTCTTGGGTTTTTTCAGAACACGCAGAGCCGGTAGATACCGCGATCCCTTTTTGGTCAAGCGCGATCACAATATCCCTGCCTTCCACTCCCTGAAATATGAAATGCGCGTTATTCGCAAGCCGCTTTTCTTGGGAACCAATAAGTTCGCTGTCGGGAATTCTTTTTAGAACTGCTTTTATCAGCTTGTCACGCAATTGGCGGACCTTAATATTGGTAACTGTCATACGAGGATTCTCCAAGCTCTCCACGGCAGATCCCATTCCCACAATCGCGGCAACGTTTTCTGTACCAGAACGCAATCCCATCTCTTGGCCTCCTCCCTCCAAAATCGGTAGTACTCCGACTCTTTCCCTTCTATACAATACGCCGACGCCTTTGGGCCCATAGATCTTGTGGCCGCTCAAGACGAATAAATCTGCTTTTACATTATCCATATTGCAATCCAAAAAATTGGCAGCCTGCACCGCGTCTATATGAAAGACGGGATATAATTGTTTGGTGTTACGCTTGAGTTCTGCCAGCGCCTCGCCGATCTCCTGCACAGGCTGGATCGTTCCAATTTCGCTGTTCGCGTACATAACAGAAACCAGCACCGTATTTGGTTTTATCGCATTTTCGATATCTTCTGTACGCACAATCCCATCTTTCTGAGACTTCACATACGTCACCTCCGCGATCCCCTCTTTCTCGAGCGTCCTACATGGCTCCAGCACCGATTCGTGCTCAATCGCCGTCGTCACGATATGCGGCTTTGAATTTGTTTCGGATTTCGGATTTCGGATTTCGGATTTTATCACACCCTGGATCGCAAGGTTATTTGCTTCCGTTGCTCCGCTTGTAAAGATCACTTCGTCTGCTTGGCAATGCAAAAAATGCGCCACTTGCTCTCTGGCTTGCTCAATGGCCGCTCTTGCCTTTTGGCCAAAAGAATGCGTCGAGGAAGGATTGCCGTAATGCCTGCGCATATACGGCATCATCGCCTCCAGCACCTTTTTGTCTATCGGCGTTGAAGCCGCATAATCAAGGTAAATCGCCTTTTTCATGGATATATCAATCTATAAACAATTTTCCAGCTTCAGTCCAGAAGGCGGGGTCGCCAGCGACTTCCTTACGCCAGAACCACCACTCGGCGCCCCAGAGGTAAAACTCTTTGAGGCCGGTTTGTTTTGCGAATGCGATGTTTTTGTGAAATTGCGCAAGATCAAACGCCGCATCCTGTTCTTCGATCGTGGTGTCATACAAAAGTTTCCCCGGACCCCACGGCTCTGCCTGCAATTCTCCCACCATAACCTCTTTGTCAAAAAAAGTTTTGACAATCTGTGCTTTTCTTGCGTAAAACACAGGCGGCAAGGGATATTCCACATACCTGTCGATTTCGTGAAACCAAACCTTGCGATACATTGTGGTGCTTGCGATATCACCAATTCTTGCCGCCTGAATCCAAAACGACAACTCGCCGCTATCTGAAATTACCACTGGATGATTCGGATCCAAAGACTTTACAATCGCAACTTCTTTTCCCAAAAACTTCCGGTCTCGCCATGGGCACTCCCCAAATTTCAATAAAGGTTCGTTTTCCACCTGCCATGCGGCTAAAGCTGGCGAATCTTTGTAGCGGCCCACGACCACCTCAAGTAATGCAAGAATTTCTTTTCGCTGATCTTCTTTAGATAATTCTTTTGCCCATTCTGGCATATGGCATTCCGGCCATCGCATTGTCTTCATCCCTACAACCAAAAGAAGTTTCGCTCCTCTTTTTTCAGCCTCCGCGACTTGCCAATCAGCGTCATCAAAAAAGAACTTACCTCTTTCTGGCTCAAGGTCATTCCAATCGAAAGAAACCTTGAGATTCTTTACTTTCAAATCATCCAAGAGGGCGGTGTATACCACCCTCCAATCCAACCCAAGAGCTACTGCGTGCTTTTGCGAGAAATTCACGCCCCACGCAATTTCTTTCGCCTCTATCGCTCGGCCGCCGAAAAGATACAGAAAAAAGATTCCAATAATTCCCAGCAAAAAGAAAGGAAAAATCATAGTCATTTTTTTCATAACGCAAGCAAAGCAAGACCAATGCCCACAGAAACTATGGCAAAAAGCTTTTGCATAATCACATCTTTGCTCATTCTTTCTTTCAATACCCGAGGAAACGCGAGAGAAATAACACTTGCTAAAGCAAACACAAAAATATATTTAATACCCTCCAGTGCGTTAACAAATGAAATGTACGCAAAGGGCGCCAAGGCCACCGCCCAATTCTGCAGCACAAATCCCAAGGCGCCCAATGCCTGATTTACCGCAAACAACAAAAATACATGCCTCGATAATGCTTTTTTTACGTCTCCCTTTTTGCGCAACGTATTGGAAACCTCCCTCCTTAACTCCCCTGACAGCAAAAGAAGCAGGGCCGCCACAAAGCTCCCTATGATAATCCAAAGCAAGCCCGAGATGAAAGGCTGAACCTCATAGACAAATTTGGAAAGCACGACAAAGATAGAAAAAAGCAATGCTGCTACAAACGCATATCCTAGACTCTGCAACGTAAGCAGCTTACGCTTCTCAAAACTCACTCCGATACTCCCCAAAACCAGAAATACAAAAGCAAACATATCTGCGCCTTCAAGTATCGCGCGGCCAAGACAGATAGTAAAAAGAAGGGTGAATATGGGGAGCAATCCTCCGATCGCGGGAATAATCCGGGAGGCCTCAAATTTCTTTAGCCCGGAGAAAAGCGCGAGAATAGCAAAAATCTGTATAACCCCCGCGAATATTCCCAAAACGATTATTGGCCAGGCAGGGATCAAAAGAAATCCAAAAGGGATTAACGCAAGAGCGATCACGCCAAACATCCCAATCGCGAATGCGTAGAGCTTAGGGTTTGGAAGAGGGCCCGAAAGAAGATATTTGTCTAAAACCACCACAAGCGCGAGCAAAAAGTAGGCGGTGATTGCAACTATAATCCACATACGAGTTTGCGAATATTCTCTGTTCCATTCTTTTCGATTTCAATAAATCCTTGCATGGCGGCTTCAGCGAACGCACCTTCTTGCAAAAGATCAGGAAGCCATTGATGAACAAACTCGGGCTTTTTTTGATCAATCCCGGCACCTATATCAAGCAGCCATCTGCGGTTGGACACTTCTTGCGAACCAACGGGCGGAGCCAAAATTAGGGGAACTCCGAGACCGGCATAAAATACAAGTTCAGACGGCTTCGTCCACAGGATATCGGTCTTGCGCAGAATTTTTGAAAAATCTTCGAAATATCTTTTTTTGTTTTTCGAGGAATGCACGAACGTATGAGGACCTGCCTTCTTCTTTAAATTTGCGGCGAGCTTTGTGTGGATTCCCGCAATTAAATGAAGTTCAAGTAATCCTTTCTTCACCAAAGGCTTGAGACTTTCCATAATATCTTCTGCTATATCTGCTTGCGCGCCAGCTCCCCCAATCGCAAAGGTGAGACTCACCCTGCGCCTCGAGGCTTTCTTGGAAATTCTTCCCACGTATTGCTCCACTGTTTTCCTATACTGTTTAAGATATCTTCCCTTGGGATCGAGTACCTGCAAACGTCGTCCCAAGTCTTTCTTCGCTCCTGCCGCGTTTCCCTTTGTAAATTCTCGAGGGAATGGAAATCCCGTAACCTTGATATGATCTTTTTTGACGCCATATCGTTGTAATCTTTCTGCAGCTCTCTTGGTAGACGCGCAGTAAATGATTTTGCTTTTTTGCGGATGCAAAGGAGCCCATGCGCGGGATATATCGGTGTCTGGAATAATCAAATAGATAGGCCCTCTATATCCCCAGTACTCTGCCATATATGCTGGAATGAAAAACGTCGTAAGCAAAGGTAAGCGATTTTTATTGAGTTGATCTATAAAATGCTCACCCCAGCACTTTTTTTCGAAAAGCCGATAGACTTGCTTGAGCTGCAAGGTTGGGGCATCGATGCTTTCATTGTTTGGATAAAACTCTTTGATCTCCTGAAACTTGTCAAAGATCGTAAAAACAAAATCTCCCAGCACCGGGAATTTTTTGAATCGAGAAATGATTTCGTAAAACCGCTGGGAATCGCGCCAGATGTTTTTATCTGATTCCGGGATTCCTGCATAATCGTTTGCCGTGATAATCTCGCCCCCTTGCGCGATATCACGAAATGGCAAAGCGGCTCTCTGATGGCCGTACCCCATATCCACCGCAACCACCCACGCTTTGTTTTTCTTTTTCCTTGTTCTTCCAAACATCATTCGTTTATTGTACCAAAAATTCATGCTTCTTTCGAAATTTCCACCAGATGAGACCGACGAGCGCGTAAAACAACAGCAGCCAAAACAGAGGGAAATTTTCAGTGCGGGCGGCAGCGAAAGGAAGACCGGCGAAAAAATCAACGATCCACAGAATATATTGCACCAGAAAGCCGACGGGAAAGGCAAGAAGAAATCCTATGGGCGCGATCAGCCCTCCAATCATAAGTAAAAAACCCAAACCCATGAGCAACGGCATCAAGGGCACTATAAGAATGTTCGTAATAATCGAAACCAGAGAAATCTGGCCAAAACTCCAAATGAGAATGGGGAGCGTGAACACTTGTGCCGCAAGAGTCATGCCAAGAAGTTCTCTGGCTGGCATTTTCTTTGGCACAAAAGAAAGAACTGTGGGGAGCAGCACGATCATCCCAAATACCGCGAGAAAGGAAAGCTGAAATCCCACATCTCGAGCAAGCAAAAATGGATTAAGCAAAAGCATGCCTGCTGCCGCAATCACCAAAGCGCGCAGAGACACGCTCACCCGCCCGATATGCTGGCCAAACAGAAACATGCCGCCCATTATTCCCGCGCGCACAGCAGAAGGCTGCAATCCCGTAAGCACCACATAGAGAATCACTAAAATCAACGTGACGTAAAAAGCCTGCTGGCGCCACAAACCAAACCATATAAGCAACGGCATCAAATACATGGTAAGTATCGCAATGTGCGCGCCCGAAATTGCAATAATGTGACGAAGACCGGTGATATTTAAGTTCGCCGCAAGTTCATCTGACATTACATCTTTGTCGCCCAAAAGCATTTCAACCATCACAGAACTGGAGCGAGAAGAAAGATGTCTCTCGAGAATTTCCCGAAATGTGGTTTTCAAAGAAAAAATGGCGGCCATCGCCCTTTCTCCCACATGTGCATACGCTCCTCTCTGTTCAACCTTTATGGCCGGCTCGCGCATAATCGCGTATATACCGTCTTTCGCAAGAAATTCCTTATAATTGAAATCTTCAAAAACACCTGGCTGCTCCAGCTTTCCTCTCAACACCAATACATCTGCATATTGCGCATCAAAACTCTCGCGGGTAATCAAAAGAATGCGCCCATCCGGAACAAATTCAGGCCGCACAACAACATGCATACTTGAGAGCCGCTTTTCGGGCGCCCTTACCACTCTTGCTTGAAACTCCACTTCTTGGTTCTCATACAACGTGATTGCTTCGGCGTCTTGAACCGCACGAAGCTCTATGGTTTGGTAACGCCAAATTCCAAGAGCTACCGCAAAAACGCAAAAAGCAATACATATTCCAATGGGCTTCTTCCAGAAAACAACAAACAGAAACACGCCAACAATAAAAAAAGCCCCGAGCGTAATCGAGGGGAAATGCCAAAGCTGAACAAAACCAATTCCAGCGACAAACGAAAGACAACTGTAAAGAAAGATTCGAGATCTCGTCATTCTGGAAAGCCAGTAGCGATCACCGTGATACGCACTTCTCCTGGCTTCAGACTCTTGTCTTGGAGCGCCCCAAAAATAATTTTTGCTTGTGAGGAAATTTCTTCTTTGATATGTTGAGCAGCCTCCTGTATTTCTTGAAGGCTTATGTCCTCCGCGCCCGCCACATTAAATAGAATGCCCTTCGCTCCTTTGATTGACATATCCAAGAGCGGCGAGTGAAGGGCCGCGTCCAGAGCATGCTCCATGCGCTTCTCCCCTTTTGCCTGCCCCATGCCAAAGACTGCTCTTCCTGAATTTTTCATAATACTCTTTAAATCCGCGAAATCAACATTGATAATTCCCGGAATCACAATTAAGTCGGAGATTCCCTGTACCGCCTGGCGTAAAATCTCATCGGCCTTCCAAAAAGCCGCGATAACCGACATATCCGGATCCGCGAGTTTCAGAATTTGATCATTTGGAATAACGAGCAAGGTATCAACCTTCCCTTTCAGCTCCCCAAGCGCTCTTTCAGCAAGTTTCGTGCGCCAAGAACCCTCAAAAGAAAAAGGCCGCTGAACCACGGCAATTGTAAGCGCTCCTTGGGAACGAGCAATTTCTGCCATCACTGGGATTGCTCCGCCTCCAGTGCCGCCGCCAAGCCCTGCCGCGAGAAAAATCATGTCTGCACCCAGCAAAGCCTCGGTCAGCTCTTCTTTGCTTTCGAGAGCAGCCCTCTTTCCAAGCTCTGGATTCATACCAGCTCCCAAACCATGCGTGCTTTCTTGCCCAATCCTTATTTTTTGGGTAGCTCGAATCTTTTTCAGATCCTGCACATCGGTATTAACCGCGATAAGATCAATGCCTTTAATCTTGCATTGCATCATCCGATCAATCGCGTTCCCCCCCGCTCCTCCGATTCCAATTACTTTAATAGTTGTTTTTTTCTCCGTACTCATGGAATAAATGGTCTGAGAATTCGTTTCACGCGTTGTAGAAAATCAAAATTAATTCTCCTTTTTCCCCCCTGATACTCATCTTCTGCCGCTCCCACCAAAAGCCCTATCACGGGGAGAAAAGCAGGATCGGAATTCAAACTTATGACTCCCATCGGCGTTCCCAACTTTGCGGTAACTTTCAAATCCTTTTTAGCCTGTTCAACAATCTTAGGAAGCTTTGCCCCTCCACCGACCAGCACCACTCCGCCCGGCAATGTTCCTTGCCGTGAAATTTGTTTTAGCTCTTTGTTCACGAGCTGGAAAATTTCTTTAACTCGAGCCTCGATAATATGACCAAGAAGCTTTTGAGAAAACGCCACGGATTGACCCTCGGGCATCTCTAATTTTTGCGTTCGCTTCCCCTTTACTTTCTGAGAAGTTCCAAATTCCACTTTGATGCGTTCTGCGATATCGGGTTCGCATCTCAACCCAATCGCGATATCGTTTGTAATATTTTCCGATCCTACTGGGAAAATTGCCGCGTGAATTAAGTCTCCCTGTTCATACACCGCAAGCCCAGTTGTTCCTGCTCCAAAATCTAGTACCGCAGCTCCCACCTCTCTTTGCTGACTCGTAAGGACTGTCGGGCTGCTCATCAAGGGAGAGGGCACGGTTTCTACAATTTCAAGCCCTGCTCCCAATACGGCTTCATTGAGATTTCTGACATAAGGCGTAAACCCGCATATGGCAAGTACATCCGCCTCCAAGCGCACCCCCTTCATCCCCACAACTTCTTTTACCTGTTCTTCCCCATCTACCATGAACTGTTGAGGGAAAATTTCCAAAATTTCTTTGTTTGAAGGAAGAGAAAAGGCATGCGCCGCCTGTAAGACCCGTTCTACATCTTCCTGGGAAATCTGTCCATCAGCCCTTGAAACTGCAACAATTCCATGGGAAGGCACGCAGAAGATATGACTTCCTCCGATATTGACCACCACTTCCCGTATTTTCTTGCCCGAGATATTTTCAATCCTGCTTTTAAGAGCGAGAATCTTTCTGCTTACCTCTTCTGAATTCACCACTGCTCCCTTGCGCACTCCGGAAGACATTTCTTCGCCAAACCCTAAAACCTCCAGTTCTCCCCCTTCGGCTCTCCGTTGGAGAACGGCCATTTTAATACTGTGGCTCCCAATATCCAACCCCGCGATAATCTCTGACCTCATATACGAGAAAGATACCTATGTTCTTTTTGTTCCATACGTCTTGCTTCACCCTCTTTTACGTGGTCGTAACCCAAAAGATGCAAGATACCGTGAACAAGCATCCATGCAAGCCCTTGCTCAAACATCATACCATATTTTTTCGCTTCTTTCCTCACTTCCTGCGGGCAAATAACGATTTCTCCCAATCCAAGCTCTGGTTCCGCAAACGAAAGCACGTTGGCGACCGTATCTTTTTTGCGATATTTCTTATTCAACTCTGCTGCTCTTTTCGGGCTCACCAAAGCGATAGAAAGCTCCTTTTTCTGCTGTTTTTCCCCCTTCAATACCTTTTCTGCCACTTTTTTGAGAAAAGTCTCGGAAATCTCGCTCTTCGTAAGATTATTCACCTCAATCATTTTCAATCTTCTATTGTACTAATCTTGGAGCAATCGCGCAATGAGTCTTTTTCCGCGCCACCAAAACTTGACAATAAACCGAGTATATGATATAATTCCTCTCGCTACAGGAAAAGACTGTTTCCTGTAAGTTCTTTATATCAAAAGGAGGCTTCCCCTTGAAAAACTTGTTGGTCGTAGTGGCTCTTTTTGCGGTCCTGCTCGTGAGTTTCGCAGTGACCAGCAGCCCCGTGGATGCGGGAGGAGGAGTATCCAATCTCCACGCCCCCTGTGGGACGGTAGGAGATATCAAAAGCGACCGGCAGATCGACTGGCAAGATGTGAACATGGTCACAAGGTATCTTGCCGATGGCCAAGGACTTACCAAGGAACAGATCCGGAACGCCGACGTTACTGGCGACGGATTGGTGGACCACAAAGACGTGGTCGCTATGGCGCAATATATTGGCAAAGAAAAGTTTACCTTCCCGGCCTGCTTGATCGTACAACTAAAGAGCACCTCGATCATGGGAGTCCAAGGCCCGATTGGTCAGCCTTCTCCCCAGAAGGCCATAGGGGAAATCGAGTTTTTCCTCTTGGCTCAGGACCAGACCCTCTACGTGCAGATTTCAAAAGGCATTGCCTTGGGTACGAACGCCGAATTCCTATCATGGACGATCGATCCAAAGTCACCTGTAAACGTAGTAAATGGTTTCTGGGTGATCCCTCCTCATCAGAGCGTCCTGATGAAAGCGTCCGGGACGCTCATTACCAAAGAAGAAGGTCTCAAGAATATGCAGGTCAAGTCAATCCGCTGGAGCACAAGGCCCACCGAACCCAACGTCTACATGCGCCATAAGGTAGCCGAGACGTCCTCCATATATCTGTACCCACCGGCACCGTAACCCAGCACCTTCAGCCAAAAGCCCCAATCGAGAAAAACTCGTGCGGGGCTTTTTCTTTTTCCGAATAAACTTGTACAATGAAACCATGAGAATAATTCTTGCGTTCGCTGTTTCTTGCCTTGAACTCGTTTTAGTGTTCGTAATTTTAGGCCTTATTGAAACCCCAAGCCAATATATCCACGCTTTCCCCGCTTCGTTACATCCTCTCCAGCGACAAGCACCAAAAACAGCCACCCTGCTTTTTGTGGGCGACATTATGCTCGACCGAGGCGTTGAATGGAAAATCAAAAAAAATGGGGGCGATTGGCGCTGGCCGTTCTTGAAAATCGCAGACACGCTTCAAAAAGCAGACCTGGCCTTTGGAAATCTTGAGAGCCAAATTTCAGACAAAGGAACAAACGTGGGAAGCATCTATTCTTTCCGCGCTGATCCAGATTCAGTGGAAGGACTCACATATGCCGGATTCGATGTCTTGTCCGTCGCGAACAATCACAGCTTGGACTACACGAAAAAAGCGTTTGAGGATTCATTCCAAAGACTTTACGAAGCTGGCATTGTGCCGGTTGCAGATAGCCTGGCGATCAAAGAGATACAGGATGTACGAATCGGTTTTCTCGCGTATGCCAATTTTCCCGGCGTCGCAAAAGTTGATTGGAATAATCTTGAAGAAACCATCCAAAATATCCAGGATGCAAAATCGCAGGTTGATATTCTTGTTGTTTCTTTGCACGCAGGAGAAGAGTATGAGAAAGAGCCAAACGAATTTCAAAAAACATTTGCCCAAACCGCAATTGACGCTGGCGCAGATCTTATTGTTGAGCATCACCCCCACGTCGTCCAACCTCTTGAGCAATACAAACAAGGCTGGATTGTCTACAGCCTCGGCAATTTCGTGTTTGACCAGGATTTTTCAGAAGGAACCGTGGCCGGTGCCATGCTCGAAGTCATAGTTGAAGGCAAAAAAATAAAGGAAGTCTCCCTCCTCCCAACCAAAATTAATTCCTCCTTCCAAGTCGAACTTGTCGAAACAAAAACTGGCGAGCTTTAACCCGCCAGTTGGACGGAGTTCACATAATATTCACCAGAGATTTTTTGAAGCACGATGATTTCAATTTGTTTTAAGGAATCGCGCTTAATTTCCACCTGAAACCGGAAAATCCCTTCCTGAAGTTTTTCCTTTTTCAAAATTTTATAATCTTGTGCTCCGGAAAATTCAAAAAGGCCTTGCTGGCGCTGAAGCGCCGCTTCTTCTGTGATATATCGAAACGCTCTTTGCTCGTCTCCCATCACGCGAGCTTCCAAGAATTTCTCAAGCACGCCTTGCGCGTCGCGTTCCTCCATTGTCTGCTGGTGTTCTTGCACCTTTTGCTCAAGATCCGCAAGCCGCCCTTTCTCCAATCTCTGATATTGCCAAGCAAGCAGCAATTCGCCCGCAACCAAAAGCGCCACAGCAAAAAGAATTGCCCGCAACGCACTATTTTTCAGAACATGTTTTCCCAAACTTGCCATATCTTACCCCAAAAGCTCCTTGACGATCAAGCTTACAAGGCTACCGTCGGCTTTGCCTTTTACCTTGGGCATTAGAGCGGCCATAACTTTCCCCATATCCTGGGGATTGGCAGCGCCTGTTTGAGCGATTGCCTCTTCTACAAGTTTGCGAACTTCTTCTTCAGCAAGCTGCTGGGGCAAATACTTTTGCAAAATTTCCAGCTCTTTGCGTTCTTTCTCTGCCATTTCCGGTCTTGCGCCTTTTGTAAATGCTTCTATCGCCTCTTTTCTTTTCTTTGCCTCAGAAAGAACAACGCCCTGAAACTGTTCTCCGGTGAGCAGCCCTTGCCCGCCAGCTGGCGGATTCTCCTTCTCTTTGTTAATCAAAGCAGCAAGGAGCATACGCAAGGTCCCTGTTTTGAGTTCGTCTTTTTGCAAGAGCGCCGCTTTAAGATCTTCTTGGATTTCTTTTTTCATCCTTTTTTTCGCCAAGCTTTAAAGCCCGTTCGTACTCCTTCCGTTTTTCGAGCTTTCTCAACGTAATACGGCGCTGGACCTGCTTGCTTTTTTCCCTTTGGTGAAATACCGATTTTTTCACGCCAACGAGAATTCCGCTATCTCTTAAGCGTTTGGTGAAACGGCGAATCAAAGATTGATTTGTTTCTCTTTCTTGTTTGATAATTTCGAATGTCATAATTCAACGCTTGCACTTTGGGCTAACAAATGGAAATGAATATGATCTACTTCCTGCCCCCCTTCTTTGCCTACGCTCATTTGTAATTTGTAGCCTTTCAGCTGTTTCTCTCGCGCGACCTTTTGAGCTGTTAACAGCAACTTCCCCATTAATTCAGTATCACTTTCTTGGACTTCTTGCAATGTGGCAATATGTTTTCTCGGAACTATCAAAAGATGGACCGGAGCTTTGGGATGGATGTCGCGAAACACGACAAAGGCGTTATCTTCATACACGATATCAGCAGGCGCTGCTTTTTGCGCTATGTTACAGAAAATGCAATCCATGCTATTTCTTCAATCTCTGCTTGACCTCTTCTACGATCTTATCCAGCTTTATGATTTGCTGCTCCCCTGTATCCATTTTGCGCAGAACAATCGCATTGTCGAGCACCTCTCTCTGGCCCAAGATCAAAGTATATTCCACACCCAATTTGTCTGCGCGGGCCAGCTGGGTGCGGAGCGAATCACGACCAAGCGACTCTCCAACCTGGATCTTTGCTTTCCGGAACTCCTCTAAAAGCTTAAGGCTTTTCTTTTTCGGCAAATCTCCAAGTTGCGCAAGAAATATTTTGGTCGAGGGTTCAGGCAAAGGAGCAAGCTGCATTTCTTTCATTAAGGCTATAATTCGCTCAACACCCGCCGCGGCTCCCGAAGCCGGCACATCCTTTCCACCGAGCAATTTTGCTAATCCATCGTACCTGCCCCCGCCAACGAGCGCGGATCGAGCAATGGTTTCTTCACCTTCTTTATTCGTCCCGGCTGGTTTATCTGAAAAAATCTCAAACACCGTCTTGGTATAATAATCCAGACCGCGCACCAAGTAAGGATCTAAGTGATATGGCAAATCTGCTTCGTCGAGAAATTCCAGAAGCGATTTAAAGTGAGCCTTACATCCCTCGCACAGATGATCAATAAGTTGCGGAGCCTGCGCTCGGACCCGCTGGCACTTTTCTTCTTTGCAATCAAGCGTACGAAGAGGATTTTCGCGGATTCTCCGCCTGCAATCCGCGCATAAAGAGTTTTGCCGCGGCCGCAAATAATTAGCAAGCAATTTCTTGTAGTAGGGGCGGCATTGATTGTCCCCGATACTGTTTACTTCAATAATTAAGTGGGAAAATTTGAGTTCTTTGAGAATGACGTAGAAAATCTGGATCATCTGCGCGTCCAGAGCCGCTGATTGCTCTCCAAACACCTCAAAATCAATCTGATGGAACTGCCGAAAACGCCCTGCCTGCGGATGTTCATAACGGAACAAAGGTCCATACGTATAAAGCTTCACGGGTTGGGGCAGGTTGATCATGCCGTGCTGGATATATGAACGCACAATCCCAGGCGTAAACTCCGGACGCAAAGCAAGAAAATCACCCCCTTTCGTTTTCAGAGTGTACATCTGCTTTTCTACGATGTCGGTTGTCATTCCTGTTCCCTTCTCATACAAGGCGGCATCTTCCACTACAGGAGTATCGATTTTGCCAAAGCCATAGAATTTCGCGATATCATCTACTATCCGCCAAATCCGCTCATACAAAAACTGATCTTCAGGCAAGATATCGTGCATTCCTGTTGGAGTTTGGAATCTCACTGTTTTACTCATATGCGAAAGCGCTTAAAGGAAAAACTCGTACGAACACACGGCCTATAATCAAATCTCGAGGGAGCGAGCCCCAACTCCTTGAATCGGAAGAATAGTGTCGATTGTCTCCCATCACAAAGTACTCATTTTCTCCAAGTGTGGTATGGATCGATCCAGGAGTATCAAAAGAAGTATATGTTTCCCCATCCAGGGATATCCTTTCTTCGCCATGCAAGATAGCAAATTGACCATTCTCTACCTCCACGGTTTCACCCGGAAGACCGATGATTCTCTTTATATATCTCTGCGAGGGATCATTGGGATACTTAAAGACAATAACTTCCCCACGTTCCGGATTTCGAAATCGATAGGAGATCTCGTCGACAATTAAATAGTCCCAATTGTGAAAACTTGGCTCCATAGAGGCTCCCCGCACCAGAAAGGGCTGAAACACAAAAAGCCGGAATCCAGCCACCAGCACAAGAGCAATAAGCGCTATTTTCCCGGTTTCCAAAATCAAGGAAAAGGCTTTCTTCATGACTCTTTAGATTATACCAGAATTTTTCTTTTTTACAACCCTTCGACTTCGCTCAGGGTAAACCCCTATGTTATACTAGGATGTATGCTACTTATCGGTCTTGGAAATCCAGGCAAAGAATATGAGCACACCCCGCACAACGCGGGTTTTATGGCGTTAGATGCGTTTGAAAAAGAAAGCTCTTTTATAAGCGCCCGCCTTCTAAAACCTCATACGTTCATGAATAATTCTGGGATTGCGGTGAAAAAAGAACTGAAAAAACTAAAGCTAAAGGCTCAAGATTTAATTGTGGTGCATGACGACATTGACTTACCTCTCGGAACAATCAAAATCTCAACGAACAAAGGCTCTGCCGGACACAAAGGCGTAGAATCCATTATCAGCGCCCTTGGCACAAAAGACTTCATCAGGATACGGATTGGAATTCAGCCCAGCACAGGAAAACCCGAAAGCGTAGAAACCTTTGTGTTAAAAAAATTCACGAAAGAACAACAGAAAACTCTAGAATCTGTTATGGAAAATGTTCTTAGCGCAATTGAAACACTTTCCAAAAAAAACGAGCTGAAAGAGTAACCTTTCAGCTCCACGAATCAGGCGGCGTGCACGTTCCCCTAGACAAAGCTATACCCAATGCCCCGCCGGTTAATAATGTAGCGCGGCTTTCTGGGATCGTCACCCAGCTTCTGGCGGAGTCGCCCAATGGTTACGTAAAGCAGGTGCGCCTCTCCCAGATATTCTTTGCCCCAAATACGCTCGAGGATCTGGTTCTGAGTCATGATACGGCCGGCGTTGCGGATCAGGTAGCACAGCAGCCGGTATTCGGTGCTCGAAAGGGATACCTCCTGGCCCTTTAGAAATACTCTATTCTCTTCAAGTCTTACTAACAGGTCTCCAGACCGAAAGCTCTGCGATACCACCATTGTAACCATACACTTCCTCCTGCTTTCTGGAAATTCGGGAAAGTCAGAATATTTGACTTCTTGTACTGCTACGAATATACTACTCTTGGATGAATTTGTCAAACGGGCGGGACTCGATTTTAATTGTGAGCATCACCCCCTACTTTTTGGAAAAGGGGGGTGTTTGGTTTAAGGAAAACCTGAAACAGGTTCTTGACGCGAGGAAAACCCAGCAGTTTTTCCAAGACAACACGCTTTTTCTTGAGAAAGACCAGCAATATTCTGTTTCTGAACTTCTGCGCAATCTCGATGAGCTTGGATACGAAAAAGTTCTTCAAGTAGAAAGTATGGGCGAGTTCAGCCATCGCGGAGGCACTGTCGAACTATTCCCCATAAACTCGACGAGAGCTTTTCGAACTGAATTTATTGGAAATCGCGTCGACAGCATCGAACCGCTTGATATTTCCGAACCTAACGAAGAACACGCGAAAGAAATTCTCGCAAAGCGGTTGAAATCCCAAAAGCTTTTCTCTGACCTCAAAAACCTCAAAGAAGGTGAGTATCTCGTTCATTTAGATCACGGAGTCGGAAAATTCACAGGCAAAGAAACATTACAAGACACGACATACTATGTCTTAGGGTATGCCGAAAATGACAAACTTTTCGTGCCAGTTGGCCTAGAACGAAAACTTTCGCGCTACGTGGGGTTTGCAGAGCCTAGAATTTCCCGCTTAGGATCCCCTCTTTGGCAAAAAATAAAGCGAAAGGCAAAAGAAGAAATTGAAAAACTTGCGAAAGAGCTACTCCAACTCTACGCCCAACGCGAAATTTCCTCGCGAGCCGCATACACAACCCACGAAGAAATTGAACATCAACTCCAACAAACATTCCCCTATCAGGAAACTCCAGATCAAATTCAGGCGCTCCAAGATATATATGAAGATCTCGCCAAAACCGAGCCCATGGACCGAATTGTGTGCGGCGACGTAGGATTTGGAAAAACAGAGATTGCCCTTCGGACAATGGTACACGTCGCGCACAACGGATACCAATCAGCGCTTTTGGCCCCAACCACCATACTTGCGCATCAGCACTATCAAAACTTCCAGATGAGATTAAAGGACTTACCTCTTCGAGTAGAAATGCTCTCTCGCCTGCAAGCAAAAAAAGATCAGCAGCGCGTTCTCTTAGGGCTCAAGCAAGGCACTGTTGATATTGTGATTGGGACACATAGGCTTTTTTCGAAGGATCTTGAGTTTAAAAATCTGGGTTTGCTCGTGATTGACGACGAGCAGCGTTTTGGGGTGAAACAAAAAGAAAAATTCAAAGAAATGCGAAGCTCGCTCGATGTATTATCGCTCTCCGCAACGCCGATTCCACGAACATTGCACATGGCGCTCTCATCGCTCAAAAAGATGAGCATCATTCAAACTCCGCCCCAAGGAAGGCTTGCGGTAAAAACAATCATTGCAAAAAGGAAAGAACCCCTTATCAAAGAAGCAATCGAGAAGGAGCTCGCGAGAAATGGGCAAATATACTATCTGCACAACCGCGTAGGCACCATTGAACAAATGAAACGGTATCTTGAGAAACTTGTGCCAAGCGCGAGTTTTCGGGTGACGCACGGCCGCATGCCGGAAAATCAGCTTATTAAAGTTATCGAGGATTTTAAAAACAAAAAGTTTAATGTCCTTTTGGCAACCACCATAATTGAAAACGGACTGGACTTGGCAAATGTAAGTACCATTATTATTAATGAGGCGACAAAACTTGGACTCGCCCAGGCGTACCAGATTAAAGGACGAGTGGGGCGATCAAATACTCAATCATACGCGTATTTCTTGTATGGAGGACGCCTGGCCGGCAAAGCAAAACTTCGTTTGGAGGCGCTGAAAGAAGCAGAAGAGCTTGGATCCGGATACCGCGTGGCTATGCGTGATTTGGAAATCCGCGGCGCCGGCAACCTCCTTGGGAAAGAGCAAGCCGGAACCGTCAACGCCGTCGGTCTCAATTTGTATTGCCAGATTCTCTCTGAAGCTGTCGAAAAATTAAAGAGGCAGAACTAGTCTGCCCCTTCCCCCTCTCGTGCTTTTCTGTTGGCCTCCCTAATGTCTTTAAGAGCGCTTTCAAGTAGCCTCCTGAACTCGCCCGGCTTCGGCTGGTATTCTTTGGACGTCAACCTATCGGCTTCTTCATCTGTCACTGGAATATGACTGTATACCCTGCATTCAGTGCAACGTGCCATTTCGAGAGGAACTTCTCTTAGCCTTTCCCCCATTCGAGTAGAACGAGTAAACTCTTCTTGCCATACCTCCCTTTCAAAAGTTCTCACTGCACCATCACATTTTGATGAAAAGCAAGGTGCCTGTACTTGGTATGCTTGCGGCATTATCCTCACGCTCCTTGAGGGTTCTAATTTCAAAGTACTGCATTTTTATTTTGAATGCAAGTTTTTGTTTTATGAAATCTGTATGGTACAGTAGGAAACATGAAAACGCTTGTTATTGTTGAAAGCCCGACCAAAGCTAAAACAATTCAGAAATTTATTGGGAAAGACTATAGCGTCTTGTCTTCTTTTGGGCATGTGCGCGATTTGCCCAAAAGCAAACTGGGGGTAGACACAGAACACGACTTTGAACCGAGCTACATCATTCCAACAAAGGCAAAGAAAACGGTTTCCGCGCTCAAAAAAGAAATGGTAAAGACAGATAGCGTGATTCTGGCGACCGATGAAGACAGAGAAGGCGAAAGCATCGCGTGGCATTTGATGCAGGCGCTTGGCCTCAAAGATCCGGATCGCATCGTGTTTCACGAAATCACCAAATCTGCGATTGAAGAAGCGCTAAAGAATCCGCGCAAAATTGATATAGATTTAGTAGATGCCCAGCAGGCACGGCGCGTTCTCGACCGTCTCGTAGGATACAAGCTTTCCCCTTTTCTTTGGAAAAAAGTTGCCCGAAAGCTTTCCGCGGGAAGAGTGCAATCCGCTGCGGTACGCCTAATCGTTGATCGCGAACGGGAAATTGAAGCATTCAAAGCAGAGGAGTACTGGACAATTGAAGCTTTGCTTCAAAAACTTTCGAGCGGCAAAAACGAGTTCCTCGCGCTTCTCGCGAGCGAAAATGGCAAAGCAATACCGAAATTGGGTATTCCAACAAAAGAGGCAAGCGATACGATCCTGAAAAATCTCGAAGGCGCAGAATACCGCGTGGCTGCGATTGAGAAAAAAGAGGCGAGGAAAAACCCTTTGCCGCCATTTACCACATCCACACTTCAACAAGCCGCAAGTCAAAAGTTTCATTTTCCCGCTAGGCTCACTATGCAACTTGCCCAGCGACTGTATGAAACCGGACTCATTACCTATCACCGGACTGACTCTTTAAATATTGCTCAATCGGCGCTTGACGCGGCAAAAACTTTCATTGCGAACAACTACGGAGAAAAATACTGGGCAGGATCATTTCGCGTATTTAAGACAAAGTCCAAAGGCGCCCAAGAAGCGCATGAAGCGATACGACCAACAGATCCAACTAAAACCCCAGAAAATATCAAAGGCCTTCAGGCAAGCCAGCAAAAGCTGTATGGCTTGATTTGGAGCAGATTTATCGCGTCTCAAATGAGTCAAGCGATATTTGACGCGACCGGTATCGATATTATCGCCCCTTCGACAAGCTCAGGGCAGGCAAATTACGGCTTTCGAGCAAACGGCCAAGTACTCAAATTCGATGGATTTCTCAAAGTCTATCCAATGAAATTTGAAGAAGCAACCCTGCCCACTGTGGAGAAAGATGAAATCCTTGCGCTCAAACAACTCACCCCAAGTCAACATTTTACTCAACCGCCGCCCCGATACAACGAAGCAAGCTTGATCAAAGCACTGGAAGGACATGGCATTGGGAGACCTTCCACGTATGCCCCCATTCTCTCAACTATTCAAGAACGAAACTATGTTGAAAAAGATGAGCAACGGCGCCTGCGGCCCACGGAAATTGGCAAAACAGTAAATGATATGCTGGTCAAACACTTCCCGCTTATCGTAGACATCCAGTTTACCGCAAAAATGGAGAGTGACCTGGACGAAATCGCAGAAAATAAGAAGGAGTGGAAGCCAATGATGAAAGAGTTCTACGAACCTTTCGCCGCGAATCTGGAAAAGAAATACGAGGAAGTTGCCACACAGAAAGTAGCCGTAGAAATAACCGATAAGCCATGCAAGGAATGTGGAAAAATGCTTGTTATTCGTTTTGGAAGATATGGAAAATTCTATGCCTGCTCTGGCTTTCCAGAATGCAAACACACGGAATCTTTGCAACAAGAAACTCCGCTCAACATTCTCTGCCCGAAATGCGGGAAGGGCCAACTCACCGCAAAGCGCACCAAACGCAAGAAAGTTTTCTATGGATGCGATCGATATCCTGAATGCGACTTTGCCTTGTGGGACAAACCTTTGTCTGGCGACAAGATGGGAACTGGAAAAACCTGCGAGAAATGCAATTCTCTTATGGTTGAAACTCCCAAAGAACAAATCAAATGTTCAAACCGCGATTGCGAAACGAATAAAAAGTAGGGTTTACAAAAACGGCTAATTAAGGCATAATAGCCATGCGCCCGGGTGGCGGAACGGTAGACGTAGCAGACTCAAAATCTGCCGAGGGCAACCTCATGAGAGTTCGATTCTCTCCCCGGGCACCCGAACGATAAAAGCGGCTTTGCGGCCGCTTTTATCTTGGGTGTTGGTTTTCTGAGAACTACTCTGACAAACCTAATGCTGTCATTACTTCTTCCGCGGAGTTATACGTCCCTTCAGGAAGACTGCTCTCAAACTCTTTTTTATCTTCCTCTGAAAAATCAGAGAGATTATTGCACGCTGCCACGAGTTCGGCTTTTGTGGCTGGATATGTCTGGTGATCACGCAAATGACCAATCGCGCCGCTTGAATTTTGCATACTCTGTATGTTCTACCTTAATTTATATCAGATTGACCTTGCTTTTGAGTATACCACAAGCTTGGCGAAACTTGCAAACTCTTCCGCGTTATGAGGCTCAAACGGAATTGAATCGTCGAGCGCTTTTGCCAAGTGCAATCGAAGCTGCGCAGGACGGGAAAAGGCTACGACTTTACTACAACCTTTTTCTTTCGCTAAAAGCATCGCCTGCTCAATCAAGAGAATGCTTGGGGAAGCGTTTTTTGTTTTTACAATCTTTGTGTTTGGCCCAATATCCGGGTATTCAATAAGAACATTATACCCCATAGCATCCGTGTCTTCCGGCCTTCCCTGCGGCAATATGTTCGTTACTTCCCCGCCTTTTTCCATACCGCCTTTTGACTTTCGATGAAATCGAATCACGTTATCTAGACTTGCCGAAACATACTCCTTAACAACTGTGTCTGCAAGTTCCTGCGAAGGCGTAGTCTGAATATTCGGAGTCTCCTCACTTGAGTCTACGGTAATAGAAACGCACAGCAACGCATCTCCCTTAGAATCATGTGTTTTAAGAGTTCCCCTTCCTGTTGCCGCATCCCACGTCTTTACTTTCTCCAACTTCTCTTTTGTTATTTGCAAAGCGCTCAATGTACCCAATAGTTTCCCCTCCGCGTTGAACACACCAATAAGATAGCCATTCTCTGCGCGTAGCTCAAATTCGTTCAGATTTGACGCAACTTGCCATCTTTTATTGTTTATTTCTACCGCCTTTTCGAGAATTTCTTTTTCCTGCGCGCCAATCAAACGGCAATACAAATGCTCGGTTTTCTCCTTTTTCATCCATTCCGCCACCATCTCTTTCACTTTCACGCGCTGAATTTTCCCTGTTGAGGTTTTGGGAATTTCTTCTTCAATCACAAACACTTTGACAGGAGTTTCATATACAGAAATATTTTCAAGCTTTTTCATGTCTGCCTGCCCTATGGAAGCAAATCCTTCTTTCATCTTCACCACTACGGCAACTTCTTCTCCCATTCTTGCATCCGGATATCCAACCACGCATAATTCATCAATTTCCGGAAAATTCTTCAACAGCGCGTCTTCCACCGCGGCCGGAGAAATTTTAATTCCCCCTTTGCTGATAATTTCTTTGATGCGCCCTTTCATGAAGAAATATTTCTCCCCGCTGACCATGCTATAAAATCCGAGGTCTCCCGAATGAAACCATCCGTGAGAAAATGCCTTTTCGGTTTCTTCTGGATTATTCAGATAGCCGTCGCCGAGTACAGGTCCTCGTATGCAAATTTCACCCTCTTCTCCCTCACCTGCCTCTTTGCCGTCTTGCGTAAGAACAGTCACGTTGCAAAATACCAATTCTTTGCCAATGCTGTTTTTCCTCGTAAGTTCTACGTATAATTCGCGCGGAAGATCAACGGGAACACCAGTAACACGGAGCGCCGTTTCAGTCTGCCCATATCCTTGCACGACATCCACCCCAAACGTTTCCATAAAACGCAGAGTTTCTTTTGGAAGCACAGGGGCCGAACCCACCAGAATTCTTTTCAGTGAAGATAGATTGCGCTTTTTCGAAAAGAACTCTCCTTTCCTATTTAAAAGATCATGCAGAATAGTTGGGACAACACTGGTGATGGTCGCGTAGTGATCCGCAACCATATCCCAAAACCTGGACGCAGAATATCGAGAAGCCAGAATTATGGTGCCGCCCGCGAGCAAAGTTGCCAAAGACATGGTAGTTGAATTCACATGATGCAGGGGCAAGACGACTAAAAAGCGAGTATCGCTCGATAATTTTTGCCATTCAATGATGCCTTCTGCATTCGCAAAAAAAGCGCGCAGAGTCAAAGGAACGCCTTTGGGATTGGCGGTAGTGCCCGACGTATAAAGTAAAATATACTCATCTTTTAAAGACCCTCCCAGAGACAAGGATTCCGCGAGAGATGTATGTTCAATCGCATGCAAAAGTTCTTGTTCGTCTTGGAAAACTAGCTTGGCTCCAGCATCCTGTATTTTGAAACGCTTCCGCTCCTCGGTATCCCGTTTCACGTCGAGCGGCACGCATGAGGCGCCCAGCAAACCAGCTCCGAGTTCTAGCAAAAGAATAGATGCGGTATTCTCAAAAGCAAATGCGATACGATCACTCTTCTTAACTCCATTCTGCGAAAGGAATCTTGCTGTTTTATGAGCAAGCTTCGCAAGCTTGTCATACGAAATCCTGTATTCCTTGCCACTGTCAACGTCTACTCCTATGATCGCATCTTTTGCGCCAAACTTTTCCTTGTGATGCTCAAGAAGCTCTGCAATCGAACCAAAAACAGGCTTGAATACCTGCTCTTTCCCGTTTTTCACAAAACCCCTCAGCTCCATACGTTTTTCAGCGTATCATGGAACCCCCTCCTTTTCAATTTGACAAAAAACTCTTCGCATGGTAAACAAAACACGGAACACCCCAAGATAGGAAAATGGAAGGAGGTTCGACATGCTGGTCGTATTTGCAACCCTGAAAGTCAAAGGGGGACAACCTGGAAGGCTCAAGGCATCAAGGGCTCTCAATGTTCTCGCCCAAGCCACAAGAGAGCAAGAAGAGAAGTGTCGCCTGTATTCACCGAACATGTCTACAGAGGACTTCTCCACGCTCACCGTTACAGAGGTATGGGATGACGAGGAAGCCTTAGGGGCACACTTCCAAAGCCCCCATTTCCAAGAGTTCCTCCAACAAGTCAGTCCTGACCTAGACGGCGACCCTGTCATCACAAAGTTTGAAGCCCGAGGACTAGCGCCAACTTCCTAGCCGACAACTGGAAGGTTTAAAAGCCCCGACGTGCAACTGCGCGCCGGGGTGTATTTTTATCCTCGGCGAGAAACTGGAATCGTGAAATACACCGTAGTGCCCTTACCTTCTACGGACTCAATCCAAATCTTGCCGCCGTGTTTTTCGATAATGTTTTTGGCGATAAATAGGCCGAGACCACTTCCCACGGTCTGCATACGTACTGCATTATCTGCCCGAAAGAATTTACTGAACACGCGCGATGCCTGATGTTTTGGAATTCCAACACCGGTGTCGCGCACCGTCACAAGAACTTCTTTTTTATACGCGACCTCCACATCAACTTTTCCTTTCGCTGAAGTATACTGCACCGCATTATCAATAATGTTCGCGACCGCTAAACGAAATTTGAGCGTATCAAGCCTAACCTCTGGAATTTTGGGGGATGACTTATGAAAATAGAGAAGGACTGCTTTTTGATCAGCGATAACTTTTATTTCTTTCACGACACTTTCGATAATCGTTGGCACCGAGCCCTTCTCAAACCTATAGTCAAATCTCCCCTCCTCAATCCGCACCACATCGAGAAGATCATTCACGAGCGCGATCATCCTTTCATTTGACTTGTACCCCTTTTCGAGAAGATTTTTTTGGGCTTTCTTCAATTTACCGACATCCCCCTCAAGCACAAGATACAACACCCACTTTAAGGCAGAGAGCGGCGTACGCAGCTGATGAGCCGCGATCGAAAGAAATTCGGATTTCATGCGAGACACCTCCTGATCTCTTTCCTGCGCTTCCTCGATTCCCCCGATCATTCCATTAAACGCTTCTGCCAATTCCTGAATCTCATCGTTCGTGTGAACTTGCACTCGATAACCAAAATGTCCCGACTCGATCATTTCCACTCCCTTGTGAAGCATCTCAATTGATCTCGTTAAGAGATAGGAAAACCAGAAGCTGACTGCGATCGTCATTACAATTCCTCCAAGAAAGAGAAATAGGGCAAAGCGTTCCACGCGACGGAGAGGAGCAAACACTTCTGCTATTGGCTGTTGTACCACAACTCCCCAGCGAAGCCGGGGGATTTCATACAAGGTAGCGAGAACTTCCTCGCCGCTTTCACCTACCCCCTGGCTTGTGAGAATCTGTTCAAAAGGATGTCCTCCTGTTTCTTGGAAAACTTGTTCGTCTTGCACGCTATGTTTTTCAATGATATCTGCCTGCAATACAGCCCTGTTACCAGCAAACTCTTGTTTCGGATGGGCAATCAGCTTCCCCTCTCCATCCACAAGATAAATATATCCTTCCTGTCCCGCGTCAAAACTCTCACTTGAACGAACAAGAATATCTTTCAGGCTTGCCTCAGCCGCCAATACGCCTAGAATTTCGCCCGTACCCCTTTGCAAGGCTGCAGGCTCAATCGTAGAAATTTCTTCAATATTATGCCGCGTGATGGGAACTATAATGGGAACCGAGAGAGTGACCAAGGGCTCCTCCTCAGAAAAATGCACGCGGCTCCGGTACTCAGCGCCATATCGAAATGTCGGGATAAGAAACTTACTGCTCTCGCTTTGGTCTCGTAATTCATCTTTGGCAAAAATCTTTTCTGGCGTTAACGTCGCAAGCTCCTTTCCGCCTTGGTCGATAAAACTCACTTCCTTCAAGTCGCCATCCTGCCGCAAGATGACTGCGATTTCCACTTGTGCCGCTGGAATATTTTTTGTAAGAAATGCCTCGGTCTGTGAGTGCAAGATAAGATTGCGCACCTTTGCTTGGACAAACTCTTCAATTCTGAATGCAGCGTGCTTTGCAATTTCTTCTTGAGACTCAACAATTTTTTCTTTCAAGAGCGGCCGGACCGAATATGCCCACAGAGAATTTGTTAAAGCGAGGGCAAATGTCATAAGAAGCAGGAGCATCACCAAGAGCTTCCATCGAATTTTGAGTTTTACCCTCGGAAATGGGGAAAAATTGAATGCCATAGAATACCTTTTGCGGACTTTTCTCATTTATAGTATCATAATTCTAAGGTCGAACAAAATAAAAACAATAAAAATTCCATATATCATATGATGAACGTACGTTTTCTTTCAGGAGTTTTAGTCGCACTGCTCGTAGGCGGAGTTGCGGGATGGTTTATCGCAAATCGTCAACCATCTTCACCTTCCGCGTCTTCGAACGTAGCCTCCGCTTCAAAACGGCTCACGCTTCCCGTAAATGCAGAAATGTACATCCCCTGCATTAAAGGTCATGGCGCGCATTACTCAGAACCGCAAAACATTGCCGCAGGCTCTACCGCTCGACCATGGGTTGGCCCAAGCTATATCGTACGGGAAGATACCGGAGCGGTGATTGGCATCGAATATCATGTGTCCACAGCAGCCATCGAGCAAGAAAGCCACAAAATTGCAGATCTTGTAGGTAAAATCGTCGGGGGTGACCCAAGCATAAGCTTGCTATATGAACATAAGTTTCCGGTGTTGGGCGCCAACTACGATTCAATTGATATTTTCTCCATAGCAGGTCATCCCGGATTTGAAGTGCCGCACTACGACATCCACGCCTGGACGCTCCCCAAATCTGAACACGCAGGTATCAATTGCCCAACAGCTTCGTAGCAAAAACATTGATCGAAACTGCAAAAAACGATCTTTACGATCGTTTTTTGTTTAATCCAGAATCTCAAATCCGCTTTTTACCTCTTCCTCTTAAAAGATTTTGTCCACTCTTCGAGATGCTTTGCCGCTACATCGCGGCCTCCTAAACCAAAGGCTAGGGCAAGCGCTACTGCCAAAGATCCCAAAATTAATCCAAAAGCGATACTGATAATTTCATTTGCCAAACCCATTTGCCGCAGCGCCATAGCCCCCGCAAATACAAGGATTGAGATCCTTGCCGCCAAGGCAAGAAAATCCGCTTGTTTGCTCCTGCTTGCTGATACGGCGTTCGACGCAACGTTTGCAAGATACAGACCAACCGCGAAAATAACAAGCCCGAATACAATATGGCCCGAGAACACAATAAACTCCGCCGTGAGGTTGGCCAGTACATCGAATCCCAAAAGTCCGAGAGCCTCAATGAAAGCAAAGAGCAAAATCGCAACCAGTACGAGATATCCAGCAACGTCAGAAGGCTTCCAAGTCGCGCGCATATCGCTGTCAAATCCCAAAAGCTGAAGAACTTTATCAAATCCTATAGCCCCAAGCAAATTAGTAACAAGCCCTCCAACGACCCGTCCAACAACATACGCAAAAATAATTATAATGACTGCGGCAAAAACAGATGGGATCGCAGATAGAATTATACCAAGCATATTGCTTGCGGGCTCGGTCACGGCGTCCAGTCCGAGCGCATTCAGACTCGCTATCAGCACTGGAATAAGCACCAGAATGTAGGACACCACGCCAAGCATTACCGATAACGTTTGAGTTCCTAAAATTTTCGCTATCCCAACTCTTTCTCCTAATTGGTCAATGCCAACCGCCGCCAAGAGATTCGTTATGATGCGCTGTACAATTCTTGCCGCAAACCAGCCAACCAACAACAATAGTCCTGCCGCCAAGAGGTTTGGCAAAAAACTTAGAACTTTATCGGTCATCCCCTGCACCGGCTCGAGCAAACCCTCTAGCGTTAAAGCATCCAACAACGCCGGCAAGAACAAAAGAAACATCAGCCAGTATATCGCGTCGGACAAAGTTTTCGCCAAGGGGACTCCTTTTTCGTGCCGCACTCCAGCCTGTACTTCCAACTGTTTATCAATCTTAGCCAAACTCAATACGCGCATTGCCACAAGCCGGCAAGCCGAGGCCACGATCCAAGCAACCAAAAGAACAAAACCCGCCTCAACGAAACGAGGAAAATAAGAAGCAATCTGCCCAAGAAAATCATCAAGCGATTCCGCGATCAACGAAAGCCCGAGTGTTTCGAAAAAAGCAACAAGCGCAAAAAGCAAAATGAAATAAAATACAAACTTCGCAATCCATTGCTCTACCTCGACTCCCTTAAAGGTGCGCCCTCCCATTAACCATGAGGCGATTCGTTCATCGAGCGTCGTACGACGCAACGCTCCTCGCACAATCCCGGCGACCAGCAAAGCAATGATCCATCCCAAAAGCAGAATCGCCAGAGCTCCCACTAAACTTGGCAGATACGTTCCAAAGCGCAACACGAATTCATTTACAATATCCAAATTAACCATCTCTTTTTATTTGTTATAAAATTAAAAATAGTATGCGACCTCTGCATACTATTATATCGCGTTCTTCCAGAACAAAAAAGGATTTTCTCCACAAGGCGCCAGACGGTGCCTTGTGGCCAGGTACAGAATTGTACCTGGCACAACTAACAAGTAAGAATTAACAAATTTCGCAAGAGACATACAACCGTAAGAGGCCCAACGCCGCCAGGAACAGGCGTCAAAAATCCCGCTTTTTTCACAACGCTTTCAAAATCAATATCCCCTTTTGCGACCTTTAACTCCACCGATGTTCCGGCATCAATCACTACGGCACCCTTTTTTACCATATCTCCCTTGATCAATCCCTTCTTGCCGACTCCGGAAATTAAAATATCCGCGTTTTTTGTGATTGAGGCTAAATCTTTCGTATATTCGTTTGCGATTGTTACCGTAGCTTTTTCTCGGATGCACCATATTGCCAAAGGCAAGCCGACAAGTCTGCCCGCACCAACTATCACCACGTTTTCCCCTTTGATATCCACACGATTCTCTTGCAAAAGCAAAGATACAGCTCCTACGGTAGGCGGCAAGATAGGCAGTCTTCCTAAGGCAAAAAGCCCAAAGCTTTCTGACGACAATACGTCAACATCTTTTTCAAGAGGAATCATATCGAGAATCTCCTGCTGATTAATATGTTTGGGGAGGGGTAATTGGACAATCATTCCAGAAACCGTATTGTCTTTCCCAATCGCTTCAACCCTGCTTTTGAGTTCGGTTTGTGAAATGTCTTGCACCAGCTTATACAATTCAAAATCAATCCCAAGCTCCCGGGCGGCTTCCTCCTTTTTGTGAATATAGGTCTCAGAAATCGCGCTTTCCCCAACCTGAACCACCGCAAGTTTGAGTTGCCTTCCCGCAACCTGTTTTTTCAAATCCTCTAGGATTCTTTTTGCGATCTCCTCGCCTTGTAATATCTTTGCGCTCATGGTGTAGAAGTTATGAACTGCTGAAGATCAGACGCAATGAGTATTCGATGAATATCTGAATTTGTAATCAAACCTTGGGCCGCCTTGGTATCATTTCTTCGGTCTACTTGATCAATGATAGAAAAGCCGATATATTCAACTTTTTTGCCCTGACGTTTTCGGATCCAATCAATGGCGGGAATAAGGTCACCATCCGAGCTTACCACAACCGCCGTATCATATTGATTATCCGCGGCTCCCACAACAAGATCTATGGCTAACTTTACGTCGATACCCTTCTCTCGAGTTCTTTGGAACACGATTTCCTTAACGCCTTTCTTGAGCAATTCTTGATACCCGACAACTCGATCGTCAACGGTAATTCGTTCTGTTCTCGTTCGAAGCTTGCTTGTCTTAATCTCCCAACGAGTCGATTTGAGAACATTAAACAAAGTGGTCTGTTTCGACATTGCCGTTTTGCTCCTTTCGTCATCTGCCCTTTCTCTTACCGTGCCCACGTAAAAACGCTTGCCTCTTTCTGTAATCACTCTTCCATTTGCAAGGAACTCGGCAAACTTCTCAAAATTAAAGGTCTGCTCTTCTGCTCTTAATTTTTTGAGAGCGAGATGATGAAAGTTGCCTCCGTCAATAAAAATTTGGATTCGTTCCTTTTCTGGCATATTGCTATTTTATCATAAAAAAATCCTGCACACAGCCGAAGCTGGCGCAGGAGACTTTATGTTTTAAATATACTCCTCTCCCAGAATAATGTCAAGGGCGCGCAACCATACGGTATTCTCTGATAAGAATAATCTTTCTGGTCAAAAGAAAAGCCCCGCAACCGTCTCGCTTGAGCGAAGACATTGTAGGGCATATCAACCTAGTCCCTCCTATTCTGTCAAACCGGTTCTTCGGCAACCAGCCAACGACGAGAAAGGTAAAAATCAGTATCAGACTCATCGAGGTCTGGAGACCACTCCCCCTTGTAAACGAAGAGGTAAGCTATCACTGTCTTGCCATTCGGGCTCCTCCATTCGGAACCTCCAAAAACTATAGGACCTATACCGGCCGGTTTTGGAAACATGGCCACGAAAGCACCCAGAGCTTGTCCCTCAACGAGTCGACAACCTATCTCCTTTGCCCTATGCCTCGCCTCCTCAAGAGACCTAATATCATCTCCGAGATGAGCAAGCTTCGCTCGATATCTATGCTTACCAGTCAACTCGGGTCCAAGGTACTTGCAACCTTCTGACGACCTAGGCATCCTAGAAGGATTGTACCTTTGAGAAAAAATAGTATCCAGGATATTCTGATCACATTCGACTTCGAGGTCAAACCAAACCTCGATATCAGGCATTCTCCCATGGAGCATCATAGAATTACCCCCTTTCCCCTGCAAAAAGTTCAAGATTTTTCCCAAAGACAGGTACTAGTTACTCAATAAAGCACACGCGTCTCAAAAAAGCAATGGAGTTATGGGATGGGGAAGTTTTTACAGAACATCTTGATTTCTTTTTTGACAAACGGGGCAACCTCGGGATTTGCAATTACCTCGGCGATCCATCGCGCGATTTTTCTCATCTCCCTTTCTTTCATACCCCTTGTGGTTACTGCGGGTGTCCCAAACCGCACGCCCGATGGATTAAACGGCGTATTCGGATCAAATGGAATGGTATTGCGATTTACTACAATCCCGGCTGACTCCAAAAGCTCCTGGGCTTGTTTACCCCGAATCTCTTTGTTACGGAGATCAACCAGCATCACATGGTTATCGGTTCCACCCGAGATGATTTCAAACCCATGCGTTTGCAAGTGTTTCGCGAGCGCTTTCGCGTTTCTCACAATCTGGGCGGCATACTTCCGAAACGCGGGGGTCATTGCCTCTTGCAACGCTACTCCCATTGCCGCGATTGTATGATTATGCGGGCCGCCCTGCAATCCTGGAAAAACTTTCGGAAAAATCTTCTCGCGCAATTCTTCTCTACAAATAATCATAGCTCCTCGGGGCCCACGCAAGGTTTTGTGCGTGGTTGTTGTGACAACATCGGCATACGGAAACGGGCTTGGGTGCGCCTTTCCTATAATAAGGCCTGTGATGTGCGCGGTATCGCACATTAAGTACGCACCCACTTGTCGGGCAATATTCCCGAATGCTTCAAAATTAATAATCCTCGAATACGCGCTATACCCTGCAATGATCAGTTTTGGCCTCATTTCATGAGCAAGTTTTTCGATTTGCTCGTAATCTAATTGTTGTGTTCTCGCATCCACTCCGTAATGCACAATGCGAAAATCAATGCCACTCAAACTCACGGGAGATCCGTGGGTTAAGTGCCCCCCATGGCTCAAATCAAGTGAAAGGATTACATCCCCCTTGTCGAGCAGACCACGCAAGACCGCGTAATTCGCAGGGCTTCCCGAATACGGCTGTACATTCACGGCCCATTCTTCCCCGATTCCAAACGCCTGCCGCGCACGGTTTTCTACCAAAGTCTCCAGAACATCGACATTTTCCATGCCACCGTAGTATCGTTTGAAAGGCCGGCCTTCTGAATACTTCGCGACGTATATGGAACCCAGTGCTTCTCTTACGGCTTTTGATGGATAATTTTCAGAGGCAATAAGATCAATTGTCTCTTCCTGCCTCTTTTGCTCTTTTTTGATGAGATCGAAAATCTCTTTATCTTGTTTTTGAATCGCTCCCATGATTTATTTGCGAAGGATAATATGTTTAGTTCCAGTGATATCGACCACTTTCGAAGGTTTTGATTTTCGCAAAACTCCTGCGTCGAGCACCAAATCTGGTTTATACTTTCTATTTTGAAACTGCGTGATTATTTCTTTGCTGTCTGAAAGAGAGGGCGTGCCCGAGAGATTCGCGGATGTGCCAGTTAAAGGTTTGCCGTAAACCTCGAGCAGAAGATTTAAGAATTTGTATTTGGGTTGCCGCAATCCAATCGTCTTTGCTGTGCCGAGTTCTTTTGAAAGTTTGTTTTTGCTCTCGAGAACAACCGTGACTTTCCCCGGCCAAACTTTCTTGAGAAAGGATTCTTGTGATTTCCCTATTTTTGCAAGAGACTTTGCCATAGCAATATCTTTCACGAAAATAGGGATTGGCTTTCCTTTCTCGCGTCCCTTAATCCGAAAAATCTTTCGAACAGCTTTCGCATTCGTGGCATCCGCGACAAACCCATACACGGTATCAGTGGGGCAAGCAAGTACGTTTCCCTTTCTTAAAGATCGCGCGGCTTCTTTGAGTATCTCTTCAAAATTATCTGGAGTAAGAAGCAAGGCTTTCATCCACCATTATAAGCACATGCGCGTAAAATAAAAAGGGCTGGCGTTTTCTCGGCCGGCAGGCCCGACAAACGACAGCCCAATGATTGGTAAGATGGGGTAGGCCATCTCACCAAAGAATAGTGCGCGGGCGATACCCAACCCCGAGGTGTAGCCCTCGAGGGTAACACTGGGTACCCCCCGCCCCAACCGGAGGAAAGATTAGAAAAATGCGCGTCGAGGCGTCAGATCTCTCAAACAACCTCGGTGCCGGAGCGCCTACCACTCCTGCCGACTAAGCGGTGAAGCTATTTGGGCTTCTACTTAGAAGCGCCGGGCTTGGGCATACCGGGTTTCGGCATCGACATGCTCCACTTTCCTCCTTATTTAGAATCCAGGGCTACTTTCAACGTATCAACCAACAAACACGCTGTCAACATTCATAACGGCATGCATGATACAATATAGATTTTCCTCCATGCCTCTGCAAGACTTCTTGGGTTGCTTTACAACAAGTAAACCATCCAACATTTCTGTCATAAAACATCTTATGCCTTGATTCAGCGGAAATCGGTATCCCATCATACCCCGGCCTTAAAGGAACTTTCTTCCCGCAATCATGGCAGAGCAACTTCATATCCTTCTTGAGCTCCTTGTAATCTATCCTTTCCACGGCTTTCTCCTTTGAATCCACGCAGACTTACTACCTATACCCTCGCATTTCCCAAAGCAAAAAACAATAGAAGATACGAAAAACTTTCTACGACTTCTTTATTTGATCGAATTTGGAATAGAACGTAGTGTTGTCTTCTAAGTTTTCAAAGGCGTGCGTGGCAGGGCCGATTTTGCAGTTAGATCCGATCAATACTCCTGGCATAGTGCCAGAATGAATGCCAAACGCAGAGTTGTCGCCCACCACAACGCCCAGCTTTCGCAAGCCGTGTATGGGCTTCTCGTCGAACCTAAGATTTCCGGTTACAAATCCTGCTCCAAACCTGCAATTTTTGCCGATGATAGAATCTCCCACATAGCCTGAATGAAATATCGTCCCTTCCTGCACAATCGAGTGCTTAATTTCCATAAACGCAGCGGTTTTGCAGTTTGCTTCCAAGTTCACAGGCCCGCGCAACACATTGTGATGTCCAATCACGCAATTGGGGCCGACATATACCGGGCCATCAATAACTACGTTCTTGCCGATCTTTGCCGTTGGGTCAATAATAGGTTCTTGCGACGCAAACAAATAATCCATTACGCCAAACAAATCCCATGGATATTTCAAAGTCATTCCCTTTTCGTCTATCACAAGAAAAGATGTTTTTTTGTCTTTGAGATATAGATTCGTCGCGTCGGTCAGATCTGTCTCGTGATGTTTGGAAAGTTTTTCATAATATGCAAAAAAATCTGGAGCCAAAAGTCGAGCTCCAGCCAAAGCAATATTCGAAGGCTCTTTACCTGCTTCTGGCTTTTCTACAATCTCAACTAGACGATGGCCTTCTAATTTCACTACTCCATATTTGAAAGAATCTTCGGCTTCTGTTCCCACCAATACTGCTTCTGCGCCTTCTCTATACTTGAGAAGCATCTGTTTCACCAATTCTTTAGATCCCACCTTATTGCCCCACAAGAGAATAAATGGTTCTTTAATAAAATCTTTTGCCTGCCACAAGGCGTTTCCCGTGCCGAGCGGCTCTTCTTGTACGGCATAGGTAATTTTTATATCGAGATCGTTTTCCCTATCAAGCATCTCCTGCATCGAAGAATTTTTACTCACGACAATCATGACGTCTTTGATATCGTTTTCTGCCAATCCTTTTAATGCCCAGTATATCAAAGGCTTCCCAAGCAATTTGAATTGGGATTTATGGATGCCGTTGTTCAACGGCCAAAATCGTTTTGATTCGCCCGCGGCGATAACTACAGCTTGCATATGATTCGCGCCAAAACGTCTGAATTATGGCGGATGAGGCCCACGGGCCGCAGCACATCTTCTTCGATCACTTTGAGCTTCTTCTCTTTTAGCCCCTTTTTATCATACTCCACAAAATGCGCGTGCGCCTCTTCGTATTTCTTAATGCGTTCGGGCGATGGCCTTTTTGTATTCACAATGATGTGCGTAAGCACCCCCTCGCCAATATATTTTTCAAGAACTTCCACAAAATCTTTGGCGACAAACCCGCTAGTCTCGCCAAACTTGGTCATCAAATTGCACACAAACACTTTCTTCCCCTCTGCTTGCCGAACCGCTTCCGCGACACCTTCAACCAAAAAGTTTGGCACAAGACTTGTGTATAGATCACCAGGACCAATTACAATCACATCTGCTTCTCTGATAGCCTCTATCGCTTTGGGATTTGCGTGACACGCAGGATCCAGCCAAACTTTCTTAATTTTAAGAGCTCCATCGTGCTTGGGAATATCAATATTGGTTTCTCCTCGCACCACCTCACCAGACTCTAACTCTGCCATCAATCGACAGTTATCAAACGTAGAAGGCAACACTCGCCCCTTTATATGTAAAATCCGACCCGCCTCTTCAATTGCTTTTTCAAAACTTCCGAGTTGTTTGGCAAGAGCTGTTAAAAATAAATTTCCAAAGTTATGGCCGTTTAACCCCTGTCCCTCGGCAAAACGAAATTGAAAAAGATTAGAAATTGTTTGCGGCGCGTGAGAAAGCGCAATGAGAGCTGGGCGCACAGAACCCGGAGGCAAAACTCCAAATTCGTCTCGAAGAATCTTGGTCGATCCTCCATCATCTGCCATAGAAACCACGGCTGTTAAATTCACTGGATATTTTTTGAGCCCCAAAAGCGCCGTATATGTTCCCGTCCCTCCGCCAATTACCACAATATTTTTCGTTTTGCTCATACTATTCAACGGTAACGCTTTTGGCTAAGTTACGGGGCATGTCGGGATTGTTGCCTCGCAGAACGCTCATATAATACGCGAAGAGCTGAAGCGGGATAACCGTAAGAATGGGGCTCAACATTTCCAGCGTTTTTGGCACATAGAGTACGTCGTCGGCAATCTTTGCGATCTCTTTATTGCCCTCGGTAGTCACTGCGATCACCCGAGCTTTTCTCGCTTTGAGTTCTTGGATATTCGACACCATCTTTTCGTACACGCTATCTTTCGGGCAAATCGCAACAACAGGAAAGTTTTCATCAATTAACGCGATGGGGCCGTGCTTTATTTCGCCCGCTCCGTATCCTTCCGCATGAATATACGAAGTTTCTTTGAGTTTTAAGGCTCCTTCTGACGCAACTGGACAGTTATACTTTCTTCCAATATACAAAAAGTTATTGGAACTTTTATATTTCTCTGCGACCAACCGGATCCTATCAGAACTCTCAAGAATGGTTTTTGCCAATCCTGGAATCCTTTTTAATTCACTCAAAATTCGCTGAGCAGTCGCACTCGTCATTCCGCGCTGCCTCCCAAGAAATACTGTAAGGAGCGCCAACACCACAAGCTGTGAAGTAAATGCTTTGGTGGAAGCAACGCTAATTTCGGGGCCCGCGTGATTATACACCCCAGCCTCGATCTCGCGCGCTATGGAAGATCCAACCACATTCACAATCCCAAGGGTTAAACCGCCCTGTTTCTTTACCTCCTTTATTACGGCCAGGCTATCCGCTGTCTCGCCTGATTGAGAAATAAACAAAGAAATGGCCTTTTTGTTGAAAATTGATTTTCGGTAACGAAATTCAGAAGCAATATCAACCTCTGTAGGAATTCCCGCGTATTCTTCGAACATATACTTGCCCACGAGACCTGCATAATAGGAAGTACCACAACCGATAATGTTGATTTTTTCAACACTCACAATCTTTTTTGCTACCTGCTCCAATCCCCCAAACTTTACTGTACCATTCTGCAATAGGATTCTTCCTCGCATCGCGTTCTCAAGGCTTTCTGGCTGTTCCATCATCTCCTTCATCATAAAATGCTCATACCCTCCTTTTTGGGCTCCTTGCACATCCCAATCCAACTCTGTTGTTTCTTTTTCTCTTACGTGATTGCCCAAATCCGTCACCTTGAACCCATCTTTTCTTATCACCGCCACATCGCCATCGTCGAGAAACACCATTTTCTTTGAATGAGAAACGAGCGCCGAGGGATCTGAAGCGACAAATCCGCCCGCCTTGTTGACCAAAAGCACCAAAGGACTTGAGAGTTTTGCTGCAACAATTTTCTCTGGATCTTTGCTTGAAATTACAGCCACGCCGTATGTCCCCCTCACCAATCGAAGAGCCTTCCGCACAGCATCTTCGAGATTATTCTCGAAGAACTGCTCAATCAAATGCGCCAACACTTCGGTATCTGTCTGCGACACAAATTTGTGCCCTTGTTTCTGAAGTTTATCCTTGAGCACCTGATAATTTTCAATAATCCCATTGTGCACAACAAAAATATTTCCCTTGCAATCTGCGTGAGGATGCGCATTTTCTTCCGTTACGCCGCCATGCGTTGCCCAACGATTGTGGCCTAAACCTATCGCGCCGCCAGAAAGCTTCTTAATCTTCCCCTCTAGCTTATCCAAAGTCCCAACAGCTTTTACGTTCGTGGTTTTGCCATCTTTCTCGATAACAACAATACCGCTGGAATCGTATCCGCGATAAGATTCCTTTCTCAGTCCGTCCATTAAAATGGGTACCGCGTTTTGTTTTCCTATATAACCTACAATCCCGCACATAGAAGCTATACTACCACATTAATTAATCTCCCTGGCACAAAGATAACTTTCTTTGGCTCTTTGCCCTCAAACCATTTTCTGATTTTCTCACTCCCTAACGCTAACTCTTTTGCTTCTTTCTCTGAAATACCAGAGCCTGCGTCAACTACGTCGCGTACCTTCCCATTCACCTGCACAACCAAACGGATTTTTTCTTCTTGAACAAACTTAGGATTATATTTTGGCCACGGCTGATCATGTACGTTTGCTTTTGTATCTTGTATCTGCGACCAGAGTTCTTCGGTAATATATGGAGCGAAAGGCGCGAGCAATATCAACAATGTCTTAATTTGCTCTTTTGAAATATTGCCAGTTTGCGAAAGCGCGTTCGAGTATTCCATGAGAGCTGAAATCGCCGTATTGTAGCGCAAGTTCTCTAGATCTTCAGTAACTTTTTTGATCGTCTTCTGCCGCAACGCTTCTATGTCATTTTTCACTTTTATCTTTTCATTTTTCACTTTCTGCGCAAGCTCCCATACTCTATTCAGAAATCTGCTGATTCCCACTATTCCTTTATCTGACCAATCCCCACCTTCTGCAAAGGGTCCGATAAACATCAAATACATCCGCAGAGTGTCTGCCCCATAGAGTTTGAGTATCTCGTCTGGATTTACCACGTTTCCCTTGGATTTTGACATTTTCTTTCTATCTTTGATCAAAAGCCCATGCGCGCGGAATTTTTTGAATGGCTCCTCAAACCCGATAAGTCCCGAGTCTTTTAACGCCATCGTAATAAATCGAGTATAGAGAAGGTGAAGAACCGCGTGCTCTTGCCCTCCAATATACATATCGACCGGGAGCCATTTCTTTACTGTGAGTTTATCAAAAGGCTTATTTTTCAGTTCAGCACACGGGTACCTGAAGAAGTACCACGCGGAATCCAGAAATGTATCAGACACATCGGTCTCGCGTTTTGCAGGGCTTTTACACTTTGGGCATTTTGTTTTTACGAATTTTTCAACCGAAGCTAAGGGCGACTTATCTGTTCCCGTAGGCCGAAAATCTTTTACGCTTGGCAGTAAAACAGGCAAATCTTTTTCTGGTACTGGAACAGTCCCGCATATATCACAATAAATAATCGGAATCGGCGGCCCCCAATATCTCTGGCGCGAAATAAGCCAATCGCGCAAATGATACTTTGCTGTGCGTTCTCCGCCCACAAACTTTGTAATTTCCCACTTTGCTTTTTCATTGGGTATGCCATCAAATTTTCCCGAAGCCACAAGATGCCCTTCTCCGAGATACGCCTCATCCATCACAGGACAAGTCTTTGCGGGATAATGCGGGCACACTACCATTATAATGGGCAAGTTATATTTTTTCGCGAATTCCCAGTCACGCTGGTCGTGCGCGGGGACTGCCATAATCGCTCCTGTTCCATAGCTTGCCAACACATAATCCGCAATCCACACGGGAATTTCCTCTTGATTCGCGGGATTGATTGCTTTTATTCCCTTGAGTTCCACGCCTGTTTTTTCTTTTGCGACTTCCGTACGTTCTAACTCGTTTTTCTTTTTTGCTTCTTTTCGATACGCTTCAACCTCTTGCCAGTTGGTAATTTGCCCTTTTAATTGCTCGAGAAGCGTGTGCTCTGGCGCCAGCACCATGTACGTAGCTCCAAAAAGAGTATCGGGACGAGTCGTGAAAACTTGTATCTCGTATTTAGTATCTTGCATCTTAAAATCAAGAATCGCGCCTTCTGATTTTCCGATCCAGTTGCGCTGGGCGATTTTGGTGCGTTCTGACCAATCAATTGTTTCAAGATTTTTTAAAAGCCTGTCTGCGTATTTAGTAATTCGAAAAAACCACTGTTCCAATTCTTTCTGAATAACTTCGGTACTGCATCTTTCACATTTGCCATCGATTACCTGCTCGTCTGCAAGCACAGTTTTGCACGAAGGACACCAATCAACCGGAGCCTTGGCCCTATACGCAAGCCCCATGTTGTACAACTGCAAAAAAAGCCACTGCGTCCACTTATAATAGTCTGGCTCGCTCGTGACCACTTCTCTGCTCCAATCAAAAAGCGCGCCCATTGCCTCGAGCTGTTTGCGAAAATTCTTGATGTTTTTCTCGGTCTGGGCTTTTGGATGAGTTCCCTTTTTGATGGCAAAGTTTTCAGAATGAATGCCAAATGAGTCAAATCCCATTGGCTCGAAAACATCATACCCCTGCATCCTGCGAAACCTGCCATGAATGTCAGAACCCGTGAACGCGTACACATTACCCACGTGCAGGCCTTCTGCCGAAGGATATGGAAACATCATCAAGTTGTAATAAGGCTTTTTTGCCGTTTTCAAATTGACCTTCCAGGTCTTTTTTGTCTCCCAAACCTTCTGCCATTTCCGTTCAATTTGTTGAGGGTTGTATCGCTTCATTTCTCCTTAATTGTAGCTAATTTTGCTTCATTTGTCTACCGCGAGCCACAATATAGAGCTCTTTGCTGCCTTTGGTTGAGGCTTGGGGTTTTACGAGCTTTACCGAAGAAAAAAGCTTTCCAGCTTCTTTCATCAACTCGGGAGTATCTGGACCCTCAAAGACTTTCATAACCATACTCCCTCCCCTCTTCAGAATCTTCGTTGCGATATCGAGTACACGCAAAGAAAGCTCATGCGAAAGCGCTTGATCTCTTTCTCTCACGCCCGTGGTATTGGGCGCGACATCCGAAAGCACAACATCAAATTCTCTATGGCCTTGCTTTCTTAGAAGCTCCACCGTATCCTCATCAAGAATATCCTTTTGAAGCATACGTACGGTTGGCCAACTCAAAGGCTTCATAACTCCGCGATCAAGGCCTAAAACCACACCCTTCTCTCCTACAACTTGTGCCGCAACCTGCACCCAACTTCCGGGAGCTGCTCCCAAATCCAAAACCTTGTCTCCCTCTTTTATGAGCTGGAATTTCTTTTGAAGATCGAGTAGTTTATAAGCAGACCTTGCCCTGAACCCTTCCCGCCTCGCTCGTTTCGCGAATTTATCTTGTGGAATATATACCATACTGATATTAGCAGTATAATACAAAGCGTGGATATCCAAAAGTTCCAAAAAATCATACTTGATTGGCATAAGGAGAACAGACGGGATTTACCCTGGCGCAGAACGCGAGATCCTTATAAAATTTTGGTTTCAGAAATCATGCTCCAGCAAACGCAGGTTTCACGCGTGCTTCCTAAATACAAGGAATTTCTCAAAGCATTCCCTGCGCTCGAAGCGCTCGCCAAGGCACCAGACAAGAAACTTTTGAAAGTATGGGCCGGCCTCGGATATTGGAGGCGAGCAAAGTATCTCAAGAAAACAGCAAAGATTCTCGTAAAAAGAGCGGGGGCAGTAAATTCGCAAACGAGTCCTCGGAGGCGATTTGGCACGGTTCCCGCGCAGCGGGACAAATCGCCGAGAGTACAGACCCCAAAATCTCGCAGGGATTTTGAGGGTCGGTCGTTTGGAATCTCACTGCCCGAGCATCTCGAAGAATTGCCGGGAATTGGCCCCTACACTGCCCGCGCTCTTGCCTGCTTCGCCTTCGGCAGCAAAGAGGCATTTCTCGACACAAATATCCGCAGAGTGTATCTGCATTTTTTCTTTTCTACATCCAAAAGCGTGCCAGACAAAAAAATTCTCAAGATTGCGCAAAGAACAATAGATACGCTCCCACAAAATATATCCCCTCGTGAATGGCACTATGCTTTATTTGATTACGGCGCGATTGTACTGAAAGACAAGACTATCAATAAACGCAGTAAGCATTATCACAAACAAAGCAAATTCGAAGGTTCATTTCGTTCTTTCCGCACCAAGGCCGTCCGCTTTATCCTTGCCAGCCCCGCAAGCAAAGTCCCGCAAAAAACTCTCAAAGATTTTCTCAAGGAGGAACTGCGTAAACAAAAACCTCTTTATACCTCGCGAGAAATAATCGCCTCTCTTCTTAAAGACAATCTTATCAAAAAATCCAAGACGCACTTCCTTATTTAGAGCAAAGTATGATATATAAAGGCTATGGCTATTTTGAAGAAAAAATTCTACCTCGGCGTTGAAGGAGGTGGCACAAAAAGCACTGCGGTCCTCGCGGATGAAACGACAGTACTCGTAGAGCGTACAGGGAGTATGCTCAACTATCACAGTGCTGGAGAAATGAAAGTGAAGAAAAACCTCGCAGACCTTCTCCATCCGCTATTGAGAAAAGTAGGGAATGATAAACTCTACGCTGTATTTGGGTTAGCTGGCCTCGATACCAAAAAAGATGAGGTAGTATACCAAAGAATCGTACGTTCTCTTCTTCCGTCAAATGCAAAATTCGAGGTTGTCAACGACTCCGTAATTGCGATTGAAGCGAAGTGTCCGGGTGAAGCAAATAGGATTTTAGTTATTACGGGAACTGGCTCCAACGTCTGCGGCGAAAGTGAGGGCAAGCGCGCAACATCCACTGGATGGGATTTCATTTTGGGAGACGAGGGAAGCGGGTACTTGGCGGGGAATCGCGTCTTAAGAGCAGCCATGCACTCGTGGGACGGCCGTACTCGAAAAACCTCGTTTGAGAAATTGGTATTACAAAAGAGCAAAACCAAATCGATGGAAGACTTTATCCCCAAGTTTTATGAGACCATCCAAAATAAGAAGCAAGATTCGAATTCCTATATCGCTTCTTTTGCTCTGTTGGTAGATCAGGCCCTCCTACAGAATGATTGGGCAGCACTACAAATCAGAGCCCAAACAGCTCAAGACTTAGCAACCGGAGTTGAGGCTGTAGCCCGCCGGCTAAATCTTCAAAAGGAAAAATTCTGCGTTGGTTTCACAGGTTCCTTGTGGAAGATGCCAGGACTTAAAGATATCTTCCAGAAAGAAATAGCAAAAATGTTCTCTGGCGCATCTTTCTCGGAAAGCAAAGAGAAAGAAGTTATGGGAGCCATCTTACTGGCCAAGAAACTAAATGGCGCTGTCTCACGATAAACCGATCATAGTTTTTGGAGAGGTTCTATTTGATGTGCTGCCCGACGGCAAAGAAATATTGGGTGGTGCTCCCTTTAACGTTGCATGGCACTTGCAAGGTTTCGGATATAAACCATTGATGCTAAGCCGCGTGGGAAACGACGTACGAGGAAAAAAGATTCGCAATGTCATGCAACAATGGGGAATGGATACCCGCGGCTTGCAAATAGATTCTTCTTACCCCACTGGCATGGTGAGTATCTCACACGGAGAACATGGACCAAAATTTCAAATCGAGCCGAACCAAGCATATGACCATATTTTGCTTGACGACACACTCGCAAATCTTACTAATAACGAATTTGCCTTGCTCCTCCACGGCACACTTGCCATTCGATCAGAGACTTCTCGCCAATCCCTTGTATCACTACGAGGGCAATTGCAACTACCGGTACTTGCTGACCTCAACCTACGTACACCTTGGTGGAATCCTTCTATCGTTGAAGATACACTCAAGAATACCCGTTGGGTTAAGGTCAACGACGAAGAGCTAAAAATAATCTCACGCAAAGAGGCAACGTCGAAAAATCAATATATCGAGCTCGCCACGCAGCTCATTAATCAATACAAAAATATCGAGCTGCTTCTTGTAACTCTCGGGGCCGAGGGGTCGCTCGCTCTCAAACAAGATGGTGAGGTTTCCCACGAGAAAGGTATTCCCATACCACCAACCGAGTTCAAAGACACCGTGGGAGCGGGTGATGCATTTACTGCCGTCGTAACCATTGGTTTGCTTGAGGGTTGGGATATTGATGCAATATTACAACGCGCAAACCGGTTTGCGAGCGAAATCTGCAAAATTCATGGCGCTACTACTATAGATCGAACCATATATGACACTCAGCTTAAGTACTGGGGAGCCTGAAGAAGTTATCGCCCTCCTCGCATAAAAAAGACCTCGCATTGTATAGCGAGGTCTGCATGGTTACCATGTCGTCTCTACGAACACCTCTTCTGGTCCAAGGAGGTGCTTAAGGAACTCCGCATCAAGCATAGGTACCTGTTGAATCTGCCAGTCTGGGTAAGGCCATACCTGCACCTGGCTTCGCATTTCAAACAAAGCTCTCCGTTTCAGCGACAGTTCACCTTCGATATTGATCGAAAGGATATTCGCAGGAATTTCTTCGGCTCGAGCTCCTCCTATCCGTGGTCGACTTTGCAACAACTCCTCCCGCCAAATAGAGAACTGAAGGACTCTTGGCCTTTTATTCCAATCACGGAAGACTGTATGCACAACCATATTCACGGCACGATGGTCAGCATGCGCATCCAGATGGTTGCAATATACAACATCTGGCTTCTCTGCCTTAGTTATTCCTGCCACCTTCCTTTTCGTGCTTTCTTGCAGCCCCCACATTTCACCTTTAGCATCGGCAAGCTCCAAGAAATACAATCTTTCGGTCGGCACTCCCAGAATCTTCATCGCGTTTCTGATTTCCTGTGTTCTCTTTGCTTTTACCTCCTGAGGGGACGGGTTATCAACGATACCCAGAAGAGATAGATGAGATGCGCTCCCATCGGTAAAGATAACAACGTAGACATCATCTCCGGATCCCCTGAGTTGAACAATGACTCCGCCAACGCCCAAGATGGCGTCGTCATCGTGTGCTACATAGACTCCAACTTTCCGCCGAACACTCTGCGGCATACACCCCTCCAAGAACAAACTTTTAAGGTTAATGCTGGTCGCTTTTTACCATAGCAATCTAAAAGTGTCAAAACCGCAAAAATAAGAGCCGAGGCAAGATCCATATATAAGGCCTCACCTCGGCATTGCCCACGAGAGCAGGAACAACTAAGGAACTGTGACTGAGGCCCTGTCGTAGAGAGCGAGAGACCTGCCCGCTACCGCGTTCCAGCTGAACTCCCCGCAGGTATGCTCTCGCCCTGCGCGCGCCATCTTCTTGGCGGACTGGGGGTTCCTCAGAAGCCACATGATAGTTTGGGCAAACTGCTCGGTTTCAATTGGGTTGACCACCAGACAATCCTGCCCATGCGTGAAGTTCTCGTGAACTCCTGCGAACTGGGAGATCACAACGGGTATCTCGCACGCCATTCCTTCCGTCGCGGTCATGCCAAACGAATCACGCCGGGAAGGCAGAATAAGCATCTCTGCCTGCCGATAGTACGACGGTAGGGCGCGATGATCCACGGGACCAATCATGTGGACATGGGAACTGATACCATATTTCTCTGTGAACTGGTCTATCCATCTACGCACACTTATCTCTTCTGGGTCTGGCTCTCTTGCCGAACCGCCAGCGATCACAAGGTGCATGTCAGGGAACTCGTGCAGCACGCGCGCAAATGCAGGTACAAGAAGATCGTATCCCTTGGTCGCTGCGATACGCCCGGCTGCAAATAGGTAGGGCGTGAGCAGTGGCACCGGCGTTTCTTGCTCGTCATTGCCCAAAGGATGGAACATTTTGATGTCCACTCCTGGGGGTATGAACTCGAGCCGTGGCGGTTGAACACCGTAGAGACGTTCGATAATCCCTACTTCCTCCTTGGTCGTGACAACTTGTGCTACCACAGAACGGAGGATTCGGGTCTCCTCTGCGATGCGCAGAGAAAAGTTAAAGGTCCTTTCCAGCTCTTCAGGATCTCCTTTCCCGTTGAACATTTGCCTTTTCAATGCGCCCCAGGAGTGAGCGGTGAAAAAGGCTGGACTGGAAAAGGTCCGAGCCACGTCCAAGGTGACGATGCCAGCGTCCACATAGTGACCATGGAACGCATCGTAGCGCAAACCTTTCGCTCCCATAAACTCGATCATGTTCTGTGCGAGTTCAGGGAGTACGCCATAGATCCGCTCCTTGGGGATGAACTCCCACGGGCCTGCGCGCATACGAATCACTCGAACGTCTTCACAGTCGGGCAATGGATCAATCTGAGGGCGTTCGGGATCAAACCAACGGGTGTAAATATCCACTTTCACACCCAAATGTGCCAAGGCCTTAGCCAAGCGGAGGACATACACTACCTGCCCTCCGGTGTCTGTTTTGCCTAGCTCGGGCACCGGATCAAAATACCCGTGTGTGCTAAGCATCGCAACTCGTTCAACCATGTATCACCTCCACGGCGTAGTCTGGTGTTATAACGATGTCTGCGAGAGCCTTGTGCTCCCGTATGATCGCGTGCTCGATTCCCAGCACCTGGAGCAGGTGCGAATCCTGGATATCTCTCCCCCTCCTGCGTCGAGCCCCAATGACTCGCTGATCATCATGAGTACGATCAATGAAAATGCGCGTATGCGTATTCTCCAGTAAGGCCGTGTACGTCCCCTCCACAATCACAACCCTGATTCCCCTAAGGTCAATAGTTTCGCTCCCAATACGATTCTCTTGGAAGAACACTAGGGGTTTGGCGATACTGGGTGCGCCGCCCAAGATTTCTCGCAATAGTCCATCGAGAAGATCAAGGCGGACCTCTCCTGGCCCAACCCAAGTAAGATCCTCTTTCCGCTTTTGGGTATTTGAGGCTGGCGGAAGCCGGAAAAAGTCGTCCTGCTGAACAATTACATTCGCTACTCCTTCCTCCCGCAGTAAACGAGAAAGGACAAAGGCAATCTCCGATTTCCCAGCCCCAGACTCGCCACCGATTGTAAGGATGTCTACTCCTTCGACATTCACAGCCCTAGGCAGGAGCACCTCGAGCAAGGATCCTGCCGCAACAACATGCTCTTCGTCAATGACCAGTGCATCGCCTTGCATATTTCCTCCACAGATATAGATGTAAAAAGGACAATGAGGTTGAATCTTGCGATCCCCTCTCTTTGCCATCCTCCAATGAGAATTGCAAAGAGAGAAGAAGATTCGAACGAACAACCTATCTGGCGAAAATACTTTTCCCGGTTTTCACAGCATCATACGCATACAGAAATCCTGCTGCGCTCCACGCCTGATGATCATTGGAATCCTCTCCTGATTGCTGAGTATCACCCTTGTAGTACTCTCCAAATCCCCACTCTGGATTCTGCAAATCTGTTCCTGGCTGATGCACCAATTCTGCCAGTTCCCCTAAGGCTTCTCTTGCTTCTTCCATCTTGCCGTATGCCACGAGAGCCTGAATGTATAGCCCATTAATAAACGGCCAGATCCCGCCGTTGTGATAACGATAAGGAGTGTTTTTCCCCTTTCCGTAGAACGGATGCCAATCTTTATGCCCAGGCTCAATGACCGGATCTGTTGCTTTCAGACCATGATTGTGAATATAAGAAAAAATGTCTTGGGCTTGTTGTGCATCCGGAACTCGCGCAAGAAGGGCTATGATATTTGCAAAGGTATCAAATCGATATACATGATCCACCGTTAGCTCATACGGGGCAAGATAGGATTGAAAAAATCTTGGGGAGTTCTGCTTCACAGCTTTTACAATATTCTCTCTATCGCCAGAAAAATATCCTGGGTCCTGCTTGGATTCATGTGTCATGAGGGCTTCGATATTATCCGAGGAAAACCAAAAATCCCTATTAATCCTTTCCTTAAGTGCTCTTATATGATCTCGCAAGTTCTTTGCCTTGGATTGCTCCCTAACTTCCTCGCACAGGCTTGCTAAATGCTCAAGCGCAAGAATACGCAACGCTTCCATGCTCATTACGTGGTGATGACGCATCATCTGATCATCCCACCCAGCCGAATTTCCACATACGAGAAGATCGTTCGGATCTCCGTTGGCGGCGCGGCAATCGAGATACTCGATTGCTTTTTCGCACCTCTCTAGGATTTTCCTTCGGGCTTCCCCCAAAGAAAGCAGAGAAAAAAGTAGTCGTGAAGCGATCACAAACCACATTTGAGAATCGAGGACTTCAATTCTCCCCCATCCACTGAAAATTATCCTTGATTGAGAACTAGAGAGATCGACATAACATGGGATCCGCCCATTCTTTTTTTGACACTGTGCGATAAACTCAATAGAGTCGCAAGCGGCATTATGTAATTCCTCATCCTGTGCCACAGCCGCGCCCGCGATGCTCAAAGCAGCGTCTCTTGTCCAGATTGCAAAATAATTATCTACAATCTTTGGAGCAGCAACAAATAAAGATTTTCCGTTTTTTCTAGCAATATTTTCTTTCAGAATCTCCTTTCCCTTATTGTATGCATCTTCAATCACCATATTTCTCTTACTTATGCGCAGACCACTCTTTGATGGCGCGGGCGTAGATTTCGGGGGTGCCAATGTCAAACCATTTGCCTTCAAACACGTAGCCACCCAGCTCCCCTTCTTTTGCCAACGCGGGAAATACATCTTTTTCCAATGCCAAGTCTTTTTTGCTGGAAAGCTCATCGAAAATCTTGGGCTCAAAACAGAAAAGGCCCGCGCTGATAACTCTCGACATCTCTGCTTTTTCTTTTGGCTTTTCCACAAACTCCATGATTTTTCCTCCGCGAAGTTTTGCCACGCCATAGGGAGAAGGATCTTTCATAGACGTTAAAGCAAGCGTAGCCATGAGATTTGAATTCGAATGATGATCAATGAAATCCTTAAGATTAATATCCACGAGGATATCGCCATACAGCGCCAAGAATGGATTGCCCGAGACAAAATTCTTTGCCAAATATACGGCATACCCTGTTCCTACTTCCGAGGGCCCTTGCTCAATATACTGCACCCTTACGCCAAACTTGCTTCCATCGCCAATATGGTATTTTATTTTTTCTCCCAAATATCCTACGACAATAAAAATATTCCGAATATCCTCACTCCTCAAAAGCTCAATCTGATGCTCGATAATCGGCTTTCCATTAACTGGAAGAAGGGGCTTAGGAAGCTCTTCGGTTAAAGGTTTCATCTTTGTTCCCTTGCCGCCCGCTAAAATCAAAGCAGTCTGAATCCGCGGAGCCAAACTCTTGGTCAAAAGATATTCAATAGCGTGAGAACGATTCCGGATCGTGCCGCCGTCGATCGTTTCATCAACCTTCTTGATAATATCTGCTCGAAGAGTAATGGTAACTTTTTCTCTTTGCATATGTTGTATGATGATATCTTATATCATCATACACTACTGTCAATACCTCCTTGACTATTTCTCCACAAGTGATATTTTAGAAAGTAACTTCCGGGCTTTCCGGAACCTATGCAAAAAACCAAAAGCCAAGACGGCAAATCCGCCGAACTGCGCGGGAAAACCCTTCTTGTTGTAAACTCCGGCTATCGAAGGAAAGAATTTATTCTCAAGCGCATCCAAGAACTTGGGTGCAATATAATCCTCTTGAATAAAGAGGAAAACTGGGCTCAAAAATACACAGACGCCCTTATTCTTGCAGACACAAACAACCACGCAGAAAGCCTCGAAGCTATCCGAAAATATTCTCAAGAGCACACCATTGATGGCGTTGTTTGCTTTTGGGAAGATGACGTGCTTTTAACCTCCAAAATCGTGGATATGCTCGACCTGCCAGGAATCCCCTATCGAGTCGCGAGAACCGCGAGAAACAAATACCTCTTCCGAGAACTCTGCCAAAAAACAGGCATTCCCACGCCTCAACACCGCATGATCTCTTCGAAAGCTGATATTGATTATGTAATGGATCATTTTGTGTTTCCCATTATCGTCAAGCCGGTATACGGCTCAAGCTCTGCTCTGGTCGTAAAAGTAGAAAAGAAAAGCGAGCTCTCAAAAGTTATCAGGTACATCACAGAAAACATTTCAGAAAAAATGGAGTCTGCCCTTACCAACGGCACCCAGATTTTTGCGGAAGAATACCTTGAAGGCCAGGAGGTGGACATCGATATGCTCGTGCAGAACGGGAAGGTAAAGTTTTCTTCCATCACTGACAACGAGCCCACTGAAGAGCCATTCTTTGTGGAAACCGGAGAATCCATGCCCTCAAGTCTCCTGGAAGAGAGCCAAGAAAAACTGGTTGAAATGGCGGAAGAAACAGTGGAAAAACTCGGCATTCAGCAAGGATGTCTTCATTTTGAAGCAAAGTGGACGAAACGTGGACCTTTTCCTATTGAAGTGAACCTCCGCATGGGAGGAGACTATATATATTCGCTCGTGAAGGAGTGCTGGGGCATAGACCTTGTGGAATACGCCGTGAAAATCGCGCTCGGCGTTTACATCAAGCCGGAAAAGCCTGCGCAACCTTTGCAATACCTCAAGAGCCAAGTCTTTCTTTCCGACTATTCCGGAGTTCTTGTTGAATTGAACGTTGACGAAGAACTCTACAAAAAACCGTACTTTGAACAATTCTATTTCTTGAAGGAAGTGGGAGACCCTGTCCTTGTTCCTCCGGAAGGATATGAATATTTGGGATGGATTGTTGTAAAAGGAGAAAGTCCTGTCGTCGCGGAAAACAATCTCAAGGAAGCGCTCGAATATATTGACTATACGGTTGCAAAGTATCACCCGGCTTCTTCGGTCGGCAAAACAGTGCGAAAAACTCCTCTTTCTTTGGCTTCGCTCTCTCGCGAACAAATCAAGGCTTCCGCAACCATGGAAAGAGTAAAGGCTTTCAAAAAGGAGGGGTTGAGGATAGGGGTGCTTTGCAATATCTACACGCAAGAAACTTCTCAAAATCCTGCCGAGAAAGAGGCGGAAGAAGACACAACAAGCTCTGCTCTTCAGATCAAAACTGCGCTTGAGAAAAAAGGCCACGAGGTGGAGCTTTTCGATATGAACCGAATTCTCTCCACCATAAACCGCCTCGGAAGAAGAGATGTAGATATTGTCTTTAACGCCTGCGAAAGAATCAACCACTCGAGCCTTTTGAAACCTCATGCTTCGGCAATTCTGGACATTCTCAATATTCCATACACGGGTTCCAATCCATTCGCGCGAGCAAACAGCATGGACAAGATCATATCAAAAAAGATTCTGAAATATCACGGAATCCCTACCCCCGAATTCGACTATATGTTTTCGGTTGACGATAAGATAAACTCCGAACTCGAATATCCTCTTATCGTGAAGCCGGCGAACACCGACGATAGCATTGGGATCACCCAAAAATCAGTGGTCACCAATGAAAAACAACTCTTAGCGCAGGTAAAGGAAATTATCACGGTATTCAAAAGACCCGTGCTCGTAGAAGAATATATAGCGGGGTCAGAACTCGATATAGGAGTCATTGGGAATCGAGGGAATATTCGAGTACTCCCCATTGAACGGACTCTCTTTACCAACGTGCCAAAAGGAAAATGGGGAATCTATTCCTACGACGACAAGTGGGGTAAAAGTGACCTCCACAAATACTTTACCGTTGAGTCTCCCGCGCGTATCCCAAAAAAGCAAATGCAGCTTGCTTCTGAAATCGCGATCGACGTATTTAATGCTCTCGGTTGCCACGACTATGCCAGAATCGAAATGCGCATGGACGAAGACAACAACCTCTATGTCATAGAACTGAACCCTCACCCAACACTTGAAGAAGACAGCTATTTTGGAAGGGTTGGGAAAAAACTTGGCCTTTCCTTTGGCGACATTCTCCAGGAAATTATCGAGGCCGCCGCAGAGCGCTACGCCAACAAACCTCCTTTCTACCACCTTCAAGGAAGCATTGAAGTTCCTGTTGATACTGAACCTAAGACAAAGACAGTTTAGCTGCCCGAGAGAAAAAGAGTTTTCGCGTTTTGAGTTGTGGCCTCTGCTATTTCCTCAACGCTTACTTTTTTGATGCGCGCGATTTCTTCGGCTATGTATTTCACAAACAGGGGTTCGTTGCGTTCTACACCAAGCATTGGAGGTATCAGATATGGCGAATCTGTCTCCAGCACAATTCGCTCAAGAGGAATCGAAGAAATTACTTCTTCTGGCTTTGGCAAGGCCGGCACGTCTTTTAAAATCAAGCCATTAAACCCAATATACAAGCCTAGAGCCATGAATTTTTGTGCTTGCTCCACGGTTCCTGTAAAGCAGTGGACCACCCCCTGCATCTTCTTCGCCCTTGCCTCCAACATCCCAATCATGTCGTCATGCGCCACGCGGCAATGAAGAATAACGGGCAGACGCGCTTCTTCTGCCAAATCCAGCTGCTGTAGGAAAACATCTTTTTGTTTTGCCTTAAATGCTTCGAGTTTTACCTTGCCTTTTGGGCGATAGTAATAGTCCAGCCCAAACTCGCCGATCGCAACAGTCTTTTTACTTTTGGTTAGTTCTCGATATTTTTCGACATCAAATTCCTCGCTTCGCGTTACAAATTCTTCCCATGACTGTTTGTTTTGATCCAGCGGAAGCGACTGCACTTCTAGTACATCAACCTTACGCTGTTCTCCCAAATGAATGGGGTGTAATCCGACTGCGGCATATACGCCACTTTCAAAACCTTCTGCCATTTCTACCGCTCTTTTGGATGTGGAGTACTGGGTTCCCGGCATAACAACCCATGTATTGCTCTCAAGGGCACGTTTCAAAACTGCGTTGCTATCGTCTCGAAACGCGTTGAAATTTACATGTCCGTGAGTATCTATAAGCATATCGCAATTGTATCAGAAAAGATCCAAAGAAAAAAAGGGGGGAGTTGTCTACGGACAACTCCCCTGGCCCTAGGAAAGAACTGTAGTCAATTGACCTGCTCGAGCTTTCTCTTGTGGAATCCGCCGTGTCTCAAGCCATGACAATTGATCTTCACGCGCAATCCGCTTTTTAATAGATCCTCCGGGTCTCCCGAGGAGAGTTCTCAGATTTGTTGCCTCAATGTCATGGACATCTGCCAATTGCTGAGCACGTTCTGGCGATATGGCCTTCACAGTAAAACCTCCGAAAGAGCTAAATTTCTGCACACAATGCAACATTGAGCGCAGTGAGTGATCCATATAACCATTCACTAAGCTCAAGCTCCCCTACGAACGAAAACGGCCCCTTGAGGAGGCCGTTTGTTTTGATTTCGAATTTGGTATGGATTAGTTTCTTATCAAAAAGGCCTCCTGTTCTTGGGGAATAATAATCATTTTGGCGACTGCAATAAAACCTCTTTGATAACTCATTACCAACATCTTATGAAAATAAAGAGGGGCTGTCAAGTCCCTGTGGACTAACAGCCCCTTCGCAAAAGTGCTGGTGCGGCGGGCCGGATTTGAACCGACAAACCACCTGAAAGGTGACACCCCCCTCAAGAGTGCGCTCTATACCAGTAGAGCAGACCGCCGCACAGAAGAAAATGGGAGGTTACTAGACGGTATGCGCGGCAACCGCAACCTCGAATGCCGCGGCCTGCCTATTCAGTGCGTTAACGATTGCCTGCGGAATCCCACCTTCGTTGGCCTCTCCGTGAAACACACGACCATTGGCATCTGGCACAGCTATTCTTACGCGGACAGACTTCCCCGGAAGATGCTCACATTCCTTTACCACAAATCTTTGGGTGGCGTTTTGAACTGCCCAGGTATAGGCCAGCGCGGGCGTACCGCCAGCTCCCTCTCCGGTGCGCTCTTCCCCGTCGCAACGTACAACCACGGTAGCAAAGTAGTCTCCCGTTCGGCGTTCCCGACACTTCCCCGACTCCGGAATAAGGGTATATTTCGGCGCTGGAACCATGGTATAACCTCCTAAAAATTTGTTGTCTTAAGAGCACTTTGGACCAACCAACAACATATTTGATTTGTTGCTGTTAAACCCAATGATGCGCTCAAACCCTTCGACTACGCTCAGGGTAAATAAACAAAAACTCCTCGGAAGCCGAGGAGTGCTGCGTTACGATATGGAAAGTATTTATACAGCTTTCCCGCGCAAAACACTCCTCTTTCCCAAGAGAAGATTCAACAACAAGCCCAACAAGACTTGATAATGCGCCGAAAGCTTATTCATACGTTATACTTTATATATCACCTCGAAAAATATATGTCAACCCTTCGACTTCCTTCGACTACGCTCAGGATAAATCGCTCAGGGTAAATCTCCGATTTAAAAAACTGAGCGCGATTGCCATTTCTGACTTTCGCGCCCTTTTGCCCTTAAGAGTAGTTGCCGAACTGGCTAACGAAGCTCACGCCGCTTAGGAAGCCGATCTCCTCCCGGATTGACTCGCTCCTTTCGTCTACGGCGACAACCAGCGTTAGCGAATCTCCATTAGGTGAGTCCACCCTCCTCACGCCCAGAATGGCCCGGATGCGCTTAACTCTCTCTGGTGCATCCCATCCACCAATCGTCCTCACCTGAAGACATGCTTCGTCTGCCATTTTCCTACCTCTCCTATCTTCTGACCTGCGCGAATTTTATGACATCTTCTACAGTGAACTGAATGCCTTCTCCATACCTAAGTATCATGGCATTCCGAGTAGCCTCGAATTGTTCTGGGCTAAGCCCCAGTTCCGAGGCCGTTGCCTCCCATTCTTGCCGCTCCTGTTCCACTTGTGCTTTCGTTGCTCTCTCCTTGTCTTCTTCTACCCTTGTCTTTCTCGGAGAATCCGCGCCCATGAACGCACCTCCTTTCTGAATTAGAGAGTATACCAGAAACTCTCCGTTCCATCAACTCTTGCCGTTCTCGCATCTTGGGTAAGACCCCAGCACTTTCACCATGCTGGCCTGGCGCCTCAGCCCGGCCAGCGCCGCTGCCACCGACGGGTCAGTACGGTGACCATCACAATCTACCAGGAAAATGTACCTGCCCAGCATCTCTTTGGTGGGCCGCGACTCCACCTTTGCCAGGTTAATGTTCCGCAGGGCGAACTCCCCCAATGCATGGTATAGCAGACTGGGTGCGTCTTGATCATACGAGAAACAGATGGATGTCTTGTCTTT
>Ga0080064_1000219_pt1 | contig 166726 bp, 155 predicted proteins | sample Subgrocontami54m_FD_69260 | JGI IMG/M metagenome (GOLD analysis project Ga0080064, IMG submission 69260) | Subsurface groundwater microbial communities from S. Glens Falls, New York, USA - GMW46 contaminated, 5.4 m (SPADES assembly) (version 2) ...
GGAGCGGGTCGCCCCGGGGCCCCCGCCCGCCGTCGGCCACCGGTAAAAAAGACCGCGCCCCCTGACGATCCGCGGCCCCCTTCAGGGGGGGGGGGGGGGCGGCGGGGCCCCCCCGCCGTGACCACGCGCGGCATGAAGGAAAAGGAGATGGTCCGGATCGCCGGGTTCATCGACGGGGTGCTCTCGCATCCGGCCGAAGAGGCCTCCGTGGCGCGCGTGAAGGCCGAGGTGGCCCAACTGGTGGCGAGCTTCCCGCTCTACCCGGAGCTCCTCAAGTCGTTCGGTGTTCCGGCGGGAGCCTCCGCCAAATGAAGTGCCCGTTCTGCGGCCACACGGAGGACAAGGTCATCGACTCGCGTTCCTCGAACGAGGACCGCAGCGTGCGACGCCGGCGCGAATGCCTCAAGTGCAAGCGGCGTTTCACCACCTACGAGTACATCGAAGAGGTCCCGCTCATGGTGATCAAGAAGGACGGCCGGCGGGAGGCCTTCGACCGCAACAAGATCATCTCCGGCATCCTCAAAGCCTGCGAGAAGAGGCCCGTCAGCATGGAACGGGTCGAGGCCGTGGTGGACAAGGTCGAGAAGGAACTCCAGAAGAGCTTCGACAAGGAAGTGAAAGCCCAGGAGGTGGGGGAGCTGGTGATGGAATACCTGCACAAGCTCGACGAGGTCGCTTACGTGAGATTTGCCTCGGTGTACCGGCAGTTCAAGGACATCAACCACTTCATGAAGGAACTCAAGGACCTCTTGAGCAAGAGGTCCTAGGCGGCGGCGGGGGTTTCGTCCTCCGCGAAGATCTTCCGCATCGCCTCGAGGTCCACCTTCAGGCGCCCCCGCAGTTCCTTCAGAACTTTGTCGACCTCTCCGTCGGCACGCTCGTTGAGCACACCCCGCCGGAAATCCTCCCTGTCCTTCGCGAAAGCGGTCTCGTCGACCGGACGGTCCTTCACGGCCTGCACCAGAAGGGCCGCGCCTCCGGCGGTGTCGAAAGGTCCTCCGGTCTCGCCGGTTTTGAGCGACGCGATCGCTTCTTCGGCCTCGGGGGACAGGGGCGCCGCGCTTCCGAGGGGTTCGCCGGTCTTGCGGCCCTCGACCGAGCGGACCTCGATCTTCTCGGCGGCCAGCGTTTTCTCGAAGTCCCCGCCGGGCCCCTGGATCTTCGCCAGCAGCGCCTTGGCCCGCTCGCGCGCGGCCATTTGTGCTTCGTTCTCCAGGATCAGTTTGCGCAGGGTGTCTTTGGATTCTTCGAGCGTGAGCGGCCGCTCGGCGCGCCGTTCGATCACCTTCACTTTGAAGGCATCGCCCGAACCGGTGCGGATCCACTCGCTGTCGCGGTCCGATTCCAGCGCGAAAGCCTGGAACAGCACCTCGGGGGCGTTGCCCAGGTCCGGAACGGCGTCGTTCTTCGAAAAGAGGGGCGTCTCCTTGGTCTCGAGGCCGTGTTGAGCGGCCAATTCCTCGAGCGGCACATCCCGGGCATCCAGCACCGCTTTTTTGGTCTCCGCTTCCGCGGAACTCACGCGCAGATAGCGCAGGCGGATCCGCTCGGGGTCGGTGAGGCGGCCCTGGGTCATCTCGTAGAGGTCGGCAAGCTGTTTCTCGGTCACCGGGGCCGCCGCGTCGGCCGGCCCCCGTTCGATCAGCGCCAAGCGCAGGTCCCGGCCGGAGTGGCGGCGGGCATAGAGGTCCTTCAGTTCCTCGTCGGAGACCCGGGCCTCGGCGCTGAGACGTTCGACGAGCTTGCGGAGCGTCAGCATCTGGCGGATCTCGTTCTCGAAATCCTTGGTCGAAGTCCCCAGGCCGGAGACAATGCCCTTATAGCTGTTCAGGTCGAACGCGCCGTTACGCTGAAAAGCCTCCTGCGATTCGACCCATGCGACGACCTCCTTGTCCGAGGTCCGTATCTTCTTCTGGCGGGCGTCGTGCAGCAGCAGGAGCCGGTCCCATGCTTGGGCTTTCAGGTCCATGAAGCGCCGCATCTGGGCGAATTGGTCGCCGTAGACCATCATCATCTGGCGCTGGACGGCCCGGTAGCTGTCGAGGTACTCTTGGAGGGTGATCGATTCCTTGTCGACCCGCCCCAGGACGGTCGGGATGCCTTTTTCCCCCGGCACGAAGAGCACGGCACCGGTGATCACGAAGGACGGGATCACGATCAGGGCCAGGACGAGATAGATGCGTTTCTTGGTTTTCTGTTGGCGAAGGAGTTTGAGCATACGAGGGAGGATTATAACGGGAAGCCCGCTTCGACGCAACGCTTTCGTGGGTTTGGCGGACCCCGGGTTGATTGACATGGGGTTTTAGCCGTGTTATACTCCCTTATGCAGAATTAAGCCTACGGGGGCTTATTTTTTTCGTAACTTATTAAAAATCAGATAATTAGGATTTAATAAGTTTTCAAGCACAGGAGCAGTTTTGTCCTCACCGGATAAATTGAGATTAGGGCTTCCAAAAGGCAGCCTGCAGGAATCCACCTTCAAGATGTTCAAGAAGGCGGGCTATAATGTCAGCGTCGGCTCACGTTCCTACTTTCCCTATATAGATGACCCCGAGATCGAATGCGTCCTGATCCGCGCGCAGGAGATGTCCCGGTACGTCGAGGACGGCGCGCTGGACTGCGGGATCACCGGGGAGGACTGGATCCAGGAGAACGGTTCGGACGTCGTCCGGGTGAAGGAGCTCGTCTACGCCAAGACCGGCAACAACCCCGTTCGTTGGGTGCTCGCCGTGCCCGAAGCCTCCGGTATCCATAAGGTGCAGGACTTGAACGGCAAGCGCATCGCGACCGAGCTCAAAGGGTTCACCGAGAAATACTTGCAATCCAAAGGCGTGAAGGCCGACGTAGAATTCAGCTGGGGAGCGACGGAGGTGAAGGTCGCTTCCGGGCTCGTGGACGCGATCGTGGAGCTCACCGAGACCGGCTCGTCGCTCCGGGCGAACAAATTGCGCATCGTCGAGACGCTCTGCCATTCGACGACCCAGTTCATCACGAACAAGAAGACCTGGGCGGACCCGAAGAAGCAGAACAAGATGAAGCACATCACACTGCTCCTCGAGGGCGCGCTCAACGCCGAGTCGAAAGTGGGTCTCAAGATGAACGTCCGGGAACAAGATATCAAGAAGGTGATCTCGCTTTTGCCCTCGCTCAAGAACCCGACCGTGTCGAACCTGTACCGCGATCTGGCCAGCGAGAAGGAAGCATGGCTTGACGTCGACACGATCATCGAGGAGACGGTCGTGCGGGAACTGATCCCCAAATTGAAGGCCGCCGGCGCCGAAGGCATCATCGAATATCCGCTCAACAAGGTGATCTATTAAACGAGGAGGTCCGAGTGCCCTGCGGACGCAAACGTAAGCGTCACAAGATGGCCGTCCATAAGCGGAAGAAGAGACGGCGTCGCGACAGACACAAGAAGCGGGACCGGTAGTCCCCTTCCAAGGTCCAACGAGCGAGAACTAGCCCTGACCAAGTTCGAAGTGTCCTGACTTTTTTCAGGCTTTTGACGGGGGCGGAGAGGTCAATAAAGTGATCTGGAGAAAATTTAAGCTCTTTTGGTGGAACCACTGGGTCTGGATCGCCGTTGTCGCCTGGGTTGTTTTCATTTTCTGGGTGCCCGTGGCGGCGCTCTCTTCGATCGATTCCTACCAGCGTTCCTACATGGTCGCATGGCTTTCCACGATGGGCCTTCAGGCCACGATCAGCGCGGTGATCTTCGTCGTGCTGTACTCCTGGGTGCTCCAGGGCGGCATGCAGAAGCTGAAGAATCGCCAGGTCAAGAGCGAAGAGGTCTCCATCCACTGGAAGGACGTGATCGGGATGGAGGGCGCCAAGCTCGAAGCCCGGGAGATCACCGAGCTCATCAAGGACCGCGCGCGGATCAAGAAGATCGGCGGCAGCATCATCCGCGGCATGCTCATGATGGGTCCTCCCGGCTGCGGCAAGACCTACCTGGCCAAAGCGATGGCGACGGAGGCCGGCATCCCGTTCATCGCGATGTCCGGTTCGGAGTTCGTCGAGATGTTCGTCGGCGTGGGCGCCTCGCGCGTGCGCCAGCTCTTCGCCCGCGCGCGCCGTCTGGCCTACGCCGAGGGCGGCTGCATCATCTTCGTCGACGAGATCGACGCGATCGGCCACAAACGCGCTTTCGACATGGGTTTCGGCGGTGTGCAGGAGCGTAATTCCACGCTGAACCAGCTCCTGTCGGAAATGGACGGTTTGAGCAACAAGGACCAGAACATCATCGTGATCGGCGCGACCAACGCCCCCGAAGCCTCGATGGACGATGCGCTTCTGCGCCCCGGCCGTTTCGACCGCAAGATCTACGTCGAACGCCCGGACCTGGTCGAGCGCGAGGAGCTCTTCCGCTTCTATTTGAGCAAGGTCAAGGTCGATCCCGCGCTCGATATCTCCCGCTTCGCCCGCAAGGCGGTCCGGAAGACCCCGGCCGACATCGCGAACATCACCAAGGAGGCGGCGCTGATCGCCACCCGCGGCAAGAGCGACATCGTGACGTCCGACCATCTCTCCGAGGCGATGGAACGCATCGATCTGGGCCTGAAGCGCAACCGCAAGGTCAGCGATAAGGAGAAAGCCATTACCGCGTACCACGAGACGGGGCACCTGATCGTCACGTACCTGATGCATCCGACCGACGACGTGTTCAAGGCGTCGATCATCCCGCGGGGCGCGGCCGGAGGCGTGACCTACACGCTGCCGCAGGAGGACGAGATGTTCCGCAACAAGGAATGGTTCCTCGCGGAGATCTGCACGCTCCTGGGCGGTTATGTCGGCGAGAAACTGAAGTTCGGCGTGACCTCGAGCGGGGTGGGCAGCGATTTCAACCACGCGATGCGCCTGGCACACACGATGGTCTGGAGCCTCGGCATGGGCAAGTCCGAATCTCTCGGCGATTACGCGGCGATCCCCGCGGACCAGCTGTCCGGCAGCGTGAAGGACAAGTTGAACTCCGAGACCCACGAGATCATCCAGGCCTGCCTCAAGCAGGTGGAGGATCTGCTGAAGAAGGAGAACGCCATCTTCGAGCGTTTCGCGCAGGAGTTGATCGCCCGGCAGGAACTGGATTATGACGAGATCGAGGCGATCTTCAAAGAGTTCGGGAAATCGAACCCCCGTGTCACCTCTAAATATACCCCCCCAACGCAACGCTAGACCTTCGACGGACCGGGTCCACAAGACGCACCGCGGCGCCATCGCCGCGGTGTTGTTTCTCGGGGCGGTTCTGGCCGCCGGGTGCGGCCCCAAGTACACCTACCCGGCCTCGACCGTGCCGCAGTCGGTCGAGAAGATCTGCCAGGACGAGTACAAGATGACCGTCCAGGCCCGCGTGGTGGGCAAGACCCTCGGCGCGGTGCTCTACATCGATCAGCTGCTGGACGACAAGGGCCAGGTGTCGCGCGAAGTTCACGAAGCGATGGGCAAGGTGATGCAGGCGACCACCCGCGTCTCGCTTTCGACGGACCTGCCGCTCGATTTCTGCACCGTGTTCGTGCGCGATCGCAAGACGGGGAACGAGCTGGTGATCACCCGCTCCGTCGACGATTCCAAGCGCGCCAACGCCGACATGATCGGGATCGAGGAGTCGATCAACCGCACGCTCTTCGGACAGGGCCGGTACTTGAACGGCATGGACGAAGGATTCGTGCTGCGCGAGATCAAGATCGAGAACTTCCTGGCCGACCAGATCGTCCAGCGGATCCGCTTCAATTTCTCCAAGGACGCCAAGGAGGAGTTCATCAACGCGTTCGCGCTCGTCGACGGCGTGTTCGACGACCAGAACGGGAAACGCACGTTCCGCTTCTCGGTGATCGGCCTCAAATCCGCGGACGACCCTCACGCGACGATCCTGAACGTATTCAAGGTCGTCAACACCGTGCTCGGCGGCTACAAGTATTCGGCTTTCGACGTGATCGAGATCCAGGACTACCTGAATCGTCTGAAGCTGGTCATTGACCGGCAGACCATGCTCGATTACCAGGGGAAGAAGATCGACGAGACCCAGATCCTGGAGCGTTTCCTGACGGAATCGCAGTCGATCCAGGAGGCGTTCAAGCTCTTCGGTTTCGCGCTGCCGCAGGAATAAGCCCCTCCAAAAACCGCTTTTCACCGGCTGTCCGTTGTTCCATAATACCGCCATGCCACGTCTGGTCCTGCGCGCTCCCGCAAAAGTGAACCTGTACCTGCGCGTGCTGCGCAAGCGCCCGGACGGGTACCACGACATCGAAACGCTCTTCGAGCGAGTGGGTCTGTTCGATACCGTGATCCTCCGGACGGCGCGCGCCGGCATCCGGGTCACCTGTTCGGACCCATCTGTCCCGACCGACGCTCGCAACACCGTCTACCGCGCCGCCCGGCTCCTGCAGGACCGCTGCCGGGTCACCCGGGGCGTATGGATCCATCTGCGCAAGCGCATTCCGTTGCAGGCGGGCCTGGGCGGCGGGTCGAGCGACGCGGCGGCGGTCCTCGCCGGCCTGAACCGTCTGTGGCGGCTGGGCTTGAGCCGCAGGCGTCTGGTCCGTCTGGCCGCCGAGATCGGCAGTGACGTGCCGTTCTTCGTTTTGGACCGCCCGTTCGCGGTGGGCAAGGGCCGCGGCGAGAACCTGACGCCCGTGCCCTGGAAGGGCCGCCGGTTGTGGCATTGCCTCGTTAAACCGCCGTTCGGGATCTCCACTCAAGAAGCCTACGCGAGGGTCCGGCCGCGCGCCTTGACACCCCCTGGGGCCAATGTTAGAATGGCGCTCCACTCTATTCATAAGGGCGACCCGGAAGCTCTTGCCGCGCTCTTGTCCAATAGTCTGGAACATACTCTAAATAAAAGAGTTAAGTCAATTTTGATAATCAAAAAAGCGCTGAAAGAACACGGCGCTTTGGGAAGCCTTCTTTCGGGCAGCGGCTCGACGGTGTTCGGCGTATTTTTGTCCGAACGCGCCGCGCGGAACGCCGCGCGGATCTTAAGCCGGTCGCGCGGCTGGCGGACGTTCGCTGTCCCGACGGTTTAATAGTTTGAGGATCGGGCCAGACGCCGAGCAAACGGGCAGTTTAAGGATTTGCCCTGTGGTGTAATGGTAGCACACCGCCCTTTGGAGGCGAGAGTTTAGGTTCGAATCCTAACGGGGCAGTTTTTCACGAAGCCCCGCCGGGGATGGACGGGGGCCAGAGCGGATCACCGACACAGGACATGAAAACGACCACCCAGAAATGTTCGTTCTGCCATAAAGTTTCCCGCCACGACGAGAAGCTCTTTTCGGGCCCCGACGTCTACATCTGCGAGGACTGCATCAAGTTCTGCCACCAGGTGATGACGCGTGACACCCAGGACACCAAGAAAGAGTCCCCGGCGTTCTTCAAAAATCTCCCGAAGCCCTACGAGATCAAGCGGACCCTCGACGACTACGTGATCGGCCAGGAGACCGCCAAGAAACAGCTGGCCGTCGGCGTCTACAATCATTACAAGCGCCTGGCCACCAATCTCCACTCGAAGGACGTCGAGCTCGAAAAGTCGAACATTCTGCTGATCGGTCCGACCGGGTCGGGCAAGACGCTGCTGGCGCGGACGCTGGCGCGGATCCTGAAGGTCCCGTTCGCGATCTGCGACGCGACGACCCTCACCCAGGCCGGCTATGTCGGCGAGGACGTCGAGAACGTGATCCTCCGCCTCCTGCAGGACGCCAATTTCAACGTCCAGCGCGCCGAGATGGGCATCGTCTACATCGACGAGATCGACAAGATCGGCAAGACCACCGAGAACATCTCGATCACGCGCGACGTTTCGGGGGAGGGCGTGCAGCAGGCGCTGCTCAAGATCCTGGAAGGCACGAAGGCCAACGTCCCGCCGCAGGGCGGCCGCAAGCACCCGCAGGCCGAATACGTGCAGGTCGACACGAGCCACATCCTCTTCATCTGCGGCGGCACGTTCTCGACCCTCGGGAAGATCATCGAGAAACGGCTCGGCCGGCGCGACATCGGGTTCCACGACCGGCCGCACAAGACCGTCGCGGTCCAGAAGGAGGATCTCGTGCGCCGCGTGGAGACCGAGGACCTGATCGCGTTCGGCATGATCCCCGAGTTCATCGGCCGGTTCCCGGTGATCTCGACGCTCGAACCCTTGAACGAAAAGCACCTGTTGGATATCCTCGTCAAGCCCAAGAACGCGCTGGTCAAGCAGTACCAGAAATTTTTCGAGATGGAGGGGGTCGAGCTCACGTTCACCGACCCGTCGCTCCATGAGATCGTGCGCGAAGCGTTCAAGAAGGGTACCGGCGCGCGCGGCCTGCGCGCGATCCTCGAGGATGTGATGCTCGAGGTGATGTACGAACTGCCCTCGATGGAGGGCGTGCGCGAATGCGTGATCGACGGCTCGACCGTCATCAACCGTGAACGCCCGGTGCTGATCGACAAGCGGGGCTCGAACAAGAAGATCGCATGAGCGCTCGGCCGGCGGTGGTGGTCCTCGCGGCGGGGAAGGGCACGCGGATGCGTTCCGACCTTCCGAAAGCGTTGCAACGCCTCTGCGGCGTGCCGATGCTCGAGGTCCTCCTGGACACGGTCCGGGACCTGAAGCCCGCGCGCACCGTGGTGGTCGCCGGGCACCGTTTCGCGGAAGTGCGCGGGGCACTGAACACGCGCCGCGGCGCGGTCCGGCTGGTCCGTCAGGCCGCTCTGTTGGGCAGCGGGCACGCGGTGATGCAGGCGCAAAGGGCTCTCGGGGGGTTCCGGGGACCGGTGATGGTCCTGTACTGCGACACGCCGCTCCTGACGGACGGCACGCTCCGGGCTCTTCTGGCCGACCATGCGGCGCACGCGACCGATTGCACGCTTCTGGCGGCGGAGACCGAATGCCCTGACGGTTACGGCCGGATCTTGAGGGGCCACGACGGCGCGGTGCGCGGCGTGATCGAGGAGAACGACGCTTCGGAGGCCGAGAAGGCCATCCGCCAGGTGAACGTCGGCGCGTACGTGTTCCGTTCCGGCGCCGTTTTCGCGGCGCTCCGGAAGGTGCGCCGGAACCCGAAGAAAAAAGAATATTATCTGACCGACGCGGTCGGGATCCTCGCCTCGGAAGGCCGGGTCCGCGCGGTCGTCACCCGCGACCGCGAAGAAGTGCTCGGCGTGAACACGTTGCGCGAGCTCGCGCAGGCGCAGGGCATCTTCCAGCGCCGCGTGATCGACCGGCACCTCGAATCCGGCGTGCGCGTGCGCGACCCGCGCACGACGACGATCGACGCGGACGTGCGGATCGGCGCGGGGACCGTGATCGAGCCTCATACGGCGCTCGAGCAGGGCAGCGTGATCGGCAGGGATTGCGTGATCGGGCCGTTCGCGCGGGTCCGGGGCGCCTCGCTGATCGCCGACCGTGCCGTGATCGGCAACTTCGTCGAGGTGGTCCGCTCGGTCGTCGGGGCCCGGAGTCAGGCCAAACATTTGAGCTATCTCGGGGACGCCCGGCTCGGACGCGGCGTGAACGTCGGCGCGGGGACCATCACCGCGAACTTCGACGGCCGCCGGAAGCATCTGACCCGCGTCGGCGACGGCGCCCGGCTCGGCAGCGGGACGGTGCTGATCGCGCCGGTGACGGTGGGACGCGCCGCGGTGACCGGCGCGGGCGCGGTGCTGACCAAAGGAACGAGAGTGCCGGCCGGCGCGACGGTCGCCGGGGTGCCGGCGCGGCCGCTGAAAACAGGGAAGAAAGGTCGTTCATGAACGGAAAGCTTAAAATTTTCTCGGGCAACGCGAATCCGGCGCTGGCCAAGCGGATCGCGAAATTCCTGAAAGTGCCCCTCGGGGACGCGCTTGTGACCACGTTCAGCGAAGGCGAGATCCGGGTGAAGATCAACGAGGACGTGCGCGGACGGGACGTATTCATCGTCCAGCCGACCTGTCCGCCGTCGAACAACAACCTGATGGAGCTTCTGATCATGATCGACGCGATGAAGCGCGCTTCCGCGCGGCGCATCACCGCGGTGATCCCGTATTTCGGTTATGCCCGGCAGGACCGCAAGGATCAGCCGCGCGTGCCGATCACCGCCAAGCTCGTCGCGAACCTCCTGACCACGGCCGGTGCGGACCGGATCCTCACGATGGACCTGCACGCGGGGCAGATCCAGGGTTTCTTTGACATCCCGCTGGACCATCTTTTCGCGGTGAACGTGGTCGTCGACTATTTCCGCAGGAAGCGTATGAAGAACATCGTCGTGGCTTCCCCGGACGTCGGCGGCATCAAGATGGCCCGCGCGTACGCCAAGCGGCTGGGCGCCAATTTCGCGGTCGTCGACAAGCGCCGCAACGACGACAAGCACACCGAGGTGATGAGCATCCTCGGCGAGGTGAAGGGCAAGAACGTGGTGATCGTCGACGACCTGGTGGCGACCGCCAGCTCCATCTGCGAGGCCGCCCATGCGCTGAAAAAAGCGGGCGCCCTCAAGATCTACGCGGCGGTCTCGCACCCGATCCTGTCGGGACCGGCGCTGGGGCGCATCAAGGCCTCGCCGATCGAAGAGTTCATCCTGAGCGACTCGATCCCGCTGACGCCCGAGAAGCAGGACCGAGTGTTCAAAGTGCTGTCCGCGGCGCCGCTCCTGGGCGAGGCCATCCGCCGCATCCACAGCGAGGCGTCGGTTTCGAGCCTGTTCAACTAGTTTTCGCAAGGCGGTTTTCAACAAGATCCCGGAAAGGTTCTAGGATCCGAACCGTGGCGGGATCTTAAAAGAGAGGAAGGCAGTCGACATGGAACAGATCCAACTCAAAGCGTCCCTCCGTGAGGGCAAGGGCAAACAGGCGGCCAAGAGGCTGCGCCGCGAGGGCTTCGTGCCCGCGACGGTCTATCATCGCGGCGACACGCCGCTGTCGGTCTCGCTTCCCGACAAGGAGATCACCCGCATCGTGCGCTCGCACGGCGGGGAGAACATCCTGATCAACCTCACGATCGAGAAGGACAAGCGGACCAAACCCCGCGCGGTGATCATCAAGGAGATCCAGCAGCATCCGGTCAAACAGAACATCCTGCACGTGGACCTGAACGAGATCTCGCTTTCCGAGAAGATCACGGTCGAGGTCTCGATCGTCGCCCTCGGCGAACCGGTCGGCGTGAAGCAGGACGGCGGGCTTCTGGACCATCCGACGCGCGAGCTTAAAATCACCTGCCTGCCGACGGACATCCCGAAGCACATCGACGTGGACGTCTCGGGGCTCAAGATCAACGACACGATCCATGTGCGCGACCTGGTCTTGAGCGACAAGCTCAAAGTCCTCAACGATCCGGACCAGCTCCTCTTCCAGGTCAAACTCCACGAGGAAGAGGTCGAAGCGACGACCGCCGAACCCCAGGAGGTCGAGGTCATCCGCGAGAAGAAGGAAGAGGAAGGCGCCGCGGGCGGCGCCGGCGAGAAGGCCGAGAAGAAGGACGAATCGAAGGCCAAGGAAGCGGCCAAGCCGTCGGAAAAGAAGTAGCTTTTGAAGGCCATCGTCGGGATCGGGAATTCCGGGGAGAAATACGCCGGCACGCGGCACAACATCGGTTTCGAGGTCGTCGAGACCCTGCAGCGGCGTTCCGCCGCCGCCGCGTCGGAGACGCCCCCGAAATGGGAATCGCGCGCGGAACTGAACGCCGTCATCTGCGAGACGCGGGGCACGGTGTTCGTCAAGCCCTCGACGTTCGTCAACAATACCGGCGACGCGGTCCTGGCGCTGCGCGGGGTCTACCCGACGCTGGGCCCGCAGGGCGTCCTGTTCGTCTCGGACGACGTGAACCTCGATTTCGGGAAATTACGCCTGCGCGATTCGGGTTCGGCGGGGGGGCACCATGGCCTCGAGTCCGCGATCGACGCGCTGGGGTCCGAGGATTTCCCGCGCCTGCGTTTCGGGGTCCGCAGCGCCGAGATGCCCCGGGAGTTGACCGATTACGTCCTCGGCCCGTTCTCCGGGGACGAGGCGGCGAGGCTGGGGACCCTCGTCGAGCGCGCCGCGGAGGTCTGTGAGGTCTGGGCCAAGGAAGGTTTCGCCGCGGCGCAGAGCCGTTTGAGTCGTCTACAATCGAAAACTTAGAAGGAGCGAAGGAATGAGAAATTACGAGGGCGTTTTCATCATCAACCCCGATCTGTCCACCGACGCCTCCAAGGGTGTCGTGAGCCAACTGCAGGAGCTGGTGTCCAAGAACGGCGGCCGCGTCGACGGCATGCAGGAATGGGGCAAGCGCCGCCTGGCCTACAAGATCGGCAAGAAGCAGGAAGGCAACTACGTGATCCTGAACTTCCAGCTGGATTCCAAACAGACCAAGAAGCTGGAGCAGTCGCTGCGCCTGAACGACAACCTGCTGCGCTATCTTCTGGTGAACAAGGACGAGCAGTAGAAAAAGGAACGGGGGACCCCATGGCCAGCCTGAACAAAGTCCTGCTGATCGGCAACCTGACCCGCGACCCGGAACTGCGCTACATCCCGAGCGGTTCCGCGGTGACGAGCTTCACGGTCGCGATGAACCGCGTCTACAAGCTCCAGAGCGGCGAGAAGAAGGAAGAGACGAGCTTCGTGCGCGTCGTGGTCTGGGGCCGCATGGCCGAGATCTGCGGCGAATACCTGAAGAAAGGACGCCCGGTGTTCGTCGAAGGGCGCCTGCAGTCCCGCAGCTGGGACGGCCCGGACGGCCAGAAGCGCAGCACGCTCGAGGTGATCGCCCTGAGCGTGCAGTTCCTGGGTCCCGCCCAGGGCGCGTCCGGCGCCGGCCGCGGCGGCGAGGTCCCGCAGGAAGTCCCGGCGGGTCCCAAGGACGAGATGGGCGAGATCCAGCTCGAGGAAATGCCCGAGCCGGGCGGCTCTTCCCCGAAGGCCGAGGACGACGTCCCTTTTTAACGGGAATTCCCGAATAGCATTCCACCCACGGAAGGAACCGGAGGAAACACATGGCGTTCGAACGCAAGAAACCGAAGAAGAAGCTGGGCAAGGGCAAGAAGAAGTTCACCCGCAAGAAGGTCTGCAAGTTCAAGCCCGAAGAGATCGAGACGATCGATTACAAGGATATCAACCGCCTGCGGTATTTCGTGACCGAGCGCGGCAAGATCATCCCGAGCCGCATCTCCGGCGCGGGCGCCAAATCCCAGCGGCATCTGGTGCGCCAGATCAAGCGCGCGCGGATGATCGCGCTGTTGCCGTTCGTAGCCGACTAAAAGAACGGTAATTGGTAACTGGTAATTAAAAGCAGGGGCACGGTTGCAAACCGTTTTAGTTACCAATCACCAGTTACCAGTCACCAAACCATAGGTTTTTGAATGAATGTTCAAGTCGTTCTAACGGCGGATGATCCCAAGCTGGGCAAGCGCGGCGAGGTCGTGAAGGTCTCGTCGGGCTACGCCCAGAACTTCCTTTTCCCGCACAAGAAGGCCGTGCCCGCCACGCCTTCCGCGCTGAAGGCGGTCGAGGAAAGCAGGGCCCGCCGTGCCCGCCAGGAGACCGAAGCCCTCGAGGAGGCCCGTTCGGCCGCCAAACGCCTGTCCGCGACCGTGCTGACACTGCCGGTGCAGGCCGGTGAGGGCGACAAGCTCTACGGCGCGGTCACCAGCGCCGACATCCAGGAAGCTCTCGCCGCGGCGGGCGTGCGCGTGGAACGCAAGGACGTCCACCTCGACGAGCCGATCAAACGGCTCGGGGAACACACGGTCCCGCTCAAGCTCCACCCGGAGATCACCGTCACACTGCGTTTGAACGTGGAGCGCCGCCCATGAGGGAAGGGCTCGAGGCCGTGCTGGCGCGGGAGAAGATCCCCCCGCAGAACGTCGACGCCGAGGTCGCGGTGCTCGGCTCCATGCTGATCGAAGCCGACGCGATCGCCCAGGGCATTGAACACCTGAGCCCCGACGCGTTCTACAAGGAAGCCCACCGGAAGATCTTCCAGGCGATCATCACGCTTTTCAACGAGAACAAGGCTGTCGACCTGGTCACGCTCACCGAGACCCTCTATAAGGAGGGCACCATGGAAGCGGTCGGAGGCCCGAGCTACCTGGCGTTCCTGACCAGCGCCGTTCCGACCGCCGCGAACATTCTTTATTACGCCCGCATCGTCAAAGAGAAGTATATCCTGCGTCACCTGATCCATAACGCCACACAGATCGTCACCGATTGCTACGACAACGCCCAGGACGTCCAGGCGCTCCTGGACCGCGCCGAGCGGCTGATCTTCGAGATCGCCTCGAAGAAGTTCTCCGGCGGCGTGGTGCCCCTGAAAGAATTGATCCGCCGCCAGATCGAGACGATCGACAAACTCTACCAGCGCAAAGGCCAGGTGACCGGGATCGCGACCGGGTTCCACGAGTTCGACGTGATGACCGCGGGCCTGCAGCCCTCGGACCTCATCGTGATCGCCGCGCGCCCGTCGATGGGCAAGAGCGCCCTCATGTCCAACATCGCCGAGCACTGCGGGCTGGTCCTCAAGGCCCCCACCGCGATCTTCTCGCTCGAAATGTCCAAGGAACAGCTGATCCAGAGGATGCTCTGCTCCACCGCTCGCGTGAACGCGCACAGCGTGCGCACCGGGTTCCTGGCGCAGTCCGACTGGCCCAACCTCACCCGCGCCGCCGCCAAACTCTCCGAGGCCCCGATCTACATCGACGACACGCCGGGCATCAGCGTGCTGGAACTCAAGGCCAAGGCGCGGCGCATGAAAGCCCAATTCGACATCAAGATCCTGATGCTCGACTATCTCCAGCTGATGCAGGGCTCCGGCAACTCGGAGAGCCGCCAGCAGGAGATCTCCGAGATCTCGCGGTCGCTCAAGGAGCTGGCGCGTGAACTGCAGGTCCCCGTGATCGCGGTCAGCCAGCTCTCCCGCGCGGTCGAGTCCCGGGTCGACCACCGGCCCCAGTTGTCGGACCTGCGTGAGTCGGGTGCCATCGAACAGGACGCCGACGTCGTGGTCCTGCTCCTGCGCGAGGAATACTACAACCCGACCGACGACAACCGGGGCAAGGCCGAGGTGATCGTGGCCAAGCAGCGCAACGGTCCGGTCGGAACGATGAAGCTGGCGTTCATCCACGAATACACCCGCTTCGAGAACGCGGAGCTGATGCGCCGCGAGGAAATGGCTTGAAAAGGGCTCCCGGAGGCGATTTTTTTGATTTATTCATTCCATGGACTGTGCTAGATTAAACCGATAATGAGAACGCCCAAAACCTCTCTCTTTCTCCTTGTCACGGCAGCGTTTCTGGCCGCCGGTGTTCCGTCGGTCGTTTCGGCCGACGAAGGCGCCGCCGCCGTCGTCAAAGCTGTCGACGTGCGTGGCAACAAGACCGTCTCCAGCCTCACCATCCTCGCCAAGGTCAAGACCCAGGTCGGCCAATCTGTTTCTTCGGTCACCTTAAATGAAGACCTGAAAAGGCTTTACGGCCTCGGTTTTTTCACCGACGTGCGGATCGAGCAGGAGGACTCCGAGGGGGGCGTCAAGGTCGTCTTTCTCGTGACCGAGAAGCCTATCCTGTCCGAGGTGCGGATCGAGGGCAATTCCAAGATCCCCAAGGACCAGATCAAGAAAGAGATGCAGTCGGTGATCGGGGACTTCCTCGACCAGAAGCGCGTTCGTGACGACGTGGATGCCGTCAAAAAGCTGTACGAGAAGAAAGGCTTCTCCGAAGCGGTCGTCGACAGCTCGCTCGACGTGAACCCCGACACCAACCAGGCGGTCCTGCGCGTGATCGTCAACGAAGGCTCCAAGATGCGCATCCAGGATATCCGCGTCACCGGCAACGCCGAGGTCAAATCGGGGGATATCCTCGGCCGCATGAAGACCAAGAAGAGCTCGTTCTTCGGCTGGTTCCGTTCGGGCTATCTCAAGGAAGAAGAGCTCGAAGAGGACATCGAGCGGATCAAAGCGCTCTACGACGAGCACGGTTTCAGCGACGCCGAAGTCACCACCGAGACGGAGGCTCTTCCCGGCGCCTCCGACGCGATCCGCCTGGTCATCCATGTGACCGAGGGCAAAAAATATGTGACCGGCGCGGTCACGATCGATGGCCACTCAGTGCTCAAAGTCGAGGAGATCCGCAAGGCCATGCAGATGACGGAGGGCAAGCCGTTCTCGCGCCGGGCGCTGCGCCTGGACGTCTCGGCGATCCAGGACCTCTATTTCGAGAAAGGGTACCTCGCTGCCCAGATCCGCTCCGAATCGATCTACAACGAATCCACCGACAAGGTCGACGTTCATTACACGGTCACCGAGAACGAGCTGACATTCGTCGACAAGGTCCGCGTCATCGGCAACGAAAAGACCAAGGATATCGTGATCCGCCGCGAACTACGGGCCTATCCCGGCGAGTCGTTCAGCGGCGCCAAGCTCAAGCGCTCGAAAGAGCGCCTCTACAACATCGGGTTCTTCGAGGACGTGCGTTTCGACACCGAGCCCGGGTCCCTGCCGAACACCCGGGATCTCGTGGTCAGCGTGAAGGAGACCAAGACCGGCGAATTCAGCTTCGGCGGCGGTTACAGCTCGATCGACTCGATCATCGGTTTCGCGCAGGTCCGCCAGAGGAACTTCGACTGGCAGAACTGGCGGACTTTCACCGGCGCGGGGCAGGACCTGGCCCTGCGCTTCGAGATCGGCAGCGTGCGGCAGAACGCGGAACTCAGCTTCACCGAACCCTGGGTGTTCGGCTACCCGTACTCGTTCGGGTTCGACATCTACCAGCGCGAATTCGACCGTTCCGGCACCGCGGGTTATTTCTTCGACCAGCGCAAACGCGGTTTCAGCCTGCGTCTCGGCAAGGAGTTCACCGAGCACGACAAGGGGCTCCTGCGGTACAAGCTTGAAGAGGTGCGCATCACCGACATCCCGGACAACGCCTCGGCGCTTTTGCGCGCCGAAGAGGGCGAGAACACGACCTCGAGCCTCGCCCTCACGCTCACCCATGACGAACGCGACAACATCTACAACCCGACCCGCGGGATCCTCGTCTCGGGCACCGGCGAAGTCGCCGGAGGACCCCTCGGCGGCGACAAGGATTTCACCAAGCTCGACGGCGTGGCCAGCACGTATTTCAAGCATTTCGACCAGTTCGTTCTGGAACTCAAAGTGCGCGGCGGTATCGCCGACTCCTACGACGACACGGTCCGCGTGCCGATCTACGAGCGCTTCTTCGTCGGCGGCGCCAACACGGTCCGCGGCTACCGCGAGCGGCGCATCGGCCCCCGCGATCCCGGCAACAACGAACCGATCGGCGGCGAATCTTTCTGGGTGGGGAACATCGAAGAAACCTTCCCGATTGTGCCGAACCTTATCAAGGGCGCGGTGTTCTTCGACACCGGCAACGCGTTCGACACGATCGGTGATTTCGGCGACGGTGGCACCTTCTCCGGCGTGGGCGCAGGTGTGCGCGTGAAGACCCCCATCGGGCCCGTGAAGCTGGACATGGGCTACCCCCTCGACGACATCGCCGAAGAGGACAAAGAACTGCGCTTCTATTTCAACATCAGCCAAGGGTTCTAGCGTTTCCCGAGGCGTTCGTTCCAAGAACATGACACAACCGAAGGAGAAGGCACTCATGAAGAAAGCAGTTTTTTCGGCGTTCGTGGCGATCGTTTGTCTCGGCGCGATCCCGGCATCCGCCCTCGCGGTCGGGGAGAAGTTCGGTTACGTGGATCTGGCGCGCGTGTTCGACGAGTACCAGAAGACCAAGACGTTCGACAAATCCCTGGAGGCCAAGGGCGTCTCGAAGCAGGCCGAGCGCGACAAGCTCGTCAATGAGGTCAAGAAGCTCCGCGACGAGGCCGAGCTCCTGGGCGCGAAGGCCAAGGACGAGAAGCAGGTCGTGATCGACGAAAGGATCAAGGTCCTGCAGGATTTCGACCGCACGACCCGCGATTCGCTCCGGAAGGAACGGGATACCATGGTCCGCGACATCCTGAAGGAGATCGAGACGGTGATCCAGGACTACGGCAAGGCGCAGGGATACGCGTTCATCTTCAACGACCGTGTCCTGGTCTTCAAGACGGAGGGCAATGATCTGACGAACCAGATCATCAAGACCTTGAATGAGTCCTACACCAAGAAGCCATAATGAGGGTTCTCGTCGCTTAAACCTCAGACAGATCGCGGAGCTCGTCGGCGGGGAGCTCGTCGGAAACCCCGAAATCTCCGTTACCGGCGTCGCGGGCATTAAAGAAGCCCAAGAGGGAGATATCACGTTCGTTTCGAACGCGAAATATCTCCCTTTTTTGGATCAGACGCGGGCTTCCGCCGTGATCACGGCGCGCGACGTCATTTCCGGACGGACGAACCTGGTCCGGACCCCGAACCCTTCCCAGGCTTTCACGAAAGTCATCGATTACTTCCACCCGGCGCGCGGCCTGCGGACGAAGGGCGTGCATCCGACCGCGGTGGTGGCGCCGGACGCGCGCCTGGGGGCGCAGGTCGCTCTGGGGCCTCACGTCGTGATCGGCGAGGGGGCCGTCCTGGGCGACCGCACGGTGATCGAGGCCAATACCACCGTCGGGTCCGGCTGCCGGATCGGCTCGGACGTGCGGATCTACCCCAACGTGACGGTCCGCGAGGAGACCGTGATCGGCGACCGCGTGATCATCCACAGCGGCACGGTCATCGGCAGCGACGGGTTCGGTTACGAGACGGTGGAAGGCGAGCACGTGAAGATCCCGCAGACCGGTTTCGTCCAGATCGATGAGGATGTCGAGATCGGCGCGAACGTGTGCATCGACCGGGGCCGTTTCCAGAAGACCTGGATCCGCCGCGGCGCCAAGATCGACAACCTGGTCCAGATCGCCCATAACGTCATCGTCGGCGAGAGGAGCCTGCTCGTTTCGCAGTGCGGGATCTCGGGTTCCACCGAGCTGGGGGCCAACGTCGTCGTCGCGGGGCAGGCGGGCCTGGTGGGCCACATCTCGATCGGGGACGGGGTCATTGTCGGCGCCGGGGCCGGTGTCACGAAATCCGTCCCCGCCGGCAATGTGGTGCTCGGAAGTCCCGCCAAGCCCATTCAGGAACAGAAACGCCTTTTCGCCTTGATCGCCCGTCTGCCGGATCTTTTCAAAGAATTCGCCGAACTGAAGAAGAGGGCGCAATGAACGCGCAGAGAACGGTTTCCCGCGAAGGCCGCATCGAGGGCGTCGGGCTCCACACGGGCCGTCCGTCCGCTGTGACCGTCCGCCCGGCGCCCGAGAACGCCGGGTTCCGGTTCTCCAAGGACGGCCGGCCCGTGGACTCCACGAAAGCCGGAGGCCGGCGGTGCACCGAGATAGGCGAGGGCCGGAACGCTGTCCAGACCGTCGAGCATTTTTTGGCCGCGCTCTCGGGTCTTGGGGTGACCAACGCCGAGATCGGCATCGACGGCGACGAGCTTCCGGCGCTGGACGGCAGCGCGCTGGGTTACGCTCAATTCCTGAAGGGTCTGGGTTTGAGCGACCAGCGGTCGCCCCGGCGGGTGTACGCGGTCACCGAGCCTCTTTTTGTGCACGAAGGCATGGCGGCGATCGCCGTCTATCCGTCGGAACGCGCGTCCTACAGCTACGTGCTGGACTATCCGCACCCGGCTCTGCGCGCCCAGAAGGTCGAGTATGAGCCTTCGCCGGAGGCGTTCGTCCGGGATCTGGCGCCGGCCAGGACCTTCTGCACCGAGAAGGAGGCGGACGAGATCCGGGCGCAGGGACTCGGGCTCGGGGCGGACCTGCGCGCCAACGCGCTGGTGATCGGCGAGAGAGGCCCTGTGGGCAACACGTTCCGCCTGCCCGACGAATGCGCGCGTCACAAGCTGCTGGACCTGGTGGGGGACCTGGCGCTCTTCGGAGCGGAGGTCCGGGGCCGTTTCGTGGCGCTCCGCAGCGGGCACGCGCTGAACCGCAAGCTTGTCGAAGAATTGAAACACAGACGGGAGGAAGGATCATGACCACGCACGGGGACAACCGCGCCAAAGCGGCCGCGGGGGCGTTCGATATCGAAGCGGTCAAGCGGATCCTGCCGCACCGTGAGCCGTTCCTCTTTGTGGACCGCGTTCTCGAGTTGGGAGAGAGCCGGGTCGTTGCCGAGAAAGATATCCGGGCCGACGAGCCTTTTTTCAAGGGGCATTTCCCTGGCAAGCCCGTGATGCCCGGGGTCCTGATGATCGAGGCGCTCGCGCAGGCCGGTGGTATCTTCCTGCTTTCAAAGTCGGAGAACCGCGGCAAGATCGCCTATCTGATCGGCGTCAACGACGCCCGCTTCAGACGGGTCGTGGTGCCCGGCGAAACGCTGCGCCTCGAGGTGGACGTCTTGAAGCAGAAAAGCCGCGTCGGGGTCATCCGCGCCCGCGCGTATGTGGGCGACGAGGAGGCCTGCGGGGCCGAGATCATGTTCACGCTGGGAGAATGAGGAGCACATCGTGAAGGCCCACCCCACCGCCGTTGTCGCCAAAGACGCCGAGATCGCTCCGGACGTCGAGATCGGTCCCTACGCGATCATCGGTCCGCACGTGCGCCTGGGCGCCGGCACGAAGGTCTCGAGCCATGTCGTGATCGAGGGGCACACGCGGATCGGAGAGCGCTGTTCGATCTACCCCGGCGCGTGCCTGGGCCTTCCGCCGCAGGACAAGAAATTCACCGGGGGCCTCACGTGGCTCGTCATTGGCGATGACAACGTGATCCGCGAGCACGTCACCATGCATTCGGGAAGCCAGCCCGAATCCTCGACCGTTGTCGGCGCCCGCAACTATTTCATGGTCGGCTCGCATGTCGGCCACGACTGCCGGGTGGGTGACGACGCGATCCTGGCGAACTCCGCCGCGCTCGGCGGTTTCGTCGTCGTCGAGGACCGCGCGGTGCTGGGGGGCCTGGTGGGCGTGCACCAGTTCTGCCGGGTCGGGAAGCTCGCGATGGTCGGGGCCCTGGCCAAGGTCAGCATGGACATCGCGCCGTTCTCGGTCGCCGACGGCAATCCCGCCCGTTTTGCGGGCCCGAACGTGGTGGGTCTGCGCCGCGCCGCCGTTCCGACCGCGCGGATCATGCACCTGAAAAAAGCCCTGAAGATCCTTCTGGCGTCCGCCTTAAGCACCGCGCGCGCGATCGAACGGGTCCGCGACGAGGTCCCCAAGACGCCGGAGATCGATCACCTGCTTACTTTCATCCGCGCGTCCAAGCGCGGGGTCTCCCGTGTTCACACGGAGGCCTGAAGGCCCGCTCGGCCTTCTGGCCGGCCGGGGAGAACTGCCGCTCCTTTTCGCGCAGGCCGTTTTTTCCCAGAAAAAACCCCTCGTCGTGGTCGGTGTGCGCGGCCAGACCGATCCGCGTATCGAACCCTTCGCGACGCGGACCCACTATATCGACCTGGGCGCGTTCGGCGACCTGCCGCGTTTTCTCCGCGGCGCCAACGTCAAGCGCGTGGTCCTGGCGGGCGGACTCCCGAAAAAGGAGGTCTATAACCCCGCTCTTGTACTGGACCAAGCCTCCCGCGGGATCCTCGACAGCACTCGCAACCGGGGCGACGACCATCTCCTGCGGGCCTTCGGGGTCTTTCTCAAAGTCCGGTGCGGCGTGTCGGTGATCGACGGCCGCACCATCCTCAAAGACGCGATCGCCCCGAAAGGCGTCCTGACCCGTCGCAAGCCGACCGAAGCGGAATGGAAGGACCTGCGTTTCGGCCGCACGGTGGCTCGCCAGGTCGGCCGGATGGACATCGGCCAGACGGTCGTGGTAAAACAGGGTATCGTCCTCGCCGTCGAGGCGATCGAGGGCACGGACAGCGCGATCCGGCGGGGAGGCGAGCTCGGAGCCGGCGGTGTGGTCGTGGTCAAGACCGCCAAGCCCAACCAGGATCTTCGGTTCGACCTGCCGTGCGTGGGGACCGAGACGCTCCAGTCGCTCAAGGCCGTTTCCTGCCGCGCGCTCGGGGTCGAGGCGGGCAAAACACTGATCCTGTCCCGGCGCGAGCTCGTGGAGGCCGCGGACCGGGACGGCATCACCATCGTGGGGCTCTAATGGTCGGCACGATCCTTATCATCGGGGACCAGAACAAACAGGGCACGGAGCTTCGGGACTCGCTGAAACGTGAGACGAACTTCGCTGTGCACATGGTCTCCAAGAACGGCATCTCCACCAACGCCGTGCTCGAAAAAGAGCCGGACCTCCTGATCCTGAACCCCAAGACCGCCTATTTCGAGGTCATCGATTTCTACTACGCGCTGAAGAAGGACCCGCAGATCCAGGACATCCCGATGCTGCTTCTGTTGGACGAGGGCGAGATGCGCACCGCCGATCTGCCGGCCGGCATCCAGGAGGTCCTCTACCGCCCGCTGCGTCTGCCCGAAGCGGTCGCCCGCGTGAACCTGCTCTTCAAGCGCACGCACAAGGTCGATCAGAAGAACCTCATCCAGCGCGGGAAGCTGGCGATCGACATCGCCAAGTACGAGGTGCGGGTGGGGGAAAAGAAGATCGATCTCACGTTCACCGAGTTCGAGCTCCTCAAGTTCCTTTGTTCCAACCCCGGCACCGTGTTCACACGCGAAGTCCTGCTCAACAAGGTGTGGGGGTACGAGTACTACGGCGGCACCCGCACCGTGGACGTTCATATCCGCCGCCTGCGTTCCAAGATCGAAGGCAAGTCCTCCCTCTTCATCGAGACCGTCCGTAATATCGGCTACAAGTTCGTTTCGGAAGACTAACCGATCCGCCACGCTCTGTGGCGGACGTCTCCGAAGACTAAACGTTCGTTCTTCCTTTTGTTCCGCCGGATGTGCGCCGCCGGCCCCACCTGTTTTTCCCACCATTAACCGCCGCGTCATTTCGCCGTAACATGTGCGAGTATCTTTTCCTTCCACGGGAGGGATAGACCCATGAAACGGATCGACGCGGTGATCCGCCGCGAACAGTTTGGAAAGGTCAAGCGGGCTTTAGAGGTCATCAAATGCCCCGGTATGATGGTCTTCACGTTTCGGGGGCACGGCCGCCAGGGGGGCATCACCGAGGCCTTCAACGGCCGGCGCTTCAAAGTGGACCTGCTGCCGAAAGTGCTTTTGACGATCTTCGTCAACGAGGAGCAGGTGCCGCGTATCGTGAAAGCTATCACCGCCTCGGCGAGGACCGGCAAGATCGGGGACGGCAAGATCTTCGTCTCCGACCTTGAGAACGCGATCCGCATCCGGACCGGCGAAGAGGGCACCAAGGCTCTTTGATCGCTTTAACATTCTTGATCAATGTTTCAAGCTTTTGATCAGGAAAATCTAACAAGCGGGTAATGAAGGCGCAATATGGCCGTAACACGGCCCGGTATACTTGTCGACAAAAGCAGAACGGCATTTAAAAGGGGAAGGGGGAAGGTAATGGATACGAAAGTAGCGTTGGATACGATATGGACGCTCTTGGCGGCCATGCTCGTGTTCTGGATGAACGCCGGCTTCGCGTGCGTCGAGGCCGGTTTCGCAAGGCAGAAGAACTGCGTGAACATCCTGTCGAAGAATTTCATCGTCTTCGCGGTGAGTTCGCTGGCATTCTGGTTTATCGGCTGGGGCCTCATGTTCGGCGACGGCAACGGCTTCATGGGAATGAAGGGGCTCTTCATGTTGAAGGGCGCGGACAACAGCCCAGCGACGGGTGACGCCTATCAGGGCGTCTACGGCTCGATCTCTTGGGCAACGGTCCCGTTCTTCGCGAAGTACTTCTTCCAGCTCGTTTTCGCCGGTACCGCCGCGACCATCGTGTCCGGCGCGGTTGCCGAGCGTATCAAGTACATCTCGTTCATCGCGTTCTCGTTCGTGCTGGTCGCGTTCGTGTACCCCATCGTCGGTCACTGGATCTGGGGCGGCGGCTGGCTCGCGAAGGCGGGTATGTGGGATTTCGCCGGCTCCACGGTCGTGCACTCGGTGGGCGGTTGGGCGGCCCTCGCGGGCGTGCTCGTGCTCGGACCCCGCTTCGGCAAGTATGACGAGAACGGCAACGTGAAGCCTGTACCCGGTCACAACCTGTCGCTGGCCACCATCGGTTGCTTCATCCTCTGGCTCGGTTGGTTCGGTTTCAACCCCGGCAGCACGATGGCCGCCGTGGTCGAGGACATGGCGCGTATCTGTGTGACGACCAACAGCGCTGCCATCGCCGGTACGCTGACCGCCACGATCACCTCGTGGTTCCTCATGAAGAAACCCGATCTCGGCATGACGCTGAACGGTTGTCTGGCGGGTCTGGTCGCCGTCACCGCGCCCTGCGCGTGGATCTCGGTCGAGAGCGCGCTCATCATCGGCGCCCTCGCGGGTGTCCTCGTGGTGCTCGCGGTCACGTTCTTCGACAAGGCGCGCATCGACGATCCGGTCGGCGCTCTGTCGGTCCACCTGGTCAACGGTACGTTCGGCACGATCTGCGTCGGACTTTTCGCCGAGGACCGCTTTATCGCCAACACCACCGGCAACGGCCTCTTCTTCGGGGGCGGGACCAAGCTCCTGATGGCCCAGCTCACGGGCGTCGGCGCGGTCGCCGCGTTCGTGTTCATCGCCTCGCTCATCACGTGGACGGTTATCAAGATGACCATGGGCGTGCGCGTGTCGCTGGCCGAGGAGATCGAGGGTCTGGACATCGGCGAGCACGGCAATATGGCCTATCCCGAGTTCAATATGCGTAAACAGAGCTACACGGTGGTCGGCGAAGCGCCGACGGTCGTGGGCGGGAGGGATTCGCGATGATGAAAGAGATCACGGCCATCATTCGCCCCGAGAAGTTCGAGGAGGTCCGGAAAGCGCTCGATAAGTGCGGGTATCCGGGCATCATGCTCACGGATATCGAAGGACACGGCAAGCAGAAGGGTATCGAGCAGGTGTGGCGCGGAGAACGTTTCCGCATGGATCTCCTGCCGAAGATCAAGCTCCAGATCGTCGTTTCAGCGGCGGACTCGGAGAAGATCATCGGGGAGATCCTGAAGACAGCCAACACAGGAAAGGTCGGCGACGGCAAGATCTTCGTGAACACCGTCGAAGAGGTCATCCGCATCCGTACCGGAGAAAGGGGTCTTAAGGCACTCTGATCCGCGCCGAAAAGACGCTTGATAAAGGCCCATCCCTTCCCTACAATGGGGGAGGGATGGGACCTTTTTTAATCCACTATGCCGCCTAAAAAGACATCGAAACGTTCTTCTAACGTCAAGCAGAGCAAAGAGTTCGCGCTCAAGAAAGCGCACGATAACAACGTGCGCTTCGTACGGCTCTGGTTCTCCGACATCCTCGGCCAGCTCAAGAGCTTCGCGATCACGATCGACGAGCTCGAAGAGGTGATGGAGGAAGGCTCGGGCTTCGACGGTTCCGCGATCGAGGGTTTCGCGCGGACCGACGAGGCCGACATGCGGGCCCTGCCGGACCCGTCGACCTTCGAGATCCTGCCCTGGAGGCCGCGCGAGAACGCCGTCGCGCGCATGTTCGTCGACATCGTCGACGTGAACAGCCACCCCTTCGTCGGCGACCCCCGCCAGTGCCTGAAGCGCAACCTGAAGAAGGCCGCGGACCTGGGTTTCACTTTCTACGTCGGCCCCGAGATGGAGTTCTTTTATTTCAAGGACGCCGAAAGCACCCAGACGCTCGACAAGGGCGGTTATTTCGACCTGACCCCGCTCGACGTGGCTTCCGACCTGCGCCGCGAGACGGTGCTGACGCTCGAGGAAATGGGGATCGGCGTCGAGTCGAGCCACCACGAGGTCGCGCCCAGCCAGCACGAGATCGACCTGCGCTATACCGACGCGCTGACGATGGCCGACAACGCGATCACCTACCGTCTGGTCGTCAAGGAGATCGCGCTGAAGAACGGCGTCTACGCGACGTTCATGCCGAAGCCGCTGAAGGGCGAGAACGGCAGCGGGATGCACGTGCACCAGTCGCTCTTCCGCGGCGACAAGAACGCTTTCTACGACAAGGCCGACAAGAACCACCTCTCGAAGACCGCCAAGCACTACATCGCGGGGCTCCTGCGCCACTCGCGGGAGATCGCGATCGTGACCAACCAGTGGGTGAACTCCTACAAGCGGCTCACGCCGGGATTCGAGGCGCCGGTGAACGTCTATTGGGCGAAAAAGAACCCGCACGCGCTCGTGCGGGTACCGGTCTACAAGCCCGGGCATGAGAAATCGATGCGTGTGGAACTGCGCTCGCCCGACGCGGCCTGCAACCCTTACCTGGTGTTCTCGGTGATGCTGGCGGCGGGCCTCGAGGGGATCCGGCACCAATACGAGCTGCCCGATCCCATTGAGTCGCTGGCGGCCCTGCGCGAGGACCGGCGCCATCCGGTCGAAACCCTGCCCCACAATCTCGGCGAGGCGATCGCGATCGCCTCGGGATCGAAGTTCCTCCGCGAAGCGCTCGGCGACCATATCTTCCACTCGCTGATCGAGAACAAGCGCATCGAATGGAGCCAATACTGCGCCGAGATCACGACCTACGAGCTCGAAAAGTACCTGCCCGTTCTCTAAAGAAACCCGTTAAACTTTTTGCAGAGGGTTCGCCGCCGGATGGCGGTCCAGGACCTTGAGGACCTCGGCCGCCGCGCGGCGCGTGGCCCCCGGTTCGCCCAGCCGCCGCGAAACCTCCGCGAGATCGGCGCCCATGCGGGCTCTGGCCGGGCCGTCGCCGAGGAGACGGCGTGCCTCGGCGGCCAACCGGCGGGGCGTGGCGTCGAACTGAAGGAGTTCCGGGATACTTTTCCGGCCGAGAATGAGATTCGGCAGACCCAGGTAGGGCACCCGGATGAGCGCGCGCGCGATCAGGTACGTGAGGAGCGTGCCGCGGTTGGAGATCACCATCGGCACGCCCAGGAGCGCGCATTCGAGCGTCGCGGTGCCGGAGCAGACGATCGCCAGGTCGCTCGAGGCGATCGTGCCGTACGGGTCCTGTTCCACGAGCCTTAAGTCCATACGGGCTTTCCGGATCAGGCGTTCGTAGACCGCGCGGGGGATCGTCGGGGCCTTGATCAGAGCGAAGGTCAGGTCCGCCATGCCGCGCGACAGCGTCTTGGCGGCGCCCAGGAACGCGTCGAACAGCATCTTGATCTCGCCCTTGCGCGATCCCGGCAGCAGCGACACGAGCCTTTTGCCGCGCTCGCGCGGTGCGGGCCGGATGTCCCGCAGCACGTCCTTCAGTGGATGCCCCACCCATTCGACCGGGATACCCTCCCGTTCGTAGATCGCTTTCTCGAATTCGAAGACCACCAGGACTTTGGAGAAATAGCGCGCGATCTTCCGGACGCGTTCCGGCGCCCAGGCCCAGACCTGCGGCGCGATGTAATAGACGAGCGGCACGCCCATCGCCCGCAGGCGGGGCGCAAGGTGCAGATTGAAACCCGGGTTGTCGATCAGGACGGCGACGTCCGGTTTGGCGCGCTCGAACTGCGCGAGGATGATCTTCTCGGCGCGCTTGTAATCGGGCAGACGTTTCAGGGCGTCCGTGATGCCGGTGACGTGGAAGTGCGCCAGGTCGAAGAAGTCCAGAGCGCCCGTGTTGCGGATGCGGTCCCCGCCGACGCCGTGGATCTCGAGGGGTTCGCGCGATTCCGCGCGCAGGGACCGGATCAGGTCCGCGCCGTACAGGTCACCGGACGCCTCTCCGGCGATCACGTAGACCTTCTTGGCCATAGGGCTCCTTGCGGCGCCGCGAGTCCTAGCGGTTCGCTTCGTGGATCTGCTGTTGGATGCGCAGCGCCAGCGCGAGAGCCTCGCGCCCTTCCTCGCCGGAGACGAGCGGGCGTTTGCCGTGGCGTACGCAGTGGACGAAATCCCCCAGCTCTTCCCGGAGAGAGTCGTTCTTCGTGATGTCGATCTTCCGGTGGTGGATGCGGCCGTTCTCTTTGGTGTAGATCTGCGCTTCCTGGGTCACATAGTCGAGCGAGATGTAGGCGTTGTCCTGAAAGATGCGGATCTTGCGGACGATCTCGGGCGTTACGCGGCTGGCGGTCAGGTCGCAGACCGAGTTGTTCTCGAAACGCAGGCGCGTGTTCGCGATGTCCTCGGTCTTGGACAGGATGCACGCTCCGACCGAGTCGACCGACCGGATCGGTGATTTCACCAGGTCCAGCACGATGTCGATGTCGTGGATCATCAGATCGAGCGTGACCCCGACGTCGGCGACCCGCGGGTCGTAAGGTCCCAGCCGGTGGCATTCGATGAAGCGCGGGGCGTGGACCACGTCCTTGACGGCGCGGATCGCGGAGTTGTAGCGCTCGATGTGGCCGACCTGGACGATGGCTTTCGCGCGTCCGGCGGCTTTCAGGATCTCGTCGGCCTGCCCCAGATCGGTGGTGATCGGTTTCTCAATCAGAAGGTGCACGCCCCGCCCGAGGAAGTCCATCGAGAGGCGGTGGTGCTCGTGCGACGGGACGACGATGCTCGCGGCCTCGGTCGTGCCCAGGAGTTCGTGGTAGTCCTTGTAGGCGCGGGTGCCCAGGCGGTGGGCCAGGTCCCGCGCCCGGTTCTCGATGATGTCGCAGATGCCTACGAGCTCGACTCCCGGGAGCTTCGCGTAGACTTCCGCGTGCTTGGCCCCCAGCTTGCCGGCCCCGATGACCGCGACCTTGACGGGTTTCAACATGACTGCCTATTGTATCATGAAGAAAGGCCCCGTCGAAGCGCCAGAAGCGGTAGGGTCGACAGCCCCGCGGGGCTCATGCTATGATGCTCGCTACCGCTTCATCTTGGAGGCTCATGCAGGATCTACGTTCCCGCCCGGTCTGGACGGACCTGGCTTATCTTGTTCCCCTGGCTCTTTTTTTTCTTCTCTACGGTCTCGGTCGCGGGTCCCTGGCGAGTTGGGACGAGGCGATCTATGCCTCCGTGGCCAAGGATGTCGTCCGCACCGGCCAGTGGCTGCGCCTGACGATCGGCGGCGAGCCCTGGTTCGACAAGCCGCCGCTGACGATCTGGGCCACCGCGCTCGCCTATAAGCTGTTCGGGATCCATGAATTCTCGGCGCGGCTGTTCTCGGCCCTCTGCGGCGTGGGAGCGGTGGTCGTCACCTACCTTCTGGGCCTCCGGCTCTTCGGCCGCTGGACGGGTCTCTTGGGGGCGCTGGTGCTGCTCAATTCGTCCCATTATCTGCGTTTCATGCGGTTCGGGATGACCGACGGGCCGCTGGTCCTTTTCCTGACGCTGTCGCTCTACTGGTTCTGGAGGGGGAGCGAACGCAACCGCTATCTCATCTTTTCGGGCGTTGCGCTCGGCCTGGCCCTTTTGACCAAAGGGTTCGCGGCCTTCTTCATCTTTCCCGTGATCCTCCTGTACTGTCTCCTGGCGCGCGATTTCTCCCCGCTCGGCCGTTCGTCCTATTGGGTGGGTCTCATGATCGCGGTCTTGATCGCGCTGCCGTGGAATCTCTATGAGATGACCGCGCACCGGGGGGCCTTCATCGACAACGTGGTGGTCAAGCATCTGTTCGTCCGCACGCTGCAGCCGATCGAGGGGCACGACGGGAACTGGTATTTTTACATCCGTACGTTCATCAACAAATACCACCCGTGGGTCCTGATCGGGATCTTTTCGGCGCCGTACTTCCTCTGGAAAGCCCTGCGCCGCCGCGACGAGGCGGTCGCGTTCACGGCGGCCTGGATCTTCGCGATCTTCGCGGTGATCACGCTGGTGCGCACCAAGCTGCCCTGGTACATCCTGCCGCTCTACCCGGCGGTCTCGATCAGCGTGGGGTACCTTCTCTCGCGCTGGATCGACGAGCGCCGTCGGGCGCTGGTGATGGCGCTCTTCGTGGGCGCCATGTGGCTGCACGTGCCGCTCTCGCATCTGGCGGAAGCCGATTACAGCGCGGATCTGAAGGCGATCGCGCCCGAGGTCGCCGCGCGCGTGAGCCCCGGCACCAAGATCTATCTCTACAATTTCCACGAGGAGCCGGCCGCGATCTTCTACTGGGGTCGGCCGATCCGCTACGCGGACGATCCGAAGGCGTTCGACGAGGCCGCGCGCGCGTCGGGCGCGGGATTCTGGGCGTTCGCGCGCGAGCGGGACCTCGCGGCGCTCGCCGCCGCGATGAAGACCCATGACCTGCGGGTCGTAGCCTCCGCCCGCGAAGGACGGCTCGTCGCCCGGAAGGAACGGACGCCATGAACGATTACCGGCGCATGATCGCCCTGGTCGGGCCGCACTGGAAGCGCCTGGCCGTCGCGTTCGGCGCGATGGTGATGAACTCGGTGCTGTCGGGTCTGCCGCTGGTGGGTGTCGTGATCCCGTTCGTGGACACCGTGCTCGCCGGAAAACCGATCCAGGTGCCTCATCAGGAATCGGTCCCGCCGGCCCTGCTCGAGGCGATCTGGAAGCTCAACGCCCTGCCGCGGTCGGACCTCCTGACGCTTCTGATCATCTGGACGGTCACGCTCGCTTTGTTCCGGGCGGCGTTCGAGTACCTGCAGTCCTATTACATGAACGACGTGAGCCAGCGCGTGATCCGCGATCTGCGGGACAGGGTCTACGCGCGGATCGTATCGCTGCCTTTGAGCTTCTTCAACCGCGCGCAGACGGGGGCGCTGGTCTCGCGCATCACGTACGACACGACGGTGATCCGCGACGCCATTTCCGAGGGGCTGACGGATTTCATGTTCCAGCCGGTCCAGATCGCGGTCTACACGGTGCTGCTCTTGTCGGTGAGGCACCTGTTCGGGATCCCATGGAGCCTGGTGCTGGTGATCTTCCTGCTCCTGCCGCTGGTGATCTATCCGGTGCTGCACGTCGGGCGGCGTCTCAAGAAGATCAGCCGGTCCGCCCAGGAGCAGATCGCCCAGATCAATTCGACGTTGTTCGAGTCCATCTCCGGCATCCGGATCGTCCAGGGGTTCGGCATGGAGGGCTACGAAACCGGTCGTTTCGCCCGGCAGAATGACGGCCTCTACCGCACGATGATGCTCTCGATCGGCCGGATGATCCTGGTCAGCCCGCTGACCGAGTTCATCGGTTTCCTGTGCCTGGGAGCGGTGCTCATGATCGGCGGCCGCCAGGTCATCGACAACCACATGTCGCCGGGCGCGTTCATCGCGTTCCTGCTGGCGTTGTTCTCGCTCTTGCGGCCTTTCAAGAGGCTCTCGCGCGTGCACGGGATCAACCAGCACGCGCTGGCCGCCGCCGAGCGCGTGTTCGAGATCCTCGACGCCCCGAACGAGATCAGCGAGAAAGAGACGGCCCGGCCCCTGGAGCCCCTGAGGCAGACGATCCGCTTCGAGAAAGTCTCGTTCGGATACAGCGAAAAGAAGGTCCTCGACGGGATCGATCTGGAGGTCCGCGTCGGCGAGATCGTCGCGATCGTCGGCCCGAGCGGGGTGGGGAAGACCACGCTGTTGAACCTTCTGCCGCGCTTTTACGATCCGACCGACGGCCGGGTCCTGTTCGACGGCACCGATCTGCGCGACGTGTCGCTGCGTTCCCTGCGTGACCAGATCGGCATCGTGACACAGGAAACGACCCTGTTCAACGATACGATCGCGGCGAACATCGCCTACGGCCGGTCGAAGACCCCCCAGGAGGACATCGAACGCGCCGCGCGGGTCGCCAACGCACATGGGTTCGTCTCCAAATTGCCGCTCAAGTACCAGACCGTCGTTGGGGACAGGGGTTACCGCCTTTCGGGTGGCGAGAGGCAGCGTCTGGCGATCGCCCGGGCGGTCCTGAAGAACCCTCCGGTGCTGATCCTGGATGAGGCGACCTCCGCGCTCGACACCGAATCGGAGCTCTTGGTCCAGGAGGCCATCCATAACCTGATGCAGGGCCGGACGGTGCTGGTGATCGCGCACCGGCTTTCCACGATCCGGGACGCTCATAAGATCATCGTCCTGGGCCAGGGGCGGATCGTCGAATCCGGTTCCCACGGCCAGCTGATGGACCGGGAAGGCCTTTATAAACGTCTGTACGAGCTACAGTTCCGTTCGTAACCCTCCCTAAAAACCTCCCGAAACTATTCCTTGCCCGTAAAATGATCTTTGGTATAATCTAGCTCTCCGTCCCATAGGGGGACGGAGAGTGTGTATACGCAGAAGGCCGTTAAGGCGCGCGCCCTGCGCGTTCCGAAGGCCGGCGGAGAACGGTAAACCGTACTTAAGTCTATATATTTATTAGACTTATGCGTTCCGCTCTATATCAGTCAGGAGAAGAATCCATGTCGAAAGAACTCGTCCAGAACCTACTCGAAGCGGGTGTCCATTTCGGGCACCAGACCAAGAAGTGGAACCCGAAAATGAAGCCTTTCATTTTCGGCGAAAAGAGCGGGATCTACATCATCGATCTCGAAAAGACGATCGAAGCGCTCACCCGTGCCTGCAACTTCCTGCGCGATGTCGCCTCCCAGAACGTCCCGATCCTGTTCGTGGGGACCAAGCCCCAGGCCCAGCCGATCATCGAGGCCGAAGCCAAGCGCTGCGGGATGTTCTACGTGAACCACCGCTGGCTCGGCGGCATGCTCACCAATTACGCGACGATCCGCAACAGCGTGCGCCGTTACCGGAACCTGATCACGATGCGCGAGGACGGCACGTTCGACGCGCTCACGAAGAAAGAGGTCTCGGAGCTCGAGCAGGAGATCACCAAGCTCGAGAAGAACCTTTCGGGCGTGGTCGAAATGAACCGCCTGCCCGGAGCGGTCTTCGTGGTCGACGCCAAGAAGGAATCGATCGCGGTGCTCGAGGCCAACCGCCTGGGCATCCCGGTGGTCGCGATCGTCGACACCGACTCCGACCCCGACACCGTCCAGTACCCGATCCCGGGCAACGACGACGCGATCCGCTCGGTCAAGCTCCTGACCGGCATCCTCGTGGATAGCGTGATCGAGGGGCTCCAGAAGATCAAGAAGAAGGGCGTCGAGGAAACGGGTGAGAAGACCCCCCTGCAGGAAGCCGGTGCGGTCCTTTCCGACGTCGCCCCCGAACCGGTCAAGGAGAACGGATGATGACCCTTGATCTGGTCAGGGAACTGCGCGAGCGCACCGGCGCGGGGATCATGGACTGCAAGACCGCTCTGAAGGAATCCGGCAACGATCTCGAGAAGGCCTCGGATTTCCTACGGAAAAAGGGTCTGGCGTCCGCTGCCAAGCGCGCGGGCCGCGAGGCCCGTGAGGGCGCGGTCGCCGTCCGCGTGCAGGGACGCAAGGCCGCGCTGGTCGAGGCCAATTGCGAGACCGATTTCGTGGCCCGCACCGACGATTTCAAGGCGCTCGTGGCCCTGGCGCTCGACGAAGTGATCGCCAAGGGGGAGAACGCGGTTCAGTCGTCCGAAACGCTGAACCACCGGCTTGCGGAGCTCTCCGCCAAGATCGGCGAGAAGATGCTCGTTCGCCGCGCCCGGCTGATCGAATCGGACGGCGCGATCTTCACCTATATCCATTCGAACAACAAGCTGGGCGTGATCGTCGAGCTCGGATGCGGCAAGCCGGATACCCGGTCGAACCCTCTCTTCGAGGAACTCGGCAAGAACGTGGCGATGCAGGTGGCGGCTTCGAATCCGCTCTGCGTGACGCGTGCCGATGTCCCCGCGGTCACGCTCGAGCGGGAGAAAGCGATCTACCGCGAAGAGGTGAAGGGTAAACCCGAGAACATCCTCGAGAAGATCGTGCAGGGCAAGCTCGAAAAGTTCTATCAGACCGTCTGCCTCGCGGACCAGCCGTTCATCCGCGACGACAAGACGGCCGTAAAGAGCCTTTTCGACGACCTCTCCAAAAAAGTCGCCGACACCGTCTCGATCAAGCGATTCGTCCGTTTCCAGCTCGGGGAGACGGCCGCGGCGGCGGGCGCATGAAGAAGGGTCCGAAGGGTTATAAGCGCGTCCTCCTCAAGCTCTCCGGCGAGGCCCTCCAGGGCGACCAGCAGTACGGCATCGACCCGAAGATCGTCGACTCGGTCGCCGACCAGCTCAAAGAGGTCAAAGAGATGGGCGTGGAGCTGGCGGTGGTGATCGGGGGAGGGAACATCTTCCGGGGCCTGCGCGCGGCCGGCGAGGGGATGGACCGTTCGACCGCCGATTACATGGGGATGCTGGCGACCGTTATCAACGGCATGGCCCTGCAGGACGCGCTCGAGCGCAAGGGTGTTTTCACGCGCGTGCAGACCGCCATCGCGATGGAAGCCCTGGCCGAACCCTACATCCGCCGTCGCGCGATCCGCCATCTCGAGAAGGGCCGCATCGTGATCCTGGCGGGCGGGACCGGCAACCCTTACTTCACGACCGACACGACCGCCGCTTTGCGCGCGATCGAAGTGGGTGCCGAGGTGATCCTCAAGGCGACGAAAGTGGACGGCATTTACTCGGCGGACCCGATGAAGGTGAAGGACGCCAAGCGTTTCACGAAACTCCGTTACATGGACGTTCTCAAGAAAGGCCTCAAGGTCATGGACGCGACCGCGATCAGCCTTTGCATGGACAACAATCTGCCAATCATCGTTTTCGATCTTTTGAAACGCGGCAACATCCAGCGGGTCGTTTCCGGCCAGAACATCGGCACGGTCGTCTCAAATTAGTTCCCAGACCAAGGGGTCCCTGTCATGAGCGCCAAGAATGTGATCCGCGAGACCGAAGAGAAGATGAAGAAGTCCTTCGACATCGTCCAGCAGAACTTCGGCGGGGTGCGCACCGGCCGCGCCACCACCGGGATGGTGGAACACCTGCGCGTGGACTATTACGGCGTGCCGACCCCCTTGAAGCAGATGGCTAACATCACGATCCCCGAGCCGCGCACGCTCACGATCCAGCCGTGGGACGCCTCGGCGATCAAGGCGATCGAAAAGGCCATCGCGGACTCGGACCTCGGGATATCGCCGGTGGTGGACGGAAAACTCGTGCGTTTGGTGGTACCGCCGCTCACCCGTGAGCGCCGCGAAGAACTGGTGAAGATCGTCCATAAGCTCTCCGAGGAAGGGCGCGTGTCGCTGCGTTCCATCCGTCGCGACGCCAACGAGCGTATGAAGACGCTCGAGAAGGACAAGACGGTCACCGAAGACGAAAGCTTCAAGTCCCAGGAAGAGGTCCAGAAGCTCACCGACCGCTATATCCAGCAGATCGATCAGGCCCAGGCCGCGAAAGAAAAAGAGCTCCAGGGCTAGTAGGTCCGAATTTTTTTTGCCCATTTAGAGCCGCTAGCTCATCAGGTAGAGCACTTCCCTTTTAAGGAAGGTGTGCCGGGTTCGAGTCCCGGGCGGCTCATAATTTTCTGAAATAGCGCCTCATCTGCGGCGTTGCTCGGTCGCTCGCTTGTGCGACGCTATTCCCATAGCGTCTCCGCGCTCGCCCCCTCGCGCCTTGCATCTGAGGCACTCTTTCAGAAAATTACAGGTTGGTCACGCGAGCGCAGGGCGGCGTGGTTCGACTTCGCTCACCACGCCCCTGAGCGCTAATCGAAGGGGCGAGTCCCGGGAAGTTTTTGATCCCATGTTTGGCGCTATCTCCACAACTTAAATGACTTCTGATATAATCCACCCATGCTTGATCTAGCCTTCCTACGGGAGAATAAGGACCGGGTCCGGGAAGCCCTCAAAACCCGGGCTCCCAAGCTCGATTTCGAGGCCTTTCTGGTCCTCGACGCCGACCGGCGCAAACTCCTGCAGGAACTCGAAGCTCTCCGGGCCGAGAAGAACAGGGCCAACGACCGGATCACCGAACTCCTCAAGGCGAAGCAGGATCCCAAGGACACTATTTCTTCCATGAAGTCCATTTCCCAGAAAATAGCCGAATTTGAGACTAAAGTGGGAGAAGTTGACTTGAAAGTTCGTGATATTCAGCTTATTATCCCAAATTTACCCCATGAATCTGTAAAATATGGGACCGACAGCGCTCAAAATACCCAAGTGGCCCAAGAAGGAGAATTGCGCAATTTTTCTTTTAAACCTAAGGAACACTTGGAGATAGCGCAAGACCTGGGTATTTTAGACATGCCGCGTGCGGCCAAGCTTTCCGGAAGCGGTTTCGCGCTCTACCGTGGGCCGGGGGCGAGGCTCCAACGGGCTTTGATCAATTTCATGCTCGACCTCCATACCAAGGAACACGGCTACCTGGAGCAATGGCCGCCGTTCCTGGTGGGGCGTGCCTGCATGACGGGCACGGGACAGTTGCCGAAGTTCGAGGAGGATATGTACCGTCTCAAGGACGATGACCTGTTCCTCATCCCGACCGCCGAAGTGCCGGTGACGAATATCCACCGGGACGAGACCCTGCGGGAGGAGGACCTGCCGATCAAGTACGCGGCTTATTCGCCGTGTTTCCGACGTGAAGCGGGCTCGTACGGCAAGGACACCAAGGGGCTCGTGCGCGTGCATCAGTTCGAGAAGGTGGAGCTTGTCAAGTTCTGCAAGCCCGAGACGTCCTACGCCGAGCATGAATCCCTCCGCCGCGACGCCGAACAGGTCCTGAAGCGGCTGGGGATCCCGTACCGCGTGATGCAGCTCTGCAGCGGGGATATGGGCTTTTCCGCCGCCAAGTGCTACGACCTCGAAGCGTGGGCGCCCGGGGCGGGTCGATGGCTCGAAGTCTCGTCGATCAGCAATTTCGAGGACTTCCAAGCGCGCCGCGCGAACATCCGCTACAAACGGAAGGATACCGGCAAGAACGAGTATGTGCACACGCTGAACGGTTCGGGCCTGGCGCTGCCGCGCGTCGTGATCGCGATCCTCGAGAACTTCCAGAACGCCGACGGTTCCGTGCTCATCCCCGAACCGCTCCGTCCGTATCTGGACGGGGCCGCCGTTCTCAAGAAATAACCGCCGCGCCCGGAGACGGTATGATCTTCGATTACACCTATACCGGCCCCCACCAGGTCTTCTTCGATCCGACGGCCATGTTCCGGCTCCCCGACCGGTTCGGTCTCCTGTGCCTGCTGGCCGGTCTGGGCGCGGTCCTGCTCCTTTTCCGCGCGCCGTCCGCCCTGGACCGAGCCGGACTGTTCGTGACCGGGCTCGTCACCCTGGCCGGCGCCTATATCGCGCGCGCGTCTTTCATCGACGAGACCTACGTCAATCTCGAGCACTCGTACAACCTCTTCCACCACGGGTTGTTCTCCTTCTCGCCCAAGACCATGGTGGACGGGACCGTCGAGTACGCTTATTACCTCCTGCTGGCCCCGTTCGCATGGTCCCGGGAGTCGCTCATGCTGGCCAACTACTTTCTCGGGCTCCTCATCGCCTGCGCGCATTTCGTGATCCTCTGGCGCGCGCTCCGCGACGAACCGCGGCCGTTCCAGACCTGCGCGATGCTTTATTTCGCGACGAACATGCCTTTGGTGACGATCCTGGCGGACGGTTTCGGGAACAGCCTGATCTCGCTGATGCTCCTGGCGGCGTTCGCCGCCGGTTGGCGCGGCCGCCACGACCGGGCCTCGGCGATCGCGCGCTGGATGCCGCTCGTGCGGCCCGACGCGGTTGTGTACAGCCTGGCGGTGATCGCCTTCGTACCGGGCCGTTCCCGCCGCGAACGCCTGCGTGACGCGGCCGTGACGCTCGCCGTCCTCGGCCTGTATCTCGGAGCGCACCGCTTCTTCTACGGTCACTGGGTGCCGACTCCGGTCCTGTTCAAGGCGTTCCACCCGGAGATGCTGCGGGTCTTCGACGTGGCCAAGCTGTCCAGATGGATGATCCACCGGCTCTTCATGGAACGGGAGCACATGATCTTTTTCTTCCTGTGGGCGGCGTCGTTCTGGCGGCAGGACAAGCTCCTGACGGATTTTCGCCGTTACGCCTGGCCGATGCTGGCGATCTTTTTCTTCTACCGCCTGTCGATGCCGTTCTGGGTGACCGTTCCGGACGGACGTTACTGGGTGGGTTGGGAGCTGTACGCGGCGCTTTTTCCGATCATCTGCCTGCGCGGGCTGGAGGTCTTCCGGAAAGGGGAAAGGCGCCTGGTGTGGCTGATGCTGGGCGCGTACCTGGTCGTTCTGTCTGGTTTTTACTCGGCCTACAAGATAGAGAAAGGACTCGGCATCCACGGGTTCCGGACCAAAGAGCTGGCCGCATGCGGGGTGATCGCCGACGAGGTGGTGCCGAAGGATTGGCCGATCGCGACGACCGAACTGAACACCTTCGCGTTCATGAATGACCGCGAGATCATCGATCTCTGGGGGTACGTCAACCGCCGGATCGCCCGCTCCGGCCGGATCAACCCCTCCGGCATCCGCCATGATCCGGATTTCTTCATGGAGACGCGTCCTCCCGTGGCGTGGATCTGGAACTCCCCGCCGCCGGACCGGCCGACGGGGGACTACCGGTTCCTCGTGACAATGAACTTCGCCCCGTATTTCCAACAGTTCGGAGATATGTTCCAGGTGATCCGCCACTATGACGTTTTTCTCGTCCGGAACCGGCAATGGGTTCTGACATTCCTGGTCCGCAAGGACCTGTCCGATCCGTTCGTCCGGTCCCTGACCGATCATTCGTACGAGTTCCGCAAGAGCGAGCCCATCGATCCGGCCGCGCTGGAAAAGCAGCGCCGGCAAGAGCAGCGGTTCCGCCGGGCGGATTTGTACCGTTGTGTCCGGTGCGGCCGCGCGAGCGGTTTATGATCCATGGGAGGGGTGGCAGAGTGGTCCCTGCCCGCCGGCTGGCAGGCGGGGAATGCGGCGGTCTTGCCCGCCGAAGGCGGGTCCGCCTGCGGCGGAAAAACCGCGTGAACATTTACATACTTTTTTTGGGAGGGGTGGCAGAGTGGTCGAATGCGGCGGTCTTGAAAACCGCTGGACCGCAAGGTCCCGTAGGTTCGAATCCTACCCCCTCCGCCATTTTGATATAATAGCTCTTTTATAAATGGTCTTTGGAGAGTTGGCAGAGAGGCCGAATGCAACCGCCTGCTAAGTGGTTAACCGGGTAAAACTGGTTCCTGGGTTCGAATCCCAGACTCTCCGTTGTTTTTTTGACACAGGAGGTCTCTGACATGGGCCGGATGTTGAGCCTGGCTGTGGGCAGTGTGGCGGGAGGGTTCGCCCGCTATTTCCTGACCGATTGGGTGAACCGTTTCTCCGGCGCTCCCTATCCTTACGGGACCCTGACGGTGAACGCGGCCGGTTCGTTCCTGATCGGTTTCCTGGCGGTGTGCGCCGAACACAGGGGATGGCTCGGCGCCGAATCCCGGATCCTGCTGATGACCGGCTTCTGCGGCGCTTTCACCACGTTCTCGGCGGTCATGCTCGAGACGTCCGCGCTCGCCCGCGCCGACGTCTGGCGCGCGGGGGCCTATCTGGCCGGCAGCGTGTTCCTGGGCTACCTTCTTTTCCACGCCGGTTCCTGGGCGGCCCGCTGTCTGCCCGGATGAAGCGGCACGGGCCGGTCCGTCAGGAACTTTTATGGGAAACGCCGCCGGAAGAATGACGACGACCGCCCCCGCCTCTCCGTCGGTGATCCTGTTCGACGGGGTCTGCAATCTTTGCAACGGCTACGTCAATTTTGTGACCGGCCGGGCCCGGATCATGACCTGGGCTCCGGCGGCGTTCTTTTCGGCCGTGCTTTTGCTGCAGGCTGTCCCGGCCGGGGCCGCCTCCGATCTGGACGGCGCCGAGAAACGGGCGAGTGAGCTGTACACGCGCGGCAGTTACCCGGAAGCCGCGGCTGAGGCCGCGAAGGCACTGGAAACGGCCGAGCGGACGTACGGTCCGGACGACCGCCGGACAGCGTCCTGGACCGTGACTCTGGCGCTCTTTCGCGCGGCCGAAGGCCGCTACGAGGAGGCGGACAAGCTGGCTCTCCGGGCGGAAACAAAGGCGCGGAAACTTCCGGAGGCCTCCGACGTGCTGGCGACCGCGCTCCAACGCCGCGCCGAGCTGGCCCGTCTGGGCGGCCGGTATACCGAAGCGGAGGTGTTCTACACCGAAGCGGCCGGCCTCTACCGCGAGCTGGGCGAAGCGTTCCGGGACCAGACCCTGACCTGCGTCGACGGCATGACCGCCCTTTACCGGGACCAGGGGCGGTACGACCTTGCCGAATCGCTGGCGAGACAGAACATCCTGCTGGCCGAGCGGTATTATGGAGAAGACCGTCCGGAGTACGCCCGCACGCTCTACGGTCTGGCCGAGGCGCTCCGTCTGAACGGGCGGTATCACGAAGCCGAAAAGGTCCTCTCCCGCGTGATCGTGATCCTGACGCAGGCCCTGGGAGCCGCGCACCCCGAGACCGCCTCTGCCCTCGGAACGTACGCGCAGGTCCTGCGGACGCTGGCCCGTTATGACGAGGCCGAAAACACATGTCGCCGCGCGCTCACCGCCGTTTCGAAAGCCTACGGGGTGGAGCATCCCGAGACCGCCCGGCTGATGAACGAACTGGCGGCCATCTATCAGGCCCGTATGCGTTACGCGGAGGCTCAACCGCTGGCGCAACACGCGCTTAAGGTCAGCGAGAAGAGCTTCGGTGAGGCGAACCCCGAACCGGCTTCGGCGATGCAGAACCTCGGGGCCCTCTACGTCGGTCAGGGAATGTTCGGGGAGGCGAAGGTGCTTTATAAACAGGCGATCACGCGTCTGGAACGCACGCTTGGCCCCGATCACCCGGAACTGGTGACCCCCCTGCACAATCTCGCCATCCTCTACATGTACAACGGCAAGCTCGATCTGGCCGGATCGGAATGCCGCCGGGCGCTGGCCCTTGCGGAGCGCGCGCTGGGCGCCCGCCATCCGAAAACGGCCGCCGCGCTGCACCAGCTGGCCGAGCTCGAGCGCCGGAGCGGCCGGTACGCCGAAGCCGAACCCCTCTATATCCGGGCGCTCGGCATTTTCGAGGACGAATTGGGGACCCGGTATCCGGAAACGGCCGCCTGTCTCAACAATCTGGGTCTCCTGTACCGGGCCCAGAAGCGCTATGACGCGGCCGTGCTGTCTTATCGCAAGGCGCTCGAGATCTCCGAGAGCTCTCTGGGCTCGGACCGTTCGGAGGTGGCCGCCGCGCTGAACAACCTCGGTGTGGTCCATACCCTGCAGGACCGCTACGACGAGGCCGACCGCTATTACACGAGAGCGCTGTCCATCCTGCAGGACCAGTTCGGGAGCGATCACCCGCGGACGCAGCAGGTTCGCCGGAACATCGAGGCGTCCTACGACCGGTCGCGGTCAGCTGTCGGCAATGTAGACGGAAAGAGTGCGGCTTAAAGTGCGGGTCTCTTCTTCGGTGACGTTGCGTATCGAGGGCAGATAGGCGCCGGCCGGGATGTCCAGAGCCTTTTCGTCGATCACGGCGACCGTGGTCGACGACGACAGGATCTTGACGTTCAGCGTGCCTTTGCGCACCGCAAAGGTCACGATGGAGTTGCCTTTGGGGTCCGTCCAGAGCCTGACGTAGAACTGCGCGTAGCGGGTCTCGGCCGTCGCGATCGGGGTCCTGAAGCGGAAATTGCCTCCGGTCGACAGAGGACGGACCGACCCCAGCGCCTCGCCTTGGGCCAGGTGCAGCTCCATGGACCCGGCGTTCGGATTGGTCAGCTCGGCCACGCACGACCCCAGGAGACGTACGCCCGCCAGCTGGTTCATCGTGACGTCGATGTAACTGTCGGGTTCGGTGCGCAGGGTGTCCCCTTGTTTCAGGCGCATGTCGAAATCCGGCGGCAAAGTCTTGCGGTTGCGCACGACGCTCGTCTGGCCCTCGTAATTATAGAGCGTCACTTCCGCCGTCGCGGCGACCGCGAGCGCGGATCCAAGCAGGAGGGCCGTTGTCGCCAGCGCGGCCGGCAAAGGGCTCGGTCTCATGGCAGGGGGTTCCTCTGCCTCAAGTATAGCATGTTCCGGCGGGACGCTTGGCGCGCACGGCCGCCTGGTATATAATGCCTCCCGTCCCCTCAAGACGACCCCCAAGCTAGGAGAGATGGCAGAGTGGTCGAATGCGTCCGCCTCGAAAGCGGATAACCCGCAAGGGTTCAGAGGTTCGAATCCTCTTCTCTCCGCCATTTTTCTTTCAACCTCGACCTATCGAAGAGGATTCGAAGTGAGCGCCGCGCGGGCCGTCCGCCGGGCAAAAAAAATCCCCGGAGAGCGTCCCGCCCTCCGGGGTTTGAAACGGGTCGCGGGCGATCAGGCCGACGTGCCGATCGTGGAGGCCTGCTCCATCGCCTGCATTTCGGCTTCGAGCGCGGCGCGTACGACGGGGACCACCGCGGCGTCGCGCGGGATGTCGAGCGCCTGTCCCTGATCGAGCAGGAAGGTGCGTCCCGCGCCCTTCGTGAAGACCTCGATCGAGCCTTCGCGTACCGCCAGCGTCGTCACAGGATTGTCCGCCTGCTGCAGGTCCACGCGGCCCCAGAATTGGGTGCCGCGCACCGACGCGATAGCGGTCGGGGTCTCGAGCTGGAACGAGGAGGTCGCCGGCAGTTTCTCGAGGTTCAGGATCACGTTGCCGCTGCGGACTTCCACGCGCATGGACGAATCACCGGTCTCCGAGAGTTCCGCTTCGGTTTCCGGCAGCAGGCGCACGCCCGCTTTGCCGTTCATGCTCACGTCGGCGGTGCCGCCCGGCCGTGTCTGGACGATGTCACGCGCCTGGATGGCCATGCCCAGCTCGGCGGGCAGGGTCTGCCCTCCGCGGATCACCTCGACGTCGCCTTCGACGAAAGAGATCGCGCCCGTACCCGGCTCGGCTTGAGCCGGACCCGCCGCGAAAGCCAGGAAGCCGGCGGCGATCCATAAAGTCCCGAACATCTTTTTCATCCTAAAGTCTCCTTGAAGTGAGGTCCCATTCCACGAGCGGCATTATAGCATACGCGCGGGGTGCCGCCGTGCCCCCATGCTCTCTACGTTCACCGGCGGGGGATGGATGGGACCTCCGTGGTGTCGGGAAGGCGGACACCGTGGTCCGCCAGGGCCCGGAGCAGGAGGAGCATGCCCGTCAACTCGAGCGTTTCTTCCACGATCGTCCAGGCCGCGTAAACGGACGAATTCCGCATCCCCCCGGTCGCGTAGATCCCGCCGATGAGCTCGATACCGAGCGCCCCGCCCACGTAGACCACGACCGCGCAGGCGACTCGCGCGCGTGTGCGCGCCGGCAGCGCGATCCAGAACGGCAGGTACCACACGCCGAGGGCCAGCACGCCGATGAATGCCGGCAGCACCCAGACGTAGTAGAGCACGCCATCGGTGTGAAGCAGCCCGCGCAGGACACGTGAGCACAGCTCGTGGACCTGGGCCGATTCGTCGATCGAAAAAAAGACGAATACCGCGCTCAAGATCCGCCATCTGGATGTCCGTAGGGGCCCCGCCTCCGGAGAGCGGGACCCGATGTCCCATAACAGCATGGCCAGGATCAAAAGCGACATGGACGAGAACCAGGACGGGATGTTGCCTTCGCTGTTGAGATCGAACAGGCGGGTCAGGCCCCACAACCGGCCGTGGTGGAAGACATGCGCGGAAATCACGACGGCGATCCCCGCCAAGACCAGAGCGGCGGCCGCCGTGACCCACCACCGGAAATGCTTGTCGACCGAGCAGGCTAGCATGAGGGAGATTTTCTTTGATTAAATATAGTTAATAATGTATATTATTTTTAATAATTTTATATCAAAAATGCCCCATCGTCAAGCTACCGACCCATTGCGGATCCTGATGATCGGCGACAGCGCCGACGACCTGACCTCCGAGCGTGAGCTGCTGGTCTCGAGTCCAGAGCCGTTTGCGTTCGAACCGCGCTACGTCCAAGCCGACGGTTTCGACGTTCCCGCGCTGGCTTCGGCGCCCGAACCGCCGCAGGCGGTCCTGTTCTCTTTCACTTCCGCGCGCCGCGCGCCGCTGGCCGCGTCCCTCCGGCAGGCCCTGCCCGGCGTGCCTCTCCTGGCGTTCGTTCCCGAACCGGCGCTCGAGGCCGACGCCCTGCGCGCGGGGGCGGCTTTCTGTTTTTTCCGCGGGGACACTGTCGCCAATCCGCTCCTGCCGAGGCTCGTGCACCAGGCCGCCCGTCTGTTCCGGTCCGAGAGCGATCTGGAGAACTGCCGGGGAAATTTCCGCCGCATGCTGGACAACGCGCTCGACGCGATGACCCTGGGGCCCGACGGCACGATCCGGCACCAGGGGTCCGTGATCGCCCACGCGTTCGGTTATCCCGACGGGACGTTGGTCGGCCACAACCTGTTCGCGTACGTCTATCCGGCCGACCACGCGGCCGTCGCGACCGTCCTCGAACGTGCCAAGCGCGGCGGAGTGGCCGACGAACGCGTGGAGTTCCGCTTCCGCACGCACAACGGCGCCTGGCGCGTACTCGAGGCGTTCGTGAGCGCAGCCGCGGGGAGCTCGGTGACCGTGTCCAGCCCGCGCGACGCGGTGCGGCGCATGCGGATGGAGGAAAAAGCCTCCTCGCCCGGCCTCGAGGACCCGCTGACCGCTCTCTTGAGCCGCCAGGGCTTCGTCACGCTCGCGGCCCAGCATCTGAAGGTCGTCAAGCGGATCACCCGTCAGGGATTGTGCTTCCTGTTCGTCAAACTGGAGCGCCTGCCGTGGATCAACGAGGTCCACGGCTATCTGGAGGGGGACCTGGCGCTCGTCGAGACCGCGCGGCTCCTGCGCGAGACCTTCCGCGAACCGGACCTGGTCGGGCGGCTGGGAGGAGACGCCTTCGCGGTGCTCGCGGTGGGGGAGGCCGAGATGGACGCGATGACGATCGTGCGGCGGCTGAAGAAACGCCTGAAGGAATACAACGCCCGCAAACACCATCCCTACGAGCTCGATCTGTACATCGGGATCGTGCACTATGATCCCAAGCACGCGCGCTCGATCGAAAAATTGATCGAACAGGCCGAAGCGCTCGTCCTGCGGCAAAAGCGTCCCGACGCGGCCGGTCCCGCGTCGTGAGGCGTGCTCTCGCCGCGGGGTTCGCGGCAGCCTGCCTGCTGGCCGCGGCGCCGCCGTGCCCGGCGGCCGGGGACGCGACGGCCGGGGAGCGGATCATCGGCGCCCAGCGCCATGACGACGGTTCGGGTTACGAGGTGGCGCTGCTGCCGGACGGCGGGAAGGTCATCCTTCTCTACGAGCGGCCGCCGGCGGGCACGGCGGGTCCGCCGGACCCCGCGCCGGCCGCCCGGACGGAAGCCTTCGGAGGCCGCCTGATCTCGGTGGAGGAATTCGGGAACGAACCCGGCGCGGCGGCGGCCGGCGCGCTCGCGCCGCGGCGCCTGCGCGCGGTCACCGAGGAGGACGGCGGGATCCCGTATCAGGTGGTCCGTATCTTCGACGAGAACGGGGTCCTGCGCGAGCTGCGCCGCAACCCGGTCCTCGACCCCTCCAATACGACTACCGCTTCCTAGACTATACTTAAATTTTGTACGATTAATAGATCTTTTTTGCCCAGCGCTCGGATGTGACGGCCGTCACATCCTCTTTTTCCGCCTTCACGTATAGTTTGAATTGTGGATAAAGAAGTCCATGATTAACTAAACGCGGGGTCCCATGAGACTGTATTCAAAAGGCTGCGAGTATCTCATCCGCGCGCTCACACGAATGAGCGAGCGGGAACGTATCGAAGGCTTTTCGGTCCGCGTGGTCTGCCGGCGGGCGCACATTCCGGAATCTTTCATGCGCAAAGTCCTGCAGAATCTCGCGCATAAGGGTTTGCTCGTGGCCCGCCGGGGCCCGGGAGGAGGGTATCGTTTCCGTTTCGACCCTTCGCCGATGCCTCTCTTGGCGTTGATCACGGCGGTCGACGGCGGGGACGTATTCGACCAGTGCGTTATCCGGGAGGTTGATTGTGACGAAGACCGCCCCTGCGCCATGCACGCTATATGGACAAAGGCGAAAAAAAATTTGTTGGATGAGTTGACCATGCATTCGGTCGGGGAAGTGGTGCGCGCCGCAAAGGCGCACAAGGGTGGGAAGCCCAAAAGAGGAGAATTGCCATGAGCGCGCTCAGACGATGGATGGTACTGCCGGTCATCTTGTTACTGGCCACCGGCACGGGTTTCAAGTTCCGTGGTGACAAGGACGGACAATCGGCGACCCAGGAGGGGGCATCCGGAGAACTTCCCGCCGATGTCCTCGGGATCGCTCAAGCGCGCGGGCTTTCACCGGATGACCTCGTGGGGGCGGTATCGACCTATGTTCCGACCGGCAGATACGACGAATATTACATGTTCGCTTCCGGAGGCCAGAGCGGCCAGATCTTCGTGATCGGACTGCCTTCCATGCGTCTTCTGCGCACGATCGCTGTCTTCACTCCCGAGCCGTGGCAGGGGTACGGGTACGGGGCGAAAGGCGAGCCGCTCGAGACGGCGGCGATCGGGGCCGACGGGGAACAGGTGAAATGGGCCGACACGCATCACCCGGCCTTGAGCGAGACGGCCGGCGATTATGACGGGCAATTCCTCTTCATTGGCGACAAATCGCACGCGCGTTTGTCCGTGACCGATCTGCGGGATTTCGAGACCAAGCAGCTTGTGGACAATCCGGTGATCAACAACGATCACGGCGCGAGCTTCGTCACGCCGAACACCGAATACGTGGTCGAGGGCTCCCAGTACGCGGAACCGCTCGGCGGCCAGTACGCGCCGATCTCCGAATATAAGGAAAAATACCGGGGTTTGGCGACGTTCTGGAAATTCAATCGTGAAAAGGGCCGGATCGAACCCGAGAATTCGTTCGCGGTGGAGTTGCCGCCTTATTGGCAGGACCTCGCCGACGCGGGCAAGGGCCCGAGCGAAGGCTGGGTGTTCATCAACTCATTCAATACCGAGATGGCGACCGGCGGGATCGAGGACGGGAACCCGCCGTTCGAGGCGGGGACCACCCAGAAGGACACCGACTTCCTGCACGTGATCGACTGGAAGAAGGCGGAGGCGCTCGTAAAGGCCGGCAAGGCCCAGACCATCAACGGTTTCAGGGTCCTGCGTTTGGATGTCGCCGCAGCCGAAGGGGTGTTGTACTTCATCCCGGAGCCGAAGAGCCCTCATGGCGTGGACGTCACACCGAGCGGCAAACATCTCGTCGTGGCCGGCAAGCTCGATCCGCACGTGACCGTCTATGGCATCGAGGAGATCAAGAAGGCCATCGCTGCCAAGGACTACGAGGGGAAGGACGACTACGGCGTGCCGATCATCCGCTTCGACGCGGCGAAGGTCGCTCAGGTGGAGCTGGGTTTGGGGCCTCTTCACACGCAGTTCGACAACAAGGGCTACGCCTATACGAGCCTGTTCCTTGACAGCGCTGTGGCGCGCTGGACGCTCGGGGGCGACAAATACCAGGCGCCGGAAAAGCCCTGGACGCTCGTGTCGAAGATCCCGGTGAACTACAACGTCGGTCATATCGCCGCCGCGGAGGGCGACACAGTGGATCCCGACGGGCGTTATCTCGTCGCGCTGAACAAATGGTCGGTGGACCGTTTTTCCAGGCTTGGGCCGCTCCTGCCGCAGAATCTCGAGCTCGTGGACATCGGGAAGACGGGTGACTCGATGAAACTGCTCTATGACATGCCGATCGGAGTAGGCGAGCCGCATTACGCGCAGATCATCAAGGCCGACAAACTGAAGACCTGGGATGTCTACCCCGAAGTCGGCTGGGACTCGATGAAACAGCAGAAGAGCGATAAAAGCTCGCTGGAAGGCAGGATCATCCGCGAGCCGGGCAAGGTCGAGGTGTTCATACCGCTCATTCGCAGTCATTTCGATCCCGAGCATATCGAGGTCACCGAAGGGGACCACGTGACGCTTCACCTGACGAATCTCGAGAGAACACTGGATGCGACGCATGGTTTCTCGATATCGGGTTTCAATATCGCGTTGAGTCTGGAACCAGGTGAGACCCAGACCGTCGAGTTCGACGCCAAGAAACCGGGGGTGTATCCGTTCTATTGTCTAGAGTTCTGCTCGGCGTTGCATCTGGAGATGGTCGGGTATTTGATGGTCAAACCCAGGGAATAAGATGAGAGAAAAGACCGCGAAAGTACTGCTTTGGGTGGCCGCCGCAGCGGTACTTTCGTCGGTCTTTTTCCCTTACTGGCATCTGACCGTTCGGGCGCCGCAATATCCCAAGGGACTTCGGGTCCAGGTCTATCTGGATCACGTGATCGGGGACGTGGACGAGATAGATCGCTTGAACCACTACATCGGCATGAGACCGCTCGATCAGGCCGCAAAACTGGAAAAGAAATACGCGGTACCGGGCATTGTGTCGATCACCCTTTGCTTGATACTCGCGGTCTTTATCCCGAAGAGGCGCTCGATATTATTTATCGTACCGGCGGTCTTTCTGCCCTCGATATTTGCTGCGGACCTTTATCTTTGGCTGAGGGATTTTGGCCTGCATTTGGACCCGCACGCAGCTCTTAGTTCTTCCGTGAAACCGTTCGTTCCGCCGCTCCTGGGCCAGGGCAAGATCGCACAGTTCTCCGCCGACGCCAATTTTGGTATCGGCCACGGTCTGAGCATGCTCTCGGCTTTTCTGTCGTTGTCGGTCATCTTTCTGCGCTCTTTGAAACGGGCGGCCGCCCGCGATAAGAAGACCATCCGTTCGATCATGGTGTTCGTCGCGATGACGGGGGTCCTGATCCCGGGGCATGCCTCTTGCGCGCAGACGTTCCACGCGGGCACGGCGGCCTATCCGACGATCGAATCGGCGATGGAGAAGGCGTCTGACGGCGACACGATCGTCGTCGGGAAAGGCAGTTACCGCGGGCCGCTTGAGATCACCAAATCGATCCGGCTGGAGGGCAAGGGTCTCCCCGTGATCGACGGCGGGGGCCGCGGGACCGTTGTCCGGGTCAAGGCTCCGGACGTGCGATTCGAAGGATTCCTCGTACGTGGCAGCGGGATACTGCTTTCGACGGAAGACGGGGGCCTGGTCGTCGCGGCTCCGCGGGCCGAGATCGTCGGGAACACGTTCGAGGACGTCCTTTTCGGGATCGATCTGCGCCACGCTCCGGGTTCCGTCGTGCGGGACAACCGCCTGCGCGGCAAGCCGCTGCCGCCCGCGCGCCGCGGCGATCTCCTGCGTGTCTGGTACAGCGACGACGCGACGATCGAACGCAACACTACGTTCGGCGGTCGTGACGCCGTGCTCTGGTTCTCAAAGAACGTCACGTTACGCGAGAACGTGTTCCAGGGCGGCCGTTACGGGCTTCATTTCATGTACTGCGCGGACGCTGTCGTGGAATCCAATCGTCTCGAGAAGAACTCAGTCGGCGCCTATCTGATGTACAGTGCCCGTCTCCGCCTGACGAAGAACCTTTTTGACGGCAACCGCGGCCCCAGCGGCTACGGGATCGGTTTCAAGGACATGGAGGACGGTATCATCGAAGAGAACGTTGTGTCGGGTAACCGGATCGGTCTGTTCCTGGATGCCTGCCGCGGCACCCGTATCGAACGGAACCTGATCGCTTACAACGATACCGGCGCGCAGCTTCTGCCGTCCGTCGCCGGCAACACGTTCGCCGCGAACACGTTCCTTGAGAACGGGGAACAGGCGGTACTCGACGGGCAGAGCGCGTTCACCGTGAACGACTGGCACGGCAACTATTGGAGCGATTACCGGGGCTGGGACCGTGACGGGGATGGCATCGGGGACGTGCCATACCGCCCGGTGCGGCTTTTCGAGCGTCTGGCGGAGCGCTTCAAGGAATTGAAGGTGTTCGCCGGGGGCGCTGCGGCACAGGCGATCGATCAGGCCTCCCGAATATTCCCGGTCTTCGCGCCCTCACCGAAGTTCACCGATGAACGGCCTCTGATGCGGCCCGCCTGGATCCCTTCCTCTTCTCCGGCGCGAGGCTCCTGGCTGTGGACGCTTTTCTCAGGCTCGCTCCTTCTGCCGCTCGCGGCCGGGTTCATCACCGGGCGCGCCTGCAATATCCCTTACGCGCCACCCGGACATGCGCATCGTTCCGCTTCGGCCGTGTCGGACACGGTCGTGCAGGTACGTGGGTTGACGAAACGGTATGGCGCGCACAAGGCGCTTGATTCCCTGGACCTCGATGTGGCGCGCGGGGAAGCGCTGGCGCTCTGGGGCCCCAATGGCGCGGGGAAGACGACGCTCCTGCGCTGTTTGCTCGGGCTCATTCCGGCCTCGGGGGGGACCGCGCAGGTGCTTGGTTTCGACGCGCGCCGCAAGGGGAAGGAGGCCCGCCGGTCCGTCGGTTACGTGCCCCAGGAGATCCGCCTGCATCCGGACCAGACGGTCTGGGAAACACTGATCTTTTACGCAGCCCTGCGCGGGATCCCGTTCGCACGTGCCGCTTCCCTTCTCGATGACTGGGGTCTGCGCTCCGCGTCGGACCGTTACGTCCAGAACCTTTCAGGGGGAATGAAGCAAAAGCTTGCGTTGGCGATCGCGCTTCTTTCGGACCCACCGATCCTTCTGCTCGACGAGCCGACGAGCAATCTCGACACGCACGCCCGCTATGATTTTACCGAAGCGCTCAAACGTCTTAAAACATCCGGCAAGACACTTATTTTCTGCTCGCACCGGTTCTCCGAGGTCCGCCGTCTGGCCGATCGCGTGGTCCTCCTCGAAAGAGGTGCCAAGCGGGCCGAGGGCAGGCCGGACACGCTGCGGCATCATTTGGGTGAGCACGCGCTCGTCTATTTGACCGTGCGCCCCGAGGACCGTGCCGAGGCGATCGCGCGGATCGGGGGTCTTGGTCTCGAGATATGCCGGGAGGGTGAGCAGCTGCGGGTGCGTTCCTCGGGTCTCCGTAAAGCCGAACCGTTCCACGCGCTCGCGCAAGCCGGGATCCAGGTCCTCGACTTCGACATCGAGTTCGAGCCTCCGACGGAAGGCCCCCCCCGATGAGCCTCCGTACCGTGTTCCTCATCGCGGCCAAAGAGTGGCGCGACGCCGGACGGAACCGGTGGTTCGTGGTGGTCGCGACGCTTTTCGCAACGCTCGCGACCGGTCTAAGTCTGCTCGGGATGGCGGGTTTGGGGTCGCTGGGGATCGCAGGGTTCGGCCGGACCGCGGCAAGCCTCTTGAACCTGGTGCTCTTGATCGTGCCCCTGATGGGGCTTCTGCTGGGCGCGATGAGCCTACCGACTGAGCGCGAGCAGGGAACTCTGGCGCTGCTGCTGGCCCAACCCGTCACCGCGGCTGAAGTTTATCTCGGTAAATATTGCGGTTCGGCCGCCGCACTCGGCGGGGCGCTCTTGGTCGGGTTCGGTCTGAGCGGTTTGGTCGTCTCGTTGCGCGCGGGCGCCGAGCATCTGTCCGACTACGCGGCACTGGTGGCGCTCACGGCGTTCCTCGGTCTGGCGTGCTTGAGCGTTGGTTTCCTCTTGTCCGTTTTCATGCGCCGCTCAGCGACAGCCGTCGGTGGAGCGCTCTTCGTCTGGTTCGCGCTCCTGGTGTTCAGCGATCTGGCGCTGATGGGGAGCGCGATCGTGCTCGAGTTTTCGCCGCAGGAGCTTTTTTGGCTCGTGGCCGCCAATCCGGTGCAAGCCTTCAAGCTCGCCGCCTCGGGCACGCTGCAGAGAAGTCTCGAGGCGTTCGGTGCCGCCGGCGCGTATGCGGCGGAAACTTTCGGAAGCGGGTTCATCTGGGTACTGGGGGGCGTGATCTTTCTCTGGGTCGCCCTGCCGCTCGGAGCGGGACTGCTGATCTTCTCACGGCGATGCGCCGAGTGATCGCAGCGGTGACCGCGCTGGCGCTCGTCGCGGCGGGCGGATGTTCCGGAGGTTCGCGGTCCGCGGACGGTCCGCCGAAGGTGCGCTACGGTTCGGATGTGTGCACCGCGTGCCGGATGAGCATCGACGATCCGCGTTTTGCCGCGTCGCGCCGCGACGCCGCCAGCGGGGACGTCGAACGCTTCGACGATATCGGGTGCGTGGTCTCGTTCGGGCGATCGGATGAGGGCGCCTGGGTGACCGATTACGGGACCGGAGAGTGGATCAAAGCTTCGGAAGCCTGGTTCGCGATGCCGAAGGATCTCGTGACGCCGATGGGGTACGGCATCGTGGCGTTCGCCGATCAAGCGGCTGTCGGGCAATATTTCCCGGGAGGTGCGATACGCTGGGCAGACCTTTCGGAGCGGTTGCTCTCTAGCAAAAGTTCTGCGATCAATCAAAGGAGGAACGTTACATGACGAGTTCGAGGAAGTTCTGGACGGTTGTTGTGGGCATGACGCTCATGGTCTTGGCGCCCGTACCTGCACGAGCGGAAGGCGGGACCGTTTCCGGGAAAGTCGTGTTCGAGGGTCAGGCACCCGCCCCCCAGCCGATCCATTTCGGCGCGGAGCGCCAATGCGCCCTGATGCATGGGGATAAGATGCCGGTGAACGAGGACCTTGTGGTGAACCCCAACGGTACGGTCCGCTGGACCCTCGTGTACGTGAAGGAAGGCGTAACGGGTCCTTATACGGCGCCGGACGAGGCGGTCGTCATCGATCAGGTCGGTTGTGTGTTCGTCCCGCACGCCGCCGCGGCGATGAAAGGCCAGAAGGTGACCTTCAAGAACAGTGACCCGGTCCTGCACAACGTGCGCGATATGCCGAAAATGAGCAAGGCGTTCAATATTGCGCAGCCCGTGCAGGGCATGACCACGACCAAGACGATCGATACAGCGGAGACCGGGATCCAGCTCCGCTGTGACGTGCATTTCTGGATGAGATCTTATCTGCACGTGCTCGACCATCCGTTCTACGCGGTCACCGGCGAGGACGGGACCTTTGAGCTGAAAGGTCTGCCGCCCGGCGATTACGTGATCGAGGCCTGGCATGAGAAGCTCGGGACCCGGACCGCTTCGGTGAAGATCGAGGAGGGCAAGGGAGCCACGGCGGACCTGATCTTTACGCCTGCCTGAGGGCTCCAGGTTTGTAGCGCGGGGGAGGGGTAGAATGAAAAAGCCTAGGGCCATTCTTCAAGTGGTCCATCTGTTGGCCGGTCTGCTGCTCGGAGTCGCAGCGCCGGCTCTCGGTCTTCTCTTGCGGATGGCCGTCGGCGGCGCGCCGACCTTCAAGTGGATACGCGGGGAATGGACGGAGCACGGATTTCTCTATGCCTATATGGGCTTCTGTTTTCCGCTGGCTTACGGTTTGACGCGGTTCCTGACGATTCGCGAGAACGAGCGCTTGGTATCCGAGCGCAATCTGCTGAAAGCCGAGATGACGGTCCTGCAAAATCAATCGATGACCGACGACGTGACGGGACTTTATAACCATCGGCATCTCTATGAGGAGATCGAGAAGGAGATCGAACGTTCAAAGCGCCGGGGCCGTTCCATCTGCGGGATCATGGTGGACATCGACGATTTCAAGCATGTCAACGACACGAGTGGGCACCTCGTCGGGGACCGTGTGCTACGGGAGGCCGCCTTTGTCCTCAACCAGAGCATCCGCAAGATCGACATCCTGGGCCGGTACGGCGGGGACGAGTTCCTCATCATCCTCCCCGAGACCCCTTATGAGTCGGCGAAGATCGTCGCCGACCGGATCCGCGAGAATCTACGCCGGCACCCGTTCAATGCCAGCCATGACCAGGTGTCGCTCACAGCGAGCGTGGGGCTCCTGATGTTCGAGCACGCCGACAAACTGGATCCTGCGGCATTCGTGCAAAAAGTCGATGAGGCGATGTTCCGCGCGAAGGGCTTGGGCAAGGACCGCGTGTTCTCGGGCTATGTGGCTACGGACCCGCGCCAGGGGACCGAGCCTGCGATCCATGACACCTGAACGGCGCTTTGGCCCGGCGATCGTTTATTCCTGTTCCGGATGCTCCTCCGCGGCGCAGATGGCCAACCACATCGCTGTCGATCTGGACCGAGCGGGAGTTGCCGAGATGTCCTGCATCGCCGGGGTTGGTGGAGGGGTCGAACCCTTGGTGCGCAAAGCCCGGACCGCGGGGACGATCGTCGGGATCGATGGGTGCGCGTTGCGATGTGTTCGTCGGTGCCTCCAGCGCGAGGGGCTGGACTGCGATGTGCATTACGACCTATCGGCGCTGGGCGTGAAGAAGACGTATCACGCTGATTTTGACCGGTCCCAAGCCGTCCGCCTGACCGAGCATATCCGGGAAGACCTCGCGCGGTCTCTCGGGCCGTGGCCGGAAGGGATGGCGTGAAACGGGGTTTGGCCGACCTGGCGGCGGTCCGTGAGCCATACCGTCTTTTTTTTCCTCTCGGCATGTTGATGAGCTTTGTCGGGGTCGGGCATTGGCTCGTGTATGGGATGGGGTTCAGCGAACAGTATTCCGGTTCCTTTCACTCGTCCGTCCAGGTCTGGCTGTATCTGGGCTGCTATATCACGGGCTTCCTGATGACCGCTGTCCCGCGTTTAGCGGGCGCGCCTCTGGCCGCAGCGTGGGAGGTCGTCCTCGCGCTTGTCGTGTTCGGCGGAACGTCCGCCGCGTTGTTCGGGCACCGCCGGCTCCTGGCGGAAGGGCTCTTGATCGTCTGGGTCCTTTGCCTGGCCGGTTTCGTCGTCCGGCGTTTCCGCGCTCGCACGGTCGCCGCGCCGCCGTCCGAGTTCGTCTGGATCGGATGGGCGTTCCTGCACGCGCTGGCCGGGCTCGGTGTGTCTTTATCGACCCATCTCGGTCTCCTCGAAAGCGGCTGGTGGCGTCTCGGCCGCGCCGCGTCCGAACAGGGTTTCCTGATCTCCATCGTGCTGGGGGTCGGCGGATTCCTGGGCCCACGGCTGTTGGGTTCGCATGAACTGCCGTCTCCGGAAGCGCTCCGCCAGATCATCCGCTTACGTCGTTCGCAGCGAGCGCCCCACCTGATCGCCGGCGCGGTCTTGTTCGTGAGCTTCTGGCTCCAGGGGCCTTATTGGGCCTTCTTCGCCACGGTACTCCGCGCCGGGGTCGTGACTTGGGCGCTGACCCGGGCGCGGGTGCTCCTTGTCCGTCCGCGGACAAAGGGCACGTTCGCCGCGGCGGTCCAGGTCGCGTTCTGGATGATCGCGGCCGGACCCTGGCTGGCGGTCTTTTTTCCGCGCCATCAGGTCGCGGCGCTGCACGTGCTTTTCATCGGAGGGTTCTCCGTCCTGACGTTCGCGGTCTCGACCATGGTGGTCTTGAGCCATGCCGGTGAAGGCCAGCGTTTGGAGCGGTTCTGGGCGATCCCCGTGGTGACGGGCGTCGCGCTTCTGTCGCTGGCCATGCGCGTCCTGGCGGACGGTCTTCCGCAGCACTATTTCACTCTTTTGAGCGTCGGTTCGATGTTCTGGTTGTTGGGCGGAGGGTTATGGCTGGGGTCGGTCGGATCCTGTTTGTTTCGCGCGCTGCCCGATCCCGATCGTTCTTGTTGAAGGTCGGGCCCGGAAGGATTAGGATAGCCCTATCCTAAAAAGAGGCCTCCGGTGATCTATTCCAAGACCAGCGAATACGCGATACGGGCCCTGACCTATTTCGCCAGCCATCCCGAAAAGGCGCGGGTGACCGTGACGGAGGTGAGCCGCTCGCTCCGGCTGCCCGAGGCATATGTCGGGAAGGTGTTCCGCTGTCTGGCCCGGAGCCGCATCCTGCGTTCGTGGAAAGGTCCGCACGGAGGATTCTCGCTGCTGGTACCGGTCCGGGAGCTTTCGCTGGTGCGGGTGGTTAGCGCGGTCGACGAACCGAAAAGTTCGCCGTTCTCGAATTGCGTCATGGGCCTCGACCGCTGTGACGACCGGAATCCCTGTCCGCTCCATCCGGTCTGGTCCGAGGCCAAGTCTGATCTCTTGGCTGCTCTCACGCGCTCCACGGTTGCGGACATCGCTGACCTGACCGGTTTCGGCCGCGGCCGCCGGCGCTGGTCCGCGCTCTCGAAGCGCATGAAACGCCTCTTCAAGGCTTAAGAGGACCGTTCGCATCCGGCCGGAGCTTTTAGATTCCGGTCAGGGACTTGAGCTCGGCCCTCGCGCTGTCCAGTTCGCGCAGGAACGCCGCTTGAGCTTCCGAGCTCTCTTCCGCCAGCTGTGCCGCCAGACGGGTATAGTAAGCGATCCCCTCCGAGAGGTTCTTCGCGAACGTATCCCTGGCGCCGGCTCCCACCCGGCTGAGATGGTCGATGTAAAGCTTGATCTCCTGGATCAAACAGTGCGGCCGCCCCGGTTTCATTCCGGCCAACGGCACGCGGCCGTAGATGTGATCGGCCATGGCATCGAGTGACGTGACCCCCGAGAAGTGAACGAGGTTCGGCCCGGGGCAGACGGCGGGGGCCAGTTCCCGTCCGAGGCCGCTGAGGTCATATTTGATGAGTACGCCCCCTCCAAGGTCATGGCAGATGCAGGCCTTCCCGGTGATCTCGGCCGTACGCCGTTCCCATTCGGGGTCGTCCGGACCGACCGCGCCGCGCAGGGCACGCAGCTTGAGCATCTGGTACTCCCGGGAGGCCGTGCAAAGCGGCTTCCCGAACTCCGTGTTGAACGCCAGATAACCGAACGGGCAGGGACTGCCGGGATGGCCCTCCGCGATCCTTCGCAGGCGGGCCCGCTCGCTGGCGGATGAATCGAGGGTGTAGAAGGGGATCCCCAGCGGGGAGCTGTCGCTAAGCCGTATGTCTCCGGGCTCCAGCGCCGCCAATTTCACGAGGGTCGGTCCGTCGACGTTGGTCACGTCGGGCGCCAGAAGGAACGGGGAACCCCAGCCTGCCGAGTCGAGTTCATAATGCCGGATCAGGAAGTTGTGCTCGGCCGATGTGCCGATCCCGCCCTGGGCGGTCACACGAAAAGCGGGCGCCGCCGCCGGTGCGCGAAGACCCCGTTTTTCCAGCGCCTGCCGATACAAGGGGAACAGCTCGGCCGCGAGCGCTTCCCGCTTGATCCGGAACTCCTCGAGCACCGGCCCGAGAAGACGGCCCTCGGTCGGGAAAGCGTGCCCCCCGCAGTTCAGGCCCGACTCGACACGGTATTCCCACACCCACACGCCCTTTTTGGCGAAGATCTTGCCCTGGATGTGCGCCGACCGGAAGTCGCTGACCTTGAGGATCACTTTCTTGCGGACATGGCCGCGCTCGTCCGGATAAAAGCCTCCGAATTCCTCCACGTAACCGTAAAGATGGAGGTTTAGACCGGCGGAAAAAACGACCGCTCCCTCCAGCGCACTCTCGGCGAAACCCCGCAGAGCGGCCATCGCGTCGGAGCTCTCCCTGGTGGCAGGCGCGCCCGGGCGCTCGTAGAGCCGGTCCTGCTTGGTCATGATGTTCACATCTGTAGCTCCCGCGGCGACGTGGGAACGGAGCGCCTCGTACGCGCGGGTCTTGTCCCCGCCCTCGGGCAAAGCCGCGGCTTTGCGGTAGCCGGCCGCCGCGGGCGAGGAAGGGTCCAGGAGGCGAAAGTAGCGTTCGATGGTGCTGCCGGGCTCGAACGGGGCGGAGCGCACGGCTTCGGTCCGTTCGCGGACGAGCCGGTCGACCAGGTCGAGGTACTCCCGGATGCGTCTGGCCCGGGCATCCGGGGTCCCTTCGGCGATGGGCTGCGCATGGCGCCCTTCGCGCTCGCAGTGGAAGAGCCTCACCCGGTCGATCAGGCGGTCGTCGACCAGGGAGATCACAGAAGCGATCCCCAGGTGTGCGACCTTGAGGGGCGTGTCGATCGTGAAGCCGGTCCCCATGACCGGGATATGGAATGAGTGGTGGGGCATGACCTATCCTTCTTTTGGCGTATGCAATCCTATATAGGATAAGTATATCCTAAATAGGGTGGGATGGCAACCCCGGCGGGGCCGTCCGTGAGCCTGCTGCGCTTGTCCGATGGGGAAGGCGCGTGGTAAGGTGTGGCATGCCAAAAACGCCCGGGGCCAAGACCGTTCAGCTCGCCGTGAAGACCGACCCGAAATGGGTGAGGGTCATCACGGACAACTTCGACGAGTTCCTGGCCGATCACGCCGACTGCGAGCGCAAGGCCGCGGCGATGGCGATGTCGTTCGTGGCCAAATATCCCGATCGCGCCGAGATCCTGCCACCGATCATCGACCTGGCGCTCGAGGAACTGCGCCACTTCAAGGACGTGTACCTTCTGATGCGCCGCCGGGGTGTGCCGCTGGCGGAAGCCGCCGTCAACGACCCTTATGTGAACGCGCTCCTGGCGTTGTGCCGGCACGGCCGCAATGAACGCCTGCTGGACCGCCTGCTCGTCCTGTCCATCGTCGAGGCCCGGGGCGCCGAACGGTTCCGGATCGTCGCCGCGGCCCTGAAGGAACCCGAACTCAAAGCGTTTTACCGGCGCCTCTATTCAGCGGAGGCGCGGCATGGTAATCTATTCGTGAATCTCGCCCGGCGTTACTTCGACGACGGGACGATCGACGGGAGGCTGGAAGAGCTGGTGACAGAGGAGGCCTGTATCATCCGTTCGCTCAAATGGCGTCCGTCGCTCCACTGATGGGAGCGCCGGCCGCCCAACCCAACAAGGCGTTGTCGCCGTACCTTCTGGCCGGCGCCGTGTATTTCTTTCTCGTCTCGGCGGCCCATCTGGCCAGCGTGAAAATCCCGCTGCTCTACGTTTATTTCAACGTCCCCTCGACGCCCTACCAGGACACGATCATCTCGTCGCTGGCTTTCGGCTGGGGATTTTTCTTCCTGACCGTCCGCGCGAACGTGCGCGGCGGCGACCTGCGGACGGTCCGCTACCTGATCTGGGCCGGGACCGGCGCGGTATTCGGGCTGGCCTGGGTCAATGTCTTCACGGATTTCAGCTACTACGTCGGGCAGCCGAACGCCCGGTATCACTGGCTCGAGGCCGCGGTCCTCGGGCTCTATCTCGCCGGCCTGGCCCGGTTGGCCCGCTCCAAATAGAACCCCGCTTTCTGCGTGGGGCCTCACGGCGCCGTATTGACACCGGGGCGGACCGGAGTTTACACTGTAACCTTCCGAGACGTTAGCAAACCCCTAATTTCTCTCCTTTTATAGCATTTGTGCCCGTAGCTCAATTGGATAGAGCATCTGACTACGGATCAGAAGGTTGTAGGTTCAACTCCTACCGGGCACACTTACTTTATACGTCAGATCCGGTAGAGCTCAGAAAGGCCGGGGGCCTCCGGCGCCCCGGCCTGCCGGACACGCTGTTTCATTCCCGCACCGAAGACGACTCCTGCCGGTTTATTTCGCGATACAAAACGTCAAAACAGACCTACTTGGGACTGAATAACATTGATTAGTAATGTTTACTGATCTAAATTGAGGCTATGCAGCAAAATAATAAGACAGTCGCCATTGTCATCCCCTTGCACAAAGAAGATCTCGAGCCGGACGAGCGATTGTCGCTGCGTTGCCTCAAGAACACGCTCGGGGGGTATCCGATCTACTTCGCCATGCCGTTCGGTATGCGGCCGCCCGTCGATTTCGGCCGTGCCGCTTTTTTCCCGAAGAAATATTTTCGCTGCCGCATATGCTACAGCGCCCTGCTAACCTCGAAGCAATTCTACCGCGCTTTCGAAGAGTACGAATACATCCTGATCTACCAAACGGACTGCCTTGTCTTTCGGGACGAATTGATGGAGTGGTGCGCCCGCGGCTATGATTACGTCAGCGCCCCCTGGATAAAGGAGGTCATGGGGCCGGTCCTGGATTGGGCCGAAGGGGATGCCGTGGGCAACGGCGGTTTCTCTTTGAGAAAAGTCAAAAGCCATCTGCGCGTACTCGAGCGGCGCTGGAAAACGCCGGATCGGGCGCTTTTCGGCCTTGTTTTGGCGGTGCAGGGAGCGCTCCGGATGTTGCTTTTCTATTGCAAGCTATTCATGCGTTCTTTGACGTTGCCCAAAAGCCAGGTCTATGAGCATTCCATCCATCACGAGTCCTTCATGCATGCGTTCGTGAAGCCTTACAACAATTGCGAGGACCAATTTTTTTCGACGCAGGGACCGAAATACGATCCCGGCTTCCGTATCCCCTCGGTGGAAGAAGCGCTTCTTTTCTCTTTCGACTGGGGAGCGGAAACGTGTTTCAGGCGCAACGGCGGCAGGCTCCCCTTCGGATGCCATGCGTGGAACTGGATAGAAGAGAGGCCTTTTTGGACTTTACAAGCGGCGACGGCCGGGATCGTGCTGCCGCCGGCCGTCAAAACGGGGCGGTCGCGGGTCACCGGATGACGGCTCGGGTGCATTTAGCGGAACCCACGGAAGATTGTCAGCGTCAACGCGGAGGCATCTATGAACGATGCGGTGAAATTACTTAAGCAAGCAATCAGGTGGCTCACATATCTGGTCAGCAGATCATGCGGCAGGCTCGTGCCTCTGGGCGAATTTTTTAGGACCGACAAATGGAACTCGCACTGGTATTTGAAGCACTATCAATACTATTTCAAACCCCTGCGCCGTAAAAAGCTGAATCTTTTGGAAATAGGCGCCGGCGGCTATGAGGACCCTCAACACGGCGGAAAGTCTTTGCGCATGTGGAAGGCTTTTTTCCCAAAGGCCATGATCTACTCCATCGACATCTACGACAAACGGGCTTTGCAGGAAAACCGCATCAGGATTTTTCAGGGCAGTCAGGCGGATGAGGCTTTTCTGAGGAAGATCGCCGCGGAGATCGGCCGACTCGACATCGTCATCGACGACGGCAGCCACGACAACGCCCATGTGATCAAAACCTTCCGGACGCTTTTTCCTTTATTGGCCGAGGACGGGATCTATGTCGTCGAAGACACGCAGACGTCTTACTGGCCCGGTTTCGGCGGCACGTCCGAAAACCTGAACGAAACCGAGACGATAATGGGTTACTTCAAATCGCTGACCGACGGGCTCAATCATGCCGAACTATTGAAGCCCGGCTTTCAGGCCGGGTATCTCGACCTCTGGATCAAATCCATTCATTTTTATCACAATTTGATTTTCGTCATCAAGGGCCGGAACGATGAAAAAAGCAACGTTCTGAAGGACAATTCGACGGAGGAGGACTGGGTCCGCAAGGGCCCGAAAACAGCGCCGTGAATGACGGAACCCGCGCTATCTACCGAAGCAGGACTTGATCGTTCTCTTAAGACCCGAAGGCAGGAAGGAGCTCATTTGCCGTCTGATCCTCTGCAATTCGAAGCTGAAGGCCGCTTCGGGGATCGTCGCCCTCCTCTTCAACGGCATCGAATAAAGCCGGTAGCGGCCGAGATCCGCCGGCGCGGAGGCCGGTAATTTACGGGCTTTCAGAAAAATGCCGGGGTCTTGCCCGTCCTTCTCGAGCGCCTCGACCGAAAAATCCGAAAAGATAACTTCGGCATCCGAGATCTCATAACGCCAGAAATCGAACGGATACCCGTGATAAGGAAAACCTTGCGAGCGCGTCGTGATCATCAGGATGCCGCCGGGTTTGACAACTGCTTTTAGATTTTTGATGATCTTTTTCCAATGCAGTGTATGTTCGAGCATTTCCGTCGATATCACCAGGTCGAACCGGCCTTCCCCGAAGCGGCTGATGAGCTTCTCACCCGGGCACACTTCGTCTACGCCGGGCCCCTCCATGATATCCACACCGTGATAGCTGGCGGGCTCCAGCGACTCGACCAGAGACCTGAACGAGCCGTTGACGTTCAAGGACCCCACTTCCAGGACGGTTTTCCCGCGTATTTCCTCCGCCTTCAATTGTTTCCTGGCGAAACTGAGGCATGAATCGTTGCACATAAGCGCTCTCTGGTATGGGATTTTCGATTAATATAACTCCTCGGAAGAAAGAAGTACAGGCGCGCCCGAAGATGGTTCTGTCCTAGCTGGGATCCAATTCAACGCTCTTCGACGCCCCGAGGCAAAGCGCCTTGTTGGTACCGGTACGGTTCAATCCGCCTACATGGAGTTGTAGTTCCTTCGTCAAGTCCGCCGCGAGAATGTGTACTCAAGGCGCCGCCCCACGCGGCGCCGGAGTACTTCCTTGCAGGCAAGCGGCCGTCCAAAACCTGACCACCCCTTTAGGCCGTTTGCCGCTCAAAGGCGCGCGAGTGGCCGACCCGTAGCGAGCGTCCGGTGGACGTGAGCGAAGGGCGCCAACTCCTACCGGGCACACGCTTTTTCGCAGGATACCCCCGCTCCCTGATCGTTCGATCTCAAATCAGGGCTATCCAAATAGGTCGGATAGGAATAGAATAAATCTCTCCGCAAACCATGGAAAATAGCCGCTTGGGCCGTACGAAAGAACGGATCTCCGCCACGGAAACCGCCACGATCTTGGTCGTTCTCGGCGCGACGGGGGATCTTGTGAAGAAAAAGATCATTCCTTCGGTATGCCGTTTATACCAAGACCGGCGGTTGCCAAGCCGATTCCGTGTGGTCGGCATGGCGCGGCGCGAGCTGTCCGAGAGCAATTTTCAAACATCCGTACGGACCGAACTAGCGCAGCGGCTGCCGGGTACCGCACAAAAAATGGCCGACGAGGTCGTCTCTCTTTTCACCTATCACCGGGGAGAATTCGGCGACCCGGACGCGTTCAAGCGGCTCAAGACAAAACTGGAACAAACGGACAACGAATGGGGTGTGTGCACGAACAAGCTTTTTTATCTGGCGGTCCCGCCGGGGCATTTCGGGGGGATCTTCAAAGGCATGTCCGCCGCCGGGCTCAATATCCCCTGCGGCGGGAAATTCGGTTGGACGAGACTGCTCATCGAAAAGCCATTCGGGGTGAACGAGGCCGGCGCGAAAAAATTATTCTCTCTCCTTGGAAAATATTTTAAAGAGGAGCAGATCTATTTGATAGACCACTATCTCGCCAAGAATATCGTGCAGGCGATCACGCACTTTCGTTTTTCCAACAACCTCTTTGAAAGATCCTGGGACAGGAATTCGATCGAGCGCATCGAACTCCGCTTGCTCGAGACGATCGGCGCCGAGGACCGCGGCGCGTTCTATGACGCGGTAGGTGCTTTCAGGGATGTCGGTGAGAACCATCTCCTGCAGATGCTGGCCGCCATCGCCATGGATGCGCCGCGGGATATGTCGGCGGACTTGTTGCGCCGGCTCCGCGCCGAGATCATGGAAACCCTGAAGGTCTGGGACACCGCCGCGATCAAGAAACAGACGTTCCGCGCGCAGTACGACGGCTATCGGGCCATCGGCGATGTTCCTTCGGGATCGACGACCGAGACATACTTTAAACTGCGGACGGAATTGACGCATCCGGCATGGCGCGGTGTCCCTATCATCCTCGAATCGGGGAAGCGGTGTCCCGAGGCCAGGAAAGAGGTGGTGGTCACGTTCAGGCACCCGCGTCTTTGCGCCGGCTGCACCCCGGATCATCACATCCACAACCGCGTGGTCTTCACCCTCGCGCCGGAGGACAAGATCGCCATTCATTTTTGGACCCAAAAGCCGGGATTTGAGAAAGAGCTGGAAGAACGGACGTTCGACTTCTTCCTGTATGAACGCGCGCAAGAGCTCCCGTATGTCGAGGAATACGCCGAGCTGATCCTCAATTGCCTCATCGGTGATCAGGCCATGTTCGTTTCGGAACGGGAGGTTTTGGCGCAATGGAGATTTGCCGATCCGGTATTGGCGGCATGGCGTGCCAACGCCGTTCCGCTCCGGCGCTACGCTCCGGGATCCGATGAGCTGTTCCGCGAGCCGGCGTCGATCGGCGAGGAACGCCATACGGAAGGAACGGTCCGGGAAATGGCGATCGTCGGGCTCGGTAAAATGGGCGCAAACATGGCTCGGCGCATGATGGATCAAGGTTGGCGTGTCGTGGGATACAACAGGTCCCCGGAAGCTACCGGAGAATTGGCAAAGGAAGGCCTGGTGCCGGCGTACAGTCTGCAAGAAGTCGTGAAGGAATTGCCCGGACGGAAAGTCGTGTGGCTGATGGTGCCGGCCGGCGGTCCGGTCAACGAAGTACTTTTCGGCAAAGAGGGGCTCGTGAAATATCTCAAGAGAGGAGACACGGTCATCGACGGCGGGAACTCTTTTTATAAGGACACCGTCGCACGAGCGAGGAAACTCGCGAAATACGGCGTTCGTTTTTTGGACGCCGGGACCTCCGGAGGCCCGGACGGGGCGCGCCACGGGGCGTGTCTCATGATCGGCGGCGAGCGGGAAGATTTTGAGATGTTCGAGACGTTGTTCCGTGATTTCGCGCTGCCGGACGGGTATCAGTTCTTTGAAGGCGCCGGCGCCGGGCATTTTGTGAAGATGGTCCACAACGGTATCGAGTATGGGATGATGCAGGCGATCGCCGAAGGATTCACCCTTCTGAAGAAAGCCAGGTTCAAGCTCGATCTGACCCGCGTGTCCGATGTGTACAACCACGGGAGTGTCGTCGAATCGCGTCTTGTGGGTTGGCTGAAAGAGGCGTTCGAGCGGTATGGAGAGGACCTGAAGCCGATCTCCGGTTCGGTGGGGCACTCGGGCGAGGGAACGTGGACCGTGAGGACCGCTCACGAGATGAGAGTGACCGCTAAAGTGATCGAGGCGGCGCTTTTGTTCCGGGATCGCTCCGCAAAGCGTCCGAGTTACACGGGGCAGATCGTTTCGGCCCTGCGCGGGCAGTTCGGCGGGCACCCGGTCTTAAAAAAAGCAAGTCTTCCGGACGCAAGGAGACAGACCCTGATCGCCCAGGAGCATCATCCGGCGGAGAAGCCCGCGGAGAAACGTTCGTTATCTCGCGTGCGTTCGATGCACGGCACGAAAGCATGAGGCAGGGCCGGGGAGGAAGTCCGGACCAACTTGCCGGATACCTGGCGAAGGTTTTGGTATAGAATCAATACCTAAATGCGGAGGTACCCATGAAACAGCTCGAAAAGTTCGCCGACCACGCTTACGCCCTGATGCGCATCATGACCGGCGCGATGTTCGCCTTTCACGGCGCCCAGAAGATCCTGGGCGTGCTCTCTCCCATGCCGGCGCCGCCGGTCGGGTCCCAGATGTGGATCGGCGGGATCATTGAGCTCGTGGGCGGGCTTTTGGTGCTGATCGGATTCCAGACGCGCTGGGCGGCTTTTCTCTGCAGCGGCACGATGGCCGTGGCGTATATCCAGTTCCACTGGAAGTTCCAGATGGGGTCCAATTTCCTGCCCGGAGTGAACCAGGGCGAGATGGCCGTCCTCTACTGTTTCGTTTTCCTGCTCATCGCCTGCCGCGGCGGTGTCAAATGGAGCCTGGACAAGCGAGGCTAAAAGTGAACGGCACGGTCCGTATCGCGCCGCTGTTTTTGCTGGCGGTGTTCGCCGCCGGCTGCGGCGCGCAGCTCACGCGGGGCGAGAGGATCTTCCTCGAGAACATCGCCTACGGGATCGGCCCCTTGAAGGAGCGCTACGCCGAGCTGGAAGGCTTCCCGGCGCGGACGGTCCGCATCCACCGGAACTATTTCAGCCACACCTACAATAAAGAGCCCGCCGCGGGCGTGCCGCTGGCCAACCCCAACTATTACTGGTTCAAGGTCTCGTTGTCTACGGAGGCCGTCGACGCGTTCGATTCGCCGGGGCCTCTGCTCACGCTGCGCATCCCGCGCTACCAGAAGTACCTCAAGATCCGCGTGCGCGGGGCCAACAAAGAACTCACGCGCGAATTGACCGCGCTCGTTCTGGAGGAGGGTTTGAAAGCCGGCGGCGAGGACCCGCGTTGGGGCACCGGGGAGGAAGAGGGCGGGCTCGGGCGCACCGGCCGCGGCAGAAGGGGGAGAGCGCTTTTCTAAATAGCCCGCTCCCGGGCGATCATCCCGCCCGAGGCGGTCTTTAAGGCGTGATCCGCACGTTGTATTCGGCGAGGGTCCCGGCCGCGTCCGGCTTTAAGAGGTCGAGCCCGGATCTGAGGAAGAGGATCAGGCCCCCCATCTCCAGAAGTTCTTCCACATGGGTCGTCAGCCGGTAAACGATCCCTTCGGCGCCCAGATGGACCCAGATGATCGCCGTCAGAGCCTCGACCAGAAGCGTGCCGGACAGATACATGGCCCCCGCCAGGACAAAGCCGCAGGAAATTTTCCACGGCGCATGGACCGGAGCAGCGGAACGAAGAAGAACAGCGCCGCTATCGACAGGATGAGGCCCGGCAGAAAAAAGCCCGACGACAGGACGCCGTCCGTTATCTGGGCGGCTTTCAGCCTCTCAAAGACGGCGCGCCGGATGAACCGCTCACCGTTGTAGACCGGGATGACGACGCTGATCTTCGGGCTCATCGGGCTCCCCCGGCGGTAGCCGTCAGGCCCAGGCGTCCCAGACCCAGGCGCAGGGTATCCGCCGCCAGCTTTTTTTCGTCGCGGGTCAGGAGAAGGGCCGCCGCGGCGGCATAGGAGAGGAGCATCAGGCCGCCTCCCATGGCCACGAGCGCCGGGCCGTGCGCTCCGCCGGCGCGCAGGGCGGAAATGCCGCCTGCGCAGATGAGCGCCGAGAGCGCAAAGGGCTTGGCGAAGACCTCTCCCCAGTATCTGGCCAGCGGGAATCCCGCCGTTCGGCAGACGTAGAGCGGAAAGAACAGGTTAGGCAGGAGACTCGACGCCAGCGCTCCGGCCAGCGCCATTCCGGCGAGCCCCATCCCGAATGTCCGGCCCAGGAGCACGCACAGGAACACGTGAAGTACGGCCGAGCACAGGCTCACGTAGCTGGGCACGCGGACCCGCGCGTAGGCGTTCAGCACGCAGCCGATCAGCGCGAACGGGATGCCGAAGAAAAGCCACAGCATGTTGAGAGGCACAAGCTGCGCGGCCTCCTCGTATCCGGGGCCCAGCCACAGGTTCATGAGCGGATCGGCCAAAAGGGCGATCACGAAACAGATCGGGAAGCCGACGATGGCCAGGCCTTTCGAATAGGAGAAGAAAAGCGTCTCCATGCTCCGCCGTTCCTGGCGCGCTGCCAGGTCCGTGAAGGTCGGCGTCAGCGACCATGTCGGTTCGATTAGAAAGCGCCGTATCAACTCTGGAAATTTCGCGCTCAAGGCGAAGATCGCGTTGGCGGCGGGGCCCCACCAGAGGTTGATGAGGAGGTTCGCCGTATCCCCGTAGAGGACCTGGCCCAACCGCGCGACGGATGTGTGCCCGGCGAATGACAGGATCTCGCGCAGGCGCTCGCGCCGGCATGCCATGATCGAATAGACGACCCCCGGGAGAAGCCGCTCGTGCCAGAAGCGAATGATCGCGTTCTGGCCGATCGCCATCCCCAGTCCGACCGCCGCGTAAGGCACCAGCGAAGCGCCGCCCTTCGGCATCAGGCCGTACAAGGCGAACAAGGCCGCCGCCCGGATCACCAGTCCCGCCGACGCGGAAGTGTGGATCAGATCGAAGCGCTGTTTCGCGTACAGGGCGGACCAGTAGGCCGTGTTGCGCACGGACCAGGCGAACGAGACGACGACCATCAGAAAGAGGACGCGGCTCTCGGTCTCCAGACCGGCCGGCACGCGGAACACGCTTGGGAACCCCGCGGCGATCGCCGCGCCGATCCCGACGGCGGTCGCGGCGCAGACCGCCATCACCGCATGGCCCGTGGACAGGTATTCGGCGAAGCGCTTGTCGTCACCTCCGGCCGCGGCGACGGTCGCGTGCCGGGATATCGCGATCCGGAGGCTGATCGTCAGCACTTCGAAAAAGGACATCATGGATTCAGCCAGCACGATCAATCCGAAGGCTTCACGCCCGATCCGTCCGATCAGGAACGGGATCAGCAGAAAACCCAGCGCCATACCGACCACATTCAGTACGTAGTGGCTGACGATATTTGAGACGATCTGTTTCTTCATGGATCACCCGCTTGCCGCGAAAGCCCTTGCCCGCTCGGTATAAAATCTATAAGGTAAAGGCTATCCGACGACGACAGAACTATCAAGGCGTGAGAGCTCGCACGATAGAATTATAACCTATTTAAAACAGAGTAGTTACAATAATCTGATGAGGGAGAGACGATGCTCTGGATCCTGATCGGCTCGCCGGCCGTTGCGGCGGGGCTTTTGCTGAATCCCTGGGCCATCGCTGCCTGGTTCAGCCCCGACGGGACGCTTCGGCCCATTCTCTAGACATTTGCCGGGTCATAGGTTACGCTTATCCTTTAGGACGTTTCCCGGTTCCCTCGAAAAAGGAGAGCGATGAAACTCGTCCACAGGATCCTGATCGTGTCGCGCGACCCCGCCGTGCGCGCGGCGCTCGACTCGTTCCTCTCGCCCGACGACTACGAAACCCTTTTCGCCTCGGACTATCCCGAGGCTCTGCAGCTGGCCGTCGAGGGCGTGGACCTGGCCTTTCTCGACGCCGACGACCCCGAGCTCAACGCGTTCGGCCTGATCCGCCGCCTGAAGTCCGACCGCGACACCTCCCTCATGCCGATCGTGCTGACCGCCGGCACCGAAAATCACCGCCCGCGCGCGATGGAGGTCGGCTGCGCCGACTACGTGCTCAAGCCGCTGGAGGAATTCGAGGTCCTCGCGCGGATCGAGACGGTGCTGAACTTGAGCCAGAACCGCGCGACGCTCGACGAGAAATCGCAGTTCGACAACGTGCTCGACGCGATGGACGACGGGATCGCGCTCCTCGACGCCGACCTGCGCGTGCGGCGCGCGAACGGCCGCGCGAAAGACCTCCTGTCGATCATGCCGGGAGACCCGGTATATTTCCTCGACCGTGTGCGCGAGCTCTTCACGGTGCATTACGACCAGGACCTGAATCGTGACATCCGGCAGAAGACGCTGCGTTTCGACGTCGAGCGTCCGGAGACGGCGAACCTGCGTCCGCTGATCATCGAGGTGCACACGACCGTCGCGCTCAACACGTTCCGCGAGATCAGCGGCATCGTCGCGGTGCTCACCGATGTGACCGAACGCCGCCAGCAGGCCTACGAGGAGGAACAGTTCCTGAACCTCATCTCGCACAAGCTCCGCACGCCGATGGCGATCATCCATAAGAACGCTTCGCTGTTCCACAAGAAGGTGTTCGGGCCACTCAACCCCGATCAGGAGAAGTTCATGGGGGTGCTCTACGAGAAGTGCTGCGAGCTCGTAGACTCGTTCGAGAAGCTCCTGGGTTTCACGATGGTCAAGACGAAGGACCTCGATCTGCCGCCCGAGACGATCGTGCTGGCCGACGCCCTCCGCGCGCGCCTGGAGACCGTCGCGGCGCGGGCGCCGCAAGGCAGGAAGATCGAATGGAATCTCGACGCCAAGGACCCGCTGGCCGCCGCGGCGCTGAACCGCCGGTATTTCGACATGGTGGTGAACAACGTGATCGAGAACGCGGTGAAGTTCTGCGAGAAGGACCCCGTGAAGCTCGAGGTGACGGTGGGGGAGCCCGCGAACGGGCGGGTGGAGGTCCGGGTCCGGGACAACGGGCCCGGCATCCCGCCGGAGGAACGCGAGAAGATCTTCGGAGAGTTCTACCAGGTCGACAAGGACCGGACGCTGAACGTGGCGGGCACGGGCCTGGGCCTGGCGATCGCCCGGCGCATCGTGACCCACTACGGCGGCGCGATCTCGGTCAGTTCCGATCTGGGAAAAGGCTCGACCTTCTCGTTCACCCTGCCTGCCGCCCGTCCCTAAAAGGGGCCGCGAACGGGGCGTCTTACAGGCCCCAGATGTTCTTCTCGTATTCGCCCACCATGCGGTCGGTGTTGAAGAAGCCACCCGCGGCGATCGCATGGATCATTTTCGTGACCCATTCGGACCCGGTGTCCGTCTTGGCGCCGTGATGGGTGCGGTAGTAGAGAGCGACGGCGTTCTCCAGAGCGTCGTACAGATTCGCCGAGTCCTCCCGGATGCGGAGATTCCGTTCGTCGCCGATCTGGGTGCCCTCGTGGCGCCAGCCGAAGATCCAGCCGATGTCACGCTCGGCCGCTTCGACCACCCAGCCGTCGAGGGTGCTCATCTGCAGGACGCCGTTCAGGATCGCTTTCATGCCGCTGGTGCCCGAAGCCTCGAAAGGCGGCAACGGGTTGTTCAGCCAGACGTCCACGCTGCTGGCCAGGAGCTTGCCGAAATACGTGTCGTAGTTCTCGAGCATCAGCACGCGCACGAGGTGCCGGTGTTTTTCGAGCGAGTCGATCGCCGAGAGCATTTCATTCACATAGGTGAAGCCCAGATCGTCCTTCGGGTGCGCTTTGCCGGCGAGGATGATCTGCACCGGGCCGTGCCGTTTGGCGATCCCGAGGAGCCTATCGGGGTCCTGCAGGATCAGGGAAGGCCTTTTGTAAGCGGCGATGCGCCGCGCCCAGCAGATCGTGAACACGTCGGGCTGGATGCGCCAGCTTTTCAGCAGCCGCGTCAGCCGGAGCTTGTTGGCCTGGTGCGCGGCCCAGAGCTCCGTACGGAACCCGGGATCGTTCTGCAGGGCGAGCACGCGCTCCAGGCGCTCGGGGTTCCTCCGCCAGCCGCCGATCGCGGAGTCGTACTTGTCAAACAGGTCGCTGAACGGGCCGGAGACCCAGGTGTGGGTGTGGACGCCGTTGGTGATCGCGCGGATCTTGTCGCGGTACTGGGGGAACTGCAGGCGCGTCACCTCCCCGTGCTTCTGGGCCACCGCGTTGACGTAGAGGCTCGTCGTCATCGCCTGCTGGGTCAGGTTGATCAGGTCGCCGTTGTCGCCGTCCTGGCCGAAACGCTTGAGCAGCGCGAACTCCTCGTCGCGCAGGATCTCCTGCATGTTTTTTTTCTGGAAACGGTCGTGTCCCGCGGCCACCGGCGTGTGGCAGGTGTAAGCGAAGCGGCCTTTCAGGGCCTCGACCTCGGAGTCAGACAGCCCTTTGGCCTTTTCGACGAACGCCAGCGCCGCGTGTCCCTCGTTCAGGTGGTAACGGGAGATCTCGTAACCGAGCGCCGCGAGCGCTTTCATGCCGCCCAGGCCCAAGATCACCCTTTGCAGGATCTTCCAGTCGGTGTTGTCGCTGCGGTAGAGCTGGTCGGTCAGCGTGCGCACGAACGGCGAATTGGACTCGACGTTGGAATCCAGCAGGATCAGCGGCACGACGTGCGCCTGGTCGTGGCTGTAGACGAAGTATTTCCAGAGTTTGAGGTGCACCGTGTCGCGCCGGAGAGGCACCTCGATCCGCGTTTCGAGAGGGACGAGCCCCGGGAAGGTGGACGGGTCCCAGTTGGTCTCCTCGGGGATCTGGCCGTCCTTGAACCAGAAGTTCTGCTTGAAGTAACCCTTGTTCCAGAGGATCCCCACCGCCGCCAGCGGCACCCCCCGGTCGGCGGCGCTCTTCAACGTGTCGCCGGCGAGGACCCCCAGGCCGCCGCTGTAGATCGGCAGATCGAGCCGGTGCCCGCAGTCCACCGCGAGATAGTAATCCATCGCGCGCAGGTTCGAGAAGACATGGTGTTCGTCGGAGAGGTTGCGCTCGCTGGTCCCGGCGTGCCGTTCCAGCACGTTGTACGTGTTGGTCGAGAGGCCGTATTCCATCGAGAAATAGGCGACCGAGGACGCTGAGCGGTCGCGGAGCTTTTCCTCGGCCTTGAGCACGGGTTCGAGGGGGAAGCCGAAGAACGAGCTGTCCGTGATGTCGGCGGCGTAGCGTTCGAAACGTTCGACGGGCACCAGAGCCCGGAACCGGCCCGTCAAAGTATCCGTGTTTGGCATGGAAAAACGATTATACCTAAATCCGCGGACCCTGTCGACTTAAGCGCCGTGCGCGGGGGAGCGGTTTTATGGTAGATTATGCCGATGAACCGCCGCGACATCGACGAAGCTTTCATGCGCCAGGCCGTCAAGGAGTCCGAAAAGGCTTTTGCCGCGGACGAGGTGCCCGTCGGAGCGGTGATCGTCCACCGGAACCGCATGATCGGCCGCGCGCACAACCAGACCCGGCTTCTGAAGGATCCGACCGCGCACGCCGAGATGATCGCGATCACCCAGGCCTGCGAGGCCCTGGGGAGCGCGCACTTACCCGAAACGACCCTCTATGTTACACTCGAACCCTGCCCGATGTGCGTGGGGGCGATGATCCTGGCCCGGATCGACCGGCTGGTTTTCGGGGCGCGCGAGAAGAAGACCGGCGCCTGCGGCTCGGTCGTCCATCTGGCGGCCGACGGCAAATGGAACCATCGTTTCCGCATCGAGGAAGGCCTTCTCGAATTCGAATCCGCGGCGCTCCTGCAGGAATTTTTCAAGAGGAAGCGGCAAAAGGGCACGGTCCCGCGTCCGGGAGCGGAAGATTGAACGTTCTGGGAGAGGTGCGTGAGCGGTTGCCCGCCGAAGGCGGGTCCGCCTCCGGCGGAAAACGGCACATTGACCATGGCCTGTGTTTACGTACTCTATAGCGTCCGCACCGGAAAGCACTACACCGGGTCATCCCACCAGGATGAACCAGGAATGAGATTGAGAGAACATAACCGGGGCGGTGTGCGTTCGACGAAATCCGGGCGTCCTTGGAGATTGGTTTATCAAGAACGGTTTTCGGATTACTCGGAAGCCAGACACCGTGAGAATTTTTTTAAATCCGGGCAAGGGCGGTTATGGGTCCAGAATTTTTCGGAGAGGTGCGTGAGCGGTTGCCCGCCGAAGGCGGGTCCGCCTCCGGCGGAAAACGGCACATTGACCATGGCCTGTGTTTACGTACTCTATAGCGTCCGCACCGGAAAGCACTACACCGGGTCATCCCACCAGGATGAACCAGGAATGAGATTGAGAGAACATAACCGGGGCGGTGTGCGTTCGACGAAATCCGGGCGTCCTTGGAGATTGGTTTATCAAGAACGGTTTTCGGATTACTCGGAAGCCAGACACCGTGAGAATTTTTTTAAATCCGGGCAAGGGCGGTTATGGGTCCAGAATTTTTCGGAGAGGTGCGTGAGCGGTTGAAACGGCACGCCTGGAAAGCGTGTAACCCGCAAGGGTTCCAGGGTTCGAATCCCTGCCTCTCCGCCAGTTTTTCGAACCGCGCGGCGCAGGGATTCAGATCGCGCGGATCCCCGTTGTTGTCCTCGGCCTTCTCGAGGGCGGTTTCTTGGACCCCTTAGTCAGTATCATCATCCCCAATCACAACGGCGCCCGGTGGTTGGACGCCTGTCTGCGAAGTTGTCTCAAACAGACCTATCCGCGCACCCAGATCCTCGTGGTGGACGACGCGTCCACGGACTCCAGCCGGGATCTTATCGGGCGGTACGGCGGCCGGGTCACCCTGATCCCTCACGATCTGCAAAAAGGGCCCGCCGCCGCGCGGAACACCGGGCTGAAAGCCGCTTCGGGCGAATGGATCCAGTTCCTGGATTCGGACGACTTCATCGCGCCGGATAAATTGAGCCTGCAGGTCGACCGGATCCGGCAGGACGGTTCCGACCTGTGCGTGGGGGGCTGGCAGGACTGCGTGACGACCCGGCTGGGGACCCTTTATTATCCGGACGTTATTCCCGACGAACCCGACAAACTGCTGGCGGGGACCCTGTCGGATCTCGGATGGATCCCGGTGATGTGCATGTTGATCCGACGGGATTTCCTGGAACGGGTCGGTCCGTGGCGCGAGGACATGATGTGGAACGAGGACCGCAATTATCGTTACCGGATCCTGCGTCTTTTCCCCAAGATCTCGGTCGTGCCCCGAAGCCTTTTCTATTACAGACAGTCCTGGAGCGGCGTTCACCGTTCGGCGGCCGGCAAGCGCGAACAATTGAGGGTGAACGAGGTCTTCGCCGGCGAGGTCATGAGGGACCTGGAGTCGGGCCGCCTGCCGGACGCCGAATACCGGGACGCCGCCGCGGTCTTCTTCTGCCGGCTCGCCGAGCTGTGGCGGCGCTATTCTCCCTCGGCCTCGCGGCATTGGTACTCCGTCGCCGCGCGGCTGGGGTCCGGAGTGAAGATCTCTCCGGCCGGAGGGTACGCGTTTCGGCCGGACGACGAAGCGCGCCCGTTCGTGTGGGGCCTGTTGAGGGCCGGCAGGCGGCTGTTCTTCCCCGAAGGGCTCCGGAAGCGTTCCAAAACCGTTTTTCTCCTCGATTCGTGGGCGCACGCTTGGGCCGTGAGGGGGTTCCACCGCTTATTCCGCCCGAAGGGGCGTTCCGCCGCCGGGCGGACGTCCTCCCCCGCGCCGGAACCCGCCCAAGACACCCCCCGCTCCGGCGCGGCCGTCCTCGTGTATCACCACGTCGGGCCGGAAGAGAACATCCACATCCGTCAGTTGGGCGTGACCACGCCCCCCGAGCTGTTCGAGCGCCAGATCGCCCATCTGACCCGGAAGTTCCGCGTGGTGCCTTCTTCGGAGTTTCCGCGGCACGTTCTCGACCCGAACGTGATCGCCGTCCATTTCGACGACGGGTATCGCTCGATCCTCGATGTCGCTCTGCCGATCCTGGAGAAATACGGATGCCCCTTCAAGGTTTATCTGAACGGCGCCTCGGTGGCCGGCCGGACCGTCTGGCTGAACAAGCTCTCGGCCGTCCTCTCCATGCTGGATGACGACGCGCTGCGGGTTTTCGCGGGAACGGCGCTGTCCGATCCGGACCTCGACCGGCCCGAGGACGTGTACAGGTACTGGAACTCTTTCGACCCGAAGATCACGCGCCAGGCCGTCGACGCGGCTTACGAGCGGCTCGGCTGCTCGGCGGACAGCCGGAAAGGGCTTTTTCTGAACGAAGAGGATCTGCGGCGTTTGAAGGACCACCCGCTCATCGAGTGGGGATCCCACGGCCGGGAGCATCTGCCGCTCGACCGGCTGGATCCCCGCGCGGCCGAGGAGGAAGTTCTCGGCGGGCACGAGGACCTCAAAGCGATCCTCGGCGGCCGCCTGGACGGTTACGCGGTCACGTTCGGGACAGCGAAATTCCGCACGCCGCGCATCGCCGCGCTGGTCTCGAAGATCGACCGCTATTTCCTGTCGACGACGTGCGGGACCCGGCACCTCGGCAAGGTCGGCGCGCTCCCGGAGATCCAGAGAATTCCGGTGGAGCCGGGTGTTTCGATCCTGGACGGGATCTTTGGCGACCCGCTTTGGTGGGCCGACGGGCCTGGCGATGCCGGATAAACTCGAGAACCTCTCGCTGAACTGTATCCGCGCGCGCGATCTCGAGGCGTTCGCCGCGCGGGTGGCCGACGGGCATATCCGGGGGCTCGTGCCCATCATCCGCGCGCGCGCGGCGAGCCTGGCCAGGAATCCCGCCGCTTCGGCGGAGGACATCGGCCTGATCGTCGCTTTTACTCCGGAACAGGAATGCGTGGGCTATGTCGGGCTCATGCCCGGCCTGATGCGTCTGGGCGAAAAGGACCGCAAGGTCTTCTGGGGCTGTACGGCGCTGATCGGCGAGCCCTTCCGGGGCACGGGTCTGATCGACCGGTTGCACGACAAGGCCCGGGAAAGCGTGGCCACCCTGTGCGCCACGGGCAACACCCCGGCCGCCGACAAAATGTACCGCAGGTGGCGGTTCAAGGAAGTGACCGCGACCCATTCCCGGCACGTGCACCTGGGCCATCTGGACGTGCAGGTCTGGCCGGGGAAGATCTGGCGCAAGCTCCGCGGACTGCCCGCGCGCGGCGCGGCCGGCCGTTCGCCCGCGCCGCGCCGGAGCCTTTGCCGGCTCCTGGCCGCGGCCGGTTTGCGCCGCGCCGAACCGGTCGAGACGGACGGGACGCTCTCGGAGAACGCCGCGCGGCTTTTGAGGGACCGGCGGGGGGTCTTCTTCTACCGGAGCCCCGAGACGGTGAATTGGATGACGGCCCTTCCTTGGTGGTCCGGTCCGTCGCCGGCGAACGAGACCGAGCGGCGCTATTACTTCAACAAAGAGGGGAAGAGGCTGCGTTACCGTGTGTTCGATCTCCGGGCGCGCCGGTCCGGGGATTTCCTGGGTTTCGCGGTATTCTCCGTCATCGAAGAGGATTCGGAGATCACTCTCAAACTCCTCGACCATGCCGTCCGCGATGACCGGGACCTCGGCTGTCTGGCCGCGCTGGCCCTGCGATGCGCCGCGGATGCCGGCGCCGACAGACTGATCCTCCCCGAGGCCTGCTGGCGCCGGTCGGCGGTACGGATGCCGTTCTTTAAAGGAAGCTGGCGCCCGCCGCAGCCCTATTTCATCTCGTCCCGCGACGAGGAACTGCTCCGGTCGATCCCCGATCTGGCTTTTTCCGCGGCCGACGGGGACATGGGGTTCTGGTGATCCGCCGCGCCGAGGTCGGCATGATCGCCCGGGCATGGGAGGTCTTCTCCGGCCTGTTCCGCGGGGCCGGGTATGAGGATTTCGAGCGGAGCGTCTACCGTTTCGCCGGGAGCCACGGGGACGAAGCGATCGCGAAGTACTGCGCCGAGCGCGGAGTGGGCCCGGCCCAGATCGAGGCTTTTCAAACGCTCGCTCGATGCGCCCGGGAGAAAGGCCGGAAAGCGTTCGAGGCGCTGCTAGAGGAGGCGGACCGGACGGGTGTGCCCGCGCTGCCGTTTGAATGGGGGAGGTCCGGGCGTCTGGCCGGGGAACAAGCCGCCTCCGCGCGGCAGTTGGACCGGATGATCTCCGGCAAACGCGTGATCCTCGTCGGCCCGGCGGACTATACGGTCGGTTCCGGCAAAGGATCTTTCGTGGAATCCTTCGACTGGGTCGCCCGCGTCAACTTCCAGTGGCCCGTTCCGGAGCGCCTGCGGCCGGACCTCGGGAGCCGCATGGACTTGCTCTATCACTGCTGCAACGGGGATCATCCGGTGCGCGCGCTTTTCCGGGATGGTTTCGAAGAGACGCGTTTTGTCTGCATGGAACGGCACATCCAGAGCCTCGAATTGAAACGGCACTGCCGTTCCTGCCGGATCCCCTGCCTGTATGTTTCGGATGTTTACAGATCGTTGAGCCGGAAGCTCGGCGCCCGGCCGAGCACGGGGCTGGTGGCCATCGAACACCTGCTGTCGCTGCCCATCGCCGAATTGTACGTTTTCGGCATGACCTTCTGGCGTACGCCGTACTACGCGGGTTATCAGGGCGACGGAGCGCAGGCCTTAGCCGCCGAAGGCGAGCGACGCGTCCTTCCTCACGACCCGGAACGCGAGGCCCGGTACGCCGGACGCCTGGCCAAGCGCGAACCCAGGCTGCGCTTGGACGCGGGAGCCGGGATCTAGGAAGAGGATCGGTCCCTGGCGGGTTTACGGGCACCCTTCCTGCTGATATAATTGAGCGGTTCGATCAATCAAGGAGCTTATGAAGACACAGCTCACCTCCCTGTACCGGCGGCTCCTCCAGTCCGGCCGGTCCTTCGCTCGCCAGCCGAAGGCTTATCTCAGAACCCTCTTCCAGGCGCCCGCCATGTTACGCGGGGTGGCCTACGCCGAAAACTGGCCGCCGCCGGCCGTCCCGGCGTCTTTGGCCGGCGGGGAGCATTTCAACCCGCTCCGGGCTTATTTCGAATCGCACGACAAAGGCAGAGGGATCTGGAAATGGGAGCATTATTTCGATGTTTACCACGGGTATTTCGCGAAATTCGCCGGACGCAACGTGAACCTGTTGGAGATCGGGATCTATTCGGGCGGAAGCCTCGCGATGTGGAGGGACTACCTCGGCCCGGGATGCCGGGTGTTCGGCGTCGACATCCAAGAGGCCTGTCTGGCTTATCAGGACGAGCGTACGTCCGTATCCATCGGCGATCAGGCGGACCGGACGTTCTGGCGGCGTTTCAAAGACCGGAACCCGGTCATGGACATCGTGATCGATGACGGAGGACACTTGCTGGAACAGCAGATCGTGACACTGGAGGAAATGCTGCCGCATCTGGCGCCCGGCGGGGTCTATGTCTGCGAAGACATCCATACCTCCCAAAACGAATTCACGTCCTATTTACACGGTCTTGTCACGCGTCTCAACGCGAAGTCGGGACCCGAGCCCTCCAGGGTGACGGCATCCTCTTTCCAGAGATGGATCAAGGCGATCCATTTTTATCCCTACATGGTCGTGATCGAGAAATCGGAGACCTCCCAGGAGACATTGGCCAGTCCAAAAAAAGGGACCGAGTGGGAACCGTTCTTGTAGAGCGCTCGTTCCGCGAAGAGGCGTCCCGATGACGTTCCTGGCCCGATGCCGGCACAGAACCGAAGATGCGCTGGGCATCGGACGGCGGTGCGAGCATACGTTCTATGGCGCCGCGTTGAAGCAAGGGGCCGTCGTCATCGATCTGGGCGGTAACCGGGGCGAATTCTCGGAACACCTGTCGCGAACCTACGGATGCCGTTGCATCGTGGTCGAGCCGGTGCCCGGTCTTTGCTCACAGATCAGGAAAACCGACTTGATCCAGCCTGTCCAGGCGGCGATCAGCGACCACGACGGCGAGATCCCGTTCTTTGTGAATGCGGACAGCACGTTCGGGAACATCCTCGGGGAGATCCCGAACACCCGGCAACAATTGACGGTGCCGTGCCTGACGTTCGAGGCGCTTCTCGAAAAATGCGGCCTCTGGTCCGTCGATCTGCTCAAGATCGACATTGAAGGCGCCGAGATCCAATTGTTCGACAGTACGAGCGATCGCACGCTGTGCGGCATCGACCAGATCACGATCGAATTCCATGATTTCATGGACGAAGCGCGCTTGCCGGAGTTCACCGAAAAGATCGCCGCGCGTCTCGAACGGCTTGGTTTCCTGCCGACCCTTTTCGGTTCGCGTATGGACGTGCTTTTCATCAACACCAAGAGGATCAAATTGCCGCTCGGCGTTCACGCCTATCTGCTCGCGGTGAACCTCCTGTTCGGATTGAGAGGGCGGAGCTTGAAGCCGCGCGGCCGCAAGTGAAGCCGCAGGGCGCCCTCGTCATTCCCGCGTATAACAGTCGTCTGACCGTCGGCGAAACCATGGTCTCGGTGGCGTCTCAAACGGGTCTGGAACGGATCAAAACCGTCTATCTTGTCGACGACGCTTCCTCGGACGACACGGTCGAAACGGCCCTGGCCGCATGGAAGAACGTCCCCACCCCGCTTGTCGTGCTGCGGAACGCGGTCAACCGGGGAGAGCGCGAAAGTCTCAATCAGGTGTTCTCGCAGATCGGCACAAGTGTCCCCTGGATCTTCATTCTCCATTCCGACGACATCGCCAAGCCCCTATGGCTGGAAGCGATGTTCCGCCGGATCGACGGATGCGACGAGAACGTGGGAAGCGTATGCTCCAGCTGGGACAACCTGCTGCCCGACGGAAAGGTCCACAAGGGCGAAGACGACCCCGCACGGGCGTTCAACAGGATCGAAGGCGGTCCGGCGTCGGTCCGGAGCACTTTAAAAGTAGGATGCTGGTGGCATATTTCCGGGTGCGCGATACGGTCCCGGACGTTCGAGGAGGTCGGGAACTTCGTCCGCGATATGCCCCAATTGGGAGACTTCGACTGGCTGCTGCGCTGCCTCGCGCGCGGATGGGCGGTGGACTACATTCCGGCGACCCTGATCCTCTACCGCAGCACCGCAGGCTCCGTTTCATCGGTCTCCTTCCGGATGGGCCGCGATGTGGAGGAAATGCTCCGGATCCTGCGGGCGCACGGGGGCGTTCTCACGCCGGACGAAATCAAAAGCAAGCGGCGCTCCCTCATGAAGCAGAGCGCTAGGCGTTTCGTCAAAAGCGTCCTTTATCTGCGTTTTCGCACCGCCGGCAACTATCTCTGTCTGATGCGCGCCATTGCGAGAGGACCCAAGACCCCCGGCCGGGAAGACCGCGCCGCCGGTCCCGCAAGATCATGAACGATGAAGGTTTTCCGGGATGCGTCGTTCAGGTTAGTTTTTTCCGTCCGCACGCGTTATAATCATCCGTGATGGAATCCAAACCCTATCTCGTCATTGCCCGCAAGTACCGCCCGCAGACCTTCGACGACGTCGCGGGCCAGGACCCCGTCGCCGCGACGCTCAAGAACGCGATCAAGCTCGGGCGCGTGGGGCATGCCTACCTGTTCACGGGTCCCCGCGGCGTGGGCAAGACCTCGATGGCGCGCATCTTCGCGAAGGCCCTGAACTGCAAGGACGGCCCGACGCTCGAACCCTGCGGCAAATGTCGCGCCTGCACGGAGATCGAAGCGGCGCGTTCGCTCGACGTGCTGGAGATCGACGGCGCCTCGAACCGCGGGATCGACGAGATCCGCGAACTGCGTGAGAACGCGAAGTTCGCCCCGGCGGCGAGCAAGCACAAGATCTACATCATCGACGAGGTCCACCAGATCACCGACCCGGCGTTCAACGCGCTCCTGAAGACGCTCGAGGAGCCCCCGCCGCACGTGAAGTTCATCTTCGCGACCACCGCGGCGCACAAGGTCCCGGCGACGATCCTCTCGCGTTGTCAGCGATTCGATTTCAGGCGCATTCCGACCGGGACGATCGTCTCGACCCTGCGCGAGATCTGCAAGAAAGAGAAGATCAAGATCGAGGACCAGGCCCTGTTCGCGGTCGCGCAGGCCGCCGACGGTTCCCTGCGCGACGGCCAGTCCATCCTGGACCAGCTGGCCGCGCAGTCGGCCGGCTCCGTGACGGCGGGGGAAGTCGCCCGTTCTCTGGGCACGCTCGACGAGGATTCGCTGCTCGGGATCATGGACGCCGTCGCCTCGGGCGACGCCAAGACCGCGCTTCTGGGGCTCGACGCCGCCCTCCGGGACGGGCGCGACCCGTCGCTCTTCCTCGACCGGCTCACCGAGCACGTCCGGAACCTCCTGTTCGTGACGCTCTCCGAGGACCTCGTCTCGCTCGTCGACGCGCCCGAGAGCTACCGCAAAGCGCTCATCGAGCGCAAAGGCCGGATGAGCCGCGACGAGCTTCTCTACGCGTTCACCGTTCTGTCGCACACCCAGTTCCTGCTCAAACGTTTCGAGGCCAAGCGCGTGCCGCTCGAGATGGCCCTCGTGAAGCTCTCGCGCCGCGTGCCGGCGGAGGACCTGGCGGCTCTGCTGGCGCGCCTGAAGGACGAACCGTTCGAGCGCCGCGGCCCGGCGCCGGCGGCGACCGTCCGCTCTTCCGCCCAGCCGGCGCCGTCGGCGGTCCCGCCGAAGGCTCCGGCCGCCTCCGGAGAAGCCTCGTCCCGGCCGGCGCCGCCCGCGGCCAAGGACGACCCGGCGGACGAGATCGACGTTCCCGAACTCGAAGAACTGCCCAGCGGAGACCTGCAGTTGTCGCCGGCCGAGCCGTCGCTGGTGCTGGCGGACGTGTGGCAGCCGCTCCTGCGCTCGCTGAAAAGCGAGCGGATGTCGGTCGCTTCTTATCTGGCGGAGGCCCAGCCCCTGGCCCTCGAGGGCGCCGTCGCGAAAGTGGCTTTTCCCGAAAGGCTTAGCTTCCACCGCGAAACGCTCGAGGTCCTCGAGAACAAGGCGCTTATCGAGCGCCACCTGCGCGGGCTCCTGGGCCGTCCGGTGCAGATCGTGTTCGAGGAGGTCAAGGAACTGTCCTCCGGTCCCGCCGGCCTGCCCGACGATCCACCCGCGGCCCTTTCCACGGAAGCCGACGGCGCGGTCAAGTCCGCGATGAGCATCTTCGGCGGACGGATCATCAAGTAACCCATGCCGTATCCCGACTCGATGGTGCAGCTCATCGAGGCGTTCGCCCAGATGCCCGGGGTCGGCATCCGAACAGCCGAGCGTTACGCGATGTACGCGCTCGGGGCCCCGCGCGAGGAGATCACGGAGCTGGCGCGTCTCCTCCTGCGGGTGAACGAGAGCATCCACACCTGTCGCGCCTGCTTCAATCTTAGCGAGGAGACCCTCTGCCGGATCTGCTCGGACCCCACGCGCGATCACGCGCTCCTGTGCGTGGTGCAGGACCCCAAGGACATCATCGCCGTCGAAAAGGCCGGCGACTACAAGGGGCTTTATCATGTCCTCCTGGGCGCCCTGTCACCTCTCGAGGGAGTGGGCCCCAAGGACCTGAAGGTGAAGGAACTCCTCGATCGCGTGAAGAACGGCTCGTTCCGGGAGGTGATCCTCGGCATGAGCTCCGACACCGAAGGCGACGCCACCGCGCTGTACCTGTTCAAGCAGCTGAAATCCCTCAAGGCGAACGTCACGCGGATCGCGCACGGCGTGCCGGTCGGCAGCGCCCTCGAGTTCGTGGACAAAGCGACTCTCGCCAGGGCCTTTCGCCAGCGCCAGGCGATCCAGGCCTGATCGCGGCCGCCCCCCAGCCCCCGCCATCCTTGACACCTTTTGGGGACTCTGTTACGCTAGCGTTAATTTATTAGGGTGTCAGTAGTTAGCTCCAAAACCAAGGAGATATTCCTCATGGGTATCGGCGAATCGCTGAAAAGAGGGCTTTCGACGACTTTCAAATCGTTGCCGTTGGTCCTGATCTTCTTCGCTTACAGCGCGGCGGCGAACCTGCTGAACCTCCGTCTGGCCGGCGGCGTGCAAGAACCGGCCCCCACCGCCCCCGGCCTGAACACGACGGTCCTGGCGAGCGTCGTGGGCGTTGTCCTGGTGATCATCGGTCTTTTCCTGCAAGCCGGGTCCATGGGCTATATCCGCGACCATCTGAAGACCGGAAGCGCGTCGCTGGGCTCGTTCCTCGGCTATGGTCTTAAGTATTTCCTGCGGCTCCTTCTGTTCGGGCTGTTCGTCACGGTGATCGCGGTGATCCTGCTCCTGGCCGGCAGTTTCGTGATCAACGCGTTCCCCGCCAACCTGCGGATCGTCGCCGTCGGGCTGCTCGTGGTGGCCGCGCTGGCCGTGCTCTATTTCGTGGTCCTGATGTTCCTGGCCCCGTACATCATCGTGGTGGAGGAGAAGGGCCTCGTCGAGGCCATCCAGGCCAGCATCCCGCTGGTCAAACGGTACTTCTGGATGATCCTGCTCTTGGGGCTCATTCTGCTGGCGATCAGCTTCGTGCTCGGACTGATCCTGGGGATCATCCTGTTCGTGCTCGGACTGATCCTGGGGATCATCCTGGGGCTGGCGACGATCGCGGTCCAGGGCGGCACCGCTTCCCAGACCGCGGTGGCGGTCATCAGCGGCCTTTTGAACGGCATCCTGGGGGTCTTCATGACCGCGGCGTACATGAACTTTTACTTGAGGATCCGCCAGGCCTAAGACGGGTTTCGCCGCCCGGCCCGATTTTCCTGCCATTTATTGTCTGCGCCAGAGAAGGCAGCACAGAAAAAATTGCTTCACATCGATTTTCTGCGCCAAAAAGCGCAGCGCAGAAAAAATTGCTTCACAATTTTTTCCCCGGTCCGCCGGAGGCGGTGCGCCGCGCTCTTTGGCGCAAGCGAAGCTGGTGACAAAGCGATGCATAAAGTTTACGTTTTGAAGAGCCAAAGATCAGGGAAGCGGTATGTAGGAGTGACTTCCCAGGATCTGACGTTAAAATTGGAAGAGCATAACGCGGGCACCACGACATGGACTCGCTCGCATAAGCCGTTTGAATTGATCTATTCACAAGAATTTCAAGAAAAAACGAAGGCCATCAAGCGGGAAAAATTCCTCAAGACGGGCGATGGTCGGAGATTTCTGGATAGCAGATTAGGGTGATATTCTGCGCCAAAAAGCGCAGCGCAGAAAAAATTGCTTCACAATTTTTTCCCCGGTAGCTCAGCTGGTAGAGCGGTTCACTGTTAATGAACATGTCCCAGGTTCGAGTCCTGGCCGGGGAGCCATTCAATCCTCTCCTAAGAGGCATTTGGAGAGGTAAAAAGCCCTGATTCAGTCAATGAGTCAGGGCTTTTTTATGTCTTTGAAACATCGCGAGATGCGCGATCTTCAGATCCCATAAAGTTCAAAACGTGGCAATTCCTTTCTCGCCGGATCAGGGCAGCCAAAGGCGGCGCTCATTTTCTCCAAAATCAGCCCAATCATCTCGAAAGTGGCTCGTAGTAAATGCTTCCTAGTAAATGTGATCTTGCCGGAACGGGCGAGGGTTATAGATGGAAGGAAATTGACCGAAAGCCATTTACTAGCTATCCGGCTTTTGTGTGCCTTATTATCTCTCTAGTAAATGCGGGCTAACGGGGGAGGAGCTTGTCCCAAATATTCCTTTGGGCCTGCCAGTCGGGCTCATTGGTGACCTCTCTGAGCTTGTATTCGGGGATCTCGGAAAGGCGGTCATTCGCGCCAAGCAGTATCTCTTCTTGGATAGCAGGCGAAAGGAGCGTCATGGCCATGAGTTGGTGGATTCTAGCCTGACTCATGTTTAGGTGGCCTGTGAGCTGCTTCAAGTCGTTGATCTTGCCGGTATCGAGTAGTTCTTCAATTTGATGGGCAAGGGCCAGGCTTTGACGGATCTTGGGTTCGTTTTTGACTTCTTCTTTTTTGGCGGCCTTGATGTTCTTTAGGTCCTTTATAGCGATCTCGAACTCGCGCCTTTCTTCTTCGCCTTGGAGCACAAGGCCTAGGATCGCATCCTTGGCGCTGTAGTCGGCCTCCTTAAGAACGGTTTTGAATACTTCGACCTTTTCATCGAGCGCGAGCTCATTCCAGACTTTTTCCTTCAACTTTGGCTCTTGGCTTAAGTTACGCAGGATCGCCAACACAGCGTCTTCGATCTTATCGGCGCTCACCGACTTGGTGGGGCAGTTCTTATGGCCGCGCTTTATGGCGTTCAGGCAAACATAGTAGAGGTATTTGAACTTACCCTTTTTGGAATAGGTGTGGCACATGGCCACGCTGCAGTCTTTGCATCGGAATAAACCGTTTAAGAGGCCAATGCTCTTTGTATTCTTGGAGGTACCGCGCTCACGTTTATTGGCGGTCATGATTTCATTGGCCTTACGGAAGGTTTCGTTCGAAACGATGGCGTCGTGAACAGCCTCGTAAATTTGGCCCTGGTAGGCATTCTTCCCTGCGTACACCTGGTTTTTGATCATCCAGTGGATATTGGTATTTTTAAATTGAGTAGCGCCGCTAGGCCTACCTTTATAGATGCGGGCTTTGGTGCTGAAACCCTTTTCGTTCAAAAGTCGTGCCACTGTGCGTAGGGACTTCTCTTGGATGTAGAGATCGAACATTGCTCGGATGGTTTCAGCCTCTTTAGTATTTACGACCAGCTTCTTATTTTCTCTATCAATATCATACCCAAGCGGGGGCAAACCGCCTGTCCATTTACCCTTCTTCCGAGCTGCGCCCATTTTGTCTTTGGTTCGTTCACTGATGATCTCGCGCTCAAACTGCGCGAAGGAGAGAAGGATATTAAGCGTTAATCGTCCCATCGAAGTTTGGGAATTAAAATGCTGCGTGGTCGAGACGAAACTAACCGTGTTTTCCTCGAAGAACTGGAGAAGTTTCACAAAATCGTTCAACGATCTTGATAACCTATCGACTTTATAAACAACCACAACATCGATTTTCTTCAGCTTGATGTCTTCCATGAGATTCTGAAGGGCTGGACGTTCGATGTTGGCTCCCGTAAAGCCGCCATCATTGTATTGTTCCGAAATTGCTATCCATCCCTGATTTTTCTGGCTTTGAATGTAACTTTCAGCGGATTCCCTTTGATTGTCCAGGGAAGTGAAGTCCTCATTCAAGCCTTCAGATGTCGATTTTCTCGTGTAAATCGCGCATCGGATTTCTTTGGGTTTTTCAGCGTCATTTTTCATAGATTAAAAAACAAGAACCCATTCCAATGGGCTCCCGTGATCTCTTTCGCGATGGCAGTGAGCGATTTATAAATCTTGCCGCTATACTCGAATCCATTTTCCAATGTTTTTACCTGAATTTTTCTGCCCTTATAGGTTTTTGTGATGATCGTGCCCGGAAGAGGTAGGCGGCGGTCCCTTTTGGGAAGAAGGGCAGATGTGGCTACTTGAGGTTTGAGGGCTACGTTGTTTACCGGGTCGTAGACATTCATGAGCCTCTTTAAAACAGCATTGGCTTTGACTGACAAATCCCCATATTCAAGCGCCTGCATTCTATAGGCCAATCTGCGCCATAAATAGGCGCGATTATTGGAGACCTTTTTGCCCGGGAAATGCTGGGTATAAACCCCCTGCAAATGCCCCAAAGAAGCATGCTTTAGCGCCTCGACTTCTTGGGCTAAATTCGCACCCATGGTTCAATCACCTCCTCATGGCAATATGGCCATAGGTTTTGAGATATAGCAAGGAATGACAGAGAGATATTGCTCCCCATGAAACGCCATTTCTGGTAACATTTGGTAAATCCTGGAAGGACAACAAATGACTGATAAGTGGCTTACCATCGACCAGATCGCCAAATATCTCCAAGTTTCAAAAGAGAAAATCTACAAGATCTGCCAGAAAGGGAAAATGCCCGCCTCGAAGTTCGGCGGGCAGTGGCGTTTTAAGAAGGAGACCGTAGACAAGTGGCTATTGGCTCAGCAAAAGAAAAAATAGCCCTTACTACGTCGGCTATCATCACGGATTACCATGCAAAATACTACGCTCATGCCTTATTGCGGTCATCCACTGAGGACGGCATCGCAAAAATTTCCCGTTCTTTATTCGATGCCGCAGTTGACCTGAACCCCCATCAAATTGACGCGGCTTTATTTGCTCTGAAGTCGCCGCTCTCAAAAGGGGTAGTCCTAGCAGACGAAGTCGGTTTGGGAAAAACCATTGAAGCAGCTTTAGTTTTATGCCAATACTGGGCCGAGCGCAAACGCCGCCTTATGGTTCTATGCCCAGCTGCCTTGCGTAAACAGTGGAATTTAGAACTGGCAGAAAAATTCAATATTCCATCGATTATTTTGGAAGCTAAAAACTTCAATCAGTTTATCGAGAACGGAAATCCGAACCCATTTGACCAAGAGAAAGTTATTATTTGCTCCTACCAGTTTTTGCATAGCCAAAAAGACAAAGCAAAGCTTATTAAATGGGATCTTGCGGTTATCGACGAAGCCCATAAGCTGCGCAATGCTTACCGACCTTCAAATGTGTTGGGGCAGTCGATCAAGTGGGCGCTTGAGGACAGCAAGAAACTTCTTCTCACCGCGACACCCTTGCAGAATTCTCTGATGGAGTTGTTCGGGTTATGCTCAATTATTGATGACTATATTTTTGGAGATAGCCGTAGTTTCCGTCAGTTATATGTGAATGACGAGGATATGGAGACTCTTAAGGTCCGCCTGAAGGGTTTTTGTAAGCGGACGCTTCGAGGGCAGGTGCTGGCGTACATTCCGTTCACGCAAAGGCGTGCCATTACAGTGCGCTTCGAGCAGGACGATAAGGAATATCAGCTTTATCGCGGCATAACGGAGTTTCTGCAGAAGCCCGATACTTACGCGCTTCCTACCAGCCAGAAAACGCTCATCACCTTAGTGATCCGTAAAATTTTGGCATCTTCATCCTACGCGATAGTGGCGACGCTGGAGACAATCAAAAAGCGCCTTGAAGCGCTTCGAGATAAACAGCCGGTACAAGAGGATATCGTTGAATCGCTTATGAACGACGAATCTCTCGATGCGGAAGAAATGGAGGAGATCTCCGAGGAAACCACCGAAGAGCATAGCGAGACGGCCGAGAAAGCCATTGATGTTAAAAAAATAGCTCAAGAGATCGAAAGTCTCGCCGGATTCATCGATCAAGCCAAAGCGATCAAAATTGATTCTAAAACTACGCGTCTTAAAGAAGCCATCGAGCGAGGGTTCACCGAAGCCGCCAAGATGAAAGCGCGTCGGAAAGCGGTTGTATTTACCGAATCCAGGCGCACCCAAGTTTATTTAAAAGATTATTTGGATGCCAATGGATACGCCGGGAAAACGGTGATATTCAACGGGACCAATTCCGACCCCGAATCCAGAAAGATATATGAAGCGTGGCTGGTCGCAAATGCGAGCACAGGTCGCATCAGCGGTGTCGTGACCGCAGATCGCCGCAACGCGGTTCTTGAGCATTTCCGCGATCAAGCCGAGATTCTTATCGCGACCGAGTCGGCTGCCGAAGGCATCAATTTACAGTTCTGCTCACTCGTTATCAATTATGACCTGCCTTGGAATCCACAACGTATTGAACAGAGAATCGGCCGGTGTCATCGTTATGGCCAAGAGCATGATGTCGTTGTGATCAACTTTTTGAATGAGCGCAATGATGTAGACCGGCGTGTTTACGAGCTTCTGGAGTACAAATTCAAATTATTTGACGGTGTGTTTGGGTCGTCGGACGAAGTCCTTGGAGCTCTCGAGTCAGGCGTCGATTTTGAGAAGGAAGTGCTCAAGATCTATCAGGGATGTCGCCGTCCCGAGGAGATCAAGGCCGCTTTTGCCGTGTTGCAAAAGAAGATGGATGAAGAGATCCAGTCCCGCCTCAAAGAAACCCGCGAAGTGCTTATCGAGCATTTTGATCAGGATGTGCATGATCGGCTTAAGATGCATCTGGATCAGACCCGAGAACATCTCGGCATCATGGAACGTCGTTTTTGGGGAGTTACGCGCAACATTCTTTGCGCTGAGGCGGACTTTGATGACCCTAGTTTGTCGTTCGATCTCAAAAAAGAGACCGCCGCATCACCCGCAGGACGCTATCGACTCATATCCAAGCAAAAAGATAGAGCCAATATCGACGGGTATTTTTTATACCGAATGTCTCATCCGCTCGGCGAGCATGTTCTGCAAATCGCAAGGACCAAAAATACGCCTGTCGCCGAGCTGGCGTTCGATGTCTCCCATCACCCGGTACGCGTCTCGGTGATCGAGCAGCTAAAGGGCAAAAGCGGTTGGCTAACTCTCTCCAAGCTTACGATCAAGAGCTTTGAAAAGGATGAATATCTGCTTTTTAACGCTTTCGACGACAGCGGCAAAGTGATTCACCCGGAAATTTGTGAGAAGCTTTTTGAGTGCAACGCCGAAGCCGCGCAAGCGCCTTTGACCGCTGATCAAAAATCGCGGCTTGAGACCGACAATCGAATTCACACAGAGGCGACGATCACTGCGGCTTTGGAGAGAAACAACGGTTTTTACAAGGAAGAATGTGACCGTCTTTTTCGTTGGTCAGACGATCTGGTCTTATCCGCGGAAAAGGAATTAAAGGACACAAAGAACAACTTGCGCGATCTCAATCGCCAGCTTCGTCTCGCTACAAGTCAACAAGACCGTTTGGACATCGAGCTGAAAATCAAGGAAGTGAGCAAAAAACAAAGAGAGCAGCGCCAGCGGATATTCGATGTGGAGGACGAAATCAACGCCAAACGCGACGGCCTGATCGACCAGCTCAAAAAAAGATTAGAACAAAAAACCGAGACCGAGCACCTATTCACGATCCGCTGGAAGGTTGTCTAAAGATTAAAGGAGATCATTTTTCATGATGACACAGTACGAAAAACTTAAAGGTATCCTGCGCGAGATGTTCCAGATGGATCAAGCCGATCTGGACTTCGGCATTTACCGGATCATGAACGCCAAGCGTGAGGAGATCGAGAAGTTTCTCGATAGAGAGCTTCTTCCTCAAGTAAAAGAGGAATTTGCTAAATATCGCGGATCAGAGCTTACCGGCAAAAGAGAAGAGCTTGAAAAAACCGTAGAGCGCCTAAAGGCGGACGGGGCCGATCCCGACAAATCCACCAAGGTCCTAGCTTTGAGGGAAGAAATAGCCAAGTACGGCGATGACGAAACGCTGGCCAACGAAGTATTCTCTCATCTTTCGACCTTCTTTAGACGCTATTACGACAATGGCGATTTTCTCTCGCTCAGGCGGTATAAAAAAGATACCTATGCCATTCCCTATGAAGGCGAGGAAGTGAAGCTCCACTGGGCCAATGCCGATCAGTATTACATCAAGACCAGCGAGTACTTAAGGGACTATGCCTTCAAATTGGCGGACGGCAAGAGAGCGCATTTTAAGCTCGTGGATGCCGCCCAGGACAAGGACAACAACAAGGCCGAGGCTGGTAAGGAGCGCAAATTCAAGTTACATGAGGAAGAGCCCGTTCGCGTCCAGGGCGATGAAGTTTTCATCCAGTTTGTGTATCTGCCAGAAAAGGAAAAGCAGGACAATCTCAATAAGAAGACCCTCGAGATCTTGAGCGCTGAATCCGCCAAAAAGCTAAAAAACTTTATCGAGCTTTTTGCTCCCGCGCCCACTCAAAAAAATACTAAGCGCAACCTTCTAGAAAAGCATCTCTACGACTACACCGCGCGATTTAACTTCGACTTCTTTATCCACAAAGACCTGGGCGGGTTTTTAAACCGTGAACTCGATTTTTACATGAAGAACGAAGTCCTTTTTGTGGACGATCTTGACGCGCAGGATGAGAAAAAGCTCAAGAGTGCCGTCGCTAAGGTGAAGGTGATTAAGCACATCGCTCAAAAGATCATCATATTCCTGGCTACCTTGGAAGATTTTCAGAAGAAGCTGTTTCTCAAGAAGAAGTTGGTAGTGGAGTCAGGGTATTGCGTCACACTCGACCGCGTGCCGGAAGCCCTATATCCGGAGATAGCCAAGAACGATGCTCAGCGCGAGGAATGGATACAACTATTTGCCATTGATGAGATCAAAAAGGATCTGACCAAACCCGGATACTCCAAGCCGCTAGCTGTGGAGTTTCTCAAAGCCAATCCATACCTTGTGCTCGATACGAAACATTTTGATGAAAAGTTCATGGACAAGCTGTTGGCAAGCTTTGAGAATCTCGACGAATCTTGTGATGGCCTAATCATAAACTCTGAGAACTTCCAGGCTCTAAATCTTCTCAAGGAAAAGTATCAAGCTCAAGTGAAATGCGTCTATATAGATCCTCCTTACAATACTGGGGATTCAAAAATTCTGTATAAGAATGAGTTTGATTCATCCGCGTGGCTATCGTTGATGCAAAACAGAATTGCTTCTAGCCAACCATTTTTAGCCGAGGATTTTGTTTACTTTATTGCAATCGATGATTATGAGATGGTTCCTTTGAGTCAAATTATTGATACCCATTTCAACTTTAGAAGAGAAATGATCGTCATTAATCATCATCCACAAGGTGGCAAAGCCGTAACAATTGCAAATACACACGAATACATGCTTGCTCTAGTTGACAGAGGATCTGATAGAAAATTGGTGGGACGGAAAATATCAGAAGATGTTGAAGAGCGACCTTATAAGCGGAGCGGAACAGCTATAAGTAATTTCCGAAGTGGCCGTCCGAATAGCTTTTATGCAATTCTCGTTGATCAGGCTACGAAAAAGATAGTGGGCATTGAAAATCCTCCAGAAAAAAATGCTTCTTATCCAAAAGAGGATACCCCGGAGGGTCACAAAAGGATTTATCCAATAGGAAATAATGGCTCTGAGAGAGTTTGGAGAAATGCATTCGAGACGGGTAAGAAGTTATTTGAATTGAATAAACTAAAATGCAGCGAAGGTTTTACTATTTATCAATTGATAGAACATGGCGAAAAGAAAACAGCGTTATTCAGCAACTGGATCGATAGCAAATACAATGCGGGAACCAATGGCGCTAACCTTTTAAATAACATTATCGGTGCCCAAAATCCCTTTTCCTACCCCAAATCAATTTTCACAGTTGAAGATGCCCTTTTTACCTTTGAAGATGCGGAAAATAGCATCATTTTAGATTTCTTCGGAGGTTCAGGTACAACAGGTCACGCAGTGATTAATCTCAATAGACAAGATGATGGGACTCGCAAGTATATTTTGGTTGAAATGGGTAATCACTTTGATTCGGTATTAAAGCCGAGACTTCAAAAAGTTGCATATTCACAAGAGTGGCAAGAGGGTAAGCCAGTGTCCCGTGATGGCGTAAGTCACATGCTTAAATATCTACGTCTCGAATCATATGATGATTCGCTTGATAACCTTGTCGTGGGCTTAGCGTCAAATCAGCAAAAAATACTCGAGAAGATCGGGAGGCAGGCACGAGAGGATTATATGCTTTCCTATCTTCTCGATGTTGAAACCAAAGCCAGCGATTCACTTCTCAATATCGATCGTTTTGCCGATCCATTCAATTATACGTTGAAAATTCGTAAGGACAATGAGCTTAAGGCGCATAAAGTCGATTTGGTGGAAACATTTAATTATCTTATCGGGCTATATGTAGAACAACTGGAGACCGTCCGCGGCTTCAAGGTCGTGCGAGGGAAGTTGCGAACCGGCGAGAAGACGCTCGTGATATGGCGCAACACTAAAGAAAAGACCAACGAAGATTTGGATGAGTTTTTCAAGAAGCAGAAATACAACACTCTGGACTTTGAGTTTGATTTGATTTTTGTAAACGGCGACAACAATCTTGAAAATTTGAAGGTGGCTGAGGACAAGTGGAAAGTCCGCATGATCGAAGAGGAATTCAAAAAGCGCATGTTTGAAACGGCAGGGGCATAGACAGTGCCTAGAGGTCGCAAACCGAAGAATTCTCAATTGGCAGAAACTGCTCCCGTGGTTCGTGCACGCGGTAGGAAAGCACAACCAAGGCCTCAATTTCGGTTTGACGAGTCACTCGTACTTTTCCAATATCTGCTCTCACTTTTTGGAAGCAAGTCTCTGGATGCTTTGTGCGAAGGCATGAAGGGGCGCGAACAAGAGGGCTGGAACGAGCAGAATATATCAAGGTTTTATTACTATCTCACCACACAGCTTTTTGAGTTCCCTGGAATCACCAAAGAACAGCTTTTGCGCTACGACCAGAACATTACGAGTCATACCTTTGCGATATCCGCTCGGCGCGGGCAGTTCCGCTGGAAATACTTTCAGTATATGGCACTTCTTTTTACAGAAATATATCTGGATAGGTATTTCGCGAACACCCAAGGACTTTTGGACGATCTCAACGCGTTTGTGGAGAGAATCAATGCGGATCGTGAGGCGCAGGACAAGATCGATGCCTATCGTATGGAAGATTTAAATAAGATCGCGTTCTGGCAGGCGACCGGATCAGGCAAAACGCTGATCATGCACATCAACATATTACAGTACCGACATTACCTTGATAAAGCGTTTAAGCAAAGGGATCTCAATCGGACGATATTACTTACCCCAAACGAAGGGCTTTCGGCGCAGCACCGGGACGAGTTTTTGATATCGGGCTTATCGGCGGATCTTTTCATCAAGGATGGCCAGTCGCTTTTTGCTACACGGGCTATCGAGATCATCGATATTCACAAACTTAAGGAAGAGGGTAAAGAAAAAACCGTCAGCGTGGATGCCTTTGAGAGCAATAATCTCGTTCTAGTGGATGAAGGGCATCGCGGCGCAGGTGGCGATGAGTGGATGGATAAGCGAAATCGCTTGTGCGAGAACGGTTTTTCTTTTGAGTACTCAGCTACATTCGGGCAGGCCATGAAAGCCGCCGGTCGCAAAGAAATGCTGCAGCAGTACGCCAAATGCATCCTGTTTGATTATTCCTACAAATATTTTTACAGCGATGGTTATGGCAAGGAATATTCGATCCTGAATCTTGCCGAAGAACGGCATGAGGAGCAGCGGCAGATGTATTTGACCGCCTGTCTTTTGTCTTTTTATCAGCAGCTGAAGGTTTACGATACCAAGAAGCGGGAGCTTGCTCCGTTTAATGTTGAAGAACCGCTGTGGGTATTTGTCGGAAGCAAGGTAAACGCGGTGCGTACGGAGCGCGGAGCTAAGGTCTCAGATGTTATCGATATCCTGCTGTCGATTAAGCAATTTCTTGGTAATCGATCAGAATCGATTGATTTCATTGACCGGCTTTTGACGAGCACCAGCCAGCTCAACGATACCCACGGTAATGATCTTTTTGCCGGAAGATTTAATTATTTAAATTCTGAGCACATGTCTGCCGAATCTATTTATGAAGACATCCAGTCTCGCGTGTTTAATAGCCAGATAGGTGGCTCTCAGATGCACATAGACAATTTAAAGGGTGTGCAGGGTGAAATTGGCCTGCGTCTCGGAGATGCCGAGTACTTTGGTGTCATAAATGTCGGTGATGATCGGGAGCTTGCCAATCTATGCGCTGACAACGGCTTTACTGTGGCGGACAAGGACTTTTCCGAGTCGCTATTTAAGAAACTATCCTCGGCTGATTCACCTGTCAAAGTCCTGATCGGCTCAAAGAAATTTACAGAAGGTTGGAATAGCTGGCGCGTATCTACGATGGGGCTTATGAATGTCGGGAAGTCAGAAGGTTCCGAGATCATCCAACTCTTTGGTCGCGGCGTGCGATTGAAAGGCTACAACGAAGGCTTGAAGCGCAGCGCTTATAGCGGCGCTCAGCCAATTCCCAAACACATCGGTGTGGTAGAGACCCTGAACGTCTTTGGCGTACGAGCCGATTATATGAGGCAGTTTAGGGAATACTTGGATGATGAAGGTGTTAAGGGTAAAGACGACTGTGTAGAGATCAAGCTCCCGTGCCTGCGCAATTTGGGGAATGTGAAGCTCAAATATCCCCGTCTTAAAGCGGGAGTCAATTTTAAGAAGGATGCGCCAAGACCTGAGCTTAGCGAACCGGATGATTATCTTTTAAAGCGGCCAATCGTTGTGAATTGGTATCCCAAGATTGAAGCTATGCAAAGTAAAGGTGCGGGTGCCCGAACGACGGCGTTGTTGCAAACTGGCAAGCTAGGCCAGGAGCAATGCGCTTTCTTGGATTATGACGAATTATATTTTGAGTTACAAAAGCACAAGAACGAACGCTGTTATTACAACCTGAATCTCGATAAAGAAACATTCTCCATGTTACTTGGTCGGGCTGACTGGTACGAGCTCTATATTCCACCCGAAGAACTTGAATTCACATCATTTGAGAAGGTTCGTGTCTGGCAAGAGGTAGCGGCGACACTTCTAAAGAAATACTGTGATCACTACTATAACGCCCGGCGCCTTGATTATGAGAAAGACAAAATTGAGTATCGCTATGTGGATGAAGTCGAAGCGGAGCTGGCGGCCAATGGCAATCCCGGGAATCTATTCGATGAATATACCTTTGTTGTCGAGAAATCCAGAGAGGATATTATTGACAAGCTGAAGGAACTCAAAAGGCGCATCGATGAGGGCAAATTCGATGACTTCGAGTTTCGCTCACTGTTGGCATTTAATTTTGATCGGCATTTGTACAAACCGCTCATTCACATAAAAGATAGCGAGCTAAAAGTAATGCCGGTGGCTCTCAATGACGGTGAAAATAAATTTGTGCATGATCTTAAAGCGCATTACGAAGCGAATAAGCAGGATTTTAAAAAGCGGGAGTTGTACCTTTTGCGTAATCTTGGGCGCGGTCACGGCGTGGGATTCTTTCAGGCCCACAATTTTTATCCTGACTTCATCCTCTGGCTTGTTGACGGAAAGAAGCAGCAAATCATCTTTCTCGATCCGCACGGAATCCGCATGGCTCAAGGGGGCTTCAACGACCCCAAGATCAGGTTTCACCAAAAAATCAAACAACTGGAGCTGCAGATCGGCGATCCGGACGTCAGATTGAGTTCGTTTGTAATTTCCGTGACGCCAATCGGACAAGTCGGTCTTTGGGAGGAGCATCTAAACGTTGATGATTTTGAGGATCACAATGTGGTTTTTCAGAGTGATGATTTGTATATACCAAAGATCTTCGAGAAAATTAAATCATGAAATCATCGCGCTTATCAGGACACTTTACGATTCAGAATAAAGGATATGGAAAAAAACTTTTTGGGACCAAAATATTCTATGAGGGATTTCCTGGACGTCCAAAATTTGTCAGAGATGATGGCGGCTTTTCTTTAGGTAAGCACATTTTGGAAACTCTAAGTAGTAGATTTCCAAAAGTCAAACTGACTTTGGTCGGAAAAAATAAAAGCCAGATCCTAAAGAAGGGAAAACTCTATCATGTCCACTTGTCGTCTAAGGATTGGGATGAGCTCAACAAATCGAAGATGGCCAGATCAAGGGGCCTCAATCTTAAAATAGTCAACAATCACTTCGTAGACATATTTCCCAAGCATTTCAAGGAGAAGGATAAATTCTTTTCGTATGAACGCGGACTCTTCTCCGAAGTTTTAGATGAAAGATTTAGTCCATCGCAATTGTCATCCGCTGACGCAACTGCTCTGAATAAGTTCTTACCCAAATTTTTGAATTATAAATTTGGAACCGATACAAGCATTGATTCTCTTGTAGGCAAGAAGCGCGGAATTCAGCTTATATACCTTGAAAAATTTACCAACGATTTGGAACGAAGGATTCGTAGGACAGCCCGGGAAGAGGAGTGGCAGAAATATTTCAAGCAGAACATCCTAGTCTTGCAGGAAGGCTATATCAAAATCCTAGACAAAATGAATATCGACATCGAGTCGCGCCTGCCCGACTTCTGTCTTATTACGACGGACGGATATCTTGATGTGATGGAGATAAAGACGCCGCAAACTACTCTTCTCAAATTCGACAAGAGTCATAAAAATTATTATTGGAGCCCAGATATCGCAAAAGCAATCTCCCAGGCCGAAAAATACATTGATACGATTATCAAAAATACCGACCGAATCAGGACTCATATCAAAGACAAGCACAACATTGATCTCAGGGTGATCAAGCCGCGTGGAATAATCATCGCTGGGCAAAACGACAAACTTGCTGGAAAAGATCAGCAGAACGACTTTCGTCTTCTGAACGAGTCGCTCAAAAATTTATCAGTGGTTACGTATTCTGACATGGTTCAACGTATGCGCAACATCATCTACACATTCAGGGATTTTGAATCCAAGAATAAGAGAAAAAAGTAGATGGTAAATCCATTTGCTCTTGATGTGTTGGCGGCAGAATATAAAAAGCATGTTGATGCATTGTTCTCGAATGAATATTTTGTCGCTTCAAGCAAGAAGGACGCCATTGGCGCCTTGATAAAGGCATTTTCTGATGAAGCCTCAAATCTAAATAACAGCCCCTCCGCCGAAGGCTATTTAAATGGGGACATTCTTAAGCGAAATGATTTTTATAGGGATGTCGAGCGATTTAAATCAGATTTGCGGAATGTAACAGAGGATGAGGATACACGATATAAGTGGATGATGGAAGCTACTCTGTCAAAGATGAAGCTGATCGAAGTTCTCTTGAAAGACATTGGCGTCGTCGTATCAGTTGGAAAAAACATAATTTTTTATGACGAACGTGGGATGGAAATACTTGTCTTAGAGTTAGCTAGCAAACCAACAGTCATTGACACTAATAAGTGATAGGCGTACACTAAATAAGTTCGATTATTTAGTCGCAGTTGTGATTTTTATTTTGGGAACTTCAAAAGTAGCACTTCATTAGATCTCCGCAGATTTTACGCGGGGCACACAGTCGGAATTCAAATTCCTATTGTTGGCCCCGCTTCTTTTTTTGTGGGCCAACTTATAAAAGTTGTTAACCGCAAAAAAACCGAGGAGATCATAATGAATATTCAGAAATTCCCCCTAGACCAGTTAGTCCCCGATCCAAATAATCCCCGCGTTGATCTAAAGCCCGGAGACAAAGAGTACGACGCGATCAAAGCAAGCATCTTGGAATTTGATGCTGTTGAGCCGCTCATATTCAATAAACGTAGCGGCTATCTCATCTCAGGCCACCAAAGACTCAAAGTCTTAAAGGAGCTTGGCTTCTCCGAGATCGAGACCGTCGTTGTTGATTTAGATCCCCGCCAGCAAAAGAAGCTCAATCTTGCTATGAATAAAATCAGTGGAAGGTGGGATGAGCTTAAACTTCCCAACCTTCTTGAAGAGCTCTGCAAGGAGCTTGATTCGGATTTGGTCTCAACCGGCTTTACGCTTCCAGAGATCGGCCAGATCTTAGACGGTCTTGATAAATCAGATCTTGATGATTTTGATGCGGATGCCGCCGCTGAATCCATCATAGAGCCCGTGACCAAGCGGGGGGATGTGCTCCGATTGGGTGATCACATCATCATGTGCGGCGACTCGGGCAATCCTGATGACCTTAAGACGCTCATGGGAAGTGATAAGGCCAATCTTATGCCGACGGATATTTCCTATAAAGTTTCTTACGGGAAGAAAAATAATCGGCCTGGTAGTAGCGCTCGCTCTATTAAGGAACGAGAGGCCAATCAGATCTGTAACGACGACATGCCCCAGGCTGATTATGAAATCTGGATGCGGAAAATATTTACCGCAGTAAAAGAGTTTTTGAAAGATGGCGCTGTGATTTACCTCTGGCAGGGCCATCGGCAAATCCCGCCGCTTTACCAAATTCTCTTGGATTTAGGTTTCCATGTGAGTTCATTGATCTGCTGGCTTAAGGAATCGCCGTCGATATCGTTCGCAGACTATTCCTTTCAGTCGGAGCACGCGCTGTATGGCTGGAAATTGGGCGCGCCACATTATTGGGCCGGTCCGCCGTGTGCTTCAAATGTGTGGGAGGTAAAAAGGGATGATCGAAGAAAATATTTTCATCCGACTCAGAAGCCCGTCCAGCTAAGCATCAATGCGATCACGAATAGTTCCAAGCGAGGGGACATCGTATTTGATCCGTTTCTTGGAGGAGCGGGTCTTCTTCTAGCTTGCGAAACATTGGGAAGAAAGTGTCGCGGGATGGACGTGGATCCTCGATTTTTGGACGTGGCGGTTTTCCGATACGCTGGTCTCGTAGGCTGGGACAAACTCTCACCGGAGATCCGCGTCCGCTATATGAAGGAGGTCTCCCATGCCGAGTGAAGCAGCATCCGGCCAGGACGCCCCCGAAAAGCCATCCTTTGACCTTATCCAAGGCTTGAAGGATGGCCTCATACGCCCTGAGACCTTAAGTAAGGAACAAAGGCAGCTTTGCATTGAAACGCTTTTTTTAGAAGGCTACAACACATCACAAACCGCCCAGCTCGTCGGGCGTTCAGAAAAAACCATTAGGCGTGACTTGATCGAGCTTCGAGCCAAGAACGCTTTAAGCCCGAATCCAGAGCTGGCTAAACAGCTAATTGGTGGTTTTCTGATGAAGGTTGAGATCCATCAGTCGCGGCTCATGCGCCTTGCGCGTGGAAACGACGGCTCGGTGGGTGAGAAAGCAGCGGCTGAGTTCTCAGCGTGGCGTGTTCTTAAAGAGAGTCTTGAGCTTTTGCAGAGTTTAGGATTTCTTCCGCTTAGGGCGCAGCAGATAGTGGGGGATGTGGTGCATCACCTAAGTGCTCGTGGGAGTGAACCGACTCTTGATGATATCGATAAGACAATAAAGGAAGTTACCGCAATCGGGCAGTCGACCCAGACGCTTACTCCAGAAATCGCCGATCGGATTGCTAGTCTCCAGCGTCGGCTGGAAAGTGCCAAGCTAAGCCAGGAAGCTCAAGAGTTGCTAGCTCAACAGCAAAAGAAATCTGAAGAAAGGAATAACCATGACCACTAAACTTCAAAGCGATCTTAGTAGGGTTCGCCGGGATCTTGCCTCGCGATCCATTTACGTATTTGGGATGATCTACCTAAGGGATCACCTAAAACACGCGGCATCAAATGCTCATCATGAAATCTTTGAGCTTCTACAGAATGCTCTTAAGAAGCGCGGGCAAAGAATAGCACTTGCCGCTCCGCGTGGCTTTGGAAAATCAACAGTCATCACACTTATATATTTGCTCTATTGTGTGGTATTTAAGTTCGAAAGGTTTATTGCGATCACCTCAGATACGTCTGCCCAAGCGATTCGATTACTTGAGCTTGTCCGGAGGGAGATTGAATCAAACGAGTTACTACTGATGGACTTTCCAGAATTGTCTGGAAAACGCCCAACCCCATGGACGCAAGCTGAGTTTGAATCGCCAAATGGAGTCAGACTTGTAGCTCTTGGTCGCGGTCAGAACATGCGCGGCGTAAGGTTTGGAAAGGATCGTCCGACGCTCATCGTAACGGATGATGCTGAAACGAGGCAAAACTCTGAAAGTAAAGAGGGTCGGGAGAAGATAAGAGGCCAGTATATGCAGGACATTCTTCCAGGTGGAGCTGAAAACGCAAACTTCATTTATCTGGGGACAGTAGTGCACCCTGACTGCTTGCTTGCTGAGCTTCTTGATCCAGGAAAGCATCTCTTATGGATTAAAAAGCGCTATCAGGTAATTATGCGGGAAGCCCATCGCACGGACCTATGGACTGAGTGGTCTTTGATCTACAACAGCCGCAAGGATTACTGCGGTAAGCGTGGTCCTGAAGCTGCCATGCAGATGTACGAGGAAAACCGTGAGGAGATGGACCGTGGGGCAGAGCTTCTGTGGAGTGAGAGGTACCGCTATATAGATTTAAAAATCGAGTATGAGAATGACCCTGTCAGCTTCTGTTCGGAATATCAGAATGCTCCCATTAATCCAAAGACTTGTTTGATGGACGTGGATGAATGTCATTTCTGGGATAAAACCTGGAAGAATCTGACAGAGCTACGCGCTGCGTTTCCTGACAGGTTTGATTTTTTTGGAGCATGTGATCTTGCCGTGGGGGATGACGCCACAAGAGGCGATTTTACAGCGACCGTGGTTCTCGCCCGGGACCGCAAGGAGCACACGCTTTACGTAGTAGAAGTTCATGCTGCGCGCGATAAAGCTGATCAAACAACCGATCATATTCTTGCGCTTCATCAGAAGTATAAGTTCAAACGATTTGCCATAGAAACGAATGGTTTCCAGGTTCTTGGAGCCAAGAAGGTGCAAGAGACAGCACGCCAGAGAGGTCTTCATATACCTATCGACGAGTACAAGAATTCAGGCAACAAGGGTGTGAGAATTCAGAGACTTCAGCCGCTCTTTAAAACAGGATTGATCCAACTCTACCACCACCCACAGCTGCTGGATCAAATACGATACTTTCCAAGAGCCAAGCACGACGACATTTTGGACGCTCTTGAGATGGCAGCGCGCGCCGCCGAGAAGCTTTCTCAAGTGCGGGTATCGATAGTCGGTGGCGATAGATATGACTGGGTCGCAGACTACCGACGGAACTTTGGGTGGAAAATCTAAAAGTACAAAATAAGCAATAATTTGAATATTTGGTATAAATATGGTACATTTTGTTATATGCAAGAAGACATCATAAGAGAGCAAATTGGGCAGCGGCTTTTAGAGGCCAGAAATGCATTAGGCTTAAGCCAGGAGAAGGCAGCGGCATTGCTTGATGTGCACAGGAATGTTTTGCATGAGTGGGAAGCAGGTAAAAAACTTGCCACCATCAAAGATCTCCGCAAAGCGGCAGAAATGTATGGGCGCGACATTACATTTTTTACCTCCAAGAAAGAGGAGGACGCATTCACTGTTTTGCTCCGTACTGTGAGGCAAGACAAGGCTGTTTATGAAAGGGCGATCAACTTCGAGAAGTTTTGCTCAAATTTCAAGCGGCTATGCCAGGTGCTCGAATATCAGAATAATGTCCCCATCGTTCCAGACTATACCATTGATCAGTCTAGACCGTTGACCGAATGGATGGCTCACTATGCTGAACAGGCGCGAGATCTTTTAGGTCTTGGCAGAGGGCCCATTACGAATTTACGTGAGGTTCTTGAGACGAAGTTACACTTAAAAATCTATTTTGAAACGCTTCCGGATGCAGTATCAGGCATATTTACGTATAGCCAGAGTATTGGTGGGTCAATTATGATTAACACGCAAAATCGTACGCCTGGCCACCAGCATTTTTCTTTGGCGCATGAATTCGCGCATTTTCTTTTTCATAGAAGCCTTTGTGCATTAGTTAGCAGTAAAAATAATTCTAGTGCAAAGGAAGAAACCGAAGCCGATTTATTCGCTGAACATTTTTTAATGCCAACTCAAGCTATTAGAGATTCATTTTATGATAGGGCTAAGGGGGACATATCCGAAGAGGACGTGCTTTATTTGGCAGATCTCTATCGCGTGAGTTTTAAAGCAATGACCTATCGTCTTAAAACATTGAAATTGATTAATCAAACTACCGCAGACATGCTTTTTGAAGATACTAAAGTCAGCATGTTGCGTGGGATCAGTGGTTTTCAAGAACCACCGATAAATAACGAAAAGTTTCCTAAGGTTTACGTTCATCTTTTGGTGAAAGCCTATCGTCAAAAACGTATCACTGCTTCTGCGTTGTCAGATTATCTTGATGTGGATCTATGGTCAGCGAGACAAGAGGCAAAAAAATTCGAAAGCCTTGTCGAGCATGCCTCTGGATGAACAGTTCCCGCCTAAAATCGGCCTTGTTGTTGACGCATCAGTATTCCTAAATTTTTCATATGTTCGTCGCTTGGATCAATTTCTCTCGTGGTTTAAGGATCTTGGCGTAACTCTGATCGTTGTTGGTGAAGTTTTAAATGTAAGCAAACGAAAGCCTGTTTTTGGCCCTCCGATCGATCTTCAGACCTATGTTGATAAAGGTTTACTACGCTTGGAAGAAATGGATTCCAGCGAGGAAACCATCAAGTTTTATGGATACCAAAATCAGGAATTTAATGGGGTAATATTTCATAGCGGAGAATCTTCATGTCTTTCCGTTGCTTTAGTAAAACAGTATGGTTTGCTTTGCGATGAGCGGATGGTTATAGAAGAATTTAAAAGCGAAAAGAAGTTTGATGCACCCGCATGGACCTCGAAAGAGGTAATTCAGTTGGCCTGCAAGGCTGGGCTAATATCTAAAGAGGAAGAATCCGAGATTTTCGCTGGCCTCGCGTACCAGTAAAGCTGTTCTGCATTTTAAATGCGGAAAAGCCTAATTAGAGGAATAAATAGGTAGCATTTGGTAGAATATAATTAATGCCCGAACACATTAAAGAAATAAATCATTCCGGAAATATCACGATTCTTAAACTCGCCAAGAGCATTACGTTTAGTAATCTAAAAGACGTCCAAAGTGAATTTGCAGAAGTTACTAAAAATAGGAACATCAAAAATATTCTTTTTGATTTAAAAGATGTCTCGCAGACAGATTCAGCAGGAATTGCAGGCCTCGTTGATCTACTCCGCTATATGAAAAGCCACCAGAATACCGGAAAAGTAGGGCTTCTTAATCTGTCGGAGAACATGAAATCTCTTTTGGCTATTTCGAAGGTTGAATCTATATTTAAGGTTTATTCCTCATTGGAAGAGGCTCAAAAGGATCTGGGACAAACATGAAGTGGCTAATTACGACCCTTATCCAGGGAATATTTACCATCCTCATGTATGCGCTGGCCTCTGTTTTCTTTGGAGCGGCGCTTATTCCGGGCATTGCTCTATTTCTAAAGGTCCAGGCAGCTACCGCCTCATTTAATCTACTACCGAAACTCTTTTGTCTTGGCACATCCATTGCAGCGGGATATTTTCTATTTGGTTTTGCCCTTATTCTTCTTGTTGGTGGGTTTAGAACGATATTCCGCTTAAGGCTCAAAGAGGGAAGCCACCCGCTCGTTTCTTGGGAAGCGATTAAATGGGCGTTTATCAGCTCCCTCTACCTTATGATTAATTTCACTTTTATCGATTTTATTCTCCTGACACCTTTTGCGAACCTTCTCTTTAGGCTGCTCGGCGCTAAGCTGGGTAAAAACGTGCAATTTAACTCCAAATACGTTTATGACGCGACCCTTCTTGAGATAGGGGATAACACGGTAGTCGGGGGCGGGGCGATCATTATCGGTCACATCGTTGAGCGGGGCGTTCTAAAGCTTAAAAAGGTCAAAATTGGTAAGAACGTCACCATCGGATCCCACTGCACCATCATGCCGGGCTGCGAGATAGGCGATCGGGCCATCATTGGAGCCAGTGCCGTACTCCTTAAAGACACAAAGGTTGAGCCCAGGGACGTCTGGTTCGGGATCCCTGCGGAGTCCATGAGGAATAAGGCCCGCCAAGAAGCCAAAGAAGCCTCTCAGGAGGGTCAAACGACCCCCTGATATTTTTTTAAATTAATACTTGACATATTAATAGTTGATAAGTAAACTATAAGTAGATTCAGGAGGAGGTTTGGCAATGTCGATTTTTGCGCAGTTAGGAGTAAGGGACGGAAAAGACAGGATCAAGGAGGAGGTTCTTTATAACCTTGCCGCCTGCTATGTCCTGGTTGAAAAGAAGATCTCACATTTTCTTGCTCCCTATGATTTAAGCCCGGTCAAGATGAACGCGCTTTTAATGATTAAGCATGTGGGTAAGAAAGAAGGACTGCCTCAAGTCGAGATCGGAAAGCGAATGATTGTCTCAGCCGGCAATATCACTCGCCTTATTGATAGGCTTGAAGCTGAGAAGCTTGTGGAGCACTTTTCAAAACCAGGGGATAGGAGAGTGAAGCTTATCCGGATCACTAAAAAGGCCTCGGATCTACTTGATAAGGTGTGGCCTGTTTACAAAGCGGAAGTTGAAAAGATTGTTTCCATCATGCCTAACCTAGACATCGTAACGACTGGTGTTGTTCTGAGCGGCTTTCGCGAGAAACTGTCTGAGGAGGTGCATCATGCTAGCGTTTAAGAGGATGCTTCTATTCGTTTCTAGTTTCGCAATTATTGGGATAACGATTCAACTTTTTGTTGTCATGCTCGCGGCTGTGAACGCGGACTTGTTTCTTGTAACGCCCGGTTTGCAGTCATATAGTTTCGTTTATTAGAGGAAGCGCAATGCCAAAGACTGAGAACTCTTACATAACAGTTCTGAAAAATAGAAGCTTCGTTAGTCTTTGGGCGGGGCAATTTATCTCGTTCTTGGCCGATCGCCTTGTTCAGATGGCGTTTCTTGCCTGGCTTATTTTTACGTTTAAGAAGTCAGGTTCTGAAATGGCCAAGATCACATTCTTTAGTTTTCTGCCTCTTTTTCTCTTTAGTGGTCTAGCCGGCGCGGCCGCAGACAGGCTTCCCAGAAAATGGGTAATGGCTTTCAGTAATTTCTTAAGGGCCAGTTTTATCTTTATCGTAGGGTATTTCTTTTTGCGTCCTTCCGTTCCCGCGGAGTTCTTTTACGTGGCTCTTTTTGTGCTGGGTATTTTCTCAAGCTTCTTTGTCCCGTCTCGTTTATCAATCACGCCAAATATTGTTGAGAAAAGCTCTCTTGAGGCCGCCAATGCGTTAAGTGCGGGAGCCGGCACGGTAGCAACATTGGTAGGGACTTATGTTGCGGGCTACCTTTTTGACAGAGGCGCTTATTCTCAAGGCCTTTTTCTTAATAGTGCCTTATATCTTGTTGCTGGAGTGTTGATGCTACTCATTGTTGTTCCTACCCAGACGGCGGCTGCTCAAGAGCTCAAAGAGAAGAAGACAATCGATCTTAAAGGCACACTGGCATACCTAAAAAGTCATAAGAGAGCAAAAGACCTGATTTTTCTATCCACCGCTCTATCAGTTCTCACGTCATTTTTCTATATCACTCTGACGGTTCTAGCTATCGACTATTTTCATTTAGGGACTCAGGGTCTTGGCAAGCTTCTCTGCATGCTGGGTGTTGGAATCATTGCCGGATCCTTATTCGCGCCATCCGTGCTCAAGCGAAACAAGGCGACACACATCCTGATCTTTTCATATCTGGTTATTTGTATCGGAACCGGAACTGCGAAGCTCGTCTCGTCCTACTCCATGGCGTTTGTATGGCTATTTTTTATCGGTTTTGCCAATGCGCTTATTGTTGTTTCAATCGATACGATCCAGCAGAAAATCACTCCAGATCGTTTCCGAGGGAAAGTATTCGGTTTTAGGTCGATGGTCACAAACGGTCTTTTTCTTATTTCTATTCTTGGGGCAGGGGAAGCTCTTAAAATCACATCTCCATTTGAAGTCTTTCACTTCTTGTCTTTGGGCAGTCTCTTAATTGCACTTGTTGTTCTTTTTGTTAACGAGAAAGTCGTCTACTGGGTTATGCGTTTTATCGCCAGGCTAATCCTAAAAGCGTTCTTCTCACTTAAAGTAGAAGGTGATGAGTTTTTAAGATTTAGAGGAAAAGTAATTCTTGCGGGAAATCACACAGGCTATCTTGACGGCCCGATTGTGATGGCTGCCTTTAATAGGCCGGTGCGGTTTCTTGTGAGTGCGAAGGTTTTTACATGGGCTTTTGTCGGACCAATTGTAAAAAGGATGCATATCGTTCCTGTTGAAGAGAAAAAAGGGCGCGATGCTCTCATGAAAGCCAATGAGTGCTTAAAGAAGGAAGAGGTTATTGCGATATTTCCTGAAGGCAAGCTCACTCGGGACGGAAAAATAGGTCCCTTTTATAAGGGTGTGGCAAGGCTCCATACAGAATCCCAGGCGCCTATTATCCCGTTTGTGATCCATGGCGGTTATGAAGCGTGGCCGTGGCTTAGGAAGCTTCCCATGAGGCGTCAAATAACCATTCAGTTTGGGCAGCCCATAAAGTTTACCGATAAAGATGAACCGACCATTCTAAATGAGGTTCGAGAGCGCGTTCAGTTTATGAAGGAGGCCTTAGAGCGCCGCGAAGATGAAAAAATCGATATAAAGGCTTATGAGAAAAGTGCACTTCACCTTATGCAGCTTAAATCTGATGTTTATGGAGGCAGAACAGCGCTCCTATTAAAAGAAAAATCCAAGTGGAAGGAACTTAGCTACATCGAGCTATCGCGACGCGCAAGAGATCTGTCGGATTATTTAATTGAGAGTGGTTTTAAGAAGGGTGATAGAGTTGCGATTCTTTCTGAATCAAGGCCCGAGTGGGCTATCGCCTTTTTTGCATCCATTCGCAGCGGCGCAATTACGGTGCCGCTTGATATTAAGCTGACAGACGCAGAGCTTAAGTCTATTTTAACGGACGCGCAGCCCAAGATTCTGTTTGTTTCGGCAGAACATTCCAAATCAGCAACTATTCTTAAAGAATCGATTCCCTCAATTGAGAAGGTGATTCTGGTAGGGGACCACCCGGATGGCGCCGAGTTTCCTCTTTATTCGACTCTTCGCTCAAAGGCGATTTTGGAGGGGTGCGTCAGAGAGCCTGAAGAAACGGCTCTCATTATTTACACCTCCGGAACGACTGGTAGCCCCAAGGGAGTCATGATTTCCTTCTCAAATCTCATATTTGAAGTAAGAAATCTTGAGCATAAATTAAGTTTGGGGCCTAACGATCTATTCCTTTCTATCCTTCCTTTGAACCACCTTCTCGAACTAACCGCAGGGTTTTTGGGGGTGCTGCATGCCGGAGGGAAGGTATGCTACAGCCAAAGTTTATATCCTCAAGAAATCGCCAAGATGATGAGTGAGAAAAAAGTGACACTCATGATCACAGTGCCCCTTTTCTTAAAATTAATTAAAGGAAGCATTGAAAAACAAATCAAAAAGCAGAGCGGCTTCGGACAGAAGTACTTTAAGACGATGTATGAGCTTTCAAGATTCATTCCATTTATATCAGTTAAGAAGAGACTCTTTCTTCCGATCCACAAGCAATTCGGGGGAAGGCTTAAGGGTTTTGTGTCCGGAGGTGCTCCGCTTGATGTTGAGGTGGGTGAGTTCTTTGGCCGAATCGGTATCCCTGTTTATCAAGGTTATGGGCTTAGCGAAACAAGCCCGATCACAACAGCCAATGTGCCTGGGCAGAACCGATTAGGATCGGTCGGCCAACCCCTAGAGGGGGTGGAAGTAAAGATTGTCCAGCCAAGCGAGACAGGAGAAGGCGAAATTCTGACACGCGGTCCGCACATCATGCAGGGCTATTACAAAAGAGACGATTTAACCAAAGAAGTAATCGATGGGGAAGGGTGGTTTCACACGGGAGATCTCGGGCGCTTTGACAAAGACGGTTATCTTTATATTACAGGGCGTATTAAAAGTCTGATCGTTCTTGGAGGTGGAAAGAAAATCCATCCAGAAGAGGTGGAGTCCGTCTTATCGAATAGTCCTCTTATTAATGAAGTATGCGTCGCAAGTAAAGTCTCCAAAGAAGGTCTTAAGGAGGGCACCGAAGAAGTGTGTGCTGTAATCTCGCCTTCCGATGATCTTAAAAAGAGGACCGGGAGCGATAAGGTCCAGATGGAGCAGGAGCTTAAGAAAGAACTAGATCGTCTTAATCAGAATTTGGCTTCTTACAAGAGGCCTACGCGAATATTTGTGTACCCTGAAGACTTGCCAAAGACCGCGACACGAAAGATTAAAAGACCTTTGGTTTTGGAGTGGCTTAAAAGCCAGTAAAAACATGATGATCATAGCCTATATCGTAATCGGATTTCTTGCCCTGTGCGGCGCGGTGTCTATCTATAATTTATTCACAGGCCGAGCACTTAATTCCTATGTTTCGAAGAAGGAAAAGCACCCCGAGCTTGGGGTTATAAAGGGTGCTGAGCCAATTTATCTTAAGAATAACACCGACAAAGCGGTTCTTCTTATCCACGGCTTTATCGGATCCCCGGCCGATTTTGGCAGATTGCCCAACCTTCTTCATGCAGATGGTTATACGGTTGTGGCGCCGCTTTTGCCGGGTCATGGAACAGATCCAAGACATTTTTCAAAGACGACTCCGGAAGAACTAGAGAGCTTTGTTCTTCGTCAATACCGCGACCTCAAGAATCAGTACAGAGAAGTAACGCTTGTCGGTTTTTCCATGGGGGGAGCCTTAAGCATCCTAGCTGCTCTAAATGAAAAGGTGGACCAGCTGGTTCTTCTTGCTCCTTACCTTAAGATAGCTCACCAGTGGTACTACGTGTTTCCCGCAGAGTGGCATAACGCTTTATTCGTTAACATCATTCCTTACACCTATCGGCCACTTTCCTTTAAGCAGATCAATAAGAAAGAAGCTATGGGCAATATTGTTGATTATGACTTCGTGTCTCTCAGGGGAGCGGACACAGCGATCAAGCTTGGCGACAAAGCTTTAAAGGTGGCCGGCAACTTAAAACAGCCGACACTTATTCTTCATGGCCTTAAAGATCGGGCCACTGATTACAAGTTTTCAGAAAAGCTCACGCGGGATCTTAAGAAAAATACTGAGTGTGCATTTATTTCGCTGCCTAATACCAATCATATGGTGATGTGGGATTACGACGCGGAACTTGCCGAGAAAGAGATCTTGGCTTTTATTTCCAAACAAAGAACAGGAGGACAACATGTTAGCTAAGAAATTTGCTCTAGGTTTTGGGATCGCGATTATTCTGCCGATGATGGTTCATTATGCGGTTAGAACATTTAGCCCTCCGCCGCAGTATAAGGACTATGCCATCGAGGGTTATTGGCAGAAGTACCAGGCTGCCACCCCCGCTGAGAAGGCGGTCTTGGATAAGGAAAACAAGGCACTCCAGGAAAAGAGGGAAACCCGAGAAAAAGTATTCCAGCGGCACCTGTTTTATGTGGCAGTTCCCGTGGGGCTTATTGCGATCGTTATCGGATCGCTTATCGGGATTCAGGCGATTGGTTCAGGGCTTATGTTTGGAGGAATATTTTCTGTGACGGATGGCTACTGTTGGTATTGGTCACAGCTGGATGATGCGATGAAATTCGGATCACTCTTAGTTGCGTTTATTGTTCTTATCGTCATCGGCTACCGAAAAATGGCTGATGCCGGTCAAACGAAGCGGCAAGTCGCAGCTTCTTAATGACCGATAAAACCGGGAGGTGGCTGCGATGAAGATATGTCCTAAGTGTAATAAATCATACGATGACACATGGAAGGTTTGTCTTCATTGCAGCATCCCGATCGTGGATGCTGTAGACCAAGAGCTTCTGGATATGAAATCGGAAGTATCAGAGGTACGGCGTACTATGTCCGATATCAATGTGCGCCTAAACCGCATTGAATACTTTATTGAGAATCGTGGCAAGGAAAAGCCAAAACTAGTTCCGGCCGCGCAGGACATCATAAGCAAGAAATCCCCAGCTCCCGAGCCTCCGAGCGAACCCGTTGTTCCCAAAAAAGAGGTATTTACCACTCCCGCAGAAAGCGGAACGCGCTTTCGGTATATTTGGTCCCTTCCCAATCAAAAAAATATAACAGGCGAATTTACCTGCAAGGGAATCGATGAGCTAAACGCTCACATTAAGAATCTTGGTGGGGAGCTTGTTCAGATTCTTTGGAAGACGGAAGCAAGTCTTAAGCCAGAACCAAAAGTGGATGCACCAAAGACGCCCGTTGCCCGGGAAGAGAAAGCCCCAACCCCCAAAGTAGTGAAATCTCCAGAACCGAAAAGAAGCCTCTCTGAAAACTTTGAGCAGGCTTTGGGAGAAAAATGGTTTAACAAGCTGGGAATATTTGCAGTCGTAATCGGCGTAGCGCTTCTTATCGGGTATTCCTTTAAGTATCTTGGGCCCATTGGAAAAATTTCCATTGGGTTTGCATTTGGTGTTGGGATGCTCTTATTCGGCCATTACATTGAAAAAAAGAAAGACTTTTCAATGTATGGAAAGGGGCTTATCGGGGGTGGGTGGGCCATTACCTATTTCACAACCTTTGCTATGCACCACATTCCGATAGTTAGGCTTATCGAGAGCCCGATTCTAGCGATGGTATTTCTTATTTCTGTTTCACTTCTGACAGTGCTTGATATTTATAGATATAAGTCACAGACGGCAACGGGCTTTTCATACTTGCTAATTTTTATAACCCTTATGATCAGTCCCGTATCGGTTTTTACAATGCTTGCAGCCGTGCCCGTTGCTCTATCTCTTATCTTCTTTATGAAGAAGATGAAATGGCTGGAGTTCGGTTTATATGGAATGTTCATGACTTATGTGACCTATATGGGGTGGTTCAGAATCACAGGTCTTTCTGGTAGGACGCCTCTAACACACGAGTTATTTGTAAGTGCAGTCATGTTCTTGGTGTTGTATTGGGCCATATTTGTCTTCGCAGCATTTTTTTCTGATAAGGGATCGAAGATCAAGTTTCTTGAGTCAGCCGGCCTAAATATAGAGATGGATCACATAATCCATGGCCTGAATACGTCCATTGCTGCGTATATAGGCTGGATTATTATCGGTGCAGGGCATTCCCAGCATTTATTATTAACTCTTAAGATAGCCTGCGGCACCTATATTGGGCTTACAGTGCTCGGCTATTTCTTAAAAAAGAAGCTGGTTCTTACCAGCTCCTCATTTGCGATTGTTTGCGCAGCCGTTTATCTTTCACTGAATTATACAGGCTATAGCCTGATCACGTCCGAGCTTGTGCTCGCGTCCATAGTTCTGCTTGTAGGTGTGATTCTTAAGGAAACCTATTGGCGGACTATATCGCTGGCAGGACTTGCTATTGCGGCTGTCACACTTTGGACATCCTACCGGCTTCCTTCCTCCAATCTCGATCATAGCCAGTTTGTTCAATCAGTAGCATTCCTGGCCTCATTCTGGGTGATTTCTGTATGCGCAGCCTTTATTTCGGATAGGGACTCAAAGAGTAAGATTTTTGCCTCATTGGGTCTTGGTGTGAGAATGGATCACTTGATATACGTTTTGGTTGCCTCCATTGCTTCCGATGCCGGATGGCTGATTATAAACGCAGGGCATAAACAGCATCTATTTATGGCTCTCAAGTTAGCATGCGCAGCATATGTTGGTTTGACAGCTATAGGCTATTTCTTAAAGAAAAAGCTTATTCTTCTGAGCTCATCCTTTGCCATCATTTACGCTGTTATGTATTTTTCCATGAAGTATTCAGGGTATAGTTTGACTGTTTCATATCTTGTATTGGCGGAGATTGTTTTACTTGCCGGAGTCCTTCTTAAGGAAAGCTATTGGAGGATCGTATCTTTTGCCGGCCTCATGGTTATCATCGCCAAACTTATGACAGTCGATAGCTTCTATACACAAAACACGGCTATGGCGTACCACTTAAGTACGCGTACGCTGCTATTTGGCCTCACATTCATCATTTATTTCTTGAACACCTATTTGTACGGGAAGCTAAAAACCGAAAACCTATTAACCAAAGTGGAGGAAAACCACCCCAATATTATTTCTTACAGCTACCCATTGATTTTCGCTATGGGAACTTGGCTTGATCTACCGAAGGTTTTAACGGCGCCATGCTGGGTTGTTCTTGGGGTGATTCTTCTTCAGATCGGTGTAACAAAGAACAACTTTCATCAAAGATTGCAGGGTTACATTCTTACTACCGGCGCATTTGTCCGGCTCCTTATGTCCAACATGGTCCTCCAAGGGGGTATTAGCATATTTAGTTACAGAATCCTTACGGCAATTCCGGTCATCCTGATTCTTTATTATTGCCTTCTGCTTCTTCATGATGGGAAGACAAGAAGCGTTCTGAATGACTCAGAAAAGAAAATGATATATCTCTATCCGTACATGGTTTTTGTGGCCATCATGACCCTCATCTGGCACGAGTTGCCAAAAAACATGGTTGCCCCCGCATGGGGTGTGATGGCGTTGATTTACTCTTTGAGAGGTGTTTACACCAGGGAGAAGCATTATCTATCCATTAGCTCGATGGCTGCCCTCGCGGCTTGCATGAGAGCCGTTTTTGTCAATTTATACCAAGGGAAGTATCTAGTCGGATCGGAAAGCGGTGTAATCCTACCGATATTAACAATGGGATTACTTTATGGAGGAAATATATTCTACCTGAGATTAAAAGAAGCCATAAATGAAGCTGATGTAAATGCCGAGGGGCGCATCAAGGCATTTTTGCACTCTTCAAGAGTGGTATACGGGTTTTCGGCGACGGCACTTTTAACTGCAATATTGTTTATCAGGCTAGAAGGAGCTTTGCTGACAGTTGGTTTAGGTATCGAGGGTTTGCTTCTCTTTCTATCGGGAATTTTTGTTAAAGAGAAGCAGTGGAGAATATATGGGCTATTGGTTTTACTTTGTACCCTGGCAAAGGCGTTCCTAGTGGATCTGAGGCAACTGAGCACAATCTATTATATTTTGTCGCTGATTGCCCTGGGACTTGCGCTCTTATTTGTCTCCTACATTTACACAAAGCATAAAGATAAGATCAAAAAGTTGATATGAAGAATTTAAAGCCTCGTATCATCGTTCTGGTATTCGGAGTTCTTGCCAGTTTCCTCTCTGTTGGATTAATCATGATGAAGGGGAACCCAGAAAACCGAGTAAGCTTGGATTCCATCTCCGAGATTGGGGAGGGGCTGCTAAGCAGTCTTGGCAAAACTAAAAACATTCTTTTGCCAATAGGTGATGATGAGGAAATGGAAATCGGAAATCGAATTCATGAAAGAGTTGTAAAATCGCGCTTCGCGAGAAAGCTCGGTGAAGCATCACTCGAGAAATATATTAATGATGTCGGAAATAAAGTTGTCCCGAATGTTAAGCGCCAAGGAATTAAGTATCAGTTCCATCTGGTTGATGGATATTATCCAGCGGCGTTCTCGGTGGCCGGCGGACATATTTATGTTACTACCGGCCTAATAAGTACGCTTAAGTCAGAGGCAGAGCTAGCAGGAGTCCTTGCTCACGAGGTAACCCATGTCGACGCAAAACATTGTATAGGATCTATCCAGCTCTCAGCTAGAAACCAGGACCTCTCAGGGACCGGTCCGCAGACTCTAATCGATGTGGGATACACCCTGTTTTTAAAAACCGGTTATTCCGAAGATCAGGAAAGCGAAGCGGACCTGGGCGGTGTTTATTTACTGTATCGGGCCGGATACCATCCCATGGCGATCATACACGCCTTTGAGCGCATCAATAAAGATGAGCTCTTAAGAAGCGGCCAGGATAAATCCGCTACTATGGTGGGGGACACTTTAAATGCTGTTGGCGGGATGGTGCTGAGATACTTCAAGACGCATCCACCAACAAAAGACCGAATAGACAAGATAAAACAATATATATCTGACAATAAATTACTCAATGGAGGCCAGCGCTTTTATATTGGTCAGAGAAATTATGATGAGAAAATATCCAGCGTTCAAAGGGGATATAGAGAAGAACTACGTAAGGATTATGGCATACAAGAAAGTAATAATGGTTCGCAGCCTCTCAAAACGCCCGTAGCCTTATCAGAATCTCCCATAGAAAGTGAGGGGTCGAGAGATGATGTGAGTACTGAGCACGGTAAAATTTCAAGCGGCAAGGTTATCGAAGCTGCGCTATCGAATAATGGTGCAAGTGTCACGCAAAACGACCAAATCACAGTACCTGAGAAAATCGGAAAATATGGCGTTGATGTGGGCGCTGCCGGACCCAATCCATTTGGAACAGCACCGACTCAAGACCCGAACAAACCTGAAGATCCCGACAGCTACCATGCTGAAATTCGCAGGCAAGATCGTACCCATGCCTACCAGCGACATGTTCGAGGGCTAATTTCTAATAACAAATTAGCCGAGGCTAGACAGTTAATTGAGAATCTTTACGATGACACTGAGCGTGAGGTCGATAGTGGAATTTACACGTACACGGCTGATGACTTGGTCAAGATCCTATATCTTGAAGGCAATCTAAGACAGGCAATCATTAGGAGGCGACAGACACTACAATTCTTTAATGAGGATTCAAAAGTTAATCGCATTATCGAGCTGTGGTACCTGCAAGACGAGTACCGTAAAAAAGTTGGGGATGAACAATATTTCAAAGACATAGAAGCCTCTGCTACAAATAGCCCGCTTAATATGGAAAAAATCCTAAATAGGGTTGCCGATATGACTAAATATAAGCGGGGTCTTGAAAAAGAAATGAAAGAGCACCATTATTTAGCATCCATATATTTCGCAAAGCTTCATCTTGATAAGGCGGAAGACGAGTATAAAAAGGAATTGAAGGTCTTACACAATTTCCGAAACTTATGGGGTCTATTTCAACCGAGTGATGTGCAATTTGCGACGCGTTTTCTTATGCAGGTTCTGATTTTACAGGGTAAGTACGACGAGGCAATTGAAATGGCCGGGCGTCTTGATAAGGCATGGAAAAAAAATAATCCCGGCGATTACAAGAGGACCATAAAAAATCTAGAGTATGCAAAGAGTAATCAGCTAAGGCCCAACGAGTTAGGCTATGCTTACGGCAACGGCACCCTAACGCATAAGGATATGGGTTTTTATATAAGAGATAAATCCTACAATCGGCTTGATGTGCCAGGATTTGACTACCGCATCGATGAAGTTAGGTTTAAAGACGTTGGTATTTAGGTTATGTACCATGGTTGACCGCATCTCAAATGTCCGAGTGGGGCGAAGGGGACATTTATTAAGTCTTATATATGTCTTGTCTTATAGCGATCCTGGGCTGGATAAGAGAGGACAAAACGGACATTTTTTTGGCTGATTTGTCCCGGATGTCCGCCAATAATGGTTCAATTGGCCGCCCACTCAGCCGTATAAGGGTGCATCTCTCTATCCGTCATCATATAGGTGATACCTCATAATGCTACGTGGTAGAATAGGGACTTCTTTAGAGATATTTATCCCAGCTTATCTGGGCCGGGGAGCTTTTCGCAATAGAAGCTCATCTGCTTCGTTGCTCACTTCGCGGCCGCCTGCGACGCTATTTCCATAGCACCTCGGCGGCCGCTTTTTTTGCGCCTCGCATCTAAAGCTTCTATTGCGAAAAGCTCTGCCACGTGGACTCGAAGAGAGCGCGCCGCCGCCAGTGGCGGAAAAGGGCTCTCTAGCCCGGCAGGCGCGCGAGTGCCCGACCTGGAGCGGTGACCTTTTCCGCCGAAGGCGGATCCGCCTCGGGCGGAAGATCCGCCGCGAAGGGCGCCGAGTCCTGGCCGGGGAGCCGATTAAGAAAAAGGCATCTTTTGATGCCTTTTTTTATTTCTTTTTCGACGTAGATATATTATTGCTGATCCGCATTGCTTTTCCTGATCGATACTCCTTTATTGATAGTTCACAGCAGGCGTTCCCCTCATAAAAAATCGAGTGTTTGCCCCGATTCTGCAGTATTCACATTTGGTCTAGTCTGAGGCCAGGTGCGATCAAGGGATCGCTCAATTAAGAACGGTTTATTGTGATCACTTAATGAAGTATTCATGATGAATCCGATAAACAACGGGGGAGAAAGCTAATGATCAAGAATTTGGTTGCCACTTCATTGACGATGGTTTTTTTAGGGTTTTCTGGAGCGGTTCATGCTGAGACGTTGATCGGTAAGGTCACCAGCATCGATCAAAAGGACAATTCCATCACGCTGGTCTCAGAATCGAATACGTCTAGCGATAGAAAAGAGAGCAAGATCGGATGGGACGAAAACCTGGTTGATGTTCAGCGCCTAGAAGATGCGCAAATAGGTCAGATCGTGACCGTAGATGCCGAACAGAATGCGATTACACGCAATTGGAAAGTGAAGTCGGTTGGGGGAGCGTTGGCTGTTACCGAAAAAGCTCTTCTGCGTACCGATGAGAGGACTATAAGTGGCGAGATCCTCGAGATCGATCACGCCGGAAACTCACTGCTGCTTCGTTCTAAGGACAGGGATGATAAAGGACAACAGTTGCAGCAGCGAGTGGTATGGGACAATAGCAATGAAAGCGCTTCCGAAAGGCTTGGCAAAGCCAAAGTCGGAGATAATATCACGTTGACAGCAGATCAGAACGTGATTACAAAAAATTGGAAGGCAAGTTCACTTGCCGGTCCGATCGGAGCAATGGCAGATGGTGACATTCGCACCCTAACCGGAGAGGTCAGGAAAGTGGACAGCAATAAGAACTTCATCGTGCTTACCACGACCGACCCGTCTGGAAAAACAAGCGAACAGACGATCGTTTGGGACAACGATTTCAAGCAGCAAGCCAAGCTTGAGAATGCGAAGGTTGGAGAGCACCTGAGTGTTCGCGCTGACCAGAACATGCTGACGCGCAACTGGAGGGTAACGTCGCTTAGTTAAGAGCAGCATCACCGAGCGAACAAATTAACGCGGCCGCTCCGAATGGGCGGCCGCGATTAATTTAATAAACTGGACGATGTCCCACGGGGAGTGGGTAGAATAGCAAAGTGGCTAATCTAAAGCTATTTTAGTCGTATTTCTCAACCCACTCGGCCTGTTCATTTTTACAAGTAATTGAACCATCATAAGTTGCATAGTTCGTCTGGCGGTCGTCTTGGCGAGCCTTTTTTTGCACGGCGAGTCCTGCATGGAGCCCTATGATCGATATATCCAAAGTGACCGATAGCTTGTATGTTGGCTCCAGGATCGGGAAGGAACATGTCGATGAATTGAAGGTTTTGAAATTTGATCTGATCATTTCCATGATCGGACAAATAGCGCCGGACGAGATCTACAGCCTCCCCCCGTTTAAAACATTATGGATCAGGACCTATGACACGTTTTTTACTCCGATCTCGATACGAAAATTGTTGATCGGGGTTGAAGCGGCATTGCCTATCTTTCAAAACAAGGGCAAGGTCTTGGTTTTTTGCATGCAAGGCAGGCACCGAAGCATCGTCATGAGCGCTGCCATCCTCATAAGCATGGGGTATACCGGGGAGGAGGCCGTTGAGTTATTGATCGCCGGCCGCAAGGTGGCTGATCCGCGGAGTTGGTACGTACGAAGTCAAATAAAGGCTTTTGAAAAATATTGGCAGAAAAAAAATAAAAAACATTCATATTATTATCAATCCCGCTGCCGGGAAAAAAGAGCCCGTTTTGCCCATCATCAATGAGTCGATGAAAGAGGCCGGCATTCAGTGGGAGGTATCGGTCACCAAACAGGCAGGCGACGGTCTTGAATTCGCAAAGGCGGCGGTCAGAGAAGGCGTGGACGCCGTCGCTGTTTACGGCGGCGATGGCACGCTGATGGAAGTGGCCAGCGGCCTCATAGGCTCGGACGTCCCGTTGGTCATTTTGCCCGGCGGCTCGGCGAATGTCATGGCCAATGAACTGAATATTCCCAAAGACCTTAAGGAAGCCTGCGCGCTCATGAGCCAAACGTCGCCGGAGATCAGAACCGTTGATATGGGGCAGTATAATAAGCATTATTTTATTGTAGGAATGAGCACCGGTTTTGGGGCGGACATGGTCAGAGGCGCGGATCGTGAGACCAAAAATAAATTCGGTATTTTGGCCTATTTTTTATCGATGGCCGCGGCTTTACAGAAGATCAAGCTGGCCCGCTACCAGATCAAGATCGACGAAAAAGAATACGAAGTCCAAGGTTTAACGTGCATTGTCACCAACACAGGAAATCTTGGGTTTACTAGAATATCTTTGGATAAGCATATCGATGTCAGCGACGGCCTATTGGATGTCCTTGTCGTGAGAAAAGCCAATTTAAGCTTATTCAAACTTCTTATTACCACTTTGCTGACGCGCGAACGGCCTGAAAATTATGAACTGGTGGAGCATTGGCAGGGCAGGGAGATCGGTATTTCCTCAAGCCGTAAGCAGATCGTGCAGTGCGACGGAGAAGTGATAGAAAAAATGCCCTCACATATCAAGATCATTCCGGCTGCGATCGGGATCCTTGTCCCTAAAAAGGAGAGTACGCGATGAATCATGGCCCGTTTATCGCCCCGCGCGGAAAAAATGATCCAGAGCCGAGGTCAGAACTCGATGTGAGCGCGCCGCTGCCGGTGGCGGAAAAGCGCGCTCTCGCGCGTCAGTCCTTCGACGTGCTCAGGATGGCGAGCGAAGTCGAGCCAGCGCTCGAGTGCCCGACCTGGAGCAGCGACCTTAAGATCGCTGCGGAAGGCGGCGATCCTGGCCGGGGAGCCATTTTTGTCGGAGCAGTGTATCTTCAATCAATAAGGTTGGGCCACGAGGCCTGACCTTATTTTTTTAGGAGGAAGAAGGATCTCAATCAGCGCGCACGTGTTTTTTTCAGGTGAGGCGGGGACAGTGCACTGCGGGGTCCGGCTCCGATGACGGCTGATCGCGCGCATGAACGCAATCGTGCCGGCGGAGGCCGTCTAGAGAGCGTCTCCGGCCCGCTCCTGGTTCGCCGGTTCTCCGTGAGGCAGCCCGAGATGTTCCGGGTGGTCGAAGCGGTATCGGCGCAACGGCTGACGCCGATCGACAAGGCCGCGCTCTGCGAACTGGCGCAGACCGCGATGGATATCGAATTCGACGGTTTGGGCGGCGATTTCCTTCAGGCGGGCTGCGGGCCCGGCGGCGCCGCGATCGTGATCGCGCACGCCAAGCGCCGCAGCCGGGTGTTGGCGGTGCACGACCCGTTCGGCGCCGGACCGGACGCCGAGGCGCGGGTCCGGCGCGAACTCGCGGCCCACGGCGCCGACGAGCGCCTCAACGTGCGGCTCGTCCCGGGGCCCTACGAGGAGACGCTCTCTCCCGACGGGGCGCTCGCGCTTGCGCACGTGGATTGCGGCGAATACGGCCCGATGCGCGTCCTGCTCGAGCGCCTGTCACCAAGGCTCGTGTCCGGCGGGCACCTGATCGTCGACGACTACCGGACCCGGGAGGAGTGCCGGCAGGCCGTGGACGACCATTTCCGCGGCAAGGGGGGTTTCCGGCTCGCCCGCAAAAGCCGCCTGCACGTGATCAGGAATTAGGCGGTTGTTCAGCCGCATCCTTCATCACGGCGCTCCGCGTCGCGCAGACGCCGGACCCTAACCGCAAATATCTTGTAAGTCCATATAGGAATTTCTGTTATAGAATATAACCGTTCGAATGCAGTCATGCCTTTGCTATTTCCCCGATGGAAGAACAGGTGATTCCCCCGATTTTTGGATAGATGTTCCCAGGGCTATGATGCTTGAAGGACGATCCAAGCATAAGCCGAGGCTTCTTTTTAAGGAGATCCATTAACATGAGACGAAATTTATCTTTCGCCGGCGGTCTTTTATTAGCGATCATGTCGACCGGCAACATGGCTTACGCTCAAGAGATGGTGATGTCGCCAAATACGAAGGTCAATTCCCCCGACGCGACCGAGCTGCGGTTAGAGATGAGAAAATTATGGGAAGACCACATCGTCTATACAAGAAACTATATCATCAGCGCTTTAGGCGACTTAGAGGACGTTGAGAAAGTCTCCGAAAGGCTTCTTTCTAACCAGGGCGATATTGGGAACGCGATCAAACCGTATTACGGAGATGCCGCCGGAGATCAACTGACCACTTTGCTTAGAGACCATATTGTGGTCGCGACGGAGGTGGTCAAAGCCGCGAAGGCCGGAAACGCAGAAGAACTGGGTATCGTGAGCAAGAAATGGACGGCTAACGGGAACGAGATAGCCGTCTTGTTAAGCGGCGCCAATCCGAACTGGCCTATCGAGGAGCTTTCCGGGATGCTGAACAAGCATCTTGAACTCACGACGGGCGAAGTGATGTCCAGGCTCAAGAAGGATTGGGCGTCGGATATAGCCAACTATGACAAAGGCCATGTCCATATGCTGATGTTCGCCGATATGCTGACGGACGGGATCGTCAAACAGTTTCCCGACAGGTTTAAAAAATAGAGTCATTATTCACATCTGCCATGGTCTGATCCGGCCGAAGGCGCCAGAGGTGTATGAAATCTTTTTTCGAACAATTCCTTATGATGGTCCAGGCACTGGGTCTTTTTGGCCCCGTGTCCTTTGTCTTTTTTTGCATCCTGGGGACGCTGGTGTTCGTTCCGACCCCGGTCCTGTACTTCGCGGCCGGTGTCTCGTTCGGCATTCCGTTGGGGTTCGCGCTTGTTTCGGCCGCGTTCCTGCTGAATGCAGCGGGCTTTTTTTGGGTGGGACGCCATCTCTCGAGAAAATGGGTGATCAAAAAGATCGGTTTGCACGCGAAAGTGAAGGCGGTGGACGATGCGGTCACCGATTACGGGTGGAAGATGGTGCTGTTGATCCGCATGACGGGGATCTTACCGTTCTCTATGATGAATTACGCGCTGGGTTTGAGCAATATCCCCTTTAGGCACTATCTCTTCGCGTCCTGGATCGGCGCGATGCCGGGCATGTTCATGTATCTCTATCTGGGATCTCTGGCCGGAGAGACGGTTCTCGAAGCGGGAGCCCGTCCGAGAGCAGCGGTCGAGTGGGTGCTTTTCGGAGTGGGGTCCCTGGTGACTTTCATGCTGGGTCTATACGCGACGCTCATCGTCCGAAGAGTGTTGCGTGCACACGGTCCGTCACGCCTACCGGGCGATGCCGCCGCAACATGGATCGGCTGATCCGGACAGGGATCGTTCTTTTATCTTACAACGGAGGGAACGGGAGGCGGGTCAGGGGGTCCGCGAGATGGTCCATCGGGCCGGAACGTGGACCAAGCCGAACCGTTCCCGGATCTTGCCGCCGATCGTCCCGTCCTCGACGAGCAATTCGTAAAGTTTCTCGTGATGATCGAAGGCGACCCGGCCCATGGGGTTCCAGCAGCCCACCGAGACGTAATAACGCCCCACGTTAAAAGGCAAAGATTCGATCGAGTAGGAAAATTCACCGTCACCCTCTATGTCGCCGACCGTTACCGCATGATCGCGCGTCGTGGCCTTGGTGACCTCCACACCGCGCTCCGTGTTGAAGGCGATGGAGAATTCGGGATCACTGATCTTCGTCTTCGCGTGATAGTTCACCCGCAGGCGGAACGGCTCGCCTCTTTTGAACAGGTTCTTGGGGCGCCCGCCGGAATCGAGGAACTCGATCGCGTTGAGCGTGATCTCTTTCGTACCGAAGCGGACACCGTCGTTCATCCCCGCGCGCGTGTTGAGCAGCGCGTCTCTTTTATACGCGGCAAGGACGTCCAGCGTGTCCCCGTAGTGGCGCATATTCCCCTCATGGAGGTACAACGTGCGGTCGCAGAGCCGCTGGACCGCGTTCAGATCGTGCGACACGAAGATCTTTGTCACGCCCCGGACTTTGAGTTCCTCCATTTTTTGAATGCACCGGGCTTGGAACTCGATATCCCCGACGGCCAGCACCTCATCCACCAGCAGGATGTCCGGCTCACAGTGGATCGCGACCGCGAAACCGAGCCGCACGTACATGCCGCTCGAATAATATTTGACAGGTGTGTTCAGAAATTTTTCGACTCCCGAGAAGTCCACGATCGAGTCGAACTTCTTCCGCATCTCCCGGCGTCCCATGCCGAGAATAGCCCCGTTCAGGAAGATGTTCTCGGCTCCCGTCAACATCGGATGGAAACCGGAGCCGACCGCGATGAGCGCGCCGACGCGGCCGCGCATCGTGATGCGTCCCGTATCCGGCCAAAAGATCCCGTTCAGCATTTTAAGAAGCGTGGTCTTTCCGGAGCCGTTGGCGCCGATAAGCCCAAGCGTCTGCCCGCGCTCAAGCTCGAACGACACGCCCCGGACCGCCCAGAACTCCTCGGGTCGAAGGCGGTCGGGATGCGTGCCCAGGCCGATCAGGTTCTTCGCGATATCACCGATACCGTAGGCCATTGAGCGCTTGATGGATTTGCAATACTTCTTCGAAACATTTTCCACGACGATCGGGCGCGGGGACATGCTTTAGACCCTCTCGGTGATCTTTGTTTCGGTCAGGTGGAAAATAATGGCGCCCGCCACGAAGGTCAGTACGGAAAAAGCCACGGCCCAGGCGTAGCCCTCCGGATGGAGCATCCTTCCCTCGAGGATCATCTCCCGCGGGGACGACACGAGGTAATAGAGGGGGTTCCATTTCGTGATCACGGCCAAAGCCCCGGACTGGGGCTCCGCATACAGCACCGGGGTCAAGAACATGAGGAAAGACAGGATGACGGCAAGTCCCGTGCCGACGTCGCGCATCACGGCGTTGACGAGCGAGAGAATGAAACCCAGGCCGATCGTCAGCAGGATGAGCGGCAAGACAAAGAGCGGCATGAGCAGGATCGTCCAATGGGGAATGCGTGCGAATGCAACGAACAAAGCGCCCAGGAGCACCAGCTGCACGCAAAAGGAGACGACCGACCGGCCGATCGCGGCGATGACGAGCGATTTCTTGGAAAAGCTGATGATCTTGACCATCTGCCCCGCCTCAACGAGCGAACCGGCGCTGGTGACGAGACCGGAGGAGAACAACTGCCACAGGGAGATCCCCGCGACCGCGTAGATCGGGTAAGGAACGCGGATGTCTCCCGTATGGAACACCCCGGAACCTCTGAGCAGAAGGAACGCGCCAAGACTCACAAGCGGAATGATCAGGGCCCAAAACACGCCGATCATGGACTGCTTGTACAGAGCGAGAAAATCGCGCTTGAAAAGCTGATACGTGAGCCAGCGGTTCGACACGATCTCGCCCACGATCTCCGCCAAGACCGACAGGCGCCCTTTCCTGATCGAATTGTCGGGCTCGTAGATCCGCACTTCTTCCTTCACGAGACCGTCTCTTTCAAACTGCCGTTCAACCGGTGGCGGAGCTCCGACAGAGAACCGGCCCCTTCTTCGGTTTCGCGTTCGGTCGGCCGAAACCGCGGGTGGAGCATGATCGTGCAGACGTCACCGCTCGATCCAAGACTGCGTTCAAAAGCGCTCGGCGTCAGATGCTCGTCGTAATACCGCGCGGCTTCGCCGCGCATCCGGTCGATCTCCGCCTCGGGCATTTCCATGGCCCGGGTCAGCACCTTCAGCAGGTCGTCATGACCGGAGTAGATCAGCGCGTTCTTATTATGCTCCAGGGGAGGAGAAAACCAATCCGGGTACGCGATGACCGGCACGGTTCCCACGGCGAGGGCTTCGATCGTATGGTGACACATCGGAAGATCTGTCCCGGAAAGGCACAGGAAGAAGTTGGCCTCTGAGACGAGGTCGATCCATTTAGGAGGAGGGATCGGGAACGTGTGATCGGTCTTCACGATCTGACACTGATGGGTGTAAGGTTTCTCGAACGTGCCGCGTTTGAACTGCTGCGGATCGTCCGTTATCCGGATCCAGGGTATCCTGCTTTGAGCGAGGAATTCGACGGTCTCGAACCGGTTCGTATGCCCGTACCGGTGCAGGTCCGGGTTTTTGTAATAAACGGGCGTTGTATTCCCGCCGAAAAATATGCGGATCTTCTTCAGATTTTTCCGCAGCGGCGAGAGCCTTTGCGGTTTCCCGTTCGCGTATAATCTCATGTGCATGAAATACGGGATCCATACGACCTTCCCCACGCGGCACTCGGGTGATTTGAGCACGTTCACGTAAACTATTTTTTTCCACTTCAACGCGAGCAATCCGCGGCGGTCCCTCTCATCATCGAACGCGAAAACGAACGTTTCAGGAAGCCCGGGGACTTTGTCCACGAGCTTCAGGTTCGGAATACCGTAGATCTCACGGCCGTATTTTCCAAGCCTCCGGTAATCGCCGAACCCGATCTTCTTATGCAGATAGACCGCATACCCGGCTTCTCTGAACAGGTTCAAGATCAGGTAGACATAGCGCCCGCTGCCGTCACCGTCGCGGTACAGCCTGTCATCGTCGAGAACGAAAAGGATCTTCTTCTCGCCGCGGGGGTTCGACGACAATGCCTGTCGCGCGCTGCCTGCGATCCAGCCGCAAAAGAGCCACGCTGTTTCCAGCCGCGCTTTCAGCTTTTGTTTAATTCCGGTTCTCAATTGTATCATGCGGCGACTCTCATGGCGTTTTCTTTGGCGGGCGCACTTCGTCTCGGATCACGTCCAACACGTCCAGAACATACAGAAGGATCTAACGGGCGACCAGGACCTCAAGGGTATCCGCATCATCGCTGCCGGGCCGAAGAGTCGCTTTGACCACGGAACCCCTCTTTACTTCTGTGATCACTTTCGGGTGGATCCGGACAGTTTTTCCCGCCCCGCTCACGGGATCCTTGATCTCGATCGAGTTATTGGACGTGTCGATGGATTCGACCAAGCCCTGGACCTGGTCCGCAAAACCGGGGGACGAAAGTCCCAGGATCAAAGCCGAGCTCAGCAAAAGAACATGCAGTTTATTCATCGCGCACCCCTTGTTTTTGACGGAAATTTTCAGACCTACCTTGTGAACACCTCTTCAGAGATCACAAGACCGTTGGAGTCAAACTTCCGGACGATCCTATTGGTGTTCGGATTTTGTTGGTTCCACTGGTTCACGTACGGCGCATATTGCACCTGTTGAGGCTGTGATTGCGGAGTTGTCAGAACATCAAAGAGGGCACCGCCGAGGATATTGGTGCCCGCTCCGACCAGGGCCCCTGTCCCGGCCTTGCCTCCTGAAACCTCCGAGGCGATCGCGCCCGTGGCAGCTCCCAGGAGGCCCTGCTTGATGATCTTTTTATTGTATTCATCCTGTGACGAAGGTTGCGACTGTGCATAGACCGGCTGCGGAGACGGCTGAACGTACACCGGCTGGGACTGATACACCGGACTAGTCGTCGTATAGACAGTGCCGGAACGTCCCGGCGTGCTTGCGCAGCCGACGAGCCCTACCATGGGAATTCCTAACGCTACGAGCAGAAATTTTTTCATATGTCCTCCCTTATTGATCACAGCATAGACCCAATGCCGGAACTACGGAATCAGGGCAAACCCTTGACCTTGCATGGTGGAAATACAGAGAAGCAGTGCCTGGCGGGGTTCCTTCCGGGGCCATGCCCGGGTTTATGACAGGACAGGGGGGATGATCCGATGAGGCTTTCAGATCCGGCCTCCTCTGTCGTAGGCATTTCCCCGATAGAGGATCAAGAGCTTGCCCTGATTTCGCCGGTTCCTCCCTTGTTCTATGATGACCGCATGAAACGATCAACCCGAGGGATCCTGCTTCTTCTTTGCGCGGCCGCCAGTGTCACCGCCATGCCTGTCTACGCGGCTGACAAAAGCCCCGACGAGTGGATCGGCGAAGCCAATCAGGCCCTGAAGACCGATCCTCAAGACGCAAAAGCTTTCTATAATCGCGGCACGGGTCACTACGGGAACAAGGATTACGAAGCCGCGATAGAAGACCTCACGATGGCGGTCAGGCTCGAGCCGGAAGCCCCCGACGTCTTTTATAACCGGGGATTGAGTTACCGCAGACTGAATAAGATCGACGAAGCGATCTCTGATTTTACGGACGCCATACGTCTTTATCCGGATCAGGCCAGTTACTATATCGAAAGGTGCAATGCGCTCATTGTGAGGAACGATTTCCGCGGCGCGATCGCCGACGGTTCACGAGCGGTCGTTCTTTCGCCCGAAAAACCAGAAGCCTATTTTCTGCGGGGGTTGGCATTCATGCTGAACGGGGATCTCGACGAGGCGTTCGCGGACGCTTCCAGAGCGCTCCGGCTCGACGCCGATTACAGGGACGCCAAGAGGCTCTTACTGGAGACCCTTCATCACAGGACGAGGGTCACCCCAAAGGTCCATTTGACGGTCCCTCATGGACCCGTGATGGGACCAAAGGGTATTGAGATGATCGGTGACAGTCTCGCGAATGCCGGAAAAAAGACCCTGATGCGAGGAGAAGCGTGATGAGGACCGCACGCCTATGATGTCCCCCGATGAAAGAGTGAATGACTATCTCAAGGAACTTCGCCAGGATATCGATGATCTCCGGCAAAAAGTCGCCAAAAATCAGATCGAGAAGGGTTCCGGAGGCGCCGCTAACAGATCACGGCATTTTTCAAAAGGAGTGATCAACACGGAGAAACCGTGATCTGGAAAAGACTGCAATGGCGTTTGTGGAATTTTCTCGTCAGGATGGTCGCGGCTGCCCAGGGATTTCCGGACCCCATCCTGGTCGTATCCCATCTAAGGCGTTTTGCCCAACCTTCCGAATTGACCGCCCCTAAGGAGCTCCTTCGGGCGGGCGCGGTCATGCAAGCCAGAGGACTGATCAACAGTCAGGCCATCCAGCACAACATGGACTGGGTCTGGCCTTACTGGGTGGAGCGCCAGTTCGATCCCCATGACGAATCCTTCCTGCCGCGCGCGTTCAACCTCTCGCACCTGAACCTGACCCATAGAAATTGGACCGCCGTGGGTGTTCCGGACTCCACTGAACTGTCCATCGTGGACCCAAGGGGGCTTGTCACACCCTTTTTTGACGGATGGTCCATCGATTCGTGGATCATGACGAAGGAAGGATTTCATTTGATCCCTTCCAGATTGAAGGTCGTTCAGCAGGAATTCGTGACAAAAGGCAATCCACAAGTCCTTACTAAATCAGAGGATATGAGCGTTTTACTGCGGTCTTGCGTCGAGGCTTATGAGGAGTCCCAGGCGACGGTCTGCCGGATCAAGTTGCAGGCATTCTCACCCTCGGGAGGGTGGCTGGTGGTCTCACTGCGACCCTACAACCCCGAAGGGATCAGCTTTATCCATCACGTCTCCGCGTTGGATGACCGCAAGGGCTGGAAAGTGGACCAGCGATCCACCGTTCAATTCGATTCAGAGCCGGAGAGGACCAACTTTTCTCAGTATTGGAAAGGGGATGTGTTCACAAAACTTCCTTCCGCGTCCGTCGACAAGGAAGTCAGTTGCGGCGTGGGTCTGGCGACGGCTGCCGCGCTTTTTGCGATCGGGCCGGCCCAAACCCGGGAAGTGACCGTCTCCATCCCGTTGAAGAAAGGTCTCCAGATCACGACCGGCGGGTGCCCCGAATTCCTTCCGACAGATAAATGGGATAAGAACTTAAATGGCCTCTGTCGACTGGACATCCCCGATAAGCGATTTCAATACCTCTATGACGTCGGGATCAGATCCCTCATCCTTCATTCCCCGCTGGACATCTATCCGGGGCCTTATACGTATAAGCGTTTTTGGTTCCGGGATGCCGCATTTATGCTTCACGCCATGCTGTGTGCCGGGATGAGCGAGCGAGCCGAGAAAGTCATCGACCGGTTCCCTTCGCGTCAAACGGTCGGCGGGTATTTTTTGTCGCAGGACGGGGAATGGGACTCCAACGGAGAAGCTTTGTGGATCATGCGCCGTTTTTGCGAACTCACCGGGAAAAAACCGAGCCCAAAATGGCGGGGTCCCGCCTACCGCGGGGCGGCATGGCTCCGGGCCAAAAGGATCAAGAAGACCGGAAGCCCCTATTTCGGCCTGCTCCCGATCGGCTTCAGCGCGGAACATCTCGGCCCCAACGACTATTACTATTGGGACGATTTTTGGGGTGTCGCCGGCCTGCGCGCAGGCGCCTACCTTGCCCGTCAGTTCGGTGACGACGAACTCGTCGATGAACTATCCAATGAAGCTTCTGAATTTCTATCGTGCATCGAAAAAAGCCTGGCGAGCACGCACAGCCGGAGCAGCGGTCAATTCATGCCGGCATCGCCTCACAGGAGAATGGATGCGGGGTCGATCGGCTCGATCGTCGCGGGGTACCCGCTTCAGCTGTTCGCTTCCGACGACGCGAGGCTGATCGATACGGTCGAATTCCTGTTCAAAGAGAGTTTCTTCGAAGGGGGATTTTATCAGGAGATCAGCCACTCGGGGATCAACCCCTATCTGACGATGCATATCGCGCAGGTATTTTTGAGGGCCGGAGATCTTCGCTTTTTTGATCTGATGAAAGTGATCGCATCTTTAGCGTCGTCTACGGGCCAATGGCCCGAAGCGATCCACCCGAGGACAAAAGGCGGGTGCATGGGGGACGGACAACATCTATGGGCAGCCGCCGAATGGGTCCAGATGATAAGGAACTGCTTCGTTCGGGAAGAAGAAGCGGAGGGAAAGCTTATTTTGTGTTCCGGCATACACGGCTCATGGCTCCTTGAGGGCTCGACCCTGTCGTTGGGGCCCAGCCTCACGAGTTTCGGACCCGTCACGATCGACATCACGGTCCGGAAAGGAAAGATCAAGGTCCGATGGACCGCGGATTGGCGCGGCGGTCAGGCACCATTGATCGAGATCCGTCTGCCGAACTTCGCTCCTGTCCGGGCAAAGCCGGGGGATGATACCGCGGAGATCCCGCGATGAATATTCTGATGGTGACGAACACCTATTTGCCCATCGTCGGGGGGCTCGAGCTTTCCATCGAGTCATTCGCGACGGAATACAGGAAGCGGGGCCATCGCGTTAAGATCATCGCGCCGGAATTCGATAACAGCCCGCCGAAAGAATTGGACGTCATCCGCGTACCGGCCGTTAAAAATTTCAACGGTTCAAAATACTCCATCAAGTTCCCCTTACCGGTATTTTTTTCAAGGTATTTAAAAGGTTTTAAACCCGATGTGATCCACACACAGCACCCATTCCTCATGGGAGACACGGCTGTTCGTCTGGCTTACGCGCACAATATCCCTCTGATCTTCACACATCACTCTCTCTACGAAGAGAACATCCATTGGATGCCGTGGGCGGCGGACGGGCTCAGGAAATTCATCATCGGGCTCACGACGGGGTATGCCAATCTATGTGACATGGTGATCGCCCCGAGTGAAAGCGTGGCCGAAATGATCGAAGATCACGGCGTCAAAACGTCCGTTTCGGTGATCCCGACCGGTCTTCATTTGAATCAATATATGGGCACCAGCAGAAATTTCAGGGAAGAAACCAGGATCCCCGAAAAAGCTTTTGTGGTGGGCTACGTCGGGAGACTGGCCGAAGAAAAGAACCTCCCCTTCCTCATGCGGGCGGTCACTTTATTCTTAAAAAAGGAAAAGACCGCCCTGTTCTTAGTGGTGGGGAGCGGTCCCATGGAAGAGGCCATTTCGCTCCACTTCAATGATCTGAAATTGGAGGGTCAGTTGCGCTTTGCCGGAGAGATGAAAGGGAAGAAGTTGATCGAAGCGTACCAGGCGATCGATGTGTTCGCGTTCGCTTCCCAGAGCGAAACACAGGGCATGGTGCTCAACGAAGCGATGGCCGCGGGGACGCCGGTGGTGGCCGTGGATGCCCCGGGAGTTCGGGACATCGTGACAGACAAAGTGAACGGCAGGCTTATTCCCACGGAGAATGAAGAAGAGTTTTCACGGGCTTTGAGCTGGGTCTTCGAACGGCCGCCCGCCGAAAGGAAGATCCTGGCCGACGGAGCAAAAGAAACGGCAAAAAAATATTCTGTGGAGAAGAGTGCCACAAAAGCGCTCGAAGTCTACGAAGGTTTGAAGGCGAACGGAGCTGCCAAGCGGGGAACGAAAAAAAGGAGCCATCTCCCGTTCATCCGGCACATGAGCGCGGAATGGGACCTGTTCTCTAATTTTGTTAAGGCGACGGCGGGGGCTCTCCGATGATCGTCGATGCTCTGCGGGGTCGTATTATCCCGATAGTGAACCGAGTAGTTTCCCCGATATCAAGGAAGTTCGATTTGACCTATGATATCAACATACACGACTTCACCGGATAGGAGAGAAGACCGCATGAAGACCTTCATTGCAGGGATCATTCTTGTCGCGTGTGCCGCGGCATTGATCGGATGTGAGACCATGAAAGGCGCCGGAAGGGACATCCAGGACACCGGGCATAATATCCAGAAAACGGCCAGTTGATCCAAACTTCCGGTAGGCATGGCCGCTGATCAGGCGTAGAATAGGGTAAACTGTCACACAGGTTAAGGACGCTAGCAATGACCATGAGACGTTATAGTTTAAAAAAGAGTGTTTTGGGTAAGCCAAAGCGCTCGCTCGAATCCGCACGGTCATTCATGCCGGCCTCGACAAAGCGTAAGGCTCCCGACGTCAAAACGGCTCTGCGGGAGTCCGAGATCCGGTACCGGCGGCTCTTTGAAGCGGCACAGGACGGGATATTGATCCTTCAGGAAAGCACGGGCCGTATCACCGATGTGAACCAGTTCCTGGTCGATCTGTTGGGGATCTCACGAGAAAAATTCATAGGCAAAATGCTTTGGGAGATAGGCTTGTTCCCGGATGTGGATAAATCAAGAAAGGCGTTCCGGGAATTGAAACGCAAAGGGTACATCCGGTATGACGATCTGCCTCTGATGACGAAGGACGGCCGCTACATCGATGTCGAGTTCATCAGCAATGTCTACCGGGCGGATGGCGTCAAAGTGATCCAATGCAACATTCGTGACATCACGGCCCGTAAACACTCGGAAGTGGAGAGAGCGATACTCCAAACGGTCGAGGAGGAACAGCGGCGGATCGGGCAGGACCTGCATGACGGGCTCTGCCAGCAGCTGACAGGCTTGGCGCTGTTGGCGAGGGCTTTGGCGCAAAAAATATCTTCGGTGGCGCCTGATGAATCCAAGGCTGCCTCCGAGATCGCGGATCTGATCGGCGAATCGATCGAGCAGACACGCGACCTCGCCAGAGGTCTTTCGCCGGTGGAGATCGAGGTGGCGGGGCTCGTGCCCGCGCTTCAGAAGCTGGCCGACAGTATCGCGCGTTTGTATAACATCTCCTGTCTGTTCATGCACAGTGAAAGCACGGATATCGAATGCCTGTCGGAGTCCATACTGGCCAACCATCTCTACCGGATCGTCCAAGAGGCCGTGAGCAATTCCATTCAGCACGGGAAGGCCAAACATGTGGTGATCAAGCTCGACGTTGTCCAAGGCAGCGGGCTCCTGACCATTGAGGACGACGGGGTCGGATTCAACATCGACGCCGAGGATATGCCGGGCCTGGGTCTGCGCAGCATGCGCTATCGCGGCAGATTGATCGGCGCCAAGATCACGATCCAACCGGGCAAGACGAAAGGAACGGTCGTTACCTGCACATTCACGCCGAACAAATTGAGTCTTAAAAGAAAATGAAAAAAGCGCCTCCGACCAAAGAGTGCAAGGCAAAGATCATGATCATCGATGACCACCCGATCATGCGCCGGGGGTTGTCCGAACTCATCAATTTGGAGAAGGACCTGATCATGTGCGGAGAGGCCGAGAGCAAATCAGACGCTTTGAAAGTGATAGAGCTCAAGAAGCCCGATCTGGTGCTGGTGGACCTGTCGCTCAAGGACGAAAGCGGTCTCGATCTCATCAAGGATATCAAGGCGCGTTTTCCGGCGGTTTTGATGCTGGTCCTGTCGATGCACGATGAGGCCTATTATGCGGAGCGGGCGCTGCGCTCCGGGGCCAAAGGTTATATCATGAAGCAGCAGGCGCCGGCCCTTGTGATGGTGGCGATCCGCCGGATCCTGAGCGGCGAAGTCTATTTGAGCGAAGCCATTTCCGCACAGCTGCTGCGGCAGGCGACCGGCCAAAACGGCAAAAAGAAGGGCATCGGCGTAGAGCGGCTCAGTGACCGTGAGTTCGAGGTGTTCAAGCTGATCGGAACGGGTCTTGGGACACGCCAGATCGCCGCCCGGCTTTCTCGCAGCGTGAAGACCGTGGAAACCTATCGTGAGCATATCAAGCTGAAGCTGGAACTCAAGGATTCGTCCGAACTTGTTCAGACCGCGATCCAATGGTCGTGCAGTAATTCCCAGTAGTATCCTCCCGTAACACCTCAGGTCTTTCCCCTATAGAAGGTCAAGACTTCGCCCTGATTTCGGTGCCAGAGCCATTGCCTTATGATGTCGATATGGAACACCAACTCTTATCCCCCAACCGTCTTAGGCGATCGAGCGGCGATGATGACGACGCTGTGTCGCAGTTGCTGGACGATCTGCGGCAGGATCACGCGCAACTGTGCGGGGGGCTGGGCGCGGTGACCGGGGGAGAAAGCGGCCATTCCACCCGGTCGTGGCAGAGCCTCCGGGATGTTTGCGCGCGGCTTTCCACCGGGTTGCAGGAACATATCCGCCGCGAAGAACGTCTGCCGCTCACCCGTCACCGCTCTCTCGGAGCGGCCGCTCCGGAAGCGATGCTCCGGCCGTCGAACTGCCATTACAACCATTACCGCTATCTGCAGGTCATCACACGTTACATCACTCTGGGCGACCGGCCGCTTCTCTTGAGCAACCAGTACCAATTGGTGCAGGATTTTCTCAACGGACTGCGCCGCAATATGGACCAGCAGGAAGCGGAGCTTTTCCCCGCCATCGAGCAGGCCGCGACGGACACTGCGGACGAGGCACTATGGAACAGATAGTCACGACCCCCAGCGCAAGCGCTATGCGATCGGACCGGCGGCATGACGAGATAGTTTTTTGCCATGCCATGGCCGCGGATGAGTTCAAAGCCCACCTGGAGCGATCGATCATTCCCGATGACTGCTCATTGTGCGAGTGGTTCGGACGATTCTCAAAAGGGTCCTTATGAAAAGCCTGAAGATATTTTTAGCGGGATTTATTCTGATCGAACTTTCGCTTTCCTGCGTGTCCCCCAAGGCGGGTGCCGAAGACTATTACACCCAGGATCAGCAGAACAAAAAGATCCTGAAAGAAGGAGTGGTGGGAGCCGGTGTCGGCGCTCTCGCGGCGGGCACTTCAGGCGGAAGCGCCGGGAAGGGGGCTTTGATCGGCGCGGGGACCAATGTGATCGGAAGCGCTCTGATCGATACCTTGACCAGTTCGCCGAGCCCGCAGCCTCCGCCGCAGGTGCAGGTCGTTCAACAGGCTCCCGAAGCCGGGTACACCGTTGTTGAAGATCGACCCAGGAACGGCGGCTGCGGAAGAAGCCGGTAAGCGCCCGGGTCCCCTTAAAAAGGAAGAAATGAGGTGTGAAATGAAAAAAATAATGTCAGTGGTTTATGTTTCGTTGTTCGCTCTGTTCACGGTAGTGAAATGGAATTTTTCCGGGCAGGTCCCGAACGTAATAGCTTTTTAAATCAAAGCGAGGTCAGGATGAGAGTACAGCGAAAACGGGTCATCGGGATCCTGGGATCCTTAATGATCTGTTCTGTGATCGCAGGCGGTTCCACCCAGATCGTTTGGGCCGCCTCGGCAAGGGAGATCGACACCAGTGTCGATGTGACGCTCGATCGTTTTTACGGTGAAGTCAAGGATGGGAAGAAGCTCGTCCAGGATGCAAGGGGTGTGCTGGTCTTCCCGAACGTGTATAAAGCCGGATTCGGGTTCGGCGGCGAGTATGGCGAAGGCGCGCTCAGGATGAACGGCAAGACAGTTGATTACTACAACACCGCGGCCGGTTCGATCGGCTTCCAGATCGGCGCCCAAAAGAAGTCCATCATCCTTCTTTTCATGCAGGATGAGGTATTGGACCGGCTTCGGCAGAGCTCCAATTGGAAAGCCGGAGCGGACGCGTCCATCACCGTCATCACCTTGGGTGCGGACGGATCCGTAGACACACAAAAGCTCAACGAGCCTATTCTCGCGTTCGTCATCGGCCAAAAGGGCTTGATGTACAATCTCACGCTGGAAGGGACTAAGTTCACGAAATTGAACAAATCGCGATAAGTCGTTTCGGAAAACGGAACGGATACCCAACCTTCTTGCGCGTACAGCGGTACCGTGCACGAACAATGACCGGCGGGGTCTTTAAGCGGTCGATCGATGGGGGACAATGCGATCCAAGAGCATGAAGCGGGCCCTGGGCATGTCTTTGATCCTGCTTCTGCAGTGGGTGGGCAGCTCTCGCGCGGCACAGATCGATCACTATGGGTATCCCATCCCGAACACGCCTTACGATCAAAAGAGCGCGCTGACGGATGTTCTGGCCGGGCCCTACCGGGACCCGGCGTATCCTTCGGCCGGATCGATCGACCAGATCTTTCGGCAGGCAAGACGTTTCAGTTACGTCACGGACAAAAGAGGCGATGATTGGCAATCCCCTCAAACGACGGAAGAAAGACGGGCCGGCGATTGCGAGGACATAGCGCTTTGGCTATATGCCCAGCTCCGGTCGGAAGGCTATAAGAACTTGATCTTGGTAGTGGGCAAATACAGGAGCGGGGATACCCGCTGTCACGTTTGGTTGATGCATGTGGACAAGAACGGCGATGTTCTCATCCTTGACCCCGCCATCCAGAAGAGGATCTGGCCGCTGAACGCTTTCGGGCAGGAATTCTATCAGCCGATCTTCTTATTCGACGGCAGCCATCGGTACAAGTCTTCGCTCGGCGACATTGGGATCCCCCGAGAGAAGATCAAGAGCTTGCGCTGATCTTGCAAGAAGCCGCCGGCCTAATCAGTGACAGGAGCTCCCGCTCGGCGGGGCTCGAAACCGAGCGCATTGCGGAGTGTTCATCATGGAGACTCAGCCATGGGCCCATTGGTAACGGAATACGCGAGGAGCACCTTGACTACTAAGAAACAGAATAAGCAAATGCAAGCTCTCATTGAAACGATGAAATCAACGGCGTTGGATCAAAAGCGGACCCAGATATTGGCGACAGATGCCCGCCTCTTTGCCGAGAGCATCGTGGACACGGTCCGCGAGCCGCTCTTGATCCTGGGGCCGGACCTTCGGGTCGTGCGGGCCAACCGCTCCTTCTATCAGATCTTTAACACCAAGTCCTCGGAAACGGAGGGATTTCTATTGTCCGAGCTCAATCACGGCCAATGGAACATCCCTATGCTGCATCGTCTTTTCGGCGAGATCCAAAAAAGCCATACGGGTTTTGACAATTTCGCGATCGACCACAATTTTGCGGGGATCGGTGAGCGATCCATGCTCCTGAATGCCCGGCCGATCGCTTCCGATGAAGGAAAGACCCAGCTGATCCTTCTGGCCATCGAGGATGTTACGGACCGCAAACAGGTCGAAGAAACGCTGCGGGAATTGTCCCTTACGGACGAGCTCACGGGGCTCTATAACCGGAGAGGATTTCTGACGCTCGCGGAGGACAGGCTGAAGCTGGCGCGTCGCGTGAAAACGGGCCTGTGGATGTTCTTCGCCGACGTCGACGGGCTCAAGTCCATCAACGATACTTTCGGCCATCAGGAAGGGGATCGCGCGCTGATCGAGGTCGCGGAGGTGCTGAAGAAGAGTTTCCGTGAATCCGACATCGTGGCCCGGCTCTCCGGAGATGAGTTCATCATCCTGATCGCCACCGCGCTGCCCGCCGACAACTGCGAGGCGGCCGTCCTGGCTCGCGTGGCGAAGGGTTTGATCGATTCCAATTCCCAGGGGGCCCGTAACTATAAGCTCGCGCTCAGCATGGGCGCCTGTCACTTCGGAGGATCTGACCCATGGTCGGTGGACAGCATGATGGTCAAAGCGGACAGTAAACTATACGAACTGAAAAAATCCAGGCAAATTCAGCCGCTCGATCAGCAAGTCAAAGGGTCTCCGGAACGCTATAAAAAGAACGAATCACAGCGTCAGAACTTGAACGGACGGTCTTAAGGAGCGGGAAAAAGAATAAATCGGAGAGCATCAGTGGTTTTGGCATCCTGGGAGATATCGTCGTGGGTGTGATAGGAGCGGAAAAGGAAGCAATGTCGGTAAAATAAAAAGAGGTGGTCAGATGAAACGATCAATCGGAAGTTCCATGAAGAGAACCACCGTCTCACTGTCCGTTGTCTCCCTTTTGCTGGTTTCAGCAGGGGCCCAGGCGACGACGACGGTGACGGTGGATGACAGCAGCAAAGTGACCGTGAGCCAGCCAAATGTTGCGGTTCAGCCGGTCGTCACAGAGACGGTCGTTCTGCAACCAACGCCGGTGGTCATCACAAAAGAAGCGACTGCGGGCGCTTTTGAGGGAAGGATCACGGAGGTCAATTACTCGCAAAACTGGATCACGCTTCAAGACGCCAACGGAACGGACCGGCAAGTGTCGGTGAATCCGGACATGATCAATAGTTACCGGGTCGGTGACGCTGTCCAGATCCGTCCGACGGCGGACCTGACGGTCATCACCTTAGAAGAGAATCCGAAAGATTTCGAGGGCGAGATCATCCGGATGGATCTGTCGAAAGGGCAGATCGTCGTGCAGGACACCACCGGCAGGGAAAGAAGAGTGCAGTTGAAACAAGGAATGATCGGCACTTACAAAGTCGATGATTATGTGCGGGTCCATCTGATGGCGGATCTCAAAGAAGCCAAAACGATCGAGACCTTGAGGAACGTGGGAAGACACGATGGGTACGTCGTAAGAGTAGACCCGCAGGGAAGCCGGATGGTCATCCGCGATACTCGCGGCAATGAGAAGACCGTGCTCGTGAGGCAGGGAACGATCACAAGCTACAGTGTCGGCAATCAAGTCCGGGTCTATCAACTGGCGGGTCATGAAGATGTCCAGTTGGTCAGGGTCATCCGGTAAATAGACAGAGCGATCCAAGTCACCTTTGGGTTCAGCGACAGCCGGACACAACAGCCGCGAATGATCGCGAGGCCGGCTGTCGCTGGATCCAAATTAAAAGCGAGCAGTCATGACCCAAACCATGTCAAAAGCGTTCGTCTTAGAAAAGCTTCCATACGAACAGAATGTCTTGGCGCCTTTTATCTCCGCAGAAACGCTCAGTTTTCACTACAACAAGCATCATCGGACCTATGTGGACCACCTCAACGAGCTTGTCCTGGGGACCGAATATGAAGAGCTCAAGCTCGAACAGGTGATCGTCAAGACCGCCGGACAGCCCGACAAAGCGGATATTTTCAACAACGCGGCCCAGGTCTGGAATCACGATTTTTATTGGAACAGCTTATCGCCGAAAGGCGGAGGTAAACCGGCGGGTGATCTGGGGAAGAAAATAGAAGCGGATTTCGGCAGTTACGAACACTTGATCAAAGAATTCGCCGCCGCGGGATCGGCATGGGTCGGCAGCGGCTGGGTGTGGCTGATAGAAGACGAGGGAACGCTCAAGATCACAAGAACACCCAATGCCGAAAATCCACTTTCCAGAGGCCAGGGAAAGGCGCTTTTGGCGCTCGATGTGTGGGAACACGCCTACTATTTGGATTATCAGAACAGGCGGAACGATCACTTGAAAACGGTCCTGGACAAATTGATCAATTGGCACTTTGCCGAGATGAACTTGGCCGCCGGGGCCTGACAGACTTTTTGTCTTTCACCGCTTCGCAGGAGTACAATATAAGGAGCTGGCATGAAACCACTAGAGGAGATCCTCGCCATGACCCAACCCACATCCGTTGCCATCGACGTCGGGATCAGCGACAGCGACAGAAAAGCGGTCGCGGCCGCCCTGTCCAAGCTCCTGGCCGACACCTACACGCTGTACCTGAAGACGCACAACTTCCACTGGAACGTGACCGGTCCCATGTTCCAGACGCTGCATCTGATGTTCGAGCAGCACTACAACGAACTCTGGCTGGCGACGGACCTCATCGCCGAGCGTATCCGCTCGCTCGGAGCGCCCGCGCCCGCGACCTACGGTGAATTCTCGACTTTAAGCTCGATCAAGGAAGAACGGGGTCCCGTCAAAGCCGAGCAGATGATCCGGCTCCTGGTGGACGGACACCAGGCTGTCATCCGCACGGCGCGTGCCGTGTTCTCGGTCGCGGAAAAGGCCCAGGATCAGGTCACGCTCGATCTCTTGACCCAGCGCATGCAGATCCACGAGAAGACGGCTTGGATGTTGAGAAGCCTTCTGGAGCAGTAGAACCGGCACGGGAAAGAACTCCGGCAGGATTGTATTCAGCGATCATGCTGAAGGGTTTCTCCATACAGGGTTTTATTTGTACCCGTTTATGCTATACTTCTTTTAATGAAGCGATACGCAAAACTCATTCTGGTGCTCCTGCTTGCGATCACTGCTTTTCATTTGAGCGGGGCGGAAGCAGCTTTTTGTGACGACGGCTCCGGATCCCAACCGGTCGAATCCCACGGCTGCATGTCCTGCCAACCCGGGCATCATACCGTTGCGTTGCCGCAATCGATGGTCTCCTATATGGAATTCCCGACGGTCTTCTTTTCTCCCGAAGACGTCGTGATACGGCTCACAGAACCCGCCCATTTCATCCTCCGTCCCCCGATCTCTTTCTAGCTTTACCCGTTCTACCGTTTTAAAATAATCCAAGGAAGACACTGTTCGTTAGCCACAGGTGACACGTGCGCCGATCCATAGGTTTGATCCTGACCGTTCTGCTCGTCACAGCCGATGCCGTCGCGGGCGCTGGACCCGCGTTCGATGCGCTGATGAGCGAAGTATTGGAGAAAAATCCCGAGCTCAAGCTCTATGAAGCCCAGATCGCCGCGGCTAAGGGCTCCCGCCGGGCGGCGGGGTCATGGGCCAACCCGGAAGTCAGCGGCTCCATCGGCCGGAAGCGGACGTGGGACGAAGAGGACGCGCTCACAGGCAAAGGGAACGCGGGCGAGGTATCGCTCACGCAAACTTTCGAATGGCCCGGGCGGATCGGCCTGCGAAAGGCCATCGCCGACCGTGAAATCGAGCTGACCGAGCTGGGTTTGGAACAGTTCAGAGCGTCTCTTGTGACGCGCGCGAAGGTGGCGGCCTACAAGTGGATCGCCGCTCAGGCGAACGAAGCGGCCACGCTCGAAGTCGCGGAGCATTTCCGTGCCATGCGGGAAGTACTTTCCCAGCGCAGTCCCGCCGGACTGACGCCCCTGTTGGAAATGCGGGTGATCGAAGCGATGGAGCTGAACATTCAGCGAAAAGCCAGCGAAGTCTCGCTCGCGGCGTCCGCGGCCCTTTTTGAGCTCAATCAAATGCGCGGCGCGGCGCCCGACACCAAGCCTCCTCTCGGACACGTGGACCTGGTCTTTTACCCGTTCGAAAAAAGCCGGGATGATCTTGTCAAGATCGCGCGGTCGAACGATTTCACCGTCCGGGAGCGCGCCGTCGAACTCAAGCGGCAGGGCTTTCACGTGGGTTTGGCGGAGAACGAACGCCTGCCGGCCGTCACGGTCGGGCCTTCCTTTTCGCAGGAAGAAGCCGGAGAAAAAGAGCGCGTCGTCGCGGCGGCTGTCTCCGTGCCCGTCCCGTTCTGGGACCTGAACCAGGGCAATATCGCCGCGGCCAGAGCGCGCCGAGCGCAGGCCGAGACTTCTCTGTCCGTCGCCGAACGTGACGCCGAGCGCCGGGCCATTCAGACCGCCATGACTTATGAAACGAAACTGAAGGAAATGGCCAGGTGGCAGCCGGACACGATCCGGCATTTCAAAGAGGCCGCGGAACTCGCGGACCGCCACTACCGGCTCGGAGCGGTTCCGGTCTCCATTTATGTCGAATTGCAGACGCAATACCTGGAGGCGATCGCGGGACTGCACAGCACCAAGATCGAGGCGCTTGAGGCGGCGGCGCAACTGGAAGTTCTGACGGGATCTCCTTCGTCGCTCGTCCGTGACGCCGCCGCCGGGGAACCGGCATGAGGCCTGCCCGGTCCGCCTTCCTGGGCTGGGTGCTGGTGACGGCCATGATAGCGGGCGGCGGTTGCGGCCCGGTCCGGACGAATGCCGAGGGCGAAGGGCACGGCCACGAAGAATCGCCTTCCGGCGCGTCGTTCAAGGCGGGGAAGGGGATCACCTTCACCGACGAGACCCGCCGGATATTGGGCGTCGAGACCGCGGACGTGACGGAGGAAAAATTGCCCCGAGTCGTCCGGTTCAACATCCAGCTTCTCACGGAATCGCATCGGTTCGTCAGCGCCGAAGAATATCATGCCGATTGCGACGTTCACGGGTCGGGTTTTTTGCCGCCTGAAAAGGCGGGTTCCCTGGCACCGCGACAGCCGGCCAAACTGACGACCGCCTCCGACGAAACGTTGGACGGTTTTGTCATCGCCGTCCAGAAGACGCTCGCTCACGGGGAGAACGAGATCATCATCGGCATCGTGAGCGCCGGGGTGCAGTTGAAGGACGGCGAATTCCTCAAGGCGGCTGTCGCTCTTCCGAGCGAGCGGGCCGTGACCGTGATCCCCCGCTCGGCTCTGCTCAAGACCGCGCAAGGCACGTTCGTCTACGCGGTCAACGGTCCCGCCTATTACCGTACGGCAGTCCGGGTGGGAAGCGAAGCCGACGACAAGGTCGAGATCGTCGATGGTCTGTACGCCGGCGATCAGGTGGTGACCAATCCCGTCGAAACTCTCTGGCTGATCGAGCTTCGCGCTACAAAAGGAGGGGGTCACTCCCACTGAGATCATGCTGAACCGTATCATAGAAGCCTCCATTAAGCAGCGGATGTTTGTGATCCTGGCGATGTCCGCGCTCATCGGCGTCGGGGTCTGGTCGGCGGTCAGGCTTCCTATTGACGCGGTGCCGGATATCACAAATATTCAGGTGCAGGTCAACACGATGGTGCCTGCGCTGGCTCCCGAAGAGATCGAAAAACTCGTCACATTCCCTATAGAGAACGAAATGGCGGGTATCCCCCGGCTGACTGAACTTCGCTCGCTGTCGAAGTTCGGTCTCTCGCAGGTGACGCTTGTTTTTGAAGATGGTACGGACATATACCGTTCACGCCAATTGGTCAGCGAGCGGTTGCAGACGGTCATGGACGAGCTTCCGCCCGGTCTGACGCCCAAGCTCGCGCCCATCAGCACGGGTCTGGGCGAAATATTTTATTATGTGGTCGAATATGCGCCCGATGCGCCCAACAAGCCCGCTACCCGTGAGGCACAGCTCATGGAGCTTAAACTGATCCATGATTTTCTCATCAAGCCCCGCCTGCGCTCGACCCCGGGCCTCGCGGAGGTTAATTCCTCGGGCGGTTATGAGAAGCAGGTCGTCATTCAGGCCAATCCCGACAAGCTCAAAAGCGTCGGGATGTCGTTCAGTGAAGTCGCCGAGGCTATCGGCGAGAACGTCGAGAACGCGGGCGGCAGCGTGATCCAGATCGGCGGGGAGCAAGTGGCGGTGCGCGCGGCAGGCCGCGTGCAGAGCGTTGAGCAGATCGAGCAACTACCCCTTAAGTTCGGGTCGCGCGCGACACCGCTCCGCGTGAACGACGTGGCCGAAGTCGTGATCGGCAAAGCCGTACGGAACGGGGCCAGTACCCATAAAGGCGAAGAATGCGTCCTGGGTTCGGCGCTCATGCTGGCCGGGGAAAATAGCCGGCTCGTCGCGAAATCGGTCGACGAGAAGCTGAAAGAGCTTCAGGCCAAGCTCCCCGAAGGCGTCCGGATCGTTCCGGTGTATGACCGCACCACTCTCGTGGACCGGACGATCCATACGGTCGAGTCGAGCTTATTTGAGGGCGCCATCCTCGTTGTCGTGGTGTTGCTTCTGATGTTGGGGAACTGGCGAGCGGCGCTTGTCGTTGCATCAGCCATCCCGCTTTCAATGCTTTTTGCCATCACAGGCATGGTACAGGGCCGTGTCTCCGGGAACCTGATGAGTTTGGGAGCGATCGACTTCGGACTGATCGTGGATGGGGCCGTTGTGATGGTCGAGAACATCATCCGCCATATGGCCGAGAAGCAGCATGAACTTAAACGCCGGCTGACTGCTTCTGAGCGTATCCAAGAAGTGCTTCTTGCCAGCAAAGAAGTCGCCAACCCGATGTTCTTCGGGGTGCTCATTATTACGGTGGTCTATTTTCCGATCCTTGCGCTTGCCGGCATCGAGGGAAAAATGTTCAAACCCATGGCCATCACCGTTATCTTTGCGCTGATCGGATCGTTGATCCTGGCGCTGACCCTCATGCCCGTTCTTTGCTCTTATTTTCTGGGGGGCAATATCAAAGAGAAAGATTCCTGGCTGGTGAGTATGGCCAAGAAAGCTTATACGCCGATCTTGGATCTTGCGCTGCGTTCCCGGTGGCTGGTCACGGGTGTCGGTGTCGGTTTGTTCGCGCTGGCGGTATTTATTTTTGGCCGGCTGGGCGCTGAGTTCGTGCCGCAGCTCGATGAAGGGTCTTTCGCCACGCACATGATCCGAACGACGAGCATAGGCCTCGATGCCAGCATTGACATGCAAAAGCGCGGCGAAAAAATGCTGCTCGAAAAGTTCCCCGAAGTGGACTATACCTTCAGCCGGATCGGTACGGCGGAAGTCGCGACCGATCCCATGGGCGTGAACGTTGCCGACACGTACATGATGTTCAAGCCGCGTGATCAGTGGCGAAAAATAAACGGAAGACGCATCACAAAGGACGACCTGGCAAACCTGATGACGGAGGAACTTGGCAAGTACGTTCCGGGGGAGGCGCATCTGTTCAGCCAGCCGATCGAGATGCGCTTCAACGAGATCCTGGAGGGAACGCGGGCCGACATCGCCGTAAAGGTCTTTGGTGAGGATTTTGCGGTGATCGAGAAGATCGCGTCTCAGGCTCGGGGGATATTGGAAAAGATCCCCGGCGCGGCTGACGTGGAGTTCGATGCGCTCGGCAGATCACCTTTATTGGAGATCATCCCTAAGCGGGATGCCATGAGCAAATACAATCTTCACGCCGCGGAGCTCAATCGAGTCGTGAATACCGCTTTGGCGGGTGAGGAAGTCGGGAAGCTCATTGAAGGCAACCGCCGTTTTGACATCGTGGTACGCCTGAGCGAGGATCTGCGCCAAAATATAGACGAGCTGAAACGATTGCCCGTGCGGGTGGATGACGGAGGACTTTTGACGCTTGGCCAGGTGGCCGACTTTCGCATCACCGAGCAGGTCGCGGCCATCGCGCGCGAATATAGCCAGCGACGCGGCGCCATCATGATAAACCTTCGCGGCCGTGATGTGGAGAGCTTTGTCCTTGAAGCGCAGAAAAGGATCGCCGAGCAGATCGAACTTCCGGACAACTACAGTATCGAATTTGGCGGGCAATTCAAAAATCTGATCGAGGCCAAGCGCCGGTTAGGTGTCGTTGTCCCGGCGGCGATGGCGCTTATCTTCATCCTGATCTTGATAGCGCTTCGAAGCTTCCGTCAGTCGGCGCTGGTCTTTCTTGCCGTGCCGTTGGCGGTGACGGGCGGGGTATTCGCCCTGTTCCTGAGGGGGCTGCCGTTCAGCATCTCGGCCGGTATCGGTTTCATCGCCGTCAGCGGCATTGCCGTCCTGAACGGCCTGATGATCATTACTTTTTTCAATCAGCTTCGCATAAAAGGGACCGATATCCGGACGACCGTCCTGGAGGGCTCTCTGCTTCGCTTGAGGCCGATGCTGATGACGGCTCTTGTGGCCTCGCTTGGCTTCGTGCCCATGGCCATTGCAACGGGGGCCGGCGGTGAAGTCCAACGCCCGCTCGCTACGGTCGTTATCGGCGGGATCATCACCTCGACTTTTCTGACCCTCGTCCTGTTGCCCGTACTCTACGAGTGGATGGAACGCAAACGATCAACGGCAAAAATAGGAGCAAAATCATGAGGGCATCACTGGTACTGATTACCGTCGCAAGCTTTCTCTGCGCCGTGTCGGCCGTTGTGAACGCGGAATCGGGTCATGATCATGACCGTGTCGGAGGGCTCAGAGGCGGCCGCCTGCTGGATGGCACAGAGCCCCGAGCTGAGTTCTTCGTTGAAAAGGATAACACGGTAACCGTCACTTTTTATGATGATGGATCGAAACCGGTCGCTGTTTCGGAGCAATCAGTGACGGTGATCGCTGAAACGGACGGCGATGAGTCGACGGTGGAATTCGAGAAAAAGGGCGATGTGCTGGTCAGTAAAGGACCTCTGCCGGAAGGACATGCGCTTAACCTCGTCGTGCAGTTCAAGCAGACCGCCGGCAGTAAGCCTGTCAACTTCCGCTTTGTATACGAGGATCATGTCTGCGGTGTCTGCAAACGCGCCGAATATGCGTGCATTTGCGGACATTGATCCGGAACGCGATCACAGCCGTCCATGCGGGATGATGAAATGGGGACGCGCTTAAGCGCGCCGGCCCTGCGGAGCCGCGACAACGCCTTCACCTTCCTGCGCCTGTGGTTGGCGCTGCAGGTCGTTTTCTCCCACACGTTCTTACTCGGAGGATACGGGCCGGACCCGCTCCAGGCTCTTAAGGGGAGCGGGTTCTACGATCTCGGGGGGATGGCGGTCTTCGGATTCTTCTCGATCAGCGGGTTTCTCGTGACGCGGAGCTTTTTCGAGACGTCCTCGGCGGCGCGGTATTTCTGGAAAAGGGCCCTGCGTATTTTTCCGGCGTTCTGGTGCTCCCTGCTCGTGCTGGCTCTCGTGATCGGCCCCCTGCTCTATCTCGACGAACGCGGGTCGTTGGCCGGTTATTTCAGCCTGACCGGGCACGAGGGGCCCGCGATGTATCTGGTCCGCAACGGACTCCTGTGGTTCGGCCAGGCCGGGATATCGGGCCTGTTGTCCTCCGTTCCGCACCCCCTGATCTTTAACGACGCGATCTGGACGTTGTTCCCCGAGTTCCTGTGCTACGCCGGGGTGTTCATCCTGGGCCATGGTCTTCGCTCCGGCGGGAGCAAGGCCATCTTTCCGGTCGCGTTCCTCGTTTTCTGGATCCCCCTGTTCGCCGATCCGGTGCCGGGGCGCCTCTTGTTCAGTTACACTTTGTACCGGTTGCCGGCCTCTCTGGTCCCGGCGTATTTTCTCGCCGGAGCGTCCGCTTATTGCTACCGGGACAGGATCCCGCTCCGGACGGACCTGTTCCTCCTGGCCCTGGCCGCCGTCGCGGTTTGCGCGCTGTCGGCACCTTGGCGCGCGCTCGGTCCGCTGGGCCTCACGTACGCGCTGCTCTGGCTGGCGGCCAAACTGCCGCTGCGCTTGGACCGGTACGGGGATTGCTCCTACGGGGTCTACCTCTATAGCTGTCCCATCCAGCAGGTCCTGGCGTACGGTCATTTCAACCGTTATCCCTGGCTTGTGTTCTTCGCGCTCTCGGCGCTGTTGTCCCTCCTGATCGGGATGTTGAGCTGGCACCTGATCGAGAAGCGGGCGCTGAATCTGAAAGTTTTGCCGGGCTTCCGGGGTCCGCTGTCGGCGTTGTGGGCTTCTCCGACCGGGGAACAGCGGAGCGCCCGATGAACCCCATTCCGTTCGTGCTGCCCGTTGTCGAATGTCTGGTCCTGCGGCGGCTGACGGAGATCGGCATGAAAAAGCAGGAGATTTCACTGGTGCCCGGTGCAGGGGCTTTCGGAGTGACGTCCGGGCCTGTGTCGCGTATAATCGGAGTTCATCCGGAAAACGGCCGCGGGGATACTTTAAACAAGCGAGGTCGACATGGGTTTGGCACGGTTCACCAACTGGGTTTTTTCTCTCGCGAAAAGGATCTCGAAGATCTTCGGACGCCGGCCGTCCGCCGTGCCGAAAAAACGCGGGGCCGAAGCCGACGACAAAACCAAGCCCGACGACAATCCTCCGCCGGATTCTATCTACCCGCTCTATTGATCGGATGAACTCCCGATGACCGGTGAGGACAAACGCCGATCCGTCGGCCTGGAAGTCCTGCAGTTCTACGAGCAGCTGCCGTTCAATTATTCGTCCAGCGTCGACCGTGAGGCGGAACGCGTGACCGAAAGGAACGCGCTGCCCTATCTGGGCGTCCCGGAATCCGTCTTTCGGGATTGTCATGCCCTGCTGGATGTCGGGTGCGGGTCGGGGTGGCTCTGCAATTCAGCCGCCCACTACTACAAGACCCCGGAAGTCGTCGGCATTGACTTCAATCCGGTGGCAGTCACGCGGGCCTCCGCGGTCTCCCAAAAACTCGGCCTGAATAGCCGGTTCGTGGTCGCGGACCTGTTCGAATACACGCCTCCTCACGCGGCCTACGATCTGGTCTCCTCGATCGGTGTGCTCCATCATACCTCCGACTGCCTGTATGCCATCGAAACGGTCATGCGGACGATGGTCGCGGACGGGGGCACCTTCATCTGCGGTTTGTATCACCGGTACGGGCGAAAGCCTTTTCTCGAACATTTCCGGCGTCTCCTGGCCAACAAGGCCGGCAAGGAAGACCTGCTGCGTGAATTCTCCCTGCTGCACCCGGCGATCACGGACAAGACCCTGCTGGAATCCTGGTTCAGGGACCAGGTGCTGCATCCGCAGGAATCGCAGCATACCCTGGAAGAGATTCATCATCTGACCCGGAAGAACAACTGGTCGCTGGCGGGCACGTCGATCAATCAGTTCGGGAAGATCGGGAATATCGAGGACCTGTTCGTTTCGGAACGGGAGCTCGAGAGGGTCGCCGAGGGCAAGCTCAAGGAAAGGCGGTATTACCCCGGCTTCTTCATCACCATCCTGAAAAAACCGGGGACTAACGCTTCGTCAGGGAACCCTTCGCCAGACAATGGTCCAGGATCCGGGCCGCGATGAGCTTGTTGAAATCCGCGGTGTAATGGAAGCTGTCGCAGTAAAGATTCCGGTCCAAACCCTCCTGCATGTCGGCAAGCCATAAGAAATCGAACCGGTCCTTGATCTGCTCCACTTTCCGGGTGATGCGGGCGTAGCCGATCCTCTGGTATTCATGGAGGTTGGCGAAGTCCCCGATATAGGGCTTGACGAACAGATTGGACCGTGGACCCGTCCGGTAGTAGGGGCTGGGTTGGAAGACGAAACAGTTCCGGAAGCCGAACTCTCTGGCGAGGGCATCCATGATCTTCAGATTTCCGATGTAACGGTCGATCGCCCCGTCGACCAGCTTGTCGGGAGAGCCGTCGTCCCCGGACGCTCCGCGGCCGGGACGCGGGGCATCCCCGCCGGACGCAAAGGCCGCCGCGAGCTTCGGTTTCAAGAACCGAACCAGCGGCCAGGAACGGATCGCCCTGACTTCGAGTAACAGTTTGTGCCAGCCCAAGGTCCCTTGGAAGAACGACCGGACGGCCCGCACGTCCGTGGGCTCGCCCGTGACGTGATGGAAATCGTTCATTCCGTCGATCAGGACCACCAGGTCCGGCCGGACGCCCTCCAGGAGCAGTTTCTGGACGAAGATCCTCTCCTGTGAGGAAAAATAGAAAGCTTTCCCGAAATTGTAAACGCGGACGTTCCGTTCGCCTTTCTCCGAGGCGAGTTCCTGAAAATAGGACGGGATGGTGCGGTCATCGGGCACGCCATAGCCGAATGTCGTGGATCCCCCGATAAAGAGAACATTGATCGTGTCGTTGTCCGGAGGCCAGACGCCCTGATCTTTCACCGGCCGGAATCCGGCCGGGGTGACGTTGACGTACGTCCCTTTAAAAGGGCGTGATTCCGAAAAATGAGTGAAGGAATCGAAGGCGAGCGGCCGGGACCATGTCTCGGTGAGCAGCACGGCGATCTCGGCCGGCGTCATCCCTGGGTAGGCCTTCAGGTAATCGGGGTTGCTCCGGATCTGCTTGACGAAATAGCCGGAAGAAGCGTTCTTGATCCTGTACAGGCAGCCGAGCAGTGTGTTCAGGACCAGAAGGCAGAGCGCGACCGCCAGGAGGGAAGACCCCAGGACCATGCTGAATAGGGCGAAGAAGTCATTCATGATCTTTTAGGGTTTGGGGTCCGATACGTCCTCTTTAAAGCGCGGGCGCGTTCATGACAAGGTTCCCGGAGCGTTGGCAGGATCGCGCCCGCTCAAGCTCTATCCTAGCACCGATCCCGGGCCGGCAGAAGCCTTGTTTGCAAAGGTACGCCGGTTTTCAGGAGGCACCTTCCGGACCCCCTTTTCATTTCCGCTTTGCGGGTCGAAATCTGATAGAATTATCCCTTAGATGATCAAAAAGATCGCGGTGGTCAACGGGGTCTACCTCTTAGCTGCTCCGTCCAGCAGGTCCTGGCGTACGACCAACACGGTCGCGGTGATACCCGTCAGGACGGCCAGACCGTAGGCCAAGCAACTTTATCGATGGATCATGAATCTTCCCTTGTATGAACCTATCCTATTAGCGTAAATCAGAATTCATGAGGCTCTACCGCCATGATGATGCGGTGGGATCGGGTTTTCGGAGTGATGCCCGGGACCTGTCACGCTATAATCCGCAGCAGGTCCGGAGGTAGTTAACCGACATAAATCTATGCTAACATCTTACAATCTCTTGGAAGGCAAATGGATCGAACAGTGATTCCGAAGCTCAAGCTGACCGTTTTTTCCGCCGTGACGTTCGTCGCGTTCTTCGCCGCGCTGGAGGGGATCTCATGCGTCCTGTTCGTCGCGCCCGGCGCCCGGGATTACGTGGAGCGGCGCATCATTGAGCAGGGTCTGACGAAGTGGAAATCAAAAGGCGAATACCGTGTCTTTCTCTACGGCGAATCCACCATGCAGGGGGACGCGCTCTCTCCGGAATCCACGATCGAGAAGTGGCTGGCGCTTTATCTGGAGGCGGCGCTGGGACCCGAGACCGCTTCGCGGGTGCGGATCTACAACCTGGCGCGGCTGGGAGCCAACAGCCATTTCATCCGCGATTCGTTCTTCGACACGCTGGCTTACCGGCCGGATCTGGCGGTCTTTTATACTGTGCACAACGATTTCGTCCAGCTCGACAACCGCCATTCGAATTTCGATCCCCGCCCGCTTCGCTGGGGAGACAGGGGTTTCGCCGAGCGCGGGTTCCGTGCGTTCGTCAAACGGAGCGCGTTCTGCTCGGAGCTGGCGCGGCTCAATATCCGCCTGAAGGTCGAGCGGCACAAGCGCCGCGATGCCGCCGCCGGGCCGTCCGCTCCGCCGAAGATCGAGAACTGGGAAAAATTCTACAATACGGAATATGATTCGATCGAGCGCGACTCTCCGGTGTTCCGCACGATCTCGCGCAACTGGAAGAACAACGTGCGGCGTATCGCGCGGCGGGCGCAGGGAGCGGGCGTGGCCGTCGTGTTCTTCGAGGGGGTCGGCGACTACAAAGACTATCAACCGAACGAATCCATCCACCGGCCGCCGCTCGCCGCCGCCGCGCTCGGGATCTGGGACGGGGGTCTCCGTTCAGCCGAGGAAGCGCGCCGGGCCGGCGACTGGCCCGCGGCCGCGCTCCTCTACGAGCGCTGCCGGGCGGCGAGCCCCGAACACGCGCTCGTTTGCCACCGTCTCGGGGAGTGCTATGAGCGTTTGGGCCGTTACGCGGAGGCCGCCACTCTTTACCGGGGAGCCAACGACAAGGACCGCGTTCCGCTGCGGGCCCCCTCGCTCGCCAACCGGTTCTATGACCGGCTTGCGGCTATCCGGCTGCGCGGCGTCCATGTGATCCGGACGCAGGCGTTGTTCGAAGCACATGCCCCGAACGGCATCCCGGATGGTGGGCTGCTCCTGGATACGATGCATCCTTCCGTGAAGGGGCAGGCGCTCATGGCCCGCGAGCTCGCCGAAGTCCTGCGCCGCGAGAAGCTTTTCGCGGCGGACCAAACCTGGAAGCCGTGGCCAGCCGGCACCGAGGCGGCGTTCGAGAAGAAGCTCGGGATCGGGGAAGCTTTCTGGATGCGCGTCTTCCTGCTCAAGGCCCATTACGTCGGGCGTTTTTACGATAAAGCGATCGAATATGCCCGGAAAGCCCTTGCGATCGATCCGTTATCGGTCGAAGCCAGCCGTCATCTGGCCTGGGCGTACTGGCGCAAGGGCGAAAAAGAGAAGGCGTCCGAGATCTACCATGCCCTTTCCATGACGCATCCGGACCTTGTCGAAGGCATCGTTCGTCAGCACGAGGATCTCGGTAAGTTCATCGCGTTCGACCGCACTCGGACAGGTATGAGGATGCGCCGTCTGCCGATCCACCCGGACTGATCTCTCATTTTCCGCTTTGCGGGTCGAAATCTGATAGAATTATCCCTTAGATGATCAAAAAGATCGCGGTGGTCAACGGGGTCCGCACGCCGTTCATTAAAGCCTGGACGCTTTTCGAAGGCCTGTCCGCGCAGAAGCTGGGCGCGCTGGCCGTCACCGAGCTCCTGCAACGCGCCGAGATCGACCCGGGGATCGTCGACGAGGTGATCCTGGGCTGCGTCGGCCAGCCGGCCGAGGCCGCGAACGTCGCGCGCGTGGTGAGCCTCATGGCCGGCATCCCGAAGAACAAACGCGCCTACACGGTGAGCCGCAACTGCGCGTCCGGCTTCGAAGCGGTGACGAGCGCCGTCGAGAAGATCTCCGTCGGCACCGACGGGGTCGTGATCGCCGGCGGCACCGAATCCATGTCGGGCGCGCCTCTCTTGTTCTCCCGCGAGGCGGCGTCGCTCTTCCTCAAACTCCAGCGCGCCCGGACTTTCGGGGAGAAACTCGCCGCCGCCTCCCGTTTTCGCCCGCGCCATTTCGCGCCGCAGGCCGCCATCCAGATGGCGCTCACCGATCCGACCTGCGGGCTCAATATGGGCCAGACGGCCGAGGTGCTGGCCAAGAAATTCGCGATCTCCAGACAGAGACAGGACGCCTTCGCGCTCGAAAGCCACCGGCGCGTGATCGCCGCGCGGGCGAAACTGCGCGAGGAGATCATGGCCGTTCACGTGCCTCCCCGGTTCGACACCACGGTCATCGACGACAACGGCGTGCGGGAAAATCAGTCCCTCGAACAATTGGCGAAGCTCAAGCCCGTCTTCGACCGCCGCTCGGGCACTGTCACCGCGGGCAACTCGTCCCAGCTCACCGACGGCGCCTGCGCCTTGCTGCTGATGGAAGAAGCGAGAGCCAAGGCCGAGGGTTTCAAGATCCTCGGCACGATCGTCGCCTATCAGTACGTCGGCGTGGAGCCCAGCGAGATGGGGATCGGGCCCGCTTTCGCGATCGAGGGCATCTTGCGCAAGAGCGGTCTGCCGCTCTCCGAGATCGGCCTCTTCGAGATCAACGAGGCTTTTGCCGCGCAGGTGCTCGCGTGCCTGGAGGCGCTCGATTCCGCGAAGTTCGCCGCCGAGAACTTCCCCGGCGGCCGGCCGGTCGGGGCGATCGATCCCAAGCTTGTGAACGTCAACGGCGGCGCGATCGCGCTCGGACACCCGGTCGGCACAAGCGGTGCCCGTCTCGTCCTGACCTGCCTCAAGGAAATGGAGCGCCGCGGTTTACGGCGGGGACTTGTCTCGCTCTGCATCGGCGGCGGGCAGGGCGGCGCGGTCCTCCTGGAAAGGGAGTGAGCGGACCCTTGGGCGCCGCATGGACCCTGTCGGTTCGGGAAGGAGTGGGGCTCCTCATCCTCGACCACCCGGGCGGCGACGTCAACATCCTCACCTCGGAGAGCCTCAAAGAATTCGACCGCGCTCTCGACGCGGTCGCCGGCCGGCCGGACCTTACGGCGCTGGTCATCGCCAGCGCCAAGCCGCGCATCTTCATCGCGGGCGCGGACATCAAGGAGATCGACGGCATCCGTTCCAGGGAGGATGCGCTCGCGAAGGCCGATGAGGGGAAGAAGGTCTTCCGGAAGCTGGAGGCTCTCAAGGTCCCGGCCGTTTGCGCGATCAACGGCGCGTGCCTCGGCGGCGGGTACGAGCTGGCCCTTGCCTGCGCGTGGCGCACGGCGTCGTTCTCTCCGAACGTGAAGATCGGCCTTCCGGAAGTGAACCTGGGCATCCTGCCCGGTTTCGGCGGCAGTATCCGCCTGCCGCGTCTGTTGGGCCTCGTCTCGGCCCTGCCGCTCCTCCTGGCGGGCAAGATCGTCTCCGCCCAGGACGCCCTGAAGATCGGCATGGTCGACCGGCTTTTCCCCGAACGCACGCTCCTCGACGATTCGATCGCTCTCGCGAAGGCCGCGGCGGCCGGACAGGCGGTCCGCCGTCCCCGCCGCAGGACGCTTGCCCTGCGCTTTCTCGAGGACACCCCTCCGGGACGCGCGCTCGTCTTCTCGCGGGCGCGCCGGGATGTGCTCCGCCGCTCGAAAGGGCACTACCCGGCGCCGCTCGAGATCCTGCGCCTGGTCTCCCGCACGGCCGGCCGTTCCGGGCCGGAGCCGTTCCGGCGCGAGAGCGAGCACTTCGCGAACCTCGCCGGCACCCCGGTCTCGAAGAGCCTGATCCAGGTCTTTTATCTGACCGAGAAGTATAAAAAATTCCGCTGGACCGATTCGTCCGTCACTTCGGACGGCGTGAAAAAATGCGGGGTGTTGGGCGCCGGGGTCATGGGCGGGGGGATCGCGCAGCTGGTGAGCCAGCGCGACGTCCCGGTGCGCGTGAAGGACCTGAACGACAAGGCGCTCTCCGGCGCGCTCAAGGAAGCGGCGGCGATCTACAAAAGCGCCATGAAACGCCGGCGTCTCAAGGCGCATGAGGTCGAGTCGAAAATGGCGCTGATCTCGGTCGGTTTGACGAACGAGGGCCTGAAAAACTGCGGTCTGATCATTGAGGCGGTCGTCGAGGACCTGGGGATCAAACAGAAGGTGTTCCGGGAGATTGCCGGGATCACCGGTCCGGACGTGATCCTCGCGTCGAACACGTCCTCACTGCCCGTCACGCAGATGGCCGAGGGCTGCCGGAACCCCGAGCGCGTGGTGGGCCTGCATTTTTTCAACCCCGTCGACCGCATGCCGCTTGTCGAGGTGATCCGCGCGGCGCAGAGCTCCCCCGACGCGCTCGAGCGGACGGTGCTCTTCTCGCGCCGACTGGGCAAGACGCCGATCCTTGTCGCGGACCGGCCCGGGTTCCTCGTGAACCGGCTGCTCCTTCCGTACATGAACGAAGCGGCCTATCTGCTGCAGGAAGGGCTCACGCCCGAGAGAGTGGACGCCCTTGCCGAAGGTTTCGGCATGCCGATGGGCCCGGTGGAGCTGGCCGATCAGGTCGGCATCGACGTTGGTTACAAAGTGGCGCACGTGCTCGAGGATGCGTTCGGGGAGCGTATGAAGGTCGCGCCGATCCTGGAGGAAGTGAAGGCCAAAGGACTCCTCGGCAAGAAGTCTGGCAAGGGTTTCTATCTCTACGAGGGCAAGAAGAAGACCGTCAATCCCGGGGCGCGCGTGGGGCCGGGGTCGTCGAAGGTCACGGACGAGGACGCCCGCAAACGCATGATCCTGATCATGATCAACGAGGCCGCGCGCTGTCTCGAGGAGAAGGTGATCGACGGACCGGCGACCGTGGACATCGGCATGATGCTCGGCGCGGGGTTCCCGCCTTTCCGGGGAGGGCTCCTGCGCTACGCCGACTCGCTCGGCGCTGCGGCGATCGTGAACGACCTGGAACGTTTCCAGAAGGAAGCCGACCCGCTCCGTTTCGAACCGAGCACGCTCCTGCGGCAGATGGCCTCGCGCGGGGCCTCGTTCCACACGTGAAGCCGGAGCGATTCGGATCGCTGAAGGATGAGCTGGCCGGCGACCTGGCCGCCGCCTCGCGGGCGTACCTGACGGGCGCGTTCGAGCGCTTTCACGCGGACCGCGAGCCCGGGCATCCCGAGGCGCAGGCCCTGATCGGGAACCTCGTGATCGGCATCGAACTGACCCTCAAGGCATTCCTGGCCGCGCGCAATCCGTCGCTCGTGTTCAAGGAATTGCCGCTCGAGGCGCGCGCGCTCCTGGAGGCGCCCGCGGACGTGCCGAAGGATCTCGACTGGAAGCGCCACGAATTGGACCTGCGTGATTTCATGCACGCGACGCTGTCTTTCGAGGAAGCCGCCCGGGCTTTCCATATCTTCCTGCCCGGGAAGAAGCAATCCCTGCGCCCCTATTTCCGGCTCGCCGCCGACTTGAAGGACTTGAGCCTGCGGGCCTCGTTGGGCCGCGTCGAGCGTTCGGAACTCGAACGGGTGGTCTACGCGGCGCTTGAGACGGCCGAAGCCGCGGCCTCTTACGAGGGCCGTACCTCCTGGCGGGGCTACGCGCCGACCGAGACCGACCGTACTTTTCTGCAGAACTACGCGGACGCCCGATCCCGATCGGTGACCGATAAGCTGGACGTCGCGCGCCGGAAGGCCAAGACGCTCAAAGTGGACATCACGTTCAACGACCCGGGCCAGCGCGAAGGCTGGGACGCTTTTGACACGCGCTGTCCGGTCTGCCAGAACTGGGGGACCCTGTCGGGTTCGACCGAAGCCCTGTACGGAGCCGGGGACCACCGGTCGCTGGAGTTCCGGGCCGACACGTTCGAGTGCGATTCCTGCGGACTTCTGTTCGAGGATGCCGAGGAGCTGGCTCTGGCGCGCATGTCCCTGGCTTACGACCGTACCGAGGACCTGGCCAAGTGGCAGGACGAGCACGGGGAGTAGACCCCCGCGCCTAGGAACGTCAGGCGGCGCGCCGGTGTTTCCGTGGTCTGCGGGCGAGCACGAACGCCGCGAACGCCGCTTCCGCCAGCAGATAGACCACCACCCACATCATTCCGCCCGACCCCTGCCCGTAGCTGTGCAGGCCCTTCCCGAGGACGAAATTCACCCCGTACCAGGTCATGAGGACCAGAAGGAATCCGCCCACCGAGGAGAGCGCCAGGCCGAAAGCCGAGACCAGGCGCGCGTAGTGCAGATGGATCAGGACCGCGTAGCCGAGGAACGTGATGAGCGCCCACGTTTCCTTGGGGTCCCACCCCCAGAACCGGCCCCAGGATTCGTTCGCCCATACGCCGCCTAGCACGGTCCCGATGCCCAGGAGCAACACGCCGATCTGGATGCAGCGGATGATCATCGAGGCCGACTGTTCGGCGGTTTCGCGTTTGCGGAAACCTCCGGTGGCTTCGAACCAGAGGTGCCGGTGACCGAGCGCCATCGCCAGACCGAAGATGCCGTAGCTCGACACGATCGTGAGCACGTGGATCGTGAGCCAGTAGTTCGAGCGCAGCACCGGCACGAGCACGTCGAGGCTCTGGTCGATCGGCAGCAGATCCCCGTAGATCATGACGGCCGCGCTCAAGAGCGACCCGACATGGATGGGCACGCGGTTGCGCCGCACCAGCGAAAAGACGATCGCGGCCGTCATCACGACCCAGTTCATGTAGACCATCGACTCGTACATGTTCGACACCGGCGGCCGGGAGAGGATGAGGATCCTTAAGACCAGCCCCGCGGTGTGGAGGAGGAATCCCGTTCCGGCCAGGATCGCGGCTGTCGTGAGGATCCGCCGGCGTCCGCCCGCGGCGAGGCCCGCGGCGAACGCGGCCAGGTAAGCGATCCAGGCCCAGCGGAACGGGCGGGCGTCGAGATAGACCCCTTCGAGCGTGATCTGCCGACGCCAGCGTCCGCGGGTCTCGGTGTCGACGGCGTGGTTCCAGGAGGCGACGCGCCGGCGCAGTTCATCCGCGTGTCCGGCCGCCCCGGCAGAGGCCAGTTCCCGGAACGGTTTGGCCAGCTCATCCTCGGAGTCCGGGAACGGCGAGCCCCATTCGGAACTCGACGGGCCGCGCGGCGGCAGCACGCGGAAAACGCTGCCGTCGATGACGCGCCGCGTGGTCAGGAGCGCCCCGTAGAGCGCCTCGGCTTTGCGGTCGAACAGGGTCGGGGTCTTGTCCTCGTCGCGCTTGGCCTGCGCGTCGCGGGCGATCTGCTCGATCTTGCCCGCGGACGGGAAGATCTCGTTGAAGGAGTAAGAATGGCGTCCTTCGGGAAGGCCGAGCCTCAAGGCCAGCTCCCGGTGGTCGACCCGGATCCACGCCCAGTCCGCCACCGCGCCGGGGTCGGCGGCCGCCTCCATGAGCAGGCGCGCGGCGGGTTTCTTCTCCCAATGATCGCGTTCCTGCACGATCTCGAGCACGTGCCGCGCGAACGCGTCGAACGATTTCACGCGCCCCTCATGCTGGACGGGGACGCTTTTGACGGTATCGGCGTTCCCGGCGCACGCGGCGCTCCCGCCGCCCAGCATGATCGCGGCGCACGTGATGAGGACCAGGATGTTTTTTTTCATGTCATTTCTCCGATCGGTTGAGCAGGGACGAGAAACGGGGCACGAAGAACACGAGGAACGCCCCCAGAAAAAGCACGCACGCGCCCGAGTAGATCAGCGGAATACCGGGATTCTTGGCGACCGTGAAGACCGAGGCTTCGCCCTGGCCCTGGTCTTCGATGTACGAGGATTGGAAGATCCGGAAACCGCGGTGGTCGAGCGGTTGGTTCATTTTGATGGTCTTGCGGATCTCGAAATGTTCGGTCGCGTCGTGCAGAACGACATCGCTCTCGTAGGACGCCGGCCTGTTCGTGCCCGGGTAATCCACTTTGCGGAAATCCTCGAGCGTGAGCGTGAACGGGACGGGCGCAGTGGCCTGCCGCAGCGCGGCGAAGACCGGGTCCTTTCCGGCGGCGTCCAGCGCGGCCGGGCGTTCGCCGACCGCCCAGGAAGAGTCGAGGACCTTCCCGCCGGCGTCCACGAGCGAAAGGCGCGCGCCCACCTGTCCTTTCTTCTCGGAGCCCGGCACGACGCGCCGCGTGACCACCGCGCGCTCGAAAAGGCTCTCGATGCGAAGCCTGAAATCCATCCATCCGGCCGGAAGCTCCTCGCCGGCGCGGACCGCCCGCGGCGGCTCGGGTGTCGCGCCGGTCTTGCTTGAGACGAACTGGTAATTCCAGGTTCCGCCGGTGTGGTAGAGAGTGAGCGTGGGCCGATTGGGCCCATCGTTCCCGCGCGGCCGGGCCCCCGGCGCCAGGAAAGCGATCTCGAAGTCCTTCGCCGCCGTTCCGCCGTGCATCGACTCGAACTCGGGGAAGAGCGCGAACCGGATGACCCGCGTGCGCGCGCCGTCGGGGGCGACGAGCTCGAAACCGACCGCCGGATTGAGCGGTTCTTCGGAAGCATTGATGAGCTTGTTGCCTTCACCCACGCGCGCGTCCGCGAAATACCGGATGTTCTCCAGTTTGTAGCCGGTGTCGCCGACCGGGATGACGTCCTTGTCCTTTTCGAGAAAGAGGTCCGTTTCCGCGACACGCTTGCCCTGCTTCGAAAAGACGAGTCGCGGGGTCTCGACGGTCTCCCGCGGCGTCTCGGCCGGACGCGGGCGGTCCCGCAGTTCGGCGACGGCGGGACCGATCTCGGCGCGCGAGGCGTGCGGATCGTCCGGGTGACGCTCGATGAGCCAGAAACTTTCGGCGAAGCCCATCATGCCGCTCGAGAGCTCGAGGCGCGCGGCCGCGTTGGCCGGCGCGGCCGGAGCGCCCTCGGTGACCTCCTCTTTCTCGACGGCGCGGTCGAGGATCTCGGCGAGCACGATGCGTTTTCCATCCGGCAGCGACAGGAGCGCGGCGCCGCCGGCGCGTCTGGGCAACGCGACCGTGGTGACCGATCCGCCGCGGTGCAGGCCGACCTCGTAGGAGTTGAGGAACATCTCGTTCAGTTTTTCGCCTTCGTACAACAGGATCTGCCCTTCCTGGGCCAGAAGGCGCGACAAGAGGGAACCGGCCAGGAGCATCAGGATCCCGATATGGACGATGATGAACCCGGTATGTTTGATCTTGAACGGCCAGCGGGTGAGGGTCGCGCAGAGGATGTTGATCCCCAGGAACGCCAGGAACACGTCGAACCAGCCGGCCTGGTAGAACAGGCGCTGGGCGAACGTCGTGCCCTTGAGCGACTCGAGGGACGTGGAAAGCGTGAGGATGACGGCCAGGGCCGCGATCAGGACGACGGCCAGATAAACCGATCCGAGCATGCGCACCAGACGCACGAGCGGGGACGGCTGGATACGGCGCGGGAGGGTGTGTTTCTTCGTCATAGCGCGCTATTCTACCATGAGTTTCACGGGGGATGGGAGCGGAACCGGGTCCGGGATCGACACGGAACTTTACGCATTTTTTGACAATGCTGATGATTTTTTACAGGAGATGGTCTATTCTGATATGTGACGAGTGTCACAGGCAGGTCCGGAGGATAAGGGTATGCTGAGGCCCATGAACAGGTACCATCCCCCCGCTCCGCGCCGCGCGTTCCTGCCGGTCATCCCGGCCGCTCTCCTCCTTTTTTGCGCTCCCTCCGCCGTGCACGCAGAAAGCGGTAAAACGATCATTACCGCCAAACCCGAATATGTCGGCAGCCAGGAATGCGCCGCCTGCCACGAGAAGGAGACCGAAGAGTACGAACGCTCGACGCACGCGCGCCTGAAGATCGGCGGCGACGCCAAACAGCAGGGCTGCGAGACCTGCCACGGGCCGGGGAGCCTGCACGTGGACGCCGGCGGCGGCAGGGGGGTGCATATCACGAACCCCGGCAAGGACCCCTCGGCTTGCTTCCAGTGCCACTCCGACAAGAAGATGGAATTCAACCTGCCGCACCATCACCCGGTGCCGGAGGGCAAGATGAGCTGCACCGACTGCCACAGCCCGCACGGGGAAGAGGTCAGGCCGTGGTCGGCGACGTCGCTCAAGGACATCAACGAGGCCTGCTTCAAGTGCCACAAGGACCAGCGCGGGCCGTTCGTCTGGGAGCACGAGGCGGTGCGCGAAGGCTGCACCACCTGCCACAAACCGCACGGCTCGATCCACGAAAAAATGCTCGTCGCCCGCGACGCCAACGTATGCCTGCGCTGTCACACCCAGGCGGATTTCCCGATCATGGGACGCCGCGACCACCGCAGTTTCATCCAGCAGGGGACCTGCTTCAGCGGCGGCTGCCACACGGCGGTGCACGGATCGAACTTCGATGATCACTTGCGCTACTAAAAGGAGCAAGCGATGAGACCTCTTCGCTCCGGGATCGCCGTTCTGGCGGCGTTGGCGTCCGCCGCATCCGCCGCGACAGCCTCCTCTTGGGCCGGCGAGCTGCAAGCGGTCTTCGCGCCCGAAGTGCGCTATGCCGAGGTCAGCGGCGATACGGACAAATTCCAGTCGCGCTGGTGGACGAACAGCGGGTTCGACGCGGGTCTGCGCTCTTTCGAGATGAAGAACGAGGATGTTGTCGACGGCTGGTCGATGGAAAGCGAAGGCCGCATCCTGCCCGGGAACTATGATCATCTCTATGATCTATTGCTGCGCAAGGAGGACGTCGGTTTTCTTCGCCTGGATTTCAAACAATTCCGCAAGTATTACGGATCCGAAGGCGGAACCTACCGGTATTTTGTGCCGCTGAAGACCGTGGACTCGGGGCGTGATCTGTACCTGGACATTGGCAAGTTCGGGATCGGACTCGGCCTGACGCCGCCGCATTTGCCCGATGTCTGGCTCGGATACGAGCACGAGTACAAGACCGGGACCAAATCGCGCCTGACCTGGGCGAGCGTACAGGAAGGGACCACCAGCAAGAAGACCGCGCCGTCGTGGCAGGACATCGACGAGGAGGTCCATCTTTTCGAAGTCACGCTGAACGATGTCTTTTACGGGACTGCCTGGAAGGTTGAGCAGTCGTGGGAGCACGTGACCTCCCGGAACCTGCGGGAGGAGATCAACGTCTCGACGAACTCGACCGCGTCCCAGAACAAGGTCCGCGACCAGCTCCAGGAGCCGAAGGCGGACAGGATCCAGTCCGTGGTCGAGCTCGAGCGCTGGATCGTGAAGGACAAGGTCTTCACTTCGGCCGGTTACCGGTACGGGCAGATCGAGAACGAGGAGATCGAGAACATCTTCGAGATGAACCGCGACCACGGTCTGCAGAGTTTCACCAACCCCGAACAGGTCCGCGACGCGGTGGCGACCAACAGCCTGCGAACGCACACGGGCGTGGCCAGCGGCCGATGGGTGGTCAGCGAGGATATGAACGCGACGCTCAAGCTCAAAGCCGAGGACGTCGCGCGGGAGAGCATGTCATCCTACCCCAAGGACACGACGCTCGGTACGCCCGACGGCCGGATCGATCAGACCAGTTTCAGCAACGTGACCGACGACGCCTACCGTTTCGGCGAGGGACTGTCACTGCGCTACAGCGGGATCGAGCGCACGGCGCTGTACAGCGAATGGGAGTTCGAGCAGACGCGCTCGAACCTGATCGAGGACCGTCAGGACGGCGCCAGCGCCGGCGAACGGTTCAACCGCCACACGCTGACCCGCTCCTCGCGCGGAGGCGCCGCGCTGGGCACCCATTTCTATCCCTGCGAGTTCTTCACGCTGACCGGCCAGGTGCGGCACCGCTCGGACATCGTCGACTACGACGACCAGAGCGAGTCGAACCCGGCCGCGACCTCGGCCAAATCCGCGTTCGTCGACGGCGAACTCGTCCGCACCGACGAGGCGACCGCCCGCGCGAAGTTCGATCTGTGGGGATGGTTCCGGCCGGTGCTGCGCTACGTTTTCCGGGACCAGAACTACTCGACCCATTTTGAGGGCAACCCGCTGGACCTGGCGGCCGACGTCGTCTCGCACACTTACGCCGTCGATCTGCCGGTCGAGATCACACCGGCGCTCTCGGCGAGCGTGTCCTACTCGCTGCAGAACGCCTGGACGCGCACGATGGCCGCCGAGGCGACGGCGCTTACGTACCCGCAGCTGGATTCCGACGTCAGCACGACCACCGTGACCGCCGACTACGCGCTCTCGGACACCGTGAGCCTGACGGGCCTGGCCTCCTACCAGACGGCGGCCAACTACAACGATTTCGCGAACATCAGCGTCCCGTACGGCACGGATTATGAAGAGACCCACGCGACGGTCGGCGTCCGCTTCAAGGTCCGCGAGGGCCTGACGGTCGAACCCAAATACGGCTTTTACTGGTATAATCCCAATGAGGATGTCGAGGACGCCAAGTATGACGCTCACGTCGTCTGGGTCGGGGTGCACTGGAACTGGGCGTGAGGTCCAAGGAGAGGTCCATGAAAGTCCGTCAGGCCGTTATCTGGGCCTTGACCGTGTTCGCGCTGTCGGCGGCCGCCGGCACCGCCGGGGCGACGGTCGAGATGGTCAAAGTCTATAAAAAAGCTTTCCCGGGTGAGAAGGCGCCCAAATGCGTGGTTTGCCACGTGAACGAAAAGCCCAAGAAGGACGTCGGCAACACCGAGCTGAACGAATACGGCAAGAAGGTCGTCGCTGTGAAGGAAACGGTCGACGAGGCTTCTTTTCAGGCCGTGGGCAAGGGACAGGCTTAAGACGCATGGCCCTCAAGAGGGTCAGCACGGAACATCGGGGGCGGGTCTCTTATGACCCGCCCTTTTTCTTCGCGGCCTCACCCGCGCTTCCATGAAGAAGAACCGCTTTTCGGCGTATTTTTATAATCCGGTCTCCTACCTGGGCGCTTTCCTGGCGCTCCTGGTGTTCGTCGTCGAGTGTTTCCTGTTCGCGATCGACTTCTTCGCGCACGGGCAGAACCTCTATCTCGGTCTTCTGACCTACGTTTTCCTGCCGCCGTTCCTGATCGCCGGGCTGCTGTTGATCCCCGCCGGGGCCCTGTGGAAACGTCGGCGCGTCCGATTGGGCGTCACGCCTCTCGAGCCCAGACCGCTTCATATCGACCTGTTGCAAGCCCACCATCGCAACATGCTTTTCGTTTTCGTGACCGGCACCCTGGTCCTTGTCCTGATGACGTTCGCGGGGGCTTACAAAGCTTTTCAGTACACGGAATCGGTCCAGTTCTGCGGCCTGCTCTGCCACCAGGTGATGAAACCCGAGCACACCGCGTACCTCCATTCGCCGCACAGCCGGGTCCGGTGCGTGGCCTGTCACATCGGCGAAGGCGCCGACTGGTACGTGCGCTCCAAACTCTCAGGCGCCCGTCAGGTCGTGCGCACGATCACGGACACCTACAAGAAACCGATCGACACGCCCGTGCGGAACCTGCGTCCGGCGGAGGAGACCTGCGAACAGTGCCACTGGCCCGGCAAGCTCTACAGCACGTTCGATCTCAAGCGCACGTATTTTCTCACCGAAGGCGACGAGCGTCGCTGGCATCTTCGCATGCTGCTCAACGTCGGCGGCGGCAAGAACGACGCTCACGGCGTTCACGCCCACATGAACGTGGACCGCGATATTTACTACGCCGCCGAGGACGAACGGCGCCAGAAGATCACCTGGGTCAAGTCCGTCGACAAGGACGGGACCGAGACCGTTTACGTGTCGCCCGGGTCGAAGTGGAAAGAGAGCCCTCCGCCCCCGGAGGCGGTGCGGAAGATGGACTGCATCGACTGCCACAACCGGCCGACCCATCAGTTCACCCCGCCCTCCCGGCTGGTGAACGAGGGATTGGCGGCCGGGCGGCTGGACCCGTCCCTGCCGCAGATCAAAGAAAAAGCGCTCTCACTATTGGCCGCGGATTACGGGACCGAGGACGAGGCGAAGCGCGAGATCCCGGCTCGTTTGGCGGCTTTTTACGAAAAGGAGCATCCGGAAACGGCGCGCGAGAAAGCCGGGTCGATCCGGGGCTCGGCGGATTATCTGAACGAGGTGTTCGCCCGCAACATGTTCCCCGAAATGAAGGCCCGCTGGGACGTGTTCCCGGACAATATCGGCCACCTGTCGGCGCCGGGCTGTTTCCGTTGCCACGACGGCGAACACCGCTCGGCGGCGCAGGACCGCGTGATCACCCGTGACTGCGCGGCCTGTCATCTGATCGTGGAACAGGGTCCCGCGGGCGCCGTTGAGAAGGATCTCGACGGCCTGCCGTTCCGCCACCCGCTCGACGACGACAACGGCTGGCGCGACATGAACTGCAACGATTGCCACACCGGCGCCGGTCCCTGACATGACCTCCGCGCCGGGCATTCGAAAAAGCGCCGCTTCCGCACTCCTGATCCTGGTGTGCGTAGCGGCGGTCTGGGCGGTCCGGACGGTCCGGGGCCCCGTCCGGCCGGGAATGCCGGACAGCCGTTTCCTGGCCCGTTCGAAGGGCGACCCGTCGGCCGCTCTCTGGATCGTCGAATACGCCGATCTCCAGTGCGGCGCCTGCGCGGATGCCGCGCTCCTGGTCAAGCGCCTGCTCGCCGCGCATCCGAAAGAGGTCTTCGTGCAGTTCCGCTTCAAACCCAACACGGGCGGGCACCGTTACGCTCTCAAGGCCGCGATCTACGCCGAGTGCGCGGCGCGACAGGGACGGTTCTGGGATTTCCATGACTCGCTGTTCGCCCGCCAGAGAGAATGGTCGGCCTCTCCCGATCCCGACGGATTTTTCCTGGATTACGCGCGGGCCGCCGGGTTGGACACCGGACGCCTGGCCTCCTGTGTCGACGACCCGAAAACCAAGCAGGCGGTCGTCGCGGAGAAGGACCAGGCTATCGAGCTCGGAGTGGTCGAGACGCCGACTTTTTTCATCAACGGCCGCATGGTCGTGGGAGCACCGGCCTTCGAGCGTGAACTCGGAGAGCTTTTTCCGGAACCGGCTCAAAGGACGACGTCATGAAGCTCAATCCCTGGCCGGCTGTGCGCGTCGCCGCGGGCGCGGTGTTTATCTGGTCCGGTTCCGTGAAATTACTCGCGCCGCCCGAGCAGTTCGCCGCGACGATCGAGCGTTTTGAATGGGTGAGCGGCGCGCCCGTGACCGTTCTGTCGCTGGTTCTGCCGTGGATCGAGCTCGTCGGAGGCGCTCATCTGGCGCTGGGTCTGTGGACCGGATGGGCGGCGTCGGTCCTGTGGGCAATGGACAGCGTATTCCTGGTGGCTCTCGTGTCGGTGCTTTTGCGGAAACTGCCGGTCGAAGAATGCGGCTGTTTCGGGGAAGGGCTCTCGCTGTCCGTCAAGCGGATGGTGCTTCTCGACAGCGTTCTCTGGCTGGCCCTGGCAGGCACGTGGGCGCGCCGCGCCCGCGCCGCGGCGTTCGGCCTCGACGGCGTGTGGAAGCTTAAAGCGGAATCCGGCCCGAAAGATGCATCGGACCGGTCGGCCGGGGCACGCCGCCCGCCGGCTCCGCGGTGACTGCGAACGTCCCGTAGGTCTTGTTGTTCCGGTTCGCCAGCGCCGGAAAGTCCGCATGGACGCACCCTTCAGCATCCACCGCGAAGACCCCCACGGAGACCGGCGCCTCACCTTCGGCGATCGCCCACAACTGAAAGACCCTGTCCGGACCCAGCGCTTTCAAGCCACGCGTTGTGAAACAGCCCCGCTTGGTCTCCGGGTTCCAGACCATGACCGCGCCGGCGGACGGGTCTTCCGGCTGGCCGGCCAGCTCCACCCGGACCACGCTCGGCGCGGAAAGGATCTCGGTCATGCCCGTGTCATGGACCGCGACTCTCGCGGCGGAGGGGACGCCCGCCGGCATCCTGGCCATCACGATGAAAGTCGCGATCAGGACGATGCCCGTCGCGCCGGCCGCCAGGAGCGCCGGGGTAACACGGGGACCGTGGGCGCGCGGCGGGAACCCCTCGGCCCCGATCCGCTGGAAGAGCGCCGTTTTCACGGCGGCCGGCGGTGCCACACGGGAGCTCTCGTCATGGAACGCCAGAAGGGTCTCCTGGGCTTCCCGGACCCGGCGGCGGCATTCCACGCAGCCCGTTTCCAGGTGCGAACGGAACGCCTCGAGTTCCTCGCCGTCGAGCGCGTCGATCGCGTACACCTCCGCCAGTTCAGACCATTGTGCGTGGCTCATGCGGTCCGGCCCTTTTTGCGTTCTTCCACGAGACGGCGGAGTTGCCGCAGGCCGTCCCGGACCCTTGTTTTGACCGTACCCAGCGGTTCGCCGAGACGCGTGGCGATCTCCGTCTGGGTCAGCCCCTCGAAATAGGCCATCCGGATCACGGCGTGCTGGGGCCCGGAGAGCCCGCCGAGGAGTTCTTCCAGGAGCAATCTGTCGCCGGGCGCGGGCCCGTTCCCGGGAGAGGCCAGGCGCAGGGCCTCATCCCCCTCCTCCGTCACGGGACGGAGCGCTTCCGGGCGGCGCCTGCGGGCGCGCAGGCGGTCGATCGCGCGGCTGCGGGTCATCGCGATAAGCCAGGCTTCCGGCATGCCGCGTTCTTTGCTATAATTCTCCGCCTGGCGCCAAACCTGGTAAAAGACGTCCTGGGTCAGCTCCTCGGCTTCCGGGCGGTCCCGGAGCATGCGAAGCGCCAGGCCGAAGACCAGCGGCGAGAGGGTGTCGTAAAAACGTTCGAACGCCGCCCTATCTTTAAGTACGACGCGCCGCAAGAGTTGGATTGGGTCGGTGTCCCGGGCCATGGGGCCGTTATATCACAAGGCCTCCGCCCGGGCAACCGGCCCTCCACCCGAACGATTTTCCGGACCCGCCCAATCCGGTCCACCCCGCCGGGCGTAGAACCGGATACAGCGGGGCACGACGGACAGTTTGATAACAAGGAGACCCGCACCGATGAAATACCGTTCGATATTCGCTATTCTTACCGCTTTGGCGCTCGTCTGGGTGCCCGCCGCTTCGGCGGCGACCTATGCGGTCGACAAGGACCACACCGCCGTCTCGTTCAAGATCCGGCATCTTTTCTCGAAGGTCCAGGGCCAATTCACGGATTTTGACGGCGTGATCGAATACGAGCCCGGCAAGCCGGAAACGTGGACCGCTCAAGGGTCCATCCGGACCGCCAGCATCGACACGAACGTCGAAGGGCGCGACAAACATCTGCGCGGCGCCGATTTCTTCGACGTAGAGAAGTATCCCTCGATCGATTTCAAGACCTTGAAGGTGCTCGAATCGTCCGATACCGCGGCGAAGCTCGAAGGCGAGTTCACGATGCACGGCGTCACCAAGCCCGTCACGCTCGACGTCGAGATCCACGGGGTCGGGAGCGACCCGTGGGGGAACGTGCGCGCCGGTTTCACGGTATCGACCAAGATCGACCGGAAGGACTTCGGTCTCAATTGGAACCAAACGCTTGAGACCGGGGGAGTTCTGGTGGGTGACGAGGTGGAGATCCTGCTGGAGGTCGAAGGCCTCCGGAAGTGATCTGCCGGACCGCGTCTTTTAATCTGACAATGCAATCAGGAGGAATCTCCGAAATGGCCAATACCAAGAAGAGCAAGCTCGTCGCCGCTTCTATCGCCGGTCTGATGGCGGTCGGCACGGTCGTCGCGCTCGCGCCCGCCGCGTATGCGGAGAACGCGCCCTGCTACGGCGTCAACGCCTGCAAAGGCGCCGGGGACTGCGGCGGCAAGGATCACGCCTGTGCGGGCAAGAACGCCTGCAAAGGCCAGGGCTACCTGAGCCTGCCCGCGGACGCCTGCACGAAGATCGCCGGTGGCAGCCTGACTCCGACGGCCTAAGATAAATTGGTGGGACGGCGTTCGCTCGAAGGCGGGCGCCGTCCCGCTTCTTTTTCCCCGGTAAGGTCGTGTCGCAGAACCCCTGGCCTCTGTTAGGGTGCGGCGTCGGATTACGGACGCCTCATTACCCTCTTATCCTCGCCGAACATCCGCCGATGGACTGGTTCGAGGCGGTCACCGAGAACTTCATGGACTCGGGAGGCCGCCCGCTGCGCGTGCTGGAGGACGTGCGCCGGCATTATCCGGTGGCCCTGCACGGCGTGTCGCTCTCGATCGGTTCCGCCGACCCACTCGACCTGCGCTATCTCGACCGGCTGAAGACCCTCGCCGATCGCATCGAACCGGCGATCGTTTCGGACCACCTGTGCTGGACGGGCGTGGAAGGGGAGAATCTGCATGATCTTTTGCCGCTGCCGTTCACGCCCGAAGCCGTGGACTATCTGGCCGCGCGGGTCGCGCGCGTGCAGGAACATATCGGCCGGCGTATCCTGGTCGAGAACGTCTCGTCGTACGTCACCTATCGGCATTCGACGATGCCCGAGTGGGAATTCCTGACCGCCGTCGCGCGCCGTTCCGGCTGCGGCATCCTGCTCGATCTGAACAACATCTACGTCAATTCCAAGAACCACAGCTTTGATCCCTATGACTACCTGCGGGGCGTGCCGACCGAGCTCGTCGGGCAGTTCCACCTGGCCGGGCACACGGACATGGGCACGTTCCTCTTCGACACGCACGCGGCCGAGGTCACGGACCCGGTGTGGGACCTCTACCGTGAAGCCCTGCGCCTGTACGGGCGCGTGTCCACGCTGATCGAATGGGACGAGGCGATCCCGGATTTCCAGCGCCTGGCGGCCGAAGCAACGAAGGCCCGAGGGATCTATCAGGCTTATCCCGCTCAAGCCTTCCGTTCCGGCACCGCGCCCGCCGCGCTGCCGGCGCTTTCGGGGACCGCCGGGGCCCGGGAAGGGTCGTCACCGCCCGAAGCGTTGCGCGAGGGACAGCGTCTGTTGCGCTCGACGCTCCGGCCCGGTGTTTTGGGCAGGCAGGACCTTTCCCGTGTTTTCGACGTCGCCGGCCCGGAGCGGCTCTCGGCCTACGCCAACGGCACTGTCGCGCGCTTTCACGAGGCCCTTTCAGAGACCTATCAGGCCGCGCGGCATCTGGTCGGAGCGGACGCATTCGCGGGTCTGGCGTACGATTACGCCAACGCGTATCCCTCGCACGATTACAACCTGAATCATGTCGGTCGGCATTTTCCAGATTTCCTCGCGTCCGCCGCGATCATCAAGGAGCTGGGCTTCCTCGCGGATCTGGCGCGTCTGGAGTGGCGGGGGGGGGGAGCTTTTTTCGCCCCCCCCCCCCCCCCCGTCGCCCCCCCCCCCCCGGCGGGGGGGGCCCCTGGGGGGAACGCGCGGCCCCGGGC